>PJUC01000183.1_pt1 | contig 38823 bp, 38 predicted proteins | sample 1512161 | NCBI WGS metagenome assembly PJUC01 (sample SAMN08177676, study PRJNA422409) | Soil metagenome, whole genome shotgun sequencing project. | isolation source: Soil enriched on filter paper | place: USA: Madison | collected 2015-01-15
CGAAACAGAAGCTGATGCCATTGCCTGGCTCGACTGTCACGATGATTGGGATTTGGCTGTGGTGGACCTGTTCCTTCGCGAAGGGTCCGGCCTCGGGGTGCTTGCAAGCTGCGCAAATCGACGTGCGGGCCAGTGCGTCATCCTCTTCTCGAACTATGCGACCGACGAAATGCGCCGCCGCGCACTGGAGCTAGGGGCAGACGCGATTTTCGACAAGTCCACCGAAATAGACGGTCTCCTGGATTTCCTTGAACGTCTCTCCCCGCGGCGCTAGACGTCCGGGCGGAACTTCCCTGCGAGCGCGGCCCGGCCCTCGGGCGTGATGCATTAGATGAGCGCACAGCACGTGTCGAGATCGCCATGAACCGCTTCAACCAGTTCAGCTTCGATGAGGCCCGCAGCTTTCAATACAGCCGCGCAGTTGACGTCTTTGAAGTCTTCCACTGCCAGCGGAAATTCAGATCGTTCGATCCTGCGCAAAAAATCCATCGGCATCATCTATCCCCACTTATGTCTTTAACACCGCGATCGGTCTTGTCGCCTAAATTCACGAGGCACGAACAGAGGCTCGAGCAAGTCGCAGTTCGACCAGCCCGCCGGCACCCAGATGTCGCCGAAGAACGTCTCAGCCCGTCCGTCCGGCCCAGGCCGGAAAAGCGCTCCATCGGTCACCCTCTCATACGCAGCGGCATATTCGCCGGGCTTGCTAGACGGAGGCCTTCGTAAAGTCATCGGACGATTTTGCACAACCTTTCCGACAAATGGCGTGAGCCCGGCGATTCAGGCCTATTTCCCAAATCCTTGAAAGGTGGCATGTTCATTGTTCTCTGGACAAGGAGAACAACATGGCCGCCCCTAGATCGATCGCATCGCTTTCCCTTGGCTTCGGCTTGGTCTCGATACCGGTTGGGTTGTACACCGCGACCGAGAGTTCGGCTTCGGTCCACTTCAATATGCTCTCCAAGGAAGGCTCGAGGGTCAAGCAGCAATACGTCGCCGCGAACAACCCGAAGAAGATCGTGCCGCGTGCGGAAATGGTCAAGGGCTACGAATTCGAGGAAGACCGCTTCGTGATCTTCAAGCCGGAAGAACTGAAGGCGCTAGAGGAAGGCGCCAGCCATCTGATCGATATCGTCGCCTTCATCCCCGCGGATGCGGTCGACCCGATCTACTACGACAAGCCCTATTTCCTGGCACCAGATAAGCGCGGCGGCAAGCCGTACAACCTCTTGAAGAAGGCCATGCTGGAAAGCGGCCGCTGCGCGCTGGCCAAGTGGGCCTGGAAGTCCAAGCAGTACGTCGTGCAGGTGCGGGCCGAGGACGACGGCCTGGTGCTCCAGCAGCTGTTGTACGCCGAGGAAGTGCGCTCGCTCAAGGACCTCAACATCGAAAAGCTGGAACCCTCCGCGGCCGAACTGAAGTTGGCGCTGCAGCTGATCAACCAGATCTCGCGGGACGCCTATGACCCGACGATGTTCGAGGACGAAGAAAAGAAGCGCATTCTTGCGGCGATCGACGCAAAGATCGCTGGCGAAGAAATCATCGCCGCCGAGCATCCGGAGGATGGCGGCTCAGCTCAGGTGATCGACCTCACGCAGATGCTCATGGCCAGCTTGGAGAAGCAGTCTGCCGCCGGCAAGAGGCCCCGGGCTGCGTCCGCGGCCGCGAGTCAGGTCGTGACACCAATCCGGCCACCGGCGGCGAAGGCCCAGCGGGCTCCTAAAGCGACCCCCAAGACAGTACCCGCACCACGCGCCAAAATGAAGCGCTGACCGGCCCCAAAGAATCCTACTTCCGCATCCATGCGCGCCGCGAATCAGTTTTTCGGTCTTTCCAGGCATGCAGTGCTCCGCCTCATCGAGCTGGGGTTCGTCACGCCCGAGAAGGAGGAAGGTAAAGGTTGGCGGTTCTCTTTCCAGGACCAGGTTCTGCTTCGCTCGGCCAACGAACTACGCGCTGCGCGCATCCCCACACGGCAGATTCTGAGGTCCTTGCGGCTTTTGAAGGCATCGATGCCTCCTGAATTCCCGCTCGCGGGCATTCGAATCACGGCCGAAGGCGACCGTGTGACGGTGCGATCTGCCGAAGCTCACTGGGAGCCCGAGTCTGGTCAGCTGATTCTTGACCTGCAGCTGGCAGCTGGCGGCGGTTCCATCAGCCACCTGCCGCCTCTGCAGGAGCCGACCCAAAGCGGCGTGGATTTGGGGGAGCTTTTTGCGCGCGCCGAAGCGTTGGAAGAGAACGCGCCGCACAAAGCCGAGGCCATGTATCGGCAGATCCTGGTCGAGGATCCCGCCTACGCACACGCCTACTTGAACCTCGGCTTCATGCTGTGCGAAGGCGGCCGATGTGAAGCTGCCGTCGAGCTCTACGAAGATGGTATTCGCTTCTGCCCTGACGATCCCCTGATGCACTTCAATCGCGCTGTCGCGCATGAAGGCACGGGCGATGTCGAGGGCGCGCTCAGAAGCTACGAGCGGGCTCTGCGGCTTCAACCAGACCTTCTCGATGCACATCGAAACGCCGCGCTGTTGTACGCCGATTCGGGTGAGAAGCAGATGGCCATCCGGCACTTCAGTGCCTACCGGCGCCTGCAGGCAGCTGCAGGATGACTCTCAGCGTCAGGTCGCGCTCTCTCGCTCAGCAGCGCGACCGCCGTACGCTCAGTCTTTCAAATCGTCTGGAACCTTGCCGCCGTTGGCTGCGACCTTGTTCATCACCTGCCGGTGAAGCCAGATGTTCATCGATGCGGAATCATCGGTGTCGCCGGTGTAGTGCAGTTCCTGCGCGAGTTCCTGGCGCGCAGCAAGCGAACTGTCCAGGCCAACAAGCTTCAGGAGGTCGCCGATGGAGGTCTTCCAGTTCAGTTTTTCGGGTGCCTTGCTGGCCATGTCATCGAGCATTTGTTCGACGTCGACCTGGGCTATCGCCGGCGCGCCGGCAGGTGCGGCAGCGCTGGCGGCCGCTCCGCCAGGAGCCGATGCGGGCGGCGGCGATCCGGCGGGCGTCTGACTGTCCGCTCCGGCTGCTGCCGGAGCATTTGCAGCGTGCGCCGAAGGAAGGATTTTGCTGAAGATTTTGCCGAGGATCATATCGATCCCTGAAGTTGTTAGAAACCAAATCTTGAAGCTTGATATCCGGGCCGACGCCAGACACGAGCAGTAGCGCGCCAGTCACAAAGCACGCGAGCCTCCAGAGACGAAAGGCGGAGAGGATGCGGGCGACGCCGCGCAGATTTTCAAACTCGGCATCGCTGAGGGATTGCGCGAGAACGTCGAAGTGGCACAGCGTCCCGAGCAGCCCTCCCCTCGGGCTCGGAATCGGAACGCCGTGATAGGCCACCATCACGCCCTTGAACGGATGACCCTCGAGGCGATCGTCGTGCGCCGAATTTCTTGTCGGAAACACGCCGTCTCGAAGCACGAGCTGGCAAAAGCTGAGGCCCAGGGGCACAGCTTCCAGGAACTCGGGCCGAGCCTTCCCCGCCTTGTCGACTAGCTCAATTCGTCACGTCGCGAGTTTCAACGCGAACCTCCGCTCTTCGAAGCCGTGGCGGGTCGACCCACTTCCCGATTTTGGCACTGGCGCCATCCGTTCTTATGCGAACGTCCACTCATAGGCCTTCGGTGGCGGCCCGTCGCGATTCAACGTTCGTCGCGGCGGGACGAGAGCACTTCCGACTCCTCATCGATGGAATGGCGCCCCTTGGGCGCGCCCTGCTCTTTGGCGCGCTTGGCGGGACGAACGTAGAAGTCGGCCAACTCGCGTAGCGCCTGCTCGTCAAGGTCCTCGATGCCCACCATTCGGTTGCTGGCGTTCTGGCTCGCAGCCAACAATTCGTTCAGCTTCAAGTGCATCGCCACGCTGTCCTTGTTTTGGCTTTGTTGAATCAGGAACACCATGAGAAAGGTGATGATGGTCGTACCAGTGTTGATGACCAGTTGCCAATTCTCGGAGAACCCGAAAATCGGTCCGACGGCGGCCCAGACCACCACCAAGATGATGGCCACGCAGAAAGCGGCGGGACTGCCCGCCCACCGAGTGACGCTACTCGCGAATCGATCGAAGGCCGCTAAAACTGGGGAACGCTTGGCATAGCTTGCGCTCGCGGTATGCGGCATCGACCCCAGTGGCTGAGAGGAAGGAATGTTGTTTTCAGTCATGCCCCAAGGGTAGGCAAAAACCTTTACAGAACCTGACCAACTTTCATGCTGAAGCGCTAGGTCCACGCAGGCACTGTGCCGCCGGAGCGCGACCATGTGACGTGATGGCACTCGCTTCCGACGGCGCGCCGGATGCTCTATCGCCGTCATCCGAAGACGCCTGCGTTTAGAAGAAGCTCAATTCGGGCGCCGCAACGTTCGTCAGACGCGCCCGACTATCAATGGGGCGCGTAACCTCTCGCAGACCTGCATGCCACATATGATTTGCCCCGCTCGCGCCGCGGTGCAACCTTCGCATTTCGAGCGGGCGACTTCATCGAACTCAGGGCGGAGATGAACCTGATATGTGGGCTGACGGCGTGCTCGGTCCGAAAACTCCAACAACGGCACGTTCAAGCCGATCGACTACGAGATCCTTCGACGCCCGTGCAACGAATGAGGCTTTGACTTTTTGCCCGACGTGAAGGTGGCGATTCATAGCGGCGCCATGCAGCTCGATGCTGTGCCAGCACCATCCCGGTAGGAGCGAAAGCAGAGAACATCGAGGTCTACTACGGGAGCCACATCGGGCTTGGTGCCAATCCTGCTGTGCTCTACGCAATTTCCACCCGCCTTGCGCAACCCGAAGGGTCGTGGTCCGCTTTCCGCGCCAGCGGGCTTGCATTGTTCGCCTTCCCAGACCCTGAACGGCCTGCGTGAGCCGACGCCCTAAGGTGCACCACCGAGTTCGATCCAGGCTGGGCATGGTCGCTAGTCCCATCAAGACCGCGCATGGCCTTGTCCACACCGGCGGATTTGAGACGCGGGAGGAGAACGTCGCTGACTAGAAGATGATCGATGCGCAAGCCTGCATCCCGTGGCCACCTGTTGCGAAGGTAGCTCCAAAACGTGTACGCGGCCCGCTCGCCCTTCTTTCGCTTGAGCGCGTCTGTCCATCCCTGCTTCACCAGTTTTCGGAAGGCCGCGCGCGGCTCTGGCTGCAGAAGGGCGTTGTCTTTCCAGGACGCCCTCGAGTAGATGTCGTCGTCAGTGGGAACCACATTGAAATCGCCGGCAAGAACTGCAGGATGCCCGGACCGGATCAATGTGGAAGCATGCCGATTCAGGCGCTCAAACCAAGACATCTTGTAGTCGAATTTCGGACCGGGCCATGGGTTGCCATTCGGGAGATACAGGCACGCCACCACAATGCCGTTCACGGCTGCTTCCAGGTATCGGCTCTGCTTGTCCGTTGGATCTCCGGGCAACCGGCGGCGTATCTCCAAGGGCGCTGCGCCGCGCGCAAGGATCGCCACGCCGTTCCAGGTTTTCTGGCCGTGCACCAGCGCCTTATACCCTGCGCTGGCAAGCTCGTCGTACGGGAACTTCGATTCGGTGCATTTCAGCTCTTGGAGACACACGACGTCAGGCTTGGTGACATCAAGCCAAGCGCACAACTGGGGAAGTCGTGCGACGACGTTGTTAATGTTGTAGGTGGCTACTCGCACAAGCTGCTTCGGATGGCAGGTCCTAAGCCGCCTTCCGCTTTTTCGCCGGCGCTGCTTTCTTTGCGGCGGCTTTGCGGGCGGGAGCTTTCTTCTTCGGAGCGTCTTTTTCCTCGGTTGCGGCTTTCGCTGGCGCCTTGACTGCCTTGCCGCTCTTTAGACTGCGCGCCAAAAGCTCGGTGAGATCGATGACCTGGGCGGATTCTCCGGGCGCCTCTTCTTCGGGCTGGATAACCGTCTCGGTGTCACCTGCCTTCACCTTTTTGTCGACGATCTTCATCACCGCGTGCTTGAACTCGTCCTTGAAGTCGTCGGGGTTCCACTTCCCCGACATGTCGTCAACCAGCTGCTCGGCCATTTTCATTTCCGCAGCCGTGACGTTGGCGCCCTTCACGCCTGCTGCGGGGAGGTCGAGCCCTTCGAGCGTCTTCACCTCGTCGCCCCAGCGCAGCAGGTTCAGCACCAGCGCCTTGCCCGAAGGCACCAGCACGGCCAGGTGCTGCTTGGTTGCGATCACCACCTTGGCCAGGCCGACCTTGCCGGTCTTCACCAGCACCTCGCGCAGCAGCGCGTACACCTTCTGGCCCTTGTTGATGGGCGCCACGTAGTAGGGCCGCTCCAGGTACACGAAAGGAATCTCGTTGGCGTCGATGAAGCGCTGGATCTCGATGGTCTGCGTGGTGCGCGGGTACACCGCCTCGATCTCGTCGGGGGAGACCACCACGTACTTGCCGTCTTCGTATTCCACGCCTTTGACGATGTTGTCTTTGTCGATCTCCTTGCCCGTCTTCTTGTTGATGCGCTTGTACCCCACAGGATCCATGCTGCGCTTGTCGAGCCAGTCGAAGTCGACCCCCTGCTCGATGCTCGCGGTGTGCAAGCCCACGGGAATGTGGACAAGCCCGAACGTGATCGCGCCTTTCCACAAGGTTCTGCTGCTGGTGGCCATGGAAACCCTTGTCGTTGGAATTGAATGCTTGCCGAGCGTTGGATTGCTACTGGGGCGCCGGTTTGGCAGAGGGGTCTGCGCCACCTGCAGCGGCGCCGCTACCGGACTTGCCCGGCTCGCCGTCGCGGGTCGCCTTGCTGCCGCCGCCGATCGAGGCTGGAGGCTTGCTGGCTTGTGTGCGGGCCTTGGCAGTGCTCTCGTCAGTGATGATCTTTCCGCTTTCGCCGAATCCCCCGGTGGGGGTTCGAGCGGCCGGCGCCTTCTGTGCGTCGCTCGAGGGGGGCGCGACGGTTCCCTTTGGGTTTCCGGTGCGCTGCGCCGCAGCTTTGCCCGTCGCGCCTAGGCCCACGGCTCCCAAAATGAGCAACAAACCAGCTACTCGAAGAAGTATGTTTTTCATGCCCCGTATGTCAGGCTTTCGGAGCCCGCGAAAAGTAGGAAAGCCCAGTCTTTGTGCGTGAGCAAGCTGCTTTACAGGAGCGCAGATGAAGCGCTTCGGGCTTGGTCAGGGGATTGCCTTGAAGCGTTCTGCGCCACTTGGCCGCACCGCGACCTACGAGCCAGGCTTCTTTGTTTTGGAGAGCCCGCGGATGTTGAGCGCCGCCAGACAGACCTGCAGGGCGATGAGCGCATAGGCCGATGTATGCACGCCCCAGATGGTCTACGCCACGTTGCTTAGAAGGAATATCCAGAAGCCAACGTTTCTACGGCGCTCCTTGGTGGACGCGACGAGCCAGGCCGCCACAAGAGACAGAGCGAATGCTCCCCATTGCATCAAGTCGAGAGCGTCGCTCATTGCTTCCCAGCTGGTTTTCAGAACCGCAAACGTGATGAAGGCGTGGTTGGAATGTTGTGGAAATCTTCAAGCTGGCGTAGCACCAGCCGATTCCTCGCCAGTGTCTGTGAAGCAACGCAATCCCGCGGAACGGTGACTCCGAAGTCGCGCATGACCGCCTCTGCAGCAGTCACCAGGACGCATTGGTCGCTCGCAACACCGGTGAGCAGCAGCTCTTTGGCTTGAAGGTGCTGAAGCAGTAGTTCCAGGGGCGTGCCGAAGAACGCAGACTGCTTCGGCTTGAGCAGGAAATAGTCGTCCTGATCTGGAGCAAGCAGTTCGGCAATTTCCCGGCCCGACCCGCCCGCTTCCCGTGCCTCGGCAATCAGCGCCCGAAAATCTGATCGCCACCGACCGGCGTTGTCGTTCGCGTAGATCACAGGCACACCCGCACTGCGCGCGCGTTTCTTCAGCCTCGCGATGAAGGGCGCAATGGCCTTCGCGCGCGGCAGTAGCTTGTCGGCGTCCTCGAACTCCCAGCGGCTCACCATGTCGATGATGAGCAACGCAGCACCGCCGGCCGCTTTGTCCGCCGCCAGCTTTCCCGGAGCCGGGCCGCTCGGTCTGCGATCAGCCACCAGGCGGCCCGGCATCTTTTGGCGGCGGGTTTGTCTTCCCGCCGTCCTTTTTGAACACGCTCAGTTGGCCGTCACTCTCGAGGCGAGCGATGCGTACCTGTGCCAAGTCCTCCACACCCTCCTCTCGGAGCTTTCCCTTGAGCTCCTCGACTGTGATCATTTGCTGACGCAGCGTCCGCATGTTTAGCCGACCATTTCGCACCAGGACCGCCGCTGTTGGCTCCACCAGGTGCGCAACCAGCTTCGATCGATAGCTCAGCCAATCCAAACCAAAGTTCCACGCAATGAGGGTCGACAAAAGGACAAGTCCATCGTTGATGGATTTGTATTCACCCTGCATTGCATTGCTCGACGCGTCGGCAACCAGAACCACGAACAGCAAATCTGCCACCCCCATCGACCCGATGTCCCGGCGGAGCACAAATCGGAACACCAGCAGCAAGAACCAATACACCGCAGTCCCACGGACGACCATGTGCCAAATCGGATACTCGCGAGCATAGATATCGAAAAGATCAGTCATTCAGTACAGAAAAAACTCAACCGCACGCTGCGATGGTCGAGACCGCGAAGAACAACTCCCCGCTCAACAAAAGCGATAGGGCAAGTGGCCGGAGTTTCGAAGCACCGATGGTTAACGCTACGGGCTTTTTTCCTTGTAGGCATTCACCTCCGCTGGGACGAGGATTGTGAAACAGGTCCGTGCGCACCTTCTGTGAAACGTATTCCGTCACACGCCTTTCTCCTACGCTTTGTCAGGGGTTGGACGGCCCGACTCGCATTCATTCTGTAGTCACATTGCACTGGCGTTCCGGACACACCCGCCAGGTCAGACGCATTCACCAAGGAGACTGAATGAACACAATGTTGTCGCGCATCGCACTTATGTCCGCTATCACTTTTATGGGAAGCAACGCGTTGGCTCAGGCCAATGCAGGCACGCCCGCAGCGGTTGGCACGACCCCACAGGCTGCGGCGGAAGCAACGCAGAAGGCGGTGCCTCGATCGGACACTGGCACGGTTGTGCGCACGTCTCCGTCTGCCGTCGACAAGGCCCGGCAAGTGGCACCCGCAGCCAGCTCGTCGACCAGCTCTGCTAGCACGACTGACGCCACCGCGCCGCAGACCGGCGCGCGGCCAGCCCGAGCCGACCGGAACTGACGCTCGTCTGTTTCGCAGCCTTTTTCCATCAACAGGAGTCAATATGAACACACCCATCATTCCCGCAAACAGCGCCCAAGACAGCGACGGACGCCTCGTCACCGGCCTTTTCCCCGATCGCGCAAGCGCTGAGGCTGCGTACGGTGCAGCCCACGAGCGTGGCTATACCAAGGACGATCTGAATTTGGTGATGTCCGATGAAACCCGCGATCGTCACTTCGCCGGCACCACGGCAGGCAAGGAAACCGAGCTTGGCAACAAAGCGGCCGAAGGGGCCGGCATCGGTGGCGCGATCGGCGGAACCGTTGGAGCCATCGTCGCGGCCATCGCGGCGGTCGGCACCAGCTTGGCGCTGCCAGGTCTCGGGATTGTCATCGCCGGGCCGATTGCAGCGGCCCTTGCGGGTGCGGGTGCGGGCGCTGCAGGCGGAGGGCTGATAGGCGCGCTCGTCGGCTGGAATATGCCCGAAGAGCGCGTGAAGGAATATGAAGAAGGCATCAAGAAGGGCGGCATCCTGATGGGGTTGCGCGCGCAAAACGACGACGACGCTGCCCATCTCGAAACTAACTGGAAAACTCGCGGCGAAAGCGTCTATCGCTGATCCTGCTCGCTGCGAGCTCAGTTGCTCGTGGGGAATTTGGCCTAGCCAAATCGCGTGCATTTGCCCGGCCCAGTGCCGGGCTTTTTTCTGTGGATGAACACGCAGCGATGGCGTTCGTCCTACTTGGATACCGGCGCAAAGGCGGCAATGTTCAGCTCCCCCATGAAAAAAAGGAGTTCTAAATGGCAACCGCTCGCTCAACCCCCGACGCTTGCACCTTGCTCGATGCGGACCATCGCAAGGTGAAGGCGATGTTCAAGGACTACGAGGCGCTGACGAAATCCCGCGCCGCCAGCGCAAAGCAAAAGAGACGCGATTTGGCCAATCAAATCTGCCTAGAGCTCACGGTGCACGCCCAGATTGAAGAAGAGATCTTCTACCCTGCGCTTCGTGAAGCCATCAAGGACACCGACCTCTTGGACGAGGCAGAGGTCGAACATGCCAGCGCGAAGGACCTGATTGCTCAGATCGAGCAAGCCGCTGACGTGGACGAGAAGTTTGACGCGAAGGTCACGGTGCTGGGAGAGTACATTGACCACCACGTGAAGGAGGAGCGTGCTGAGATCTTTGTTAAAGCTCGTGCGGCACGCAAGCTCGATCTCGTCGGGATGCGCGAAACGTTGTCCGCCCGCAAGGAGGAACTCATGGCCGAACTCACTGGCGCGGTCGCCTGAGCTTGTTTCCTGACGAAGCTCTATTAAGTCCAGGCACAAACTGAACGGGCCTGAGGACAGACCGGCCTCGACGCCCTTCTTCAGTTCAGGCAGCCAGGCGCAGTCTCACCGGTATCGCCTTGGCTGCCGGCACCTTGCTTTTCTCGGCGTGGTGCGTCAGTGGAATCAGCGGGTTGCATTCCGGGTAGTAGCCGGCGGCGCAACCCGCTGGAATGTCGTACGGCGTCACGCGCAGCCCCGGAACCGTGCGCGGTGGCTTCTCATCGCTCGCGGTGCTGACGTCGACCATCGCACCTTCCGCCACGCCGAGGCGGTACATGTCGCCCCGGTTCATCAACAGTACGCGCCGCGTGCCGTGAATGCCCCTGAAGCGGTCGTCCAGGCTGTAGATGGTCGTATTGAACTGGTCGTCGCTGCGCAAGGTCATGAGCCGCAGCACATCGGCGCCGCCTTCGGGCATGTCGGGGTCGGCATGCAGGTTGCCGAATCCCTTGAAGTTGGCCTTGCCGTTCGGCGTCTTCCACTTGCGCTCCTTGGCGGCCAGTGGCCGTGGGAAACCGCCGGGTGCCGCAAGCCGCGCGTTGAAGTCGTGAAAGATCTCGGGGAACGCCTGCGCAATGTGGTCGCGCACCAGCGCGTAGTCGGCCACCCATCCGTCCCAGGGCACGCGGGGGTTCTCCGGCAGCGTGGCCTTCGCGATGCCCGCGACGATGGCAGCTTCCGACAGCAGCGTGTCTGCCGCCGGTTCCGCCACGCCCTTGGACGCGTGCATCACGCCGGTCGAATCCTCCATGCTGACTGTTTGCTCGCCGCTGGCTTGACGATCGATCTCGATGCGTCCCATGCAAGGCAGCAGGTACGACACTTCGCCGTGCACCAGATGGCTTCGGTTGAGCTTGGTCGCCACATGCACGGTCAACCGTAGCCGGCGCCAGGCCGGCTCGATGCGGTCGGTGTCGGGTACCGCCCGCACGAAGTTGCCGCCCAGCCCCATGAAAGCGCGCACGCGCCCCGCCAGCACGCCCTCGCAGGCCTCCACTGTGTTCAGGCCCTTTTCGCGCGGCGGCTCGAAGCCGTAGAGCTCCGCCAGCTTGTCCAGCGGCGCCAGCTCCGGCTTCTCGGTGATGCCGACGGTGCGCTGCCCCTGCACATTTGAATGACCGCGCACCGGGCAGATGCCCGCGCCCGGCCGGCCGATGTGGCCGCCAAGCAGCAGCAGGTTGGACACCATCTGCACGTTCTCGACGCCCTTGCGGTGCTGCGTCAGGCCCATGCCATAGATGCCGATGACGGCCCTCGCATTGGCGAAGGTGGAGGCGGCCGCTTCGAGCGCCTCGCGCGCCAGACCCGACTCCATTTCTATCTCGGCCCAATCGGTCTGGCGCATCGCGGCGGCGAATTCCTCGAAGCCGTGCGTGTGCTCCGTGATGAAGGCAGCATCGAGGACGCGCGCACCGCCCGCGGCCAGCGCCTGGTCGTCGGCCTCGATCAACGCCTTGCACAGGCCGCTGAGCGCCGCCAGGTCGCCCCCGTTCTTCAACTGCAGGTACTGCGTGCTGACGTCGGTGTGGGCGGGCGTGAGCATCTCGGTGGGCGACTGCGGGTTCACGAACTCGACCAAGCCGCGCTCGCGCAGCGGATTGAAGGTGACGATCGATATGCCGCGCCGGCGCGCGTCCTGCAGCTGGTGCAGCATGCGTGGGCTGCTCACGCCCGTGTTCTGGCCGAATATGAAGATGGCATCGCACTGCTCGAAATCGTCTAGATGCACGGTGCCAACCGGCACGCCGATGGTCTCCGGCAGTGCCACCGAGGTGCTCTCGTGGCACATGTTGGAGCTGTCGGGCAAGTTGTTGTTGCCGTACAGCCGCGCCAGCAACTGGTACATGTAACTGGTCTCCAGCGACGCACGGCCCGAGGCATAGAACACCACCGACGCGGGGTCCTGCGCGCGCAGCGCCTTCAGTTCGGCGCCAATCTCCTGGAAGGCCTTCGCCCACGGCACCTCAAGGTAACGGTCGCTCCCGGCGTCCCATTTCATGGGCACCGTCAGGCGGCCGCCCGCTTCCAGTTCGTGGTCACTCCAGCCAAGCAGTTCGGTGACGGAGTGCGTCTGGAAAAAATAGGCCGGCAACCGCTTGGCCGTGAGCTCCCACGCCGTCGCCTTGGCACCGTTCTCGCAGAACTCGGCGGGGTGGGGATGTTCCGGCTTGGCCCATGCGCAACTCACACAGGCAAAGCCGCCGGGCTTGTTCTGCTTCAGCAGCGCCTGCGCGCCGGTGATGGGAATGCGTTCGCGCAGCAGGTATGTTCCAACTGCCTTGAGCGAACCCCATCCGCCCGCGGCGTGGGTGTACGGCTCGGAATGCGTTTTGTCGGTCACGGTGTGTGCTCCGGCTCTGTTATGTACCCTCAACGCTAGAACCGGCGAACCACGCACATGTAGGCGCCTACCGATTGACGGCGTGCGAGGGTGACGACAAGCGTGCTTTGACGCGCGATCCCGCCACCGCCTCGGCCTCGTGTTCGCGCTTGCCGCCGATTGGCAACTTGCTGGGCATTTGCTAGAAGTGGTTGTCCACGACGAACGACGAAAGGCCTGGGTTGCTGCGCCTCGTTTCATCCATCGACCTGTCACTGCCCGATGCCATAGGACCGGCCCGCGTGTTCGCGCGATCTGCTTTCGTTCTTTCCGATCTCTCCAGCTGGTCCGGTCCCGCGACACACAGCGCCCTGCGCCCGGCCGGCGCGCAGGCGGCGCGCATCGATGACCTTTGGCAACTGACCCTGTGGATCTGCATGGCCGTCTTCGCCGCTATCCTCATCGTGCTGCTGGTTGCGCTGACGCGCGCATCTCGCGGTGCGGCACGCGCTGCGCCCGAGGCGCCGCTGCCGATGGCCTCCGAGCGGGCCGCGAAACGGTGGACGACCGGGGCGGCGGTCGGCTCCGCGGGGCTACTCATCGTGCTGCTAGGCGCCGACATGTGGACCGATCGTGCACTCTCCCGCCTGCCCGCGGCCGACGCCCTGCGTATCGAAATGACGGCTCAGCAATGGTGGTGGGAGGCCCGCTACCTCGACGCGCAGGGCAAGTCCGAGTTCGCCGTGTCCAGCGAGCTGCACGTGCCGGTGGGCCGCCCGGTCATCGTCACGCTGAAAAGCGTCGATGTGATCCACACCTTCTGGGTCCCCAGCCTGCACGGCAAGAAAGACATGCTGCCGGGCCGGAGCACGCAGTTGCTGCTGCGTGCCGACAAGCCCGGGGTCTACCGCGGCGAGTGCGCCGAATTCTGCGGGCTGCAGCACGCGCTGATGGCGTTCAGCGTCAGTGCCGATCCGCCGGACACCTACGCGCAATGGCGCACGGCCCAGCAGGCGCGGGCCGACGCACCGTCGGATGTGGAAGCCGCGCGGGGCGCGCAGCTGTTCCTGTCTTCGAACTGCGCGCAATGCCACACCGTGCGCGGCACGACGGCCGCGGGCAGTTTGGGGCCCGACCTGACCCATGTGGCGAGCCGCGCCCTGCTCGCGGCCGGCACGGTTAAAAACGACCCCGCCACGCTGGGCGCGTGGATCGTCGATCCGCAGTCGCTGAAGTCGGGCAGCACCATGCCTTCCAGCCGGCTCTCCCCGGACGACGTGCGGGCGCTGGTCTATTACCTTGGAAGCCTGAAATGAGCCCGCGGTCGGCAGCCGCGCATTCGGAGCCGCTGCGCGACGGGGCGCATGCCGGCCCGCTCGTGCTGCGCGCGCTGCACGCCACCTGGAGTGATCCTCCGGGCTGGCGCGGCAGTCTGCGGGCCATCGACCACAAGACCATCGCGCGGCGATTCATCGTCGCGACTTTCGTGTTCTTCCTGCTTGGCGGCCTGCTCGCCTTGGCCATGCGCCTGCAACTCGCGCGGCCCGGGCTGCGCCTGGTCAGCCCCGAGCTCTACAACCAGCTGTTCACGATGCACGGCACGACCATGATGTTTTTGTTCGCCGTGCCGGTGATGCAGGCGGTGGCCCTGTACCTTGTGCCGCTCATGATCGGCGCGCGCAGTGTGGCCTTTCCGCGCATGAATGCTTTCGCATTCTGGGTCTTCGTGATGGGCGGTGCATTTCTCTACGCGGGCTTCTTCCTCGGCTCGGGGCCGAACACCGGCTGGTTCAGCTATGTGCCGCTGGCCTCGTCGGACTACGCGCCGGGCAAGGGGGTGGACATCTGGGCGCAAATGATCACCTTCACCGAACTGTCGGCGCTGCTGGTGGCCATCGTGCTGATCACGACGATCTTCAAGATGCGCGCACCCGGCATGACGCTGGGCCGCATGCCGCTGTTCGTGTGGGCGACGCTGGTCACGCAGTTCATGGTGCTGTTCGCCATGCCCTCGGTGATGCTCGGCAGCACGGCGCTGATCCTCGACCGGCTGGTGGGCACGCATTTCTACAACCCCGCGCGCGGCGGCGACGTGCTGCTGTGGCAGCACCTGTTCTGGTTCTTCGGACATCCGGAGGTGTACCTGATCTTCATCCCGCCGCTGGGCTTCATCTCCTCGATCATCTCGACCTTTGCGCGGCGGCCGGTGTTCGGCTACCGCGCGATGGTGCTGGCGCTGGTCGCCACCGCCTTCCTGGCGTTCGGGCTGTGGGTGCACCACATGTTCGCCACCAACTTGCCCGAGGTGGGCAAGGCCTTCTTCACGGCTGCGAGCCTGGCCATCGCGGTGCCCTCGGCGGTGCAGATCTTCTGCTGGATCGCAACGCTGTGGAACGGCCGGGTCGTCTTCAGGACGCCTTTGCTCTTCGTGCTGGCGTTCTTCGTCATCCTGGTCGCGGGCGGCATGACGGGGCTGATGCTGGCGTCGGTCTCGCTCGACCTGCAGGTGCACGACACCTACTTCGTAGTGGCGCACCTGCACTACGTGCTGCTCGGCGGCGCGGTGTTTCCGCTGTTCGGCGCCATCTACTACTGGTTTCCCAAGTTCACCGGCCGCATGCTGGGCGAGACGCTGGGTCGCTGGCATTTCTGGCTGTTCTTCGTCGGCTTCAACGTGACGTTCTTTCCGATGCACCTGCTGGGCCTGCATGGCATGCCGAGGCGCGTGTGGACCTATTCGCAAGGCCTGGGCTGGGACGGCATGAATGCCACGGCCACCGTGGGCGCCTTCGTTATTGCAGCGAGCGTGGCGGTGTTCCTCGTGAACGTGGCACTCAGTGTTCGCGGCAAGGCGCGTGCCACTGCGGACCCGTGGGGCGCCGGCACGCTGGAGTGGAGCACAGCCAGCCCGCCCCCGCCCTACAACTTCGACGCGCTTCCCGTGATCCGCGGGCGCGAGCCGCTGTGGATGCCGTCCGGCCGGCCTTCCCATGTGTCGGGCCTCGCCGCCGATGCCCGCGAGGTGCTGGTGACCAGCGCATTGGAAGCCCGGCCCGAGAGCCGCCCACTGTTTCCAAAGCCGAGCCTGTGGCCGTTGTTGGGCGCGTTGGCCACGACCGTGCTTTTCATCGGGTCGGTGTACACCCCTTGGGCCGTGGTGTGGGGCGCGGTGCCGGTCACGGTTGCGCTGGTGGGCTGGTTCTGGCCGGGCCGCAGGGAGACCGAGCAGGCGCTAGCGCTGGAGCGATCGCCATGACGGCCATCGGCGACCGCGGTCCGGCCACCACCGACAGACCGGGCGAGCCTTGCGGCCCGGGCGGCCCCGGTGAGCCGGGTGAGTCGGGCAAGCCGGGCGGTCTGGACGTGCGCCACCTGCCCTCCTATTCGTTCGGCCAGGGAAGCCTGATGTGGTGGAGCACGATGGGGCTGATGCTGATCGAGGGCACGGTCTTCGCCATCGGCGTGATGATGTATTTCTACCTGCGAGGCGTGGCATCGGTGTGGCCGATCGATGCGGTGCCGCCCGCGCTGCGCTGGGGCACCCTCAACACGGCCGTCCTGCTGCTGAGCCTGTGGCCCAACCAGATGGCCAAGCGCGCTGCCGATCGCCAGGACCGTCGGTGCGCGCGGCGATGGCTGGCCGTGTGCGTCGCGTTCTCGCTGGTCTTTCTGGGCGTGCGGGCGCTCGAATTCACTACGCTCAATGTGAGCTGGCACGCCAATGCCTACGGATCGGTCGTCTGGCTGCTGCTCGGGCTGCACACCACGCACCTGGTCACCGACACCATCGACACTACTGTGCTGGCGGTGCTGCTCTACAAGGGGCCCTTCGAAGGCAAGCGCTTCGTGGACGTCAGCGAGAACGCGCTGTACTGGTACTTCGTGGTGGGCAGCTGGCTGCCGATCTACGCCGTCATTTATCTCGCGCCGCTGGGCTGACCCAGTAACACGATGAGCACCCGCACGCCACACCTCCCCTTCCCGTTGTATCGCCGCCCAGCCCGCGACGCGGGCCGCAAGATGCCATGGAGTTGCCTGCTGTTGGCCCCTGCCGCAAGCGCGCACGTGCTCGACCCTTCGACGCCCGCGCCCTCATGGGTTTCGTGGAGCTTCGACCCGCTGGTGCTCGCCGCGCTCGGGGCAAGCCTGGTGCTCTACGTGCTCGGTTACCGACAACTTCGGCAGCGCAGCCGAGCCGGCGCGCGCCCATTGCGCGCGCGGCAAGCCGCGGCTTTCCTCGGCGGCTGGCTCTCTCTTGGCGTGGCGCTGGTCTCTCCACTGGACGGGCTGGGCGCGGCGCTGTTCTCCGCGCACATGGTCCAGCACGAGCTCCTCATGATCGTGGCGGCGCCGCTGTTGGTGCTCGGGCGGCCTCTGGGTGTATGGGTGTGGGCGCTGCCGGCACGCTGGCGCAAACGGGTCGGCACTGCGTTGCGCTGGCGTCCTTTCAAGGTGGCCTGGGACGGGATCACCACGCCAGTGGGCGCCTGGCTAATGCACGCGGCAGCGCTGTGGCTGTGGCACATGCCGGCGCTCTTCCAGAGCGCGCTGCTGCATCCATGGATCCACACGCTTCAGCACACGAGTTTTCTGGCCAGTGCGCTGGTGTTCTGGTGGACGATCTTCCGCCACCCCGGCGGCGCGGCCCTCCTGTCGCTGTTCACCACCATGGTCCACACCGGCGCGCTGGGTGCGCTGCTCACGCTGGCGCCCGACCTTTGGTATCCGCTGTACGTCGAGCCCTCTGCCGCGCTCGGCATCGATGCGCTGCAGGACCAGCAGATGGGCGGCCTCGTCATGTGGGTGCCGGGCGGGCTCGCGTACTTCGCGAGCGCGCTGGTTATGGTCGCGCGGTGGCTCGACGAGCGGCATGCGAGCACGCCGTCGAGATCGCCTTCGCCTGCGCCGGAGGTGCCGTGAGGCCGCGCCGGGTCTGCTGTCGGCTGGCAGCGCTCGCGTTGGCACTCTGCACGCTGGCCCCTTGCGCGCGGGCGCAAGCTACCGCGCCCTCGAACACCGACTCGCTGAAGCGCGGCGAATACCTTGCGCGCATTGGCGGCTGCGCCAACTGCCACACCATGCCGCGCGACGGCATTCCGTTTGCGGGCGGGCGGCCCATGGCCACGCCGATGGGCCCCATCTACAGCACCAACATAACCCCCGACCCTGTGCACGGCATCGGGCGTTACGGCATCGACGACTTCAAGCGTGTCATGCGAGAAGGGACAGCCCCGGGCAATCGGCACCTGTACCCGGCCATGCCCTACACCGCCTACACCAAGGCGAGCGACGAGGACCTCCAGGCGTTGTTCGACTACCTGATGCGCGGCGTGCCCGCGTCCGACTACGCGCCGCCGCCGACGCGGCTTCCCTTTCCGTTCAACCAGCGCTGGGCCTTGCGCTTCTGGAAGGCCGCTTTCCTTCCATCCGGCCTTTACGTCGACAAGCCCGGCAAGGACGCTGAGTGGAACCGGGGAGCCTACCTGGTGCAATCCTTCGGTCACTGCGGCTCGTGCCACACGCCGCGCGGGCTGGCCTACCAGGAACGCGGGCATGACGAAACGTCGCGCCTGTTCCTCACCGGCATGGTCAACGACGACTGGTATGCGACCAACCTCACGGGGGCGCAAGGTGCCGGACTCGGGCGTTCCGACGCCGCAGCGATCGCCCGCTTCCTGCGCACCGGCCATGCCGACGGAAAGGCGGCATTCGGCTCGATGGCCGAGGAAGTGGAGCAGAGCATCCAGCACATCACCGAGGCGGATGCCCGTGCGGTCGCCAAGTACCTCAAGACGCTCCCGGCGCAGCGCGAGGAAGGCGCGTACACGTCCCAGCCTGCGGGTGCGCCGATCGGGCCAGGGCCGCGCAATGGCGACCGCACGTCAGACGTGGAATCGGTGGGTGCACGCGTCTACAGGTCGTTCTGCGCGCAGTGCCACCAGCCGGACGGCAAGGGCGTGGCAGAAGTCTTTCCCCGCCTCGCGGGCAATGCGTCGGTGTTGGGCGACGACGCCACCTCTTTGATCCGCCTGGTCGTGCAGGGCGGAAAGGGGCCACGCAGCGCGAGCGGACCTTCTCCACAGGCGATGCCGGGCTTCGATTCGACGCTGACCGATGTGCAGACGGCACAGGTGCTCACCTATATACGCCAGTCGTGGGGCAACTCGGCGCGGCCCGTCACGACCCACGACGTCACCACGCTCAAGCGAAAGCTCCGTTAGGGAGAGCTCCCCCCAGGCGCCGGGAAGCTCTCCTACCGGATACGTCGTAGGCCGCCGACGCGGGCCGCGCACGCTGCACGCAAATTGCCTTTCACCGGTCGCTCTGTACCGGCCTTCCGGATGCCTCACCGCATTCATCACCGACCTCAAGGAGACTCGCCATGAACAGAACTTCCAAGCTTGTCGCGGCACTTGCACTGGCCGCCGCGGGAACCGCCTTCGCACAGGGAAATCCGCCGACGACGGCGTCCCCCAATCCCGCCACCGCGGCCGGCCAGCAGAGCCCGGCAGGCGGCCCGATGGGCACCACCGGCACCACGCCGCAGAACAACAGTGCCTCGGGCTCGGGCTCCGGCGGCACCTCGGGGAGCGCGCCGATGTCCGGCAGCATGAGCACGGGCAGCAACAACGACACCAATGCCACGGCATCGAACAGCAGGCCGATGCGGCCCGCCCGCGCCGACCGCAACTGACATGCCGCCGACCGAACACGGCCAACTGCGACAGCCGGAGAGCGCACTATGACGTCTCGCCTCGTTCGACACGGCGCCCTGGCCGCTTTGCTGCTGGTTCCCATGGCCGCGACCGCCGGGCCGGACGACGCGCTTCGGCTCGCGCGCGCGGCGGTGGCGGCGGGCGACAACAAGGCGGGCCCGTTCGCCGTCGTCGACAAGAAGCAGGCCCGTGTCTTCATCTTCCAGGGCGATGGCGCGCTGCTCGCCTCGTCGCCCGTGCTGCTCGGGCTTGCCCGCGGAGACGTGTCCGTGCCGGGCATCGGCGAGCGAAAGATGTCCGACATCAAGCCGCACGAGCGCACCACGCCGGCCGGCCGCTTCGCCAGCGAACCGGGGCGCAACTTGTCGGGCGAAGACATCGTCTGGGTGGACTACGACGCGGCTGTGTCGATGCACCGCGTACGGCCGGTGGTCAAGGCCGAACGCCGCCTCGAACGCCTTGCCACGCCGACGCCCGCCGACAACCGCATCACCTACGGCTGCATCAACGTGCCGGCCGCCTTCTACGACCGGTACGTGAAGCCCGCGCTCGGCAGTCGGCAAGGCGTGGTCTACGTGCTGCCGGACCAAGCGACGAGCCGTTCCGTCTTCGGCTTCATGGGCCACTGAAGTTTGCGCCATGGCCGCTTCAACGGTCTCCCTTTCGTCCTTTCCCGCCATCTCGCACGAGACCGTGTCGCTCTCGGGCGTCGAACTGCATGTCGCGGTTGCGGGCGAGGCGGACGCCCCGCTCGTGCTGTTGTTGCACGGGTTCCCGGAGTTCTGGGGCGCGTGGCGACGTGCCATCGGGCCGCTGGTGGCTGCCGGATGGCGAGTTGCCGTGCCCGACCAGCGCGGTTACGGCGCCTCGTCCAAACCGCAGGGCATTGCCGCCTATGCGCTGGACGTTCTTGCGGACGACGTGGTCGGCATCGCGACGCGGCTGGGCGCACCGCGCTTCGCGCTGGTCGGGCACGATTGGGGAGGCATCGTCGCCTGGCACGTTGCCGCGCGCAACGCAGCCGCCGTCGAACGCCTTGTGATCCTCAATGCGCCCCATCCTTGCAGCCTGCTGGGCTACGCGCTCACACACCCCGGCCAAATGCTGCGTAGCACCTACGTGGGCTTCTTCCAGCTGCCGGTCGTGCCCGAAGCCGTGTTGGGCGCCAACAACTCCGCGCTGTTGGCTGCGGCCCTCACTCAGTCCAGTCGACGTGGCACCTTCGGCGACGCCGAGCTGGCGGAGTACCGCCGTGTGTGGGCGGAGTCCGGCGCGCTGCGCGCCATGGTCGACTGGTACCGCGCCATGCCGCTCAGCACGCCGACAGCCCGGAAAATTACCGCGCCGGTGCGCATCCTTTGGGGAGACGCGGACACTGCGCTGCAGCCCGGTCTTGCCGAGGCGGCCTTGCGCTATTGCGAGCAGGCGGAGGTCATTCACCTTCCCGGGGCGTCGCACTGGCTGCATCACGAGGAACCGGAAGAGATCGACGCCCGACTCGCGGAGTTCCTTGGCGCCAGCGCGCTGCTGCGAGAACAGCAAGGGAGATTCGCGCCATGACGTCGAACCCGCTCGGAAGATTTCCGACGCACGCCGGCATCCTCTTTGGCTTGGGACTGGGCGGCTTCTTCGACGGGATCGTGCTGCATCAGCTGCTGCAGTGGCACCACATGGTGAGCAGCTGGTATCCGCCGACCACCCTCGAGAACCTGCGGCTCAACACACTCTGGGACGGCATCTTCCACAGTGCAACCTACATCTTCGTGGTGCTGGCGCTCCATGGCTTCTGGCGCGTGGCACACCGCAGCCATGTGTACTGGTCCGGCAGGTTGATGTGGGGCAGTTGCCTGATGGGATGGGGAATCTTCAATGTGCTCGAGGGCGTCGTCGATCACCACATCCTGGGTGTCCATCACGTCAACGAACTGGTGAGCGCGGCGCATCGCGGCGCCTATGACATCGGCTTTCTTGCATGGGGTGCCGCCATGATCGTCGGCGGCTGGGTAATGTGGCGCTCGGGCAGGCGCCGCCACTCGGCTGAAGCCCAAGCGCTGCGACTGGCGGCACGGCATGGCGGATGAGGTCGATGTACAGCAGGTCCGCCACGCGGGCTTCGTGGGCTGGTGCGCCCTCGTCGTGGGCCTGCTGCTTGCATTCACGCCACTGTGGCATGTCCTCACGCTGGGGCCGGCGCCGACTTTCGAAGAGGTGTCGCAGCTGATCTGCAAGTCGGGCGCAGACGTTGTGGGCGCAGACGTTGTGTCAGGCCCTCGAGGCATCGTTTCCGAGCCTGACGCTCCGCTGAACGCGCCTGCCGCACGCTCACCCGACGATGTGCAAGCGGCGCGCAGCCTCCCTGTTCGAGAGTGACGCCGCATCGCGCATTTGTCCGACAGCAGCAAACTCTGGCGGAATGCACGGTTGAAGCAGTTTTCGTCAGGGAGTCGACACTCCATTCACACGGAACCCATGGACGCCAAGGTCTCGCCCCCGCCGGACAGCGTAGCGGCTGCCGACACACGACCGGCACCCTTGCCTGTCACTTTTCACGTCAACGGGACCGCTCACGCGCTCAAAGTGGAGCCTTGGGTCACGTTGCTCGATCTGCTGCGCGACCGTCTTGGCCTTACCGGCACGAAAAAAGGTTGCGACCATGGCCAGTGCGGCGCGTGTACGGTGTTGGTGGAAGGCCAGCGAATCAACTCGTGCCTGACGCTGGCCGTCATGCAAAACCGGCGGCACATCACCACCATCGAAGGCCTCGCGGACGGAGACCTTCTGCACCCGCTGCAACGCGCCTTCGTGACGCACGATGCACTGCAATGTGGCTACTGCACCCCGGGGCAGATCTGCTCGGCCGTGGGCCTCATCGCGGAGGGGCAGGCTCGCTCGGTGGACGACGTGCGGGAGCTGATGAGCGGCAACATTTGCCGCTGCGGTGCGTACCCGCAGATCCTCGATGCGGTCTGCGAAGTTGCCTTGGAGCCGAAGCCATGACACCGTTCACGTATGTCGAGGTGGGTTCGGTTAAGGAGGCGCTTGAGGCTTTCCACGGAGGCGGCGACGGGAGGTCCAAATGGATCGCCGGCGGCACCAACCTCGTCGACCTCATGAAGGAAAACGTGGAAAGGCCGATGCGCCTGATCGACCTCAATGCGCTTGACCTGCACGGCATCGAGCCCGCGGCGGACGGCGGCCTGATGCTCGGCGCGCTGGCACGCAACGCCGCGACCGCGTACAACGACACGGTGCGGCGTCGCTATCCGCTGCTGAATGCCGCGCTGCTGGCCGGGGCCTCGCCGCAAATCCGCAACATGGCCACCAACGGGGGCAACCTGCTGCAACGCACCCGCTGCGTCTATTTCTACGACGTGGGCACGCCATGCACCAAGCGCCAGCCGGGCGCGGGTTGTTCCGCCATCGGCGGCCTGACCCGCCAGCACGCCGTCCTCGGAGCGAGCGACGCGTGCATCGCGACGCATCCGTCAGACATGTGCGTGGCGTTGGCCGCGCTGGAGGCCAAAGTGCATGTGCAGTCGCGGCGCGGAAGCAGAACCATCGCCTTTGCCGACTTCCACCGCTTGCCGGGCGAGCGGCCCGATCAGAACAACACGCTCGCGCCGGGCGAGCTCGTGACGCACATCGAGCTGCCTCCAGCCGCGCAGTACGAAGCCCATTCGGCCTACCTGAAGGTGCGCGACCGCGCCTCCTATGCCTTCGCGCTGGTGTCCGTGGCGGCGGCGCTCGATCTCGATCCGCAAGGGCTGGTGCGCAGTGCGCGGATAGCCCTCGGCGGTGTGGCGCACAAGCCCTGGCGTGTGCTGGAGGCAGAAGCGGTGCTTGCCGGCAAGCCACCGATTGCCGCCCATTTCAATGCCGCCGCCGACGTGCTGCTGCGCGGCGCACGAAGCCAGGGCGACAACGCATTCAAGCTCGTGATGGCGCGACGAGCGATCGTGCGCGCGCTCGAGACCGCCACCGCCGGCACGCAGGCCCACTCGCAAGACCCCAACGATGGGCCCGGCCGACCGGACACGAAGGAGCAGCACCCATGACTGACCTGATCGAAGCCCTGCGGGCGCCGGGCGCCGAGGTCGGCACCGGCCCCGTGAGCCTGGGCATGCCGGTGTCCCGTGTGGATGGCCGGGCGAAAGTGACCGGCGAGGCCCGCTACGCGGCCGAACATCCGGTGCAGGATGGGGATCAGGAGCTTGTCTATGGCGTGATCGTCAACAGTACCATCGCCAAGGGCCGCATTGTCCGCATGGAACTGGGCGACGCGCTTGCCGTTGCAGGGGTTCTGGACGTCCTGACCCACGAAAACCACCCCAAAACACGTTCCCTTGGCGTGTTTTACAAGGACATGACTTCGCCGGGCGGCTCGCCGTTCAAGCCGCTGCACGACGCCGTCATCCGCTACAGCGGCCAGCCGGTCGCCCTTGTCGTGGCCCAGACCTTCGAGGCAGCACGGTACGCGGCATCGCTGGTCCACGTGGAATACGAGGCGCAGCCGCACCAGACTGACCTCATGGCGCACCTTGCCCGTGCGCACACACCGAGCCGCCTGAAGGCTGGCTATTCACCTCCGCCCGATGAAAAGGGCGACGCGGAAGCCGCGTTCGCACAGGCGCCGGTGTCCATCGAGGCCGAGTACTACAGCGGCGTCGAGCATCACAACCCGATGGAGCTTTTTGCGTCCACCGTGCTACGCAGTGCCGACGGTCGGTATGTGATCTATGACAAGACACAGAGCTCGCAGAACAGCCGCTGGTACGTATCGCATGTGTTCGGACTGCCGAAGCACAAGGTGACCGTGCGCAATCCCTATGTAGGTGGTGCGTTCGGGTCCGGGCTGCGCCCGCAGTATCAGCTCATCCTGGCCATGATGGCGTCGGTCCATCTGGAGCGCTCGGTGCGCGTGGTGATGACGCGCCAGCAGATGTTCACCTTTGGCCACCGGCCCGAGACCTTGCAGCGCGTAAAGCTCGCCGCCGAGCGCGACGGTACGCTGCGTGCGATCGTGCACACGGCGCTTGCCGAGACCTCGCGCTTCGAAGACTACGTCGAAGTGGTGGTTAACTGGTCGGGGCAACTGTACGCGTGCGACAACATCAAGCTCGGCTACCAGATCGTCTCGCTCGACCAGTACAGCCCCATCGACATGCGCGCGCCGGGCGCGGCGCACGGCGTGCATGCGCTGGAAGTCGCCATGGACGAACTGGCCTACGCCCTTCGCATGGACCCGCTCGCGCTGCGCGTGAAGAACTACGCCGAGCGCAACCCGATGGACGACATGCCGTACTCCACGAAGGAGCTCGCCGCCTGCTATCAGCAAGGCGCCGAGCGCTTCGGATGGGCTGCGAGGCCGCTGGAGCCGCGCAGCATGCAAGACGGACACGAACTCGTGGGCTGGGGCATGGCCACCGGCACCTGGGACGCCATGCAGATGTTCGCGCGCGCCAGCGCGGTGTTTCACGCCGAAGGGCGCCTCGTGGTGAGCAGCGCAGCGACGGACATCGGCACCGGCACGTACACGGTCATGGGCATGATTGCGGCTGCCGCCATGGGTCTTCCTTTGGAGAGGGTGACCTTCCAGCTCGGCGATTCAACGCTGCCGGTTGCGCCCATCGAAGGCGGCTCTTCGCACGTGACGACCGTGGGCTCGGCCGTGCAGGGCGCGTGCGAAAAGTTGCAGCGCAAGCTCTTTCGCATGGCCAGGGCGCTGCCGCATTCCCCCGTGGCCAAGGCCAGGTTCGAGCAAGTGGAATTTGCCGACCAACACATCCGCCTAAAACAATCGCCTGACAAAGGGATTGCGCTGTCGGTACTGATGTCGGCCAACGACACAGAACGCGTGGAGGAGAAATACCTGCTGCTGCCCAGCGTGCTCAAGCAGCGCAAATACGTGCGCGCCACGCACTCGGCCGTGTTCTGCGAGGTGAAGGTGGACGAGGCACTGGGCACGGTGCGGGTGACACGCGTGGTGAGCGCCATTGCGGCGGGCCGCATCCTCAGCGCGAAGACTGCGCGCAGCCAGGTCACTGGTGCGGTGGTCTGGGGCATCAGCCAGGCCTTGCACGAGGAAACCCATTCAGACCACCGGCTCGGGCGTTTCATGAACCACAACATGGCCGAGTACCACGTGGCGGTGAATGCCGACATCCATGACATCGATGTGCTCTTCGTGCACGAGGACGACCGCGTGGTCAGCCAGCTCGGAGCAAAAGGCGTGGGCGAAATCGGTATCGTGGGCGTCGCCGCAGCGGTGAGCAACGCGATCTTCCACGCCACGGGTCGACGCGTGCGCAGCACGCCGATGACGCCCGACAAGGTCATGGCGCCGTGAGGGCCCAGCGACATGACCGAGCCTCGCAGGCATCGTCCATTTCTCTATCCGGTCTGCAGGAGAACACCATGACCAACGCGGAGAACACCAGCTGGCCGTTTCCCACGGCGGGCGACGGCAAGGATCAACCAAAAGGATTGACCAGTCCTGGCGACGAAGCGCCGCCCGGCACACCAGGCACCGGCGAGCAGATCTGCAGCCGGTGCGGCGGGTCCGCGGTGACGGATGGGGGCGCGCGATGCGAGGCGTGCCAGGGGTCCGGAAAAGTCACCGTCGGCATCGGCGGCGGTTGACGAAAATCGGGCGCCCTTCTTTTCGTGCCGTTCCGCTAGTCGACCCGGACTGCGAACCAACCGGCACGCTGTGTACTTCGATCCGATGGAGCTTCTATCGACAAAGCCGAGTTCGAACCGTCTACCAGGCGGGGCAATTGCTCCGCGATTTCATTCCGTGCTGAGGCTCGCCGCGGCGCGGTGGACAGCCGCCTCGGCGGCATGGAGCCGCATGCGGACCCTATGCTCCGGCCGCATGCGTTCGGATGCTCAGGTGTGCACGCTTCCAAATGCCGCCGCAGTCACGCGCGTCATGCAGGTCTTCAGCGCGTCGACGTCCAGATACGCAAAGCCGGCATCACCCGCAGTGTGCACAAGCAGATGGCTCGGAAGACTCGACAATGAGCCCAGTTGGCCGGCGGCGAAGTTGCCGGCCAGTGCCAAGGGCGCGTTGCCGATGGCGTCGCGTATCGTTTCCAACTTTCGCGACGACCCGCCGATGCGATCTCCGCCAGTGGTCGGAATCATTCCCAGCTCGCGTGCGCGAATGGCCGCTAAGCCAGGCTCTGCTTCGACGTCGCGCGCGCAAAACGCAATCGCCGCGAAAAATCGGTGGGCAGGGCGAGACTTCAGCGATGTCGCGGCTTCGACGGCGTCGCGAGAGGCCATTCTTGCAGTGACATCCGTGCGCACGGTCCAAGTGGCATCCAGCCCGCTGCGCACGCTCCGCTGAAGCGCCTTCACCGGTCCCAGCGTCGCGTAGCTCGCGCCCAGTAGCTTGTCGGGCCACGCGGACTTCAGCTGGGTCGCGATAGTTAACAAGACGCCATCGTCATCGTCGGCGTATCGAAAAAGATTCCGTCGGCTCCGACGGCGAAAGCCAGCGCGGCGTTGCGCACGGCCTGGGCTCTGTCAAGCACATCGATTACGGGAAAGACGCGCGGGCGCGGTCTCATGACATCCCCTCTCCAAAGAGCCTTAATGCTCACCCTTGCCCAGGACTCATCCGTGGGTGGGGGTGCCGCGGCGCTGTGGGAAGAAGCCGACACATTGACGGCGCCGAACCGAAATCGCTCAAGTAGCTCAAACGTGCGCTTGGCGGCGGAGCCCAGCGCCGGGGTTCGACCTTGCGATATGCGAACAAGACGCTTCTCGCCCCTTGACCGACTCGCGCCCGATGCAGCAAAACGGTGCAAAGGCGACCGGCGTCCAGGAAGCGTAGCGCGCAGGATACTGCTGCGGCAGCTAACCGCATCTCGGCAAGATTTGCTGCCGGACAAAAGAACTTCGTTTTTCGCTTGCGCTGAGGTCGCATAGCCCTCGCTTTAAGCGACCTCGTCGGGCCCCGCCAACGACGCCCAGGTACAGGGCTTGTCTTCAAGGCGTCGAGCACAAAGTCGGTGAACATTGAACTGCTGACCCGCCAGCACTCAGGCCTGCCAGGGCAGTCCGCGCATGCGCTCGCGCTTTTCTTCCTCCTCGAAATGCGCCAGCGAAGGCTTGATCAGGTCGCTACGCGCCACGAGGCCCACCAGTGCCAACGACTGCGCGTCCTTCACTACAGGCAAGCGTTCGATCCGATGGCGCGCTAGACGGGTCGCGACCATGCGGCAGTTGTCGCTCGGCAGCGCGAAGTAAAGCGGCACATCGGCGCAGGCATCGCCCACCGTGGCAATCGGATTGCGTGTGCCCAACGCGGCCAGCATCGCGCGGTCAGCCATGCCGATCACCGCGCCGTTTCGTAGTACCGGAAACGCGCGGTGTGCCTGCCCGTCGCCGAAGAACTTGAACATCGCCTGCGCCACCGGCAGGGCCGCGTCGATGCTACGCACCTTGCGCGTCATCACTTCGTCGACCGAGTGGCGCTCCAGCGGATCGATGCCGTATTCGCGGTAGATGTGATAGCCGCGGCGGGCGATCTTTTCGGTGAGGATGGAGCGGCGCATGGTGAGCACCGTGAAGCCGTAGGCCACTGCCGAGGTGGCCAGCAGCGGCAGCAGCGCATTGCTGTCGTGCGTGAGGCCGAAGGCGAAGATGGTGGCGGTGAGTGGCGCGCGCATCACGCCGCCCAGCGTGGCCGCCATGCACACCAGCGGCCACAGCATCGGGTCGTTGCCGGGCAGCACGTGCGACAGCACGGCGCCGAGGCCGGCGCCCATCATCAGCAGCGGCGCGAGCACGCCGCCCGAGGTCCCCGAGCCCAACGAGATGACCCAAATGACGGCCTTCACGGCCAGCAGCGCGGCCACCACGCCGAGCGCTAGATGCCCGTGCAGCAGGTCGCCGATGACGTCGTAGCCCACGCCCAGCGCTCGCGGCTGGAAGTACCCGCCGATGCCCACCGCCAGGCCGCCGATAGCGGGCCACCACATCCAGTGCACGGGCAGCTTGCCGAACCAGTCCTCCACCTTGTAGAGCGAGAGCGACAGCGACGCCGACAGCGCCCCGCACAGCACACCTGCCACCACGCACGACAGCATGGCCAACGGGCCGGGCACGGCCGTCTGCAGGGGGAACAGCGGCCCTGCGTCCATCAGCAGCGGCCGCGTGAAGCCCGCCACTGCGCAGGCCACGGCCACCGGCAGCAGGCTGCGCGGTCGCAGCTCGAACAGCAGTAGCTCGACCGCCAGTAGCACGGCGGCCACCGGTGTTCCGAACACGGCCGTCATGCCAGCGGTGGCGCCCGCCACCAGCAGCGCCTTGCGCTCGGCGGCAGTCAGATGAAAGTACTGCGCGATCAGCGAGCCGATGGCACCGCCCGTCATGATGATGGGCCCCTCGGCACCGAACGGGCCGCCGCTGCCAATCACGATGCCAGAGGACAGCGGCTTGAGTACCGCAACCTTCGGCGACATCTTGCTCTTGCCGAACAGGATCGCCTCGATGGCCTCGGGAATGCCGTGGCCGCGGATCTTGTCGGAACCGTAGCGCGCGACGAGGCCCACGATGAGTCCGCCGATCACCGGCACCACGATCACCCAGGCGCCCAGCGTGTGCGTGGCCGGCGAGCGGTCGGCCAGCGAGAAGGTCTGGAAGAAGAAGAGGTTGGTGAAGAACCGGATCAGATCGAGCAGCACGCGCGCGGCCACGGTGCTGATGGCGCCGATGGCGATGGCCATGGCGGTGATGCGCAGAAGGCGCGCGTTGAGGGCAAAGTCGCCACGAGGGGGGTGAGAGGCTGGGGTCATGGTGCGTCGGGAAGATCGATCTGCGGCACCTTGAACGCGCCCTTGAGCGACAGGAGTTCCGCGCGGTGCAGTTCGGCCAGGCGCTCGAGCAGCTTCTGGCCGGCGGGCAGCAAGTGAATCTCGACCTGACGACGGTCTATCTCGCTGGGCCGGCGCGCCACGAGTTCGAGCGCCTCGCAGCGCGTGACGAGCGCCACCGCCCCATGCGGCTGCAGCTGCAATCGCTCGGCGATCTCGCCCACCGACGCCCATTCGCGGCCGGGCGCGCCCTTGATGTGAAGCAGCACCAAATACTGTTGCGGCGTGAGGCCTTCGCCCTGTGCGGCGCGCTCGGAGAAACGCTCGAAGCGGCGCATCTGGTAGCGGAATTCTGAGAGCGACTCGAAGTCTTTTTTGCTGAGCTTGCGGACGGATGTGGGCATGGCCAAGAGCGAATGAGAAACGCCACGAATATATCACGTAGTGATATATTTCTCGCGCGACATGCATGTCGTCAGAACCGGCCGCGGTACCTCTGCCTCTAGATTTGGCGCTGTGCAGCGGACAGCATCGTCTCCGACTCACGGAACAGTCTCAAGGTGGGTTGACCGATCGTTCTCTGCAAACACGTTGGTTTGAGCTGAGACCATGTCCACAGATGGGTCCCCCTCGCAAGCCGATCGCCGGCAGAAGCCCGTCGTAGGCTGACGCAAAGGCCCAAGTCATCGGTACACCGCGAGCGGCAGGCTAGTCCTCGGCACCCTATCTGCCTTGGCCTAAACGGTGCATGCCTTTTTCGGTCAGGTAGCCGCGGCCTTCACTGTCGTGTGCCAACAAACCATATGACCTCAACCGGCTCCACCGATGGCTTGGCTCCTCATGTGTCTTGATCTTGTCTCGGTTGGTCATGCTGAGCAGCTTCTTCCACTGCTCATCGTTGAGCCGATCTTCTCGTTCATTTCGCTCCTTCCATTAAAAAGCGGAAGCGTTCTCCGAGCCGCGCTGTCCTGTGTCTTGGGATCGTGACCAAAGGGAGATGTCATAGCTGCGCTACAAACGCCTCATCGTTTTTCGCCGGAGCGTAATGTCAAAGTGTGCTTTTCGGCAAGCAAGGCTGTTGGCCAGCGGTGCCGCCAGCAAGCCGGTTTGAATGCTGCCCAAGCGTCGGCGAGGACCGCCAAGCCAGAAACGCCCATCCAACGCGCTCGCCCATGTCGGAGAGGGGAATGCCGTCAGCGAAAATAGAGTAAGTAGACATATGCTTGGACAACAGGCCGGATATAAGACTGCAGCCCTGCCTCCTGGATCTTCACCCAGCGAGTTCTTGTAGACCTGAGGCGCCTATATGAGCCTTCCCTCGCTCATCTGAAATCCCGGCTAGCAGTTGCCGACGCCAGCCTCCCCAACAACGGCGTCAGGTCTTCCAGCCGCCCGGCGATCAAGTTCTTCACAGCGCCTTCGCGCTGCCAAGTTCCGTGGACGGCCATGAGTCGCGCGCCCAGCAGTTCCTGGCGCTGGACCTCTCGCAGGCTCTTCCACACGATCACCTGCACGACGCCTGTCTCGTCTTCCAGCGAGAGGAAGATCGTCCCCTTCGCCGTCTCCGGCTGCTGGCGAAGCGTCACGATGCCGCAGTGGCTCACTTGGTCGCCATTCTCAATCTCCTCCAGGTCGTGCGCAGTCATCAGTCCTCGAAGCGTCAGGCGCTCGCGCAGCAGCGCAAGAGGATGCCGGCGCAGGGTCAACCCAGTCGACGCGTAGTCGAATACGATCTCCTCGCCTTCGGGTGCCTCCTCGAGTTCGAGGAAGTCTTCATCGACCCGCGCATCGCGCAGTAACGCGGGCGCCGCGCGCAGCCCCGCAGCCTCCCAGACTTGCTGGCGCCGATGGCCCGACAGGCTCATCAATGCATCGGCAGCGGCCAACAGCTTCATCTCATGCAATTCGAGACGGGCGCGCAGCGCCAGGTCTTCCGCACTGTCGAAGACAAGCTGCGCGCGTGCTTCGACGATGCGGTCCGCCGAAGCCGACTTGAGCCCGCCGATCATGCGTAGCCCTAAGCGCACCGCAGGTTCGTGTGACATGTCCTCCAGCGTGCAGTCCAAGTCGCTGTACATCACGTCCACGGGCCGAACATCAACGCCACGACGCCGAGCGTCCTGCACAAGCTGCGATGGCGAATAGAAACCCAGTGGCTGCGAGTTCAGCATGGCTGCCAAGAACTCGGCCGGGTGGTGGCACTTAATCCAGCAGCTCGCGTAGACCAGCAACGCGAACGAGGCGGCGTGGCTTTCCGGGAAACCGTATTCGCTAAAGCCTTTGATCTGCTCGAAGATCGCCTTGGCGAAGCTCTCTTCATAGCCGCGCGAGGTCATGCCGTTGACGATCTTGTCGTAGTAGTGCTCCAGACCGCCCTTGCGCTTCCAAGCCGCCATCGAGCGCCGCAGCCCATCGGACTCTCCAGGCGTGAAGCCGGCCGCCAGGATCGAAATCTGCATCACCTGCTCCTGGAACACCGGCACACCCAGCGTGCGCCCAAGAGCTTCCTTCAAGGCCTCGCTCGGATAGACGACCGCCTCCCTGCCCTGGCGCCGATTCAGGTACGGATGCACCATGCCGCCCTGGATTGGCCCTGGCCGAACGATCGCGACCTCGATGACCAAGTCGTAGAAGCAACGCGGCTTCAGGCGCGGCAGCATGCTCATCTGCGCGCGGCTTTCGATCTGGAAGACGCCGACGGTGTCGGCCTTGCAGATCATGTCGTAGGTCGTGCTGTCCTCCGCCGGGATGTCCTGCATGCCGAACACGCAGCCCTTGCGCAGGCCGATGAAGTCCAGCGCCTTGCGGATCGCAGTGAGCATGCCCAGCGCGAGGCAGTCCACCTTCAACAGGCCCAGCGCGTCGAGGTCGTCCTTGTCCCATTCGATGACGGTGCGATCCGGCATCGACGCGTTCTCGATGGGCACCATGCGGCACAGCGGGCCCTTGGTCAGCACGAAGCCGCCCGTGTGCTGGCTCAGGTGACGAGGAAATCCGATCAGTTGCCCGGTGAGGTGCATCAGCTGCTGCACCTGGAGGGACTCCATCGACAGACCAATCTCCTGCAGCCTCTCGGGCCGAACCTCGCGCCCATCCCACCACTGGTGCCCCTTGGCGATGGCGTCGACCGTCTCGAGCGACATGCCCAGGGCCTTGCCCACATCCCGGATCGCACTCTTGGGCCGGTAGCTGATCACGACGCCGGTGATGGCCGCACGGTCTCGTCCGTACTTGGCATAGAGGTACTGCAGCACTTCCTCGCGCCGCTCGTGTTCGAAATCGATGTCGATGTCCGGCGGCTCGTTGCGCTCCTTGGAGATGAAGCGCTCGAAAAGCACGCTCATGCGGGCCGGGTCGACCTCGGTCACGCCCGTGCAGTAGCAGACCACGCTGTTCGCGGCACTGCCGCGCCCCTGGCAAAGGATGTGCCGGGAGCGCGCGAACATCACGATGTCGGCCACGGTCAGGAAGTAGTGCTCGTACTTCAGCTCGGCGATGAGCACGAGTTCGTGTTCGATCTGCATTTGTACTTTGGCGGGGATGCCATCGGGCCAGCGGCGCCCTGCACCTTCGTAGGTGATGCGTCGCAGGTAGCCGGCCGGGGTCTCTCCTTGGGGTACGACCTCGTCGGGGTACTGGTAACGGAGCTCCTCGAGACTGAAGCTGCAGCGTGCAGCCACCTTGAGCGTCTCTGCAAGGAGATCAGACGTGTAGGTCTGCGCGAGCCGCAGTCGGGTGCGCAGATGACGCTCGGCGTTGGGCTGCAATTCAAGCCCGCAATCAGTCAGTGGCTTGCCCAGCCGCGTCGCAGTCATCACGTCCTGCAAAGGCTTGCGCGAACGCACATGGAAATGCACGTCACCGGCAGCCACCAGCGGGATTGCAGTGTCAGCGCTGATTTCGCCCAGTCTGTGCAACCACATCTCATCGTCGAGCACACGGAGCTTTTCCACAGCGAACCAGCTGCGGCCCATGAAATGCTTCAGGAGCCAGTTGCCGAGCCAGCGAAGTTGCGCCGGCGAGCACATGCGCTTCGGCGACGCCAACACCACGCAGTTCTCGAGCTCACGGCCCTGGATGTCCGCAAGCGGCAATCGGTATGCGCCCTTCTCCGACGCGCGGCGCAGCTTGGTGATGAACTCGGAGAGGTTGCCGTAGCCATCCAGATTGCAGGCAAGGACGGTGAGCGTGAACGGCGTTGCAACCTGTTCCAGATCCTCGGGCTCGACGAGAAACTGGCTGCCGATGAGCAATTTGAGGCCGTGGTCTTTCGCTGCCACGTGGGCGCGCACCACGCCGGCCAGGCTGCATTCGTCGGTAATGGCCAGGGCGGTATAGCCGAGCTGCTTCGCACGTTCGACGAGCTCCTCCGGTTGGCTCGCACCGCGCAGGAAGCTGAAGTTGCTCACGCAGCGGAGTTCGGCGTAGTCGGGCAGTTCCATACGCGATCACTCAGGCGAAGGTGCCGTGCAGGAACCACGCCGTCTCTTCCTTTGCCAAGCGCATCTGGAAGATCCACAGCACGCCCGCGTGTTCACTCACGGCCACCCAGTAGTCGCGGGCGCTGTGTCGAGTGGTCTCGGGTGACGCGGGTGCAGGCGCGCCCTCCCCTTTTCCTTTTCCTTCGCCTACCCGCTCTCCTTCTTCGCTTTGCGTGGTCCGATCCCACCAGCCGCCTTCGACCCGGTGCGGGCCCGCGAGCAACTGCAGCACGCCTTGGTAGAGCGGCCGGTTGTTCTGTGTCGCCAGGCGCAGCGGCTTCGCCAGGATGAAGGTGGGCTGCGGCACTTCGACCATGCAGCTCCTTGCGCGCGGTGCCGGCTCCGGTGCAGGCCGCCAGCGGCACATCCATTCCATTCGGTGGTCTTCGAGGATCACGGGGCGCAGCACCCGGTCCGGCCCGAGACGAGCCGCGATGCGCTCGAGCACGAGCGCCAAACTTTCTCCCGACTGCCGTGCCTCAGGCAGCATGGAGAAGCTCTTTTCCTCCAGCGATTGCACCTCGGTGGCCAGCAGTTCTAGGTCGCCGACCGGCGCCAGCAGCTCGACCTTGTCGAGGTGCTCGGCCAGCAGCCGAATCAGGTGCTCCGTGTCACGGGTTGCTTGGGCAGTGCGCACGGTAAGTTCGCCGCCATCGCCCGCAGACTTCGAGCGCATCGCGTCATGGCACCAGCGTAGCGTGAAGGCGGTGACGCCCGAGCGCCGTGCCATGAGCCAGCCGGCCATCTGGAGCACCAAACGGCGCGCACCGAACAGTATTGCGGGGGCGTGCTCGACCCGCGCCATGAGCTCCAGCTTCGCGTGGAAGGTCTCGGGCAGCTGCGCCCAGGGGTAGGTCTCGGGACGCAGACCATAGACTTGGTCGAGCGTCGCCAGCAGCTGAGAGTCAAACCGCCGACTCAGGCCACCCCGCGGCAGCGCGCGCACCTGGCCCAAGGTTCGGCAGCCCAGCCGGGCCAGCGTCGCCTGGTGCGTGGCTACCTGCGTCAGCGTCTCAAGCGGCAGCGCGTCGAGGAGCTGGGCGAGCGGTTTGGCAAAGCCGTTGGACAGCCCAGCCCGGGCCACGGCCAGCGCGGCCAGGCTCGTCGGCGCCCAGCTCAACTGCCGCACGCCGAGGTCCCTGGATTCCTCGCGCACGCGTTCGACCAGACGGCGCTTGCCGCCGAACAGGCGCAAGCTCTGCTCCATCTCCATGACGACCGCCGGGCATTGCAAAAGCGCTTCGAGGACAGCGACGCGGGGTGTGAACTGAAGACACCACGTCGCGAGCCCGTCGAGCGCCTCAGTGCGCCGCTGCGGGTCGTCCGGAAGGCTGTCGGGAAGAAGGGCTGCCCACAGCATGGGAGAGCTCCCTGCACTGGCGGGCCGCGATCAGGCGGCTCGGGTAGCGAAGGCGCGGCGTCAGGACCGTTTCCAGCCCGCCAGGGATAGAGGGCAAGCGCAGTTCGCCCTCATGCGGCGGTCCCTTGCGCTTGAGCAGGTGAACGTGCAGTTCCCAGTCGACGCCCAGGCGGGCCTGCAGGCGCAGCGGCGCAGCCGACGCTTCATGCGCGGCCGACTCCGGCCGGCACAGGATGACCGGGCCGTCGCAGCTCTGGGCGCAGACCTGCAAGCGGCGGATCTGTTCCTGGCGGGCCTGGGGCAGCCAGCTCACCAGCATGCCCGCAGCGTTGGCCCTGATGAGCTGCTCGGTGGCCCACAGGCGCTCCACCGGCTTGTCCGCGTTGACCCACACCAGCTGGCGTTCATCCAGGCCGAGATGGCGCAGGCCGGGCAGATGCGGGGCCTTCGGCGGGCCGACGACGACGATCTGTTTGCCCTGGGCGACCACGACACGCATCGCGGGGGCAAGCAAGCGCCATTCAAGTACAGAGGGCTGGACCTGCAGGACCTCCGTCAACGACTGGCACGGCCAGCCATTGCCAGGCAACTCAGCGTCCAGCGCCTCGAAGCCGGTGCCGAGCGTGGACGTGACCGGCGAGCCGAGCGCATCACCCCGCCAGATTGCCGCTTCCACGGCGTGCGGGAGCCCGACGGGCCAGCGTTGCGCCACACCGGAAGGCGTGAAAGACTGTGGGACTGGGGGCGTGTTTTCGCCATCAGCCCACAACAGGGAGATGGCCATCGAGGCTCCTATTACTGTATGGATGTACAGTATCTCTGCGCCGTGCAGCTTGAGCAAGAAGGTTTACAAATTTGGTTGGCCTCTTGCCGCTCGGTACGGGCCAGATGAACGAACTCAGCAATCCCGCTGGGCGAATTCGCAGGAGGTGACGCATGTGCTACTCAGCCCAGATTCGTGCCGACTACAAGCAGTTTTTCCGGATGTTCGGGGGCGTGCTGACGCTGGACGCTTTCGCAGCGCTGTACTACGAGCGCCAGTCGAATCCGAAGATCAAGATCCCCAAGGCGATGGATGCCGCCTTCATGAGCCCCGAGAACGAGGACGAGCGGGGCATCAAACACCTCATCGATGCATTCAACACCCAGCAAGCCACCAAGCTCGAGCAAGACCTTTTCGCTCAGCGCAAGCGCCTGGCCGATGGCCAGCGCAAGCTGCTAGTCAAGACGACGAAGAAAGCGTCCGAGGATGTGCGCATCGCCACAACCAAGGTGGAATGGGGACTTGGCAAGCTGGCCGACTTGAGGCGAGCCGAACCAGAACCACGCGATGCGCGGATATTTCCGGGCGTCTATGCGCCAGTGATGATCTGGGAAGACGGGCATCGGGTGATCAAGCCGATGCGCTACCAGTGCAGGTCAGCGGGCAAGCCCGAGAAATTCGATTTCCTCTACCCGGGTACGTACAACGCCCGGCGCGACAACCTCGAAGGGTTTTGGCGGGGCCAATTTGGCGTGTCGCACGGTGTCATGGTGATCAATGCCTTTTATGAGCATGTCGATCTTGAAGGCAAGGACACCGTCCTTGAGTTCAGGCCAAGGCCGGAGCAGGACATGTGGCTGGCGTGCCTGTGGTCCAAGTGGACTGCGCCGGGACAGCCAGACCTGCTGTCGTTCGCCGTCATCATGGATGAGCCGCCGCCAGAGATTGCGGCGGCCGGCCATGATCGTTGCCCCATACCACTCAAGCTTGAGAACATCGACGCTTGGTTAAGGCCGGACAAAGGCAATCTGGACGCCCAATACGCAATCCTCGATGACCGCGCGCGCCCGTACTACGAGCACCGCCTCGCCGCTTGACCAGTTTTCCTGCGCCCATGGCGAGGAAACCGTGGCCAGAGAATGGCCGCCGAAGCTGGGCATCGCTCGCCGCGGGCCTGTGATCCGCCTAGGATAGGCGTATGACGGCATCCAACAACGAGGCCCCTCGTCCAACGGACCCCACGGGATCAGCTGTTTCTGCTAAGGGAATCGACCCGGCAAGAGCAGCGGCCCTGCTCTGGCAGCAGTCGCCCGACATCGCCTTCGTTTTGCTCGATGCGGAAGGCGTGATCACGTCTTGGCAAGGCGCCGCGGCGGCGCTCTTCGGCTATGCCGAGAGCGAGATCGTGGGGCAACTCATCGACGTGCTCTTCGTTGAGGAGGACCGCGAACTGGGGTTGCCTCAGTTGGAACGCCAAGTCGCGGTTTCTGCGCATCGCTCGGAAGACGACCGCTGGCATGTGCGCAAGGACGGCGCGCGCATTTGGGTGACGGGCAGCATGGTCGCCCTGCGAGACCAGGGTCAGCACGTTGGCTTTGTGAAGGTCATGGCAGATCGAACCAATCTGCGGGCGCAGATCGAGACCACGGAGAACCGGCTTCGACGCGCTCACGAGACCATTCAAGGACGCGACGCATTCTTTGGGCGCCTGGTGCATGAAGTTCGCAACGCCCTGGGGCCGGCACGCATTGCCGCCGAAATCATGGACAAGAAGGGGCTGGTGATCAATGACCTGGCAAAGCCTGTCGACGTAATCAACCGGCAAGTCATTTTGGTCGATCGGATGATGGACGATCTGGCGGAAGTCGTCCGCTTCGGGGCGGGAAAGTTGAGCCTGACCAAGACCACGTTCGACCTGGGCGCGGAGATCGTGGATATTGCAAACGTTGTGGTTGCGGACGCTGCGAAGAAGCAGCAAACCCTGTCCGTCCTGGTTCCCGCTGCGCCTGTCCCCCTCCTGGCTGACCGTCAGCGGCTGCACCAAATCGTGTTCAACCTCCTCCACAACGCCATCAAGTACACGCCCGCGGGCGGAAAGATCTGGCTTCGCTTCACCGTGGAGATCGATCACGCGGTGATAAAGGTAGAGGACACCGGCGTTGGCATCGATCCCTCCCTGCTTCCGGTGATCTTCGAGCTGTTCACCCAAGAAAATCCTCAGCAGTCGGAGGGCGGCTTCGGGGTTGGGCTTTCGCTGGTGAGGGATCTTGTTCACGCCCATGGCGGGTTCGTCGATGTCCGTTGCGACGGAAAGGGACACGGCACCGAGTTCAGCGTTCGCCTCCCACTCGGCTCGGCCATTGCTGCTTGAACAAGGTGTAGGACGACCTTGCCGGCTCAAGAGCCGCTCGCACTGAGAAATTCCTAGGGCGCGAGAGCACTCTTTCGTTCCAGACCTTCGATCCATGGGCTGACCATCGGAAGAACCGGCAACCAATTGGCAAGGCGACGAATAGATTGGGCTTCAAGCGCTGCCCACGAATGGCCAGACGAGTTGCGCGGGAGCCAATGCCACATCTCTGTGAGCGTCCTGTCCAACCATCTTGAAAGCCTGCTCGGAGCATAGGAGCCTAGTCCCCATCAACAACTCTTGGTGGACACCTGAGCACTATCCCCCGATCAGCAAGCCGGCACACGTCGGCGACGTCGCATTCACAGCGACGAATTCAAGGCGAACGCTGTGGCCAGCTGCATGCAGCCGGGCATGTCGATGGCGGCAGTGGCAATGGCCCAAGGCGTCAACGCGAATCTGCTGCAACTGGAAGAACCAGCTTCTGGGACGTGAGGCACCCGCATCCATGAAACACACCAA
>PJUC01000185.1_pt1 | contig 38554 bp, 36 predicted proteins | sample 1512161 | NCBI WGS metagenome assembly PJUC01 (sample SAMN08177676, study PRJNA422409) | Soil metagenome, whole genome shotgun sequencing project. | isolation source: Soil enriched on filter paper | place: USA: Madison | collected 2015-01-15
AAGGCCCACCTCTCGCTTCCGTCCTTCTCCTCGGCTCATTTCTTACGTTCTGCCTCCTCTCCCATGTGAGCCCAAATGTCCAGCAAGCGCATCATGCGCTCGCGACGGACTTCACTTAAGGAGTCTCCGCCATGAGCCCCTTTCTTTCCTCCCCCCTTTTTCAGATTACTTCCCCCTATCAAAAGGCGCCTCTCGAAGATTCTCTTTTCGAAGATCTAATGCGCTGTGAGGCAGGCTTCATGGGTAAAGAAGGGCTAGTCGCCATAGCCGAAGAAATCGACTACTTTCGCCCGCTGATCGATCAGTACGTGCTGGACATTTGCTCCAGTCTCGCTTTAGCTTGGAAATATGAGCTTGGCGGGAATCATCGGCCTTTTCTCCAGCCGCTTTACCTGGCTCGGTATTCGGGCTTGCTGCAAGCGTTTGGTGGCTGCATGGTTCTCGATCGTTCGGCCAGGGCATACCAGCCGAATATTTGCAACGAGATCCTGTACGAAGCGATGGCGACGCTCAATTTCCGGGAGAAGCACGGCGCCGAGCCGATGGCGGTGTCTGCTGATCCATATTGCGCGAACTGGGAGCTGGAGAACCACCTGATAGAGAAAGTGCGGTCGCTGTCCCAAGGCCGAGGATTTCGGCGTAGCGCATACGAAACCCAGCGCAGCTATGAGGACAACCATGCGACGGGCGAACGCTTTCTGAGCGCGGCGTTTGCGGCGCGCTCACGCATCGAGGTGGCGCGCATCGATCTGTACTACCAAAAGGCCTTCCAGCCCGAGTTGACGATTTCTCAGGTACAGACGGACTTCCGGCGTCTCTGGGCCAACTGGAAGCGCAAGTGCCTGCCCAAGTCCGTGTTCGAGGACTTGATGGGCTATATCTGGGGGCTGGAATACACCGATGACTCGCGCTATCACTTCCACGTCATCCTGATTTACAAGGGGTCGGACGTCAAAGCAGGCTTCGGTCGCGCTCTTAGGGTCAAAAAGTACTGGGAAACCGATATCACGGAAGGCCGCGGCTATGCGCGTGTCTGCAATCCTAAGGACTACCCACGCGAGCTTGTGTATCTGGGCGAGGTCGAGGCGCATCACGAAGAAAAACGAGCGCTCTTGTTACGCAAAGGCGTGGGCTATTTGGCCAAGCCTGACCAGCTTCTACCGATCCGTCTGAAGAAGATCAGGACTTTCGACACATCCGCCCTCCCTAAACAGGCGTCGAGTGCGGGCAGGCCGCGTTTGCCATTGAAGGAACGGGCGCCCCGTAGGAGCAGTGAGCCTTTCCAGGCGAAGAGAAAGGTGTAGGCCGCAGCGATAAAGAATCCACACGCGAAGCTCTGAGAGCGACGCGCTGCCATTGCCTGCTTGTCGCTGGAGCAACAGGCCGCGTGCCAGCTAGCGAACTTCGTGACCGTGCGCTCGCCGAACGGACGCGGCGGAGTCTACTGGCCCGGCCCACGCCGGACTTCCATTCGGACTCGATAGCGCAAGTAGCGCCGAAACCTCGGGGTCGCTGCATGAAGTCCAAGACTTCCGCCGCACTCCCAGTTGGCCTCCGCCCTGCGGCGGTGGCACGCCTCATCATCTGCTTGAGTTCGAGAGGTACAACGGAGGCACCGAATTTCGAGATAACGACTCCACGTCGCGATTCGTCAAATTCTTACTGGGACAAGCCATGAGATGAAAAGCATATACAGCTGCTCTTCGTCCGCCAGGCATAGCGCTCCCTTCAAAGACAAGAGGTATTCCTCTCCTCGTGCTATGGGAACCACGCGGCCTCCCCTGGTTGTGATGGATCGTGCTGACTGGCATGCAACAAATCGCCGGCAGATCTGCAGTCACCAGAGAGTCGTATCGCCGCTAGGTGAACTCGCCAGCCTCCAAGCCAATGGGCGCACCCGCGCCGTTGGATTTCAGAAACCTCATTCTAGGAAAACAACATGTCCCCATATTGGCACAAAGTCCCTTCAAAGCACTGCTCGAACTGCGGAGCGCTCATCGGTCATATTCACGTGAACCTGCACCGCAATGAAGAACGCTTTGAGCTACTCAACCCCCCAACCAACTTGGAGGTGAGAGATGCCCGGGTGCTGAAGTCGTACTGCATGGAGTGCGGAGTCAACGCTGCCCGTAATGATCTGGAGAAGCGTGGTTTCGTCTGCCATGACATAGAGGACTACGAAGGCGTTCGTCTATGCACAAGTTGCGGACGGACTCACCTCAAAAGGAACAAGTGGCAACCCGTGTACCTGATCGCTGTCAACCTGCTTAACGACAAATTCCTCGACACGGCGGAGGAAACAGCCGTTGTGATTGCATGCGCGGAGTGTGAGGCTGCACATGGAGGAATGCAGCCCGTGCCCCTCGCTGTAAGCAGGCGGCGACTGGTGCGCCGATTCATTGACGCTTTTTGACCCACGGATATACGACCTTGAGGACCTGGTGCAATGCCACTGCAAGGATCCTGCGGACACCGAGTTCTTGCCCGCTGACCTCGCCGTGCGATTTGCGCGGAAAATCCTGCACCTTCTTCGACCACGTTCACGCACGGGGTCTAACTGAGACGCCGGGGCGTGCGATCACCCCTGTACCGCCTTCTGATGAGGCCGACTATTTCGCCAGCAGCTCTTCGGCCGACTTGCCAGCCTCGAGTGCTGCTTTGAACCAAACGGGGCGTGGGCCACGGCCGCTCCAGACATTGCCCTGATCGTCCTTGAATTTTGGCGCACCACTGGCTGCGGCCAACTTCTTGGTCTTGCGCCCCTTCTTCGCGGTGGCTTCTTTCACCACCGCACCTCTTCCGGTTGAGCTGCCAAAGCCAAGATCGGCAGCGGTGAAACCGTATACCGCGATAGCTTCCTTGATGCGACTGAGAACGCCGCTGGCTTCCTTATTGCGCAATTGCTCAGCCTCCTTCTGCAATTGCTCAATCTGCTTCTGAACCTGAAGATAAGTCTTTGCCATGGGAGCTTTCAAACTGGAAAAGGCGCAAGCATACGCTGGGCAGAGGGACGGTCGTTGTCAGTGTTCTTCCTTATTTTCTCAACAACCCTACTGCTGATGAACGACTGGTGGCAAGCGCCACACACACTGACGCGCTATCTCATCACCAAACCTTAATGCCCAAGCTTCTTGCATCCATGCAATCAAAAAAATTGAAACCTGCGACGGGATCCCCCGAGGCTCGCCGAGAGGGCGAAACCAAGGAGGGCTTTTCAGGCGTTTCAATGCTTGTTCAGCGTTGATTTGGTTCGAATATCCGTCAAGGTTGTATCGCGCATCAGACTCTACCTAGATCACCACGATACTTTGCGTTGGACTCATGTGGAGCAGTCAAATTGGCAAGTCGTGCCTCCTCCGCTGCAGCGCGATTGACTTGTTCCAATCGATACGGATCACATTGCTTGCGGGTAAGCATGACCCGGTCCACGAGAAGAAGGAACTCTTCGTCAAGCGCTGACGCACTGTCCGGTGCCGCCGCTTCGCTGACGGCGTTGCTCGCCTTCATAGGCCCTGCCCGCCAAAAAAGATCGCCTCGACGTGCCTTGCACCGCTCCCGTGCGCCGGGAATCCCATGATGGCGATCCGATCGCGTTGCTGACAAATGCCGCAGTTCAGGCAATCGCTGCTGCCGAGGCTGGCGGGGCACACGACGACGTGACGACCTGCAGGCGTCCGAACAGCCTTGGTCATTCCGGCTGGCAGGAGGACCACAACGGGCGCGACTCCGAGCGCGGCATAAGCGTCGGCCTGGGCAAGCGTCTCCGCGCTCAGGTTGACAGTGAAGCCGATCTGGTTGGCCCTCTGGATAGCACTGCGGTTCGACGGCGTGGGCGGGTAGTGGGTGTAGGTAAACCCGCGCCGCCCCTTGTTCGCCAGCGCCAGCTGGATGAGCAGCTTCTCGTCGATCACGCCTGGCGAGGACGGTGTCAGATCCCCTGCCTGGTTGTGCCGCCACAGCGCGTGTCGACGCAGCGTGGAGATCTCCTGCAGCAACTCGTCGAAGCTGCCGCCGCGGCCACCTTCCGAGACAGCTCTCCAGTGAAGCGCCAGAGGCCCGCTCTCGGCATAGCAGCCGTTGTGCTTGAGGCTGCAGCCGGGTGGACACGAGTTCGCACTCGTCGTGGTGACTGGCATCGGGCCGGTCTTGGCGTTGCGGCTGATGCGCGTGAAGTGATATGTGAAAGTCGACAGTGATGCGACCGATGCGACGAATCGCTTCGATCGACCACGCGAATGCATGGTGACCAAGATCTGCTCCTCGGGGTTGGTGCCGCGGATCGCGGCAAGGCAGCGCATGCCCTCCCCTCCCCGCAGCGCCTCGAGGCTCAGAAGGACTCAGGACACGCGCGGGGATAAAAATGACCTCGCAGGTCCCAAATAGGCAGGGACGGCCAGGTACGAGCGCCATGGCGGCGCTCGCGTCGAGCGACCGGATCGCAAACACTCAGCGGTCGGAATCGCCTGAGGACTCCCTGGCATTGACCCCGGCATGGCGTGCGCCCGGAGGCTTTGACACCTCCTCGCCCAGCCGTTGCGCCAGCTTCCTCTGCACTTCGAGGGCGCAGCCGTGCCAGGCATGGCCACTCACAAGGCCGGTGTCCAACTGCTCTGGCGTGGCCGCCGCAACGCGTTTCGCGTACTGCTCGAGCGCATGGATTACGAAGGCTTGAATGAGCGCGCCGTGTGCGCTGTACTCCATCAAATCGACGACGAACTCGACATTGGACTGACGGTGGTTCATGGCGCCTCCGCGGATGACAGCAGCGCAATCTCCGCGCCGAAGGCCAAGGCGGCGTTGTCCGGTGTGGGCGGACCGTTCTGCCGGATCCACCAGTCGGGCGGAGTGCACGGAACGGACATCACGCCCAGGTAGCCGCCATGTGTGGCATAGCCCACCACCTTGGCCCGGCCGATGCCGTCGAAGCGAATCAGAATGTCGGCTCCGATCACTGGCACCTCGAATTCGCCCGACCACTTGATCCGGTCTTTAGAGGTGAGATTCCGTGTGTAGGCAGGCACTGTCTCGTGCCGCTCGAAGTCGATGTTCATGCGGGTGACTCCAGAGGTGGGAAGCAGCGTGGCGCTGCCGAGTTGGCGGGATTTCATGCGGAAGGCCTGACCGTCGCTCTCGCGCGCAACGTCCCACCCTCGGCGGCCAAGGCAATGCTGCAGCACGTAGACCTGAGCGTCGTACGAGATGCGGACACCTGGCCGGATCGCTGCACGCCTTGCGGATCGGCTCGCATGGAACGCGCGAACCCTCTCGCGCCAAGGCCCCGCATAGGGCCCTGTAGGCGCATCGGCCTGTGCGAGGAACGACAGCGGGCAGTCGTAGTAGCAAGGCCCGCAGGTCTCGTCCATGCTCTTGACGGCCACCTCCCCCTTGCGGGATTCGATGAGCGTCAGCCCGATCCATTTGCACCCGGTGCGCTCACCGGCACGGTGTTGGGCAAGGAACCACAGGCGGTTGCCGATCGCGCGGGGTGCCAGCACCGTGGCGTAGGCGCCGACACTGGCCAACTCATCGTGGATGGCCTGATCCTTGGTGGCGCGGTAGACGATGCTTCCCATGTCAGGCCTGCGTAATGAACGAACGAATGGATGAAACCTTCGCGCGAAGCCCGAGAGAAGACAGGTTCGCGGCGAGGACGACGGGAATATTTGTCCGAGGAGAGTGGTTTTTGTTGCGCATGGAACAGGCGTATAAAAACCCGCACGAGGCGGGTTGGTTCTGGGGTCAAGGGCTGTTGACTTCGCATGGACACGACTTCGATTCAAGGCCATGCAAAGACCACGAAGTCCAAGACGCTTGGCAACGCCGGGTTGTCGGCGGGCAGTTCCAGGGCCTCGCATTGGTAGGTCTGCGCGAGCCGGAGCAATCGACGCAGTTCGTGCCATCCCAGCGCTTGGGCTGCTGCGATGTTGTCGGCGGTGACGTCGACGCGCCAGCTGAAGTCGTCCAGCTCGAGGATCCGTAAGCAAGCGAGATGGGACTGTGAGGTGTTGTCGCCTTCTACAGCCTGATGTTCGGCGTGAATCTGCCGCGCGACCTCCCAGGGCAGATGGCATGCGCTGACTCGCAGCGTTCGGGCGATGTAGCGATGAAGGCCTGCCGGCGGAAATGCAGAAGGCTCGTGAGCCACCGGACTGCGAAGTGTTGGATCGATGTTCATGGGACTGCTTGGGAAAAGAAGAAAAGAAAAAGGGAGAGGAAAAACGCTTCGTGCGCGCGGCGCTGGGACACTCGTCAAGACATGCCGCCTCAGGCGGCACAATCTCTGCATGACGACGATGCAAGAGCTGCCTGATGAGGTGCTGAGTGCGATGGCAGTGGAGTGGCGCAGGAAGGCCCTGGAGGGAGACCTTCATGCACGCGGCACTGCCCACGAACTTGAGACGGAATTGCGCCGACGTGCCGGTGCACCGTTCACGAGCTACGACACCCTGGACATGCGCCCACTCGAGAAGAGAACGGCGCGGCGCCCCTGGTGGAAGCTCTGACGCGCACACTGAACAGAACGAGCAAGCGCCGCCGAGCCAGGCGCGGTTCTCACCTTGACGTCGATGCGTCACGGCATCTGTGCGTCGTTGTCCTGCGCAGACGGGGCCTTGTCGAGCTCGACACATCGCCAGAACGCTTGCTCCTGCCGGATAAGTCGCGCGATCTCGGCTTCGCAGCGTTCGATCCGGTAGACCTGCAGGTGCTGGCCGCCCAGCAGCACGATCACGTCGGCGGCATTCGCGTTTGTGACCGCGAGCTGGTGCAACACCCGCAGCCTGATGTGCTCGGGGACACCTTGAGCCCAGAAGTGGGCGAGGCTCATGCCGACGGAGAGGCACTCGAGGAGCTGGACATCGGACGACGCCACGACTTCGCGCGTGACGGTGGCGTGCATCCACGCATGTCGCGGGTGCTGCAGCGTGGCATTGACGCGCCGGACCTTGCGTCCCGTCCTGAGCGTGTAGTGCGCCGCCACGATCGGTTCGAGCAGCCGACTCCAGTAGGCGAGGCTGTCGTCCTGGATCTGCGTCGGATACAACAGGTCCTGTCGACCGGTCTTCTCCATCCAGAGACGGACCCGAGACTTGAAGGGGTCCCGGTCGAGGGCAGCGGCTGCATCGAGGTCTCCGATTCCGGGCTCGCGCATGTCGGGCCATCGGTCGCAGCGCGGGTGTGGGGGCTGAGGCGGCTGGACCAGTTGGAGTTGCGGCCGCCCTGCGGGGTACGTCGCTCGCAGACGCTCCGCGCGTGTATTCACCATGCTTTTCTCCTTGAGAGGTTCTGATGTCCATCCGGCAAAAAGCCCCTCTCCTGTGAAGGAGAGAGGCCTCTTTTTGGGGGGACGGGGGGGTTAAAACGCCCCTGTGAGAGGGCTTCAGGACGTGAGCTGAAGTGCGCGGTCAAGGGCGCGTTGCTTGATTGCCGCGCCTTGGCCGAACCAGGCGCTGTCGAGCCGGTATTCGGGGCTGCGGGCCCGGCGTTCGTGGTCGACGAACTCGGTCACCGCGTTGAGCAAGCCCCAGGCCGTGCCCTTGGCGGCGGCGAGTTCGGCGCCCCGTCCCCTGCCCTCGTAGAGGGCTTGCACTGTCTTCAAGGCACGGTCATGCGGCACGCTCGGCTGGCTGGTGCCGCCCTGCTTGCGGGTGGCCTCATGGGCGTTCGGTCCGCACAGCACGTGCAGGAAGTAGTCCAGCGGTTCTTTCCCTTTGACCTTGCGTTCGGACAGCTGCTTCATGCGGTGCATGAAGTGATCCCACTGGGAGACAGCAATCCCCAGCTTCTGCTTGATGGCGTCGGCGTCGAAGCGGGTGTTATGGGGCACCCGAATCGCGTTGCTCGTGCCGTCCAGCGCGATGGACAGGGTGTTGTTGCAGACCACCCGGACGGTGGTCGGGGTGACAGTAGTGGCAAGCGTGCCATCGCAGGAGGTGGCGAGCAGCAGGTAGCCGTCGACGACGTCCGAGCCCTTGAGGACGGCCTGTTTGCCGGTGCGCGCCAGTGCCCAAAACTTGCGTCCGGCCTTGAGCACACCGGCGGTTTCCATCTCGTAGCCACCGATCTCAGTAAGGTCGCGGTAGAACTCGAGCACCGCCCGGGGCTGCACTACCTGGTAGCGGCTGCTCACGACCGACAGGGGGGCCTGGGTATCGCTGCGGTAGAGGACCTTGTGGTCCTGGAAGGACTCCAGGGTCTGGAGCGACGGGTCTGTCTCCGGACCTTCGGTCATGTAGCGCACGGAGGTTTCTCGGATGGTCCAGTCCATGCCGGCACTGCGAGCCCAGACGTCGATCGGCTGCTTGGGCGGGAGACGGTGACCCAGGCGATGCCAAGGGGTATCACCTGCGAAGGCCATTTGTTCGATGAGATGTGCCATTGGGAATCGGGAAGAGAATGAGGAAGGAAATGGGGAAGAAAAGAAGAACCGGGACCGTGAGTGCTGCGTCAGTCCAGATCCGGGTCTTCGGGGTCGTCGTAGAACGGAGCGTCGGCTGGGGACGGCCCCGCTGTCCGGAACGTTGACGACGCCGGCGCTGGGTCCGGGGACGACCACGGTCCGTCGGACGCACCGCGTCGGCCGCTGAAGGTGTGGCCGCAGTTGGTGCACCTGCAGTTGTTCAGGACACGGTCATCGACAACGCGCCCGAAGATGGCGCCGACCTCGGTGCCCAGGGCGCCGCCGCCCAGGCCACCGAGCACCACGCCGATGACAGTGCCGATCGTTCCGCCGGCCGGACCGGCGGCCATACCGACGGCGAAGCCGACGCGCGCGCCGCGAAGCGCACCGGCAACGCCGCCGGCGGCACCTGCCAGGCCGCCGAGCGTGCCGCCGGTTCGCTGGGCGATGTCGCGGGTTTCGATGCGGTCGCAGCCGCAGTTGGGACATTGAAGGGAAGACAAGGTGAAAGTGCTCCTTTAAAGCAGGTGGAAGAAAGAAGAAGAGAAGAGCTGGAAGGCCCGCCCCAGGCGGCAAAAAGCCCGGTCGACGGCGAGGCCGGACCAGGCTTTTCGAGGGGGCTCTTGTTGAATTCGGAGGGCGAAGGAGGAACAGGCGTCAGTCGACAATGCGACCAGCAAGCCGTGCCAGGCGTGCGTATTCGCTCAAGGGCTTGTTCGCCTTCCAATGCAGGTCACGCTCGATGCCGAGGGCACCGCCTATCAGTCGAATCGACATCAGCTCCTGCACGGACACATGGCCCGTCTCAGGCATGCCCATGCCGAGGTCGGCCAAGCCGTAGGCCAGGTCTTGGTCATCGGGGTCCAGTTCGGTGATGAGCCAGGTAGCGGCCCCGCAGGGGTTGAACCACTTGACCACGGGAGGAGGATCGAAGCGAGGGTTATCGCGCGAGGCTTCGCCGTTGGCGAGCAGCAGCTGGCGCAACTCGGGGGTAATGAGTTCCATGGGGTCTCCAAGTCTTGGCCCGATGGGTCGGGCAATTGGGTGTCTGGGAAGGCATCGGGCCGCGCTGCGCCAATGAGCAGACGGCATAGCGCCCGGCCACCACGGCCGGGTGGGGCCGGGCATGCCGGGCGCGGCCGGGCGAGATGGGATGCAGAAACGAAAAAGCCGCCCGAAGGCGGCTTGAGAAGGATTGGAAGATCAAAACAGAGGCATCAGCCTGGGCGTTTGCCACTGCGGCACTCGGCCTCCCATTCGCCGAGCTGGTCGGCGGTGATCAACTCGTCCTCACCATGCTGGACGCGGAAGGCGACGATCTGCGTATCCACGCAGCCCTGCACATTGGAGGCAGCGCCCGGTGGCACCACCGTCACTGCCGACTTCGCTGTCGGTGCCAACGGCACTTCCACGCCGTTGTCGTACCTGGCCACGACCTTGAGTTCATCCGTTGGGTTCCTGTCGCTATACAGCGTGGCGACCACGACGTCGCCATGTGGCTTGCCCATCTTCCATCCGCTGCGATCCCTGAGCTTGCCGGAGAAAACGTCGTAGTTTTCTTCGATGCCGTCCTTGACCCCATCGACCATCCTGACGCGGTACACCAGCCGGTCGGTGCCGCGTGAATAGCGTACGAGCTCGCCGTCGACCAGGCCCTTGGAGTACGTGGCGCGAAAGACCAGCTTGCCGGTCTCGTCGTCGACGATTTCCTGTTTGCCGTGCACCTTGCCCTGCTTGAAGCTCACCTGCAGGATCTTGCGCCCGGACTCGGGCCCGTACATCGTCATGTCGCCATCCAGGACGCCGTTGTCGAACTGCGCTTCTGCTGCGAGCTTGCTGCCGTTGCGAGGAAAGTAGGTCTTGATGCGTCCATCCAGCGTTCCCTTGTCGAAGCTCATCTCGTCGGACAGCAGTTGGTCCGCAGTGGCGCGACAGACTGCCTTGCCATCCAGAACACCTTGATCGACATCGACGTCGCAGACAGCGACAGCGGTATAGATGTCCGCCTGGATGCCCAGCGACGTGTAGACGTTGGAAAGGGTCTGGTGGTAAGCCCCATAGTCCCTGCGGCCCATGATGGCTGTACGCGCGGGAATGTTGGTAAGGTGCCCTGAGTACGGCTTGTCGGCACCAGCCCGGAAGATCTTGCCGTTGACGACCTCGGCGTTGCGGAACTCCAGGGTCGAGGGGCCGCAGGCGGTCAGCAGGAGTGCGGCGGCCACGGACATGCACGGCGCGAGCAGCGCCTTGATGATGGTTTTCATGGTGTGTGGAGAGGAAGGAAGTGGTTGACCGCTCGGCTCACTTACGGATCGACAAGCCGATGGCGCCGCCGATGAGCAGCATGCCGGCGAAGCCTTGGAAGGCCTCGTCATCGCCCGCCAGGGCGATCAGCAGTACCGCCGTGATCACCGTCATGATGATCTTGGCGCTCTTTGGGAGGGTCTTGATGGTGGTGCCCGCCAAGTAGTAGATCTCGCCGCTCCAGGCGATGACCACCGCGGCCGGCGGGAACACCAGGAACATGCAGACGAGTGCCCAGCGCTGGCGGAACCAGGGGATCGAGCCATAGGGACTCGGGCTTCCGGAAAGCGGTGTCTGCGCTGTGGCAGGTCCCTGCCCTGCGGGGGCCTGGGGGGCACCGCATTTGGGGCACGTAGGGGCGGTTTCGTGGATCTGGTGGCCGCAGCCGCGGCAGTGGACGAAGTTGGTCAAGTAGGTTCTCCTTAGTTTGGTGCCTGAAATGAAGGATCACGGAAGGTGCAAGTGAACGCTGGACGTGGATCCTCACGTGCCTCTGCGGATCCCAAAGCGACAGCAAGCCCCCCAAGGGGCCCCGACGCTCTTTGAAATTCGTTTCTCAAATGGTAACCATATACCGCGCAATCTTATCCCGTGGAGCTTTATGCAGGATGACAAGACGATTGGCGAATGGTCAAAACTGGTACATCGGACAAACAGAAAGCCCCAGAGTTAGTGGCTTTCGGAGAAGCCGTTCGCCGCCGTAGGAAGGACCTTGGCTACTCGCAAGAGGCGTTTGGGGATGCTTGCGGGATCGATCGCAGCTATATGGGCGGCATTGAACGCGGCGAGCACAATCTCGCGCTAATCAATATCCTCAAAATCATCGAAGGCCTCGGTGTCCAACCATCAGAGTTTTTCAGGGACATGGACAAACCCGTTGGCCATGCACGCAAGCCAGGACGGAAGAGTTGAGCCCTCCTACCTGCTCATCTCAGTCATATAGATCTGAAAATTTCTGGAATCGGGCAGTTCCTTAGTCAGGGGCTGCTTGCAATGTCGATTCGGCCGGTGGAATCAAGAGATTGGCTCGATCCACAGACACTCGGACCATCGTGGCCTACAGGGGGCAGCGGCCGCGAAGCCGTTCGATTCTTCCTTCTTTAGCGATACATGTTTGCCCTGACCCGCATGACGATCGACCGCGCCCGGAAAGAGCGTCTGCCACAAGTCGCCGGAAGCCTGGCGTTCACGACCTTGCTGTCCATCGTGCCCCTGCTGGCTGTGAGCTTTGCGCTGCTCACGCGATTCCCGGTCTTCGCGCGATTCAAGGATGCGCTTCAGGACTTCTTGCTCAGCAGGTTGCTTCCGGCGGACATTGCACGCACGATGCTCAAGTACCTGAACCAGTTCGCCGCCAACGCCAGCGGCCTGACCGTAATAGTCCGCCCAAGGCCATCATTGACGGCTGAGCGTTTTAGGACGTGACGTCTGCAACGTGCTGGAGCAGGCCGAACCCTACGCGCCATGCTCGGCCATCGCAGTGCACGGTGGCCGTGCGCTGGTTCAGGCGCACGATCTGTCCAACGTGACGCTTGAGGCTCTGGTCCGGGAAGCTGACGCGCTGGCCGATCTGGAAGTCCTGCTTGCGGTTGATCTCCGGCGGCGGCCGCAGCGGCGTTGCAGACGCCAGTGAGGATGACATGGCGGTCGATCCATTCGGCTGCTCTTCGGCCGGGACGATGGCGGCGTACAGCACGCTGAAGCGCTGCTTGCTGAGTTCATCGATAAGAGTGGCCTGACGGTCCTTCATGGCCACGATGCGGGCCTCGCGCAGCTTGCCCGTGCCCCAGTCCCAGTACTGCACCAGTTGGCCCATGTGCAGCTGCGAGCGTGCCTGCACGATGCGTCTTGGGTCAGCCATGAGTTGCTCGATGACCCAACTGAGCTGGTACAGCTCGGCGCTGGTGGCCATGGGGAGATCTTCGATCTGCTTGACACGCATGCTGGCGATTTTGCCAGCGGCGATGCGCTCAGGCAGCGAGCTTTTCGGTCCTGGCGAGCTCGCCGGCGACCGCCCACGGCAGCAGTTCGTCGATGCGGTTGATTGGGTGGTCAGCGATGCGGTCGAGCACGTGGCGCAGGTAGGCTTGCGGATCAATGCCGACGAGCTTGGCCGAGCCGATCAAGGTGTAGATCACCGCCGCGCTGTGCCCGCCGGTGTCGGAACCGAGATGCAGATAGTTCTTGCGCCCGATCGCGACACCTCGCAGCGCGCGCTCGGCCGCGTTGTTGTGCGCTTCGATCCGCCCGTCGTCGACGAAGCGCGTCAGCGCGGTCCAGTTGCTCAGCGAGTACCCGATCGCCAATGCCATCGGCGATTTCGCCGAGACCTGCGACAGCGCTGCGTTGAACCACTCCTTCAGTTCGCCCAGCATTGCAGCGGTGCGTTCCTGGCGAACCCGCATTCGCTCGTGTGGCGGCTTGCCCCGGATCTCGGCTTCCACACCGAAGACCTTGCCAATGCGCTGCAGCGCCTGGTGCGCCAGCGTTCCGCCGAGCTTGTGCTGGCGCTCGTGGATGTCCCACACCTTGCGGCGTGCATGGCTCCAGCAAGCCGCCTCGACCACCCGGCCGTCTTCGTACAGCGGGTGGTAGCCGGCGAAGGCATCGGCCTGCAGGATCCCCTTGAAGTGCCGCAGGTGGCGCACCGGATGTTCGCCCCTGCGGTTTGCCGAGTACTGGAACCACACGGCCGGCGGCGCCGTGTCGCCGCTGGGTCGGTCGTCCCTCACGTACACCCACAGGCGTCCGGTACGCGCCTTGGCCCCCGCGCCGCCGAGCACACGGATCGGTGTGTCGTCGCCGTGGATCTTGTCGGCCGCCAGCACGTAGCGGCCGATGGCTTCGGCCAGCGGACTCAACAGGCGTGCCGCTTGGGCCACCCAGTCCGCCAGTGTCGAGCGCTGCAGCTCCACACCTTCACGCGCGTAGATCTGGCACAGCCGATACAAGGGTGTGTGATCGCAATACTTGCTCACCAGCACGTGTGTGAGCAGTCCGGTGCCGGCCATGCAGCGATCGATGGGGCGGCTCGGCGCTGGTGCCTGGGTGATCGTGCTGCAGCTCGCGCAGGCGAGCTTGGGGCGAACGTGGCGCACGACATGGAAGCTGCCCGGCTCGTAGTCGAGTACCTCCGAGACGTCCTGGCCGATCTCGCGAAGGCCACGGCCGCAGGCCTGGCAGTTGCACCCGCTGTGCGGCGTATGCATCACGGTACGCCGCGGCAAGTGCTCCGGCAGATCACGCACCCCGGTGCGCTCGCGGGCCTGTCGCTTCTTGCGACCTTGCTCGATGGGCGTGACGTTAGAAGACTGCTCATCGTCGTCGACACTCTCGGCTTGCTTCGCCGATGTCACTGCCGGTTGCGTGAGCTGCCCGCCCACGAGCTCAAGTTGAGCGTATTCAAGCTGCTCGCTGGAGCGGCCGTACCTCATGCGACGCAAATACGCCACCTCGACCTTGAGCTTCTCGACGGTGAGCAGCGCGATCTTCAGTGCCTCCTTCGAACGCTCCACTTCGCCGCTGAGCATGGCGTTGGTGGCAAGCAGTTCCTGCGAGGTCATCGGTGCGACTGTGCTCGCCGGCGCCAACTCCCGCCACAGTAGTTGCTCTGTCAACGTCGGGCAGCCGGCTAAGCCGCCGCGCGTGGCTGCCAGGTGCGTTCGGGTCTTCGCCAGTCAATGCCTTCAAGCAGCATCGATAGCTGTGCAGTGCTTAGCGAGATCACTCCGCCCTCGGCTTGGGGCCAGACGAATCGACCTCGCTCCAGCCGCTTGGCCAGCAGGCACATACCGTCACCGTCGCTCCACAGGAGCTTGATCAGGTCGCCCCGGCGGCCACGGAAGACGAAGACGTGGCCGGAGTACGGATCCTCGGTGAGCGCCGTTTGCACCTTCGCCGCCAGCGTGTCCATGCCGCAGCGCATGTCCGTCACGCCAGCGGCCAGCCATACTCGGGTGCCCGCACGCGGGCCGATCATGCACTCTGGCGCAGTGCGCGCAGGACAAGGCACAGGCTGTCCTCGTCGACGGCCCCGCGCAGGCGCAATTGCGCGCCTGCGAACTCCAGCTCGATGACGCCGTTGCGCGGTGCCGGCCTCGATGGCGACGGGGTGGGTCCAGTCGACGTTGGAATCGCCACAACCGCGGCTGCTGGCGTCACCTCTATCGGCAACAGCACCGCGGCTGGCGCTGCGCCTACGGCCCGGAGATGCTCCCTGCGCCACTTGAAGAGCATATTGGCGTTGACGCCACCGCGCAGCGCGATCGCCGACACGGAAGCGCCCGGCGCCAGGCTCTGTCGCACCAACTCTTGCTTGAATGCCTGGTCATGATGCCGCCGGCTGGTCTTCCCTGTGTCTTGCTCACTCTTCATGGTGTGCACCATCTCCGTTTAGCGCACACCTCCAAGCGGGTCTGCGATTCGGGTCAGATGCTTCCCGCGGCCCGCGCCTCAGGCAAGGACGGCCTTCGCCGGACTATTACGCCTGACCTGGGTCGGTTCGCTCTTTTTACTGGGCGCAGCGATCGCGATGCTGCTCACCGTGGAGAACGCGCTGAACCAGATGTGGAAGGTCCGCAAAAAACGGCCATTCTTCAAGAGAGTCGGCCTGTACCTGCTGATGCTGGCCGTCGGGCCACCCGTGCTCGGGCTGAGCCTGTGGGCCACGTCGTATCTGCTGGGCATTTCCATGGGCCTGATCGGCGCGCTGCCGCACTCGCTCGCGTTCGTGCTCGACCTCGGGCCGCTCATGCTCGGCCTGACCGTACTCACGAGCATGTTCTACCTCGTTCCGAACACCAGGGTACGGCTGCGCGACGCCTTCGCGGGCGGCTTGATCGCCAGCGTGGCTTTCGAACTCGGCAAACGCGGCTTCACCAACTACCTCGTGAAGGTGCCGACGTATAAGGCGCTGTACGGAGCGTTCGCGGCTCTCCCCATGTTCTTGCTCTGGGTCTACTTCTCGTGGCTGGTCACGCTAGTCGCGGCCATGATGACCGCCAACTTGGCGCTCACGCGCCGGCGACCGGCCGGCAAGCCCGCCCGGGCGTAGCAGCCAGCCTTGGTTGGGCGTATCGACCGCCGACTACAGCCAAGCTGTCGGGTCGTTACCTCCCCGAGAGCGGGACCTTTCGGGAGCCAATGTGTCTGCGTCTTGGGATGCAACCCTGGGCACCACCTGGCTATCCCGGAAGAAGCCGTGGTTTCCCTGCTGATTGATGATCTGAGCTTCGCCTGAAGCAGGGCATACGCGAAGGACGGCTGTGCAGCGGTTGCTGCCGTTCAGGTGGAATCTGCAGAGTTCCGCTTCCTCTCCCATTACAGACATTGAAAGCCGTCTCGGGCGCTGTAACTCAGCCTCCACAACGCCTTGTGAAGTCCCGCAGACACTTGCAGCGGCCAAATTGCACGGGGCCGGACTGCCAAGGGGGTGGCTTGGAAAACGGGTTGTGCAGACCGTCTCTAACGCGAACACGCGCCAAACTGGCGTGATGTTTATCTGAATCACTGTCTGCCACAGGGCAGCGGTGGTCGCTGAGCGCCAGGCCAGCATATGGGCTCAAACAGGCAAGCCTTGCAGCAGATGCGCTCGTCGATCAGCGGGATCTGACAGCGCGTCTGACGGCGGTCTTGGAGCCCCTGATGCGCGCAATGATGTGGTTGCTCGTCGAAGAAGAAGGATCTCGGCTTTCCAGTGCGAGGCATCGAGATGGCTCCGCCATCGTCGGCTTCGCCGTCCTCACGGCACTCTTTCCAGCGATGAAAGCGGCACGCGATCACCGGCGCCACCTTCAAGAAGTGCGTCGCCTTTCCTGTTATCAACACCCAGTGGTCGAGTGCCGTTGGGTGCCGCTTCACCAATGACTTGCTTTTTATGCCGTCCGTACCTGCGCTGATCGGGTAGCCCGGGAACTCGTCCAGAGTCGATGTGGGCACGTCGCGTCCGAGTTGCTCGTTGACTCGTCTGAGCAAAGCCTCGGCGGCAGCCGTCACCTCACCTAGGTGAGGCTCGAGCGCATGATTCAGATCCTCGATGTCGCGGCGGTAGGAGAGCTCCAACGGTTCGCCACCTTCGATGACTGTCAGTAGCGCGTCGTCATTGCGCCGAAGCACAAGCGCCGGATAAATCAGGATGCGCGGGCGCGGGGAAAACAATTGCGACCCGCTAGCTTCGTAGCGGAGATGAAGCGCATGGAAGCAATCGACCACGGCGTCGGGCGTAACGTAGCTCAGCAATTGCGTCGCGCGGATGCGAAACGGGAACTCAATGCGGAGGGTCGCAGCCGAGAGCAGGCCATACAGCTCGCGAGCCCTCGCGACGAAGTCTGCCTTGCGAAACACTTCGATGTCGTTTGCACTCGGCAGCTCGCGGCGAAACGTCGCGACGGGACGTTTGAACACGACGAGCCACTGACCACTCGTCACGACCGCGCATGGAAGTTCGTGTTCGTGCACGTCTAGAAGTCCACACACGTAGCCGCCGACCTGCTCAAGATAGTCATGCCACTCTGACGCTGCCGGCGACGTCGTTCGATCACCCGCGTTTCGCCAGTGATTAATCGCTTGAGCAATGAGGGTCGCGAATTCGTAGCTGGTATTCTTTCCTCGCGCACGAGGCGTGATAAATGGCTTGTCCCAGGCCTTTGCCTCGATCAAAAGGACAGGCGTATTCGACTCGGATGCAACCCCCAAGTAGTCCATGCGGGTCACGGTGCCGTTCTTCAACCGCGCCTCTTCGGCCATATCGCCGCCGAGTCCAAGCCTCCATCCAAGCAACTCCACAAACTCGTCGAGAAGGTGAACCCGCGTCGTGTGCTCGTGCGGTTGGCCAGCATCCTCGCCTGCGTACGGCCCAGGCGCTTCGTTCTCGAGTGAGCGATCGAACCGCGTGAGCAACTCGGTGAGCCCGCGCTCGAAGGCGTCTTCGTCGGTCTCGCGCGTCACTGGATGAGCTCGGGCAAGCGATAAAGCAGTCGCCGCGCTGCAGTCCACCCCGCCTCCATGAAAATCTCGAGACAATCGACCAGAGCCTGGCGGCGTGCTTCGTTCTCGAAGATCTCCTTGTTGTCCGCCAGAAACGTACCGACCAAGCGAACCATCAGATCTGCGCCAAGCGACTCGAACTGGTAGCCACCTTGAACGCCGCCGGTGCGGATCGCGTGAGCGGTAAGGTCGAATGCTTTCGCCGCGTCATGTGGCGCGAGAACCTCGATCAGTTGCATGAGGTAATAGATCGTGTGAGGTGACGCGCGATCGCCGATGCGCTCAATCGTTTCCGCCGTCTCCGCAAGGAAGGTCGCTTGGCCAGCATCGCTTATCCCCCCGCTTTCGCCTCCCGCTTTCCCTGCGGCGAAGTACAGCTCCATGCCGGCGGTATCCAAAAGATCCATGCACGCGCGAAACGTCTCCACCTGCTCGATGGGCACTTCAATCCGAGGGTTGTACTCGGCGAGCACGCTGTTCGCGGACAGTACGATCCGGTGTAACACCGACTGTGCGCGGTGTCGGACTCGGCTATCTTCCGGCTCGCCGGGCCTCAGTCCGAGGGCAACGGCTCCTCTGAGTGTCGCAATGATCTTGCGAAGTGGCTTAGCATGTGCGACGGGCTCTTCGATCCAGCGAGACAGCATCGTCCCCGCGGCCTCGCTCGAATAGGTAATGGCCAGAATGGCGACAACGTCGGCAGTTAGCTCAATAAACCGGGCCCGGTGTGTGGTGCCATCAAAACGACTCAGCGCATCAAGAATTTGAGACTCTGTTCGAGCGTGATCGACGTGAAGCACCCGTCGCAAGAGATCGACGAGATAGCTCAGCACGCCAAAGTTGGGCTCGTTCCTGAATCGGGCGCCTAGACGAGTCCAAAATGCCTCGCGGTCGAGATCCCAGATGCGCACCAGATGGGATGCAGCCTGCAGACGGGTCGCTGGATGCCGGTCGTCCAGCAGACGATCGATGTCGCCGCTCAGTCGTTCGTACAGGTCCGGGCGCGGCAAACAGACGTCGAGTACCGCTACCGCAGCTTCGACGCGCGGGGCCGGCGAGCCCCATCCTTGAGACTTCTCGAAGCGAGCTTCGGTGCCGTCGTCTACCGTCGGGTTGTCCGACTCAATGGCAATCCGCAGAAAGTTCAGGAAGCGCTCGGCGGGATCGCTCTCGCCATCGTTGACGACGAGTCTCTCACCATTCGCGAGCAAGACGCAGGCCTGACCTATGACGCCTTCGCCCAGATTTCGTAGGTCTGTATTAAGGTCCTCGTGTGAGAGGCATTGCACGACCCGCTCCAAGACTTCGAAAACCTTCAAAGTTTCGATCTCGCCCCTTGTCGGCTGACCAGGTTCGCCGAGGTAGCCTCTCGCGGCTTCGATGGCCGCCATCATGGAAACGTTAGACGGCAATGACCGGTCAAGATCTTGAATCCACTCGAATGTGCCCACCGGACCCCAGCCGGTTTCGATGCGAAACAAGCGCTCATTGCTTTGACGGGTTTCCGCAGGCAACGCGGTGAGGTGAGATCGAGCTTCGTCGGTAGCAAGCTGATCGGCACCGATGGCGTCGAAGAGCCTGCCGAGCAGGGCCTCTTTTGCGCGGACTGGATCTTTGTAGTCGCTCGTGTCGAAAACAAGCGCCATCTGTTCGAGCGCTTGCTTCTCGGCGAGGGTGCGCCTCGCATATCCAGCGGCGACCAAGTCAATCGCGTCTTTGCGGGTGTCAGCGAGCCTGAGCCAAGGATCGCTTGCCGCGACGGGCCACAGCAGGTCAACGAGGCCGTCTTGACGTCGCACCGCGGCGAGAAAGAGCCTCGACCAGAAGATCGCCGAGGCAATCCTGGGGAGCAACTGGTTCGCCACCGTGAGGGCAGCCGTCTCAGGCAGATCTATGAGCGCAGTGGTGAACTTTGCGATTAGGGCCTCGCCGTCTTGACCGTACTGGCTGTCTGGATCATGCGCCCAGACGTGGCTCAAGTCTGGTTTGAGGCGCAACGTTCGCTCGCCGATGCTCACCGACGCGAGCTCTCCCTCATCATCAGCCTGGCGCGCATGCTCCCTGGAGATGTATGCCTCGACCGCACCCACAAACGCTTCGACCGCCTCTGCAGGATGGCTCGCCAGAAAATCGGGGAAGTACTCTGATAACGAGTACAGCGCCATGTCGTAGTCTTGCCGTGCATTGGAAGTGAGGGAGAGGATCCTGCTCTCTCCCATGTGAGTCACAACGTTCGAGTCGGCGCCGCCAGCATATGTCTTGGAATAGACCTGAGCTGCAAATTCGGGGGCGGTCTGCGCAAGCGTCTTGATCTCTCGGCACAGCGCGGGCACGTCTTCCCAGCCATGTGCCGTAAGGCGAGTTGGATCGAAGACGTCGCCAAGAAGCGCCGTTGATTCGGTTGGGTCGGTCGCGAACGTGGCTACGACTAGCGGGATGAGAGACGCTGCACGCGTCCCGGACTCGTCGCGCGCAAATGAATCGCGGAGCAAGGCCCTGGCGGCCTTTCCGACCTTCGCAGACAGCTGCGGTGGCCTGGCGGTGTTGATGAGCAGGTACGTCAGGAATCGTAGAACGTGGGCCACGCGTTCGACGCAATCTGCGATCGCACCGGCGAGGGCAACCCAGGGCTCGAAGAGCACGCTTGAATCATCCTCGAGTCGGACCGCTAGGGCTGCGACGATGTGCCCGAGAGCAATAAGCGCGTGCGCATCTCCGGCGGTCACATGTCGGGCGAGAGTGCAGGAATCGCCGGCCACCTCTGGAAGCTCGGCGCTCAGTCGTCCTGCTGCGCTCCGCAGTACGGGATCACCTTCCCTATCGCCGAGGATTCGCTCGACAGCTGTCCAATAGCGACTGCGGTCAGTCTCGTACGCCCAGAGCTCTTGCAGCAGGAAGCTGAGTGCCGGAGCCAGCATCAGCCCCTTCGCCTCCACCTTCGGAAACCTCAACCGTCCAGAGACTATGGCATCTGGGTCTAGCAATAGGCGCGAGGCAACGTAATCAAACAGCAAGTGATGCCGAAACTGGACGTAGCGATCATTCTCGACTCGGATCAGCACGCCGCGGAGGCACAACTCGTCAAGCGCTCGCGGATCAGGCGCACTTGCGGCCGCCGTCGAGGTACGGAGCGTTCGGGTATCGACCATGCTTTGCACCAGCTGGCGGAGACAGACCTCCGCAGCGACGCCTAGAGACATGACTCGGTGGTCCCAAAATAGTCGCAAGAGCTGCGCTTGGCTGGCTAGTTCCCGCAAGGTTTCGGCGACCACCCCAGACTGAAGCAGTTCGTAGATGAGCCGCGTGTTGAAGGGCACCTCCGTGAGGTGTCGCAGTTTCGCCGGTGCGCCCGCCAGTGCGATGGCCAGTTCCGGCGCCTGAGCCAAGACTTGTTCCAACTCATGCTCCGACCATGGTGGCACGAGCAGATGCCGCACGTTAGGAAAGGTCGGGTCACTGTAGTCTGCATTGGGAGGGCGTCCAGGAAAGAGCTCGCGAAACCTGATACCCATGCGCAAATCGAAGGTTCTAATGGACGCAACGACCTTCCAGCGCCCCCCGAGCGCCAAGACACGTTCAATCAGCGCGCGGAACGCACCCTCGCCCCTGCCACCGCGAGTGGCATCGAGGGCGTCGATGATCAGCCATCCGCCGTTCGGTCCATCCCATGCCTCAAGCACTTTGACAAGGTTGTTCTGGAGTCCGAGCTCGGTGCGGAGGCCATCGAGGTCTTCGACGTTGTAGCGATCCACGGCGAGTACCACGACATCGCCCTGACGCCGAAGCTCTCGTGCCAACGCGTTGATGACGGCGCTCTTGCCGGCACCCGGTTCGCCAATGATTAGCATCGAATGATCTATGCTGGCTGCCAGCACGGCGCTTTGACATTCGCGCGCGACTTGGATCTTCCCCGCTGTCTGGTCGATGGATTCATAGCGCTTCAGGGCCTCAGCTACCTCGAGAGAATGCTCCTGAAGAACGCGAATATCCTGAGCGTAGAGCGGCTGTGCGGCCAGCGACACGTGCTCCTGTATCAATGACTGGCGTAGCTGCGCCAGGTCAGCACCTCCTCGCTCCGCCATCCAGCGGCCACAGAGGTTGAACAATGTGGTCACGAGGGCTCGCGATTGACCCGGCGCCGCGAGTGCTTCTGCGATGGTGGCCATGGATCTGCCGTCTGTACCGTCGGGATCGAACGTCCAAACGACCACCAAGCGAGCAAGCTCGTCGATGAAGGCTGAGTTCCAAGGTTCGGCGGTCGTGCCGATCCAAGCCTGTTCAGCGCATTCTTCGAAAATCCTCAGTGCCTGCTCTTGATCACGGGTTAGGGCGGCAGATCCCGGTTGAAGCCGCAGTCGAAGCGCCGCCGGCAAGTTGGTGCGTATAGATGCCGGCGCACCTGGACCGACCGCGAGAACGAGCCGATCTCGTCCCGCGTCCAGCGGGCGGTCCCACGTTTGCGCGCCATCCCCGTCTCGACACACAAGCCAGTGCCGCACGAATTGCTGCACTGTCTTGGCTAAGCCGCCGTCAGGCGAAGCCGAAAGGCTCACCGAGGTCTTGGCTTGAACGGCAATGAACCCGCCGGCAGAAGTTGCGATGAGGATGTCGTCGACGGGCGCCTCCGACTCGAAGCGCATCCACACCGGGACCGCGCTCCCCAGTTCCAGCACTTGGTCGACCGCGCGCTGACTAACAATGCCAAGCCCAAAGAAGGCTCCGATCTGAGCCTGAAAGCGCAGTCCGCCAGCGGCGGCTGCGCCTCCGCTGGAAACGAGCGGCGGGTTAGCGGGGGGAAACGGTGGATTTGCCAAGTTAGAAGTTCACTCGTTGCATTTAGACGGGCCGCGTCCATCGGGAACCCTCTCGACCAAGAGCATAAGCGCATACGGTTGAACGCCCCATTGGAGGAGCGTGCCGTGTTGCACAGCGTCGAAGTCTGGCTCACGCCGCGGTTTGCAGCGTCACAGCGAGTTGCCGGTCTGAAGAGGCTGGCGTTGGTCTCGTTGCGGATGCCATGGCGTCGGCCGTGCTGGAGAGAACTCGCGAACAGTCCAACGACCGGTAGTGGCGGCAGCGGTCACTAGACCGTCAAGACTGACTGGCAGCACACAGTCTTAAGCCGCCGTCGCTAGCGTGTGCAACGCGGTGGCACTAGACATCCCGAGATGCGGTGCGAGAGAAATGGGGAGCGCACCCATGGCCTGAATACCCATGTGTACTGCCCTCTAAAGGCAGATCGACTGTTCACCTCGGGACAATCGCGTGAAAAATACGGCTGCCCGTGCCGCTCTAACCAAGGGGTACCTGAGCCGGTTTCGCATAACCCAAAACCGCCATTTCGATACCCCTCCAGATACCTCCAACATGCGTCGGATTGAGGCATACTTCTTCGGACCCTATCGGACTGAAAAATAGCCCTCTTAAGAGGAGAAAATGAAAAAAGCCGGACACCTTCGGATGTGTCCGGCTTCATAGCTGGTCCCGCCGCCAGGAATCGAATCAGCAAGCTCCTGCGTGAAGCCGATCTAGGTAGTCTGCCCACCGCTGCATCATTTCCTTTCTGGCGGGTAAGTGCGCCGTACGGTTATATGCCCTGCCATTCGTATCCCTAACCGCATGTGCGAGTTGATGCTCGATCAGGTCCACACGCTCGCCCAAGACCTCATCCATGATCGTGCGTGCCATCGCTCGGAACCCGTGACCCGTGTGCATGTCAGCGCTGTAGCCCATGCCCCGTAAGGCAGCATTGATGGTGTTCTCGCTCATCGGGCGCTCGCCGGTGCGGATGCTCGGAAAGACGTAGCGGCCATGCCCAGTGACGGGGTGCAAGGCACGTAGTACGTCAACGGCTTGGGTCGACAGTGGCACGATGTGGTCGGTTTTCATCTTCATCTTCGCGGCAGGTATTCGCCATTCGGCCCCGTCCATATCGATCTCAGCCCACTCGGCTGTGCGTAGTTCACCGGGGCGCACAAAGACCAATGGAGCCAGCTTGAGCGCCGCTACAGTGGTCGGGTGCCCCATGTAGGCAAAGATCGAGCGCAGCAACTCACCAGCTTGCTTGGGCTCGGTAATGGCTGCGTGATTCTTCCCGGACTTTGACGCCAGCGCTTCCTTCAAGTCAGCGGTGACATCCCGCTCAGCGAGTTCCGAGACGACCGCGAAGCGAAACACCTGCCCACATAGCTGCTTGACCCGATGCGCGGTGTCGATGGCCCCACGCGCCTCCAACTTGCGCAGCACTCGCTCCAGTACATCGCGCGGGCCGATGCTGGCGATCGGCATCTTGCCGATGAACGGAAATACATCCTTCTCGAGCCATGTCTTGACCTTCGCTTGAGTGATGGGCTCACGCTTAGCGGCAGTCTTGCTCAGCCAGGTACGGGCCACCGCCTCGAAGGTGTTCGCTGCCTCCAGTTTGATCCGTTCCTTCTCGACCTTGCGGACCTCTCCTGGATCCTCTCCTCGGGCCAGGACCTTCTTGGCTGCCTCCCGTTTTTCACGCGCATCCTTCAGGCCGACGGTTGGGTATACGCCGAAGGCCAAGCGCTTCTCCTTTCCGGCAAAGCGATACTTCAGGCGCCAGTAGCTGCTGCCCGCCTCGGTAATTTCGATATACAGCCCACCCCCGTCGGAATGTTTCCCGGGCACATGTTTGCCGGCTGCTGTGAGTTTGCGAATCTTGAGTTCGTTCAGTTTCATGTTGTTCCTATACCTGGGGGCATCTCTGGGGGCATATTTTTCCAGAAGACATCCTTTTCAAGGATTCATGCGGTTTTTGGCACACCCTTCGATTCCTGTCGAAGCACCAAAGACCCGAATCACGGCGTCTCACCCAACATCAGAAACCCGCACGCCTCAAGGCGTTGCGGGTTTCTCTTTGCCCGCCGTCTATCACGGAGACACGTTTGCTCGGCAGATGAAGGGCAAGCGGCTCGCACTCACGAATCGACGAGCCCGCCCGAGCTCAGTCAAGCACATTCACCCCATGGTCGCGCAAGCGCTGCGCAAGCGACTCCCAGCGCTCGGCTTCCCAATCGGCAAGGCATTGAGCGAGCTGTGCTTGCGAATGCACCTCTGCTGTGATCGTGATTTTCCGGGAACGCAGCCACCCAGCCTTTTCGGTCCGCACGAAGTGCACCTGATCGTAGGGCGCTGCATCCATCGGCACATGACTCACGTACAAATCAGCCTTGGCGCTCGGAGCCTGGAAGACGATGGCTGGCAACGGCCCCTCCTGGGTTTCATGCCATGCCCCCATGACACTTCGCCAGTCAACCGATCTGACAAGCGCAATGGCTGCTTCAGCGTTGTCGACGCGGCCGATGTCAGCGGTATCAGTCGAAGGAAGGCCGAATTGGATGGTTGTGTAATGGAGCATGGATTCGGATTCGTAAGCGCCCAGCACGGTACTTTGCTGCCGGGCGAGATATCAGATCTGGCTTTGATCGTAAGGCCAGCCGATTCCAGACTTCCTCGCTCAGAACGGCCCGCCGAACCGGGTGGCGATCAACAAAGGTCAGCCCTTTGTGACGCGACATCGCCGAGTGTCACTTTCCCATCCGATCCGAGAACTACTGGGCATTTCCTGTTGCCTATGCGCCCCCATTCGTCCCTACAGTAAACGCCCTCGTCCCCCAACACCCCACCAAGTGGGCAAGGAGCGCATCCCCCTCAAGCACCCGAACGAATGAACCGCACCGCCTCGCAGCGGGTCATCGGCGCACCGCCGCATCGATGCAAATGCGAGGTCTCAAAAGGCGACGGCCGGGATGCGTCAACAACCCGGCCGTCTGACCAAGTGAAGTGCCCAACCTTCGAAAGGACGCACCCCAAATGGCTACCCCAAATATAGCCCGCCCCTCCACGCCCGTAGCTCACGCAGAGGCCCCGCCCGACGCAGCAACGCTCCTGGAGGAAAAGAGCACGCAGCTCTATTCGCTGCTCTGCTACTGCCACGGCAACGGCCCGCCGCAGCAGGAAGACGCAGGACCGGAACATCGCGGCAACGTGTTCTGGCTCGCATCGGAATTGGCGAGAGAAGTGATGAACCTGATCCAGGTCTGCATCCCGCGCGAGCGATAAGGGGCAGGCAGCAGCGGCCGATCCCAAAGCTAACATCGCCCGCACCGCAAGCACCCGCTTGTGTTCCCTGCCTTCGTTCCGCCATGTCCCTCACCCTGCAGTTCATCGCCGCCATCGCCCTGCTGGCCGCGCTTCACATCACCGTGATGGCCGTCCTCGCGCGCGTGCTCGGCATCGCAGTCCGAGAAGTGTCGCTGGGCTTCGGTCCGACTCTGCTGTCCATGGGCATCTTCCGCCTGCGCGCGCTGCCGTTCGGCGGCGCGGTCATGCTCAAGAACACGCTCACCGACACCAAGCCGCACGACGCCGCGCCCGATTGGGCCGACGACGCCTTCGACACCCAGCCGCGCGCGGTGCGCGTGCTGCTGCCGCTGTCGGGCATTGCCGCGCTCATCGCCGTGGCCTTCGTGTTGCGGCCCGACGCGGCATGGAGCAGCCTCGTCAACGGCTTTCCGCAGATCGTCACGGGCGCGCTCTCGCCGCTCTCCACCGCGCAGCCTCTGCTCGGCGGCGCGACACATGCAGGGTCGCTCGGCTTCGCATCGTTGCTCGGCATGCTCGCCGCGAAGTTCGCCGCGCTGAACCTGCTTCCGCTGCCGACGATGGGCGGCGGCCAGGCCTTGCTGGCGTTGCTCGACCCGTGTCCGCACGATCAGCCGCGCTGGAAGGAGCTGCTGATGCAATGGTCCGCGTGGCTGGCGATCGCGCTGGGCGCGGCATGGATCGTGGCCATCGGCGTGTTCCTCGCACGCTGAAGCAAAGACGAAGAAAGCAAGGCCGCAAAGCCCTGCGGACCCAACTGTTAATTCCCGGTAACACGGCACGGCTCCAATCGGGCGCGGGAACGTTCCCAGCCTTCTTCTTCATCGCAGCCCCCGTGACTTCCGCCACCGACCCGCGCCCTCCCCGCCCCCTCAACATCCTCGGCCGCCGGCTGCTGGCCACTTTCAGCGTCGTGCTGCTGCTGACCCTTGCAGGCTCGGGCATCGGCATCTGGTCGCTGGCCAAGGTGACCGGCGCCACGCATGAAGCCATCCAGCACAACGGCGTGTCCGAACGCCTGGTGGTCGACGCCTATCGCCTGCAGGCGATCAATGCCGAGCGCTACAAGGCGATGGCGCTGAGCTCCGAACCCGAGGTCGGCGAGATCCTCGCGGCCGACATCCAGGCGACGGAAAAGCAATACAACGCGCTGATGCAGCAGGTCGACCAGCGCCTGAAGTCCGAGCCCGACCGCGCATTGCTCGCGCAGATCGAAACCGCGGGCACCGACTTCAAGGCGGCCGTGAAAGAGCTGATCGCGGCACGCGACTCGGGCCTGACAGAGCGCATCCGCAACGTCTATTCGCAGCGCTTCCAGCCGGGCTCGGCCGCGCTGCTGGCGGCGGTGTCCAGGCTCGCGCAGGCGCAGCGCGACGCCATGGATGCAGCCGACGCCCGCATCGACGGCCTGAGCGCTTCGGCGCGGCTGGCGCTGGTGGCGTTCTGCGCGGCGGCGCTGCTGGTGGGCGCGGTGCTGGCGCAGTGGCTGGTGCGCAGCATCAGCAGGCCGATCCGCGCGGCCGGCGAAACGGCACAGCGCGTGGCCAGCCTCGACCTGCGGCAGGACATCGAGGGCCACGCGCGCGACGAGGCCGGGCAGATGCTGCAGGCGCTGGGCGCGATGCAGGGCGCGCTGCGCGAACTGGTCGAACGCGTGCGCGAGTCGGTGCAGAACGTGCGCGTGGCGGCCGGCGACATGGCGCAGGGCAATTCGGAACTTTCGTCGCGCACGGAAGAAGCCGCGTCGAGCCTGCAGCAGACGGCTGCCGCGCTGGAGCTGGTGATGCGCAACGTGGCGCAGTCGAGCGAGGCCGCGGGCCGGGCCGAGCAGATGGCGGGCGCCGCGGCCACGGTGGCGGCGCAGGGCGGCGAGGTGGTGTCGCAGGTGGTCGGCACGATGCAGGACATTCACCGCGCCTCGCACAAGATGGCCGACATCATCGGCGTGATCGACGGCATCGCGTTCCAGACGAACATCCTCGCGCTCAACGCGGCGGTGGAAGCCGCGCGCGCCGGCGAATCGGGCCGGGGCTTCGCGGTGGTGGCGGCCGAGGTGCGGCAGCTGGCCACGCGCTCGGCGGCGGCGGCGCGGGAGATAAAGGGGCTGATCGAAAACTCGGTGCAGCGCATCGAGGCCGGCACGCAGCTGGCCGACAGCGCGGGGCAGACGATGGGCCGCATCATGGCGTCGATCCGGCAGGTGGCGGGCACGGTGAACGACATCACCGAGGCCACGCATGCGCAGACGCGCGACATCGGCCAGATCAACACCGCCGTCTCTCAGCTGGACCGCATGACGCAGCAGAACTCGGCGCTGGTGGAAGAGTCGGCCGCCGCGTCGCAAGGCCTGCGCGACCAGGCACGCAGCCTCGAAGCGCTGATCAGCCAGTTCGTGCTGCCGGGCGACGGCGAGGCCGCGCGGCAAGACGCGCAATGGCTGCCGGCCCGGGGCAATACGCCGGCCCGCAAGGCGCGGCTCGCAGCAACGCCCAAGGACCGCCTGCTGCCGGCCTGAGCAGCCGCCTCAGCGAATCAGCGAATCAGGTCCATCGACGCGACCTGCGGCGTGACCTTGGCTTCTGTCGCGGTCAGCAGCTGCCCGTTCGATTCCTTCCAGCACATGAGGTTGGTCAGCCCCGAGCCCGCCGGGCCGGGCGCCTGGATCGACACCGCCTTCCACCCCTTGCATGCGCCGCCCACGGTGGTGGGCCGGTCGAGAAAAACGTATTCGGTGCCGGCGTCGATGCGCATCACGCCCACCACGCCGGGTGGAAACGGCTTGCGCGTCTGGGCGGATGCCGCGCACGCGGCGGCTGCCATGACGATGCCGATGAAGAAGATCCGCCCCATGCCTGCTGCTCCGGTGTTGTCGAGGCCGGATATTACTTTTGCGCTTCGGTCCGCTCCCGCCATTGCTTGTGCGCCCCGTCCACCGACCGCGCGCTGACGAACTGGCTGGCGCGCAGCTTCATGCGCTCCACGGCGGCATCGAGCGAGGGCTGGGCCATGATCACGACCTCGCCATGCCGCAGGCCGTCCAGCGCGATCTCGGCCACGCCGGCGTAGCCGCCGCTCACGCCCTGCTTGAAGTGGAACGAACAGGACCAGCCGCCCTTCAGGTCGACGGAAATGGGATGTGAGGTCAAGGGCGCGCGCGCTCGAAGACTGCCTGCCATCGTGCGAAGCGGGCATGTCCGTGGGTTGGAGTTTTTGTCGGCCCAGTGTCGCCATGGCACCGGCCGGGTCAATCCCATGAACGGGTTAACTGGCGCGCCGCCGTGCGCCGCGCGCTCAAACCACCCGGTGCTCTTCCACCACGAAGGCCGTGATCTCCGCCAGGAAGGTGAGCGCATGCGCCATCGTCACCTGCCCCTGCGGCGATGCGAAGGCGGCGTTCAGCGTGTCGGTGTTCTCGAACCACAGCTCGACGATGCCGTCGATGGGCAGCTCCGGGTAGCCGCAGGGCTTGCCCTTCACGAATTCGCGCGCGGTGACCACGTTCTGGCGGTAGCCGCTCACGCCCGGCATGCGGCGCACATGATCGGCATGCACGCGCCATTCGCGGCGGAAGTCTTCTTCGGATTGCGCGGCCGGCCGGCGCAGCAGCGAGATGCGCTTGAGCAGGCCATGGGGCTCGGGCGGCAACGCGATGACTTCAGTCTGCGCGACGCTCACGATGTGCAGGCCACCCAGAAAGTGCTCTTCGTCCGCGCGGATGGCAGCCGCCAGCTCACCGTGGCCGAAGGCTTGCGACGCCTGCGCGGCCTCGTCGAAGCGCAGTTGCGAGAAGCCGTCGAAGTCCCACGGCCCGCGCGCGAAATCGATGCCGCGCTGCAGCCGGTCGACGACCAGGTTCTGCCGGTAGGCGCGCAGCGTGGGCAACTGCGCCACCAGCGGGCCGTGCCTGTCGCGCCAGTGGGTGCGGAAGGCTTCGTCGGTCCACGCGGGCTTCTTGCGGATCAGGCCCATGCGCAGGCTGGTGGTGGTGGTTGCAGCGGTGCTGGTCGGTTCGGTCATTGGGTGCCTGTCTCCTTGTCGCTGGATGCCGCCGCCGCTTCGGCCCGCGCGCGCGCCAAGCCCGGCGCTCGCTTGGCCAGCCACACGCCGTGGCGCACCGGCCAGCGTTCGTAGCCGGGGTCCGCGCCGAGCGCGGCGGCCGCGTGGTGCGGCCAGTAGGGGTCGAACAGCGCCTCGCGGCCGAGCGCGATCAGGTCGGCGTCGCCGGCGGCGAGCACGGCCTCGGCCTGCTGCGCGTCGACGATCATGCCGACGGCCTGCGTGGGCACCTGCGCCTCGCGCCGGATGCGCGCCGAGAACGGCACCTGGAAACCGAGCCCGCGCGGCACCGGCAGCGCGCGCGTCTCTTCCGTGAGACCGCCGGAAGAACAGTCGATCACGTCGACGCCGCAGCGCTTGAGCTCGCGCGCGAGCACCACCGAGTCGTCCAGGCCCCAGCCGTCGAGCGTGCCGTCCACCGCCGACAGGCGGCAGAACAGCGGCTTGTGCGCAGGCCATGCGGCACGCACGCGCCGCGCGATTTCCAGCGCCAGCCACATGCGGTTGTCGCGGCTGCCGCCGAGCGCGTCGCCCCGGTGGTTGGCGTTGGGCGACAGAAAACTCGCCACGAGGTAGCCGTGCCCGAAGTGCAGCTCGACCACGTCGAAGCCCGCCTTGTCCGCGCGCACCGCCGCATCGACGAAGTGCTGCGCGACCGAGGCGATGCCGTCCGCGTCCAGCGCGCGTGGTGCCGACCAGCCCGGTCCCGCCGCGAGCGCGCTCGGACCCAGGCGCTCCCAGGGTTCCTCGTCGGCGGCCATGCGCGCGTCGTGCAATGCCGCGCCGCCTTCCCACAAGGGCTCGCTGCCGGCCTTGCGCCCCGCGTGCGCCAGCTGCACGCCGATGGCGCTGCCCTGCGCATGCACGAAGTCGACCACCGCCTTCAGCGGCGCGATCTGGCTGTCGTTCCACAGCCCGAGGTCGGCAGTGCCGATGCGCCCGCGCGGATCGACCGCGGTGCTCTCGGTAAGGATCAGCCCCGCACCGCCGAGCGCGAACTTGCCCAGGTGCACCATGTGCCACGGCGTGGCATGGCCACGGTCGGCGGCGTGCTGGCACATCGGCGAGATGACGACACGGTTGGCCAGCGTGAGGCCGCGCAGTTGCAAAGGCTGGAACAGCAGGGGAAGAGAGTCGGACATGAATTGGCAGGGATCAGGGCGCGACGGCCGTGGCGGCGGGCCGCGTGCCCAGCCAGGTGCCGCTCATCACGGCGACGAAGCCGAGCAGGTGCCACCAAGTGAGCGCTTCGCCCAGCAGCAGCGCCGCGAACGCGACGCCGAACACCGGCACCCAGTAAAGAAAGACGGCCGTGCGCGCCACGCCGATGACGGAGATCGCACGGTTCCAGATGAGGTTGCCCGCCGCGGTGGCGGCAATGCCGGAGAACAGCACCAGCGCCCACGGCCACGCGCCGGGAAACAGCTCGGCCGCGCCCAGCCGCGAAGGCCCGAGCAGGGTGTGCAGCACCAGCATGGCGGTGCCGATCATGTAGATGACCCAGCTGATCGACAGCGGATCGATCTGCCGCGCGAGCCGCTGCACGCCCACGCCGCCGATCGCGAAGCTCACCACGCCCAGCGCCAGCATCAGGTCGCCGATGCCGGCACGCGACAGCCCCGCGCCCGGGTGGCTCAGCACCACCGCCGCCACCCCCGCGAAGCCCAGCGCCACGCCCAGCATGCGCCGGGGCGTGAGGCTTTCACGGAACACCAGCGCGGCCATCAGCGCCGACACCAGCGGGCTCAGCGCCATGATGAGCGCGCCGTTGGTGGCGGTGGAGCGCAGCAGGCCCTGCGCGAACAGGATCTGGTTGGCATAGACCATGAGGAACGCGCAGCCCGTCATGGCCGCGAGCTGCCGCGCGCCAAGCGCGGGCACGCCGCCCCGGCGCCACAGCACGATGGCCGACAGCGCCACGCACGCCACCGCCATGCGCAGCGCGGCCAGCGGCAGCGACTCGAAGGACGTGGTGAGCGCCTTCACGGCGGACACGTTCACGCCCCACAGCACCATCGCCAGGAGCATCCAGCCCTGCACGGCGGCGGGTGTCGCGCCAGGTGGCGGTGTGGACTGTTTCATTTCAGATGTTCGAGGAGCAGTGCGCGCCCCGCGAAGCGTGGGCCTTTCGGGAGCGCCCGCGGAACCGGCTCTGCCGGGCCGCAGGGTGCGACCCCGCGAGGGGGTGTCCGAGCCACACGAAGTGGGCGAGGCTGGGGGTGGTCAACCTTCGAGTTCGTTCCACATCTCGATGTCGCGCTCGGCGGTCCAGATGCGCGGGTGGACGTGACCGGTGGCTTCGTCATACGCGCGGGTCACGTCGAAGGGCATGCAGTGGTCGAAGATCACCCAGTGGCCGTAGGTCGGGCGCAGCGCGGCCACGGTTTCCTTGTAGATCGCGTTCAGCGTCTTGCCCTGGGCCACGCCGTTGTTGACCAGCGTGTACACGTCGGAGATGAAGGCGCGCGTGGAGGCGATGGCCTTGCGCACGTCGCTCGCGTTCTCCAGCGCGGCGCCGCGGCCGGGCACCAGCTTCTCGAAGCCGAAGCCCGCGAGGCGGTCGAGCGTGGTGGGCCAGTCGCGGAAGTAGCAGTCGCCGGCGTAGGCGGTGCTCTGGTATTCGACGAGGTCGCCGGCAAAGCAGATCTTCTGGTCTTCCAGGTAAGCGATGGTGTCGCCCTTGGTGTGGCCGCGGCCGACTTGCGCGATCTTCACTTCGAGCTTTTTGCCCAGCCACACGCTCATGGTGCCGTCGAAGGTCATGGTGGGCCAGGTCAGGCCCGCGGGCACCGACTCGACATTGCGGAACAGGCGCGGAAAGCGGCCGATCTCGCTGGCCTTGTCCTGCTCGCCGCGCTCGACGATCAGGTCGTAGGTGTCGCGGCTGGCAATGATCTGCTCGGCGCCTTCCTTGAAGTAGGCCGACGCGCCCAGCACGCGCACCGCGTGGTAGTGGCTCAGCAGCACGTACTTGATGGGCAGCGGCGTCACTTCGCGGATGCGGCGGATCACGTCCTGCGCCATGGCCGGCGTGGCCTGGGTGTCGACCACCATCACGGCCTCGTCGCCGATGAAGATGCCGGTGTTGGGGTCGCCTTCGGCGGTGTAGGCGTAGGCGTTCTCCGAGAGGCGGGTGAACGAGACCTTCTTTTCTTCGAGGTCGGCCTGGCTGGCGAATTTCTTGGTGGTGGCGGTCATTGGAAGCGGTCCTTTGAAGTGAGCGGTGGCGTCAGTGCGTGCCGAGGTACGCGGACTTCACCTTGGGGTTGTCGAGCAGCTCGCGGCCGGAGCCTTCGAGCGTGATGCAGCCGGTTTCCAGCACATAGGCGCGGTCGGCCACGCCCAGCGCCTGCTTGGCCATCTGTTCCACCAGCAGGATGGTCAGGCCCGAACTGCGCAGCTGGCGGATGGCGTCGAAGATGTCCTTGATGATGAGCGGCGCGAGCCCCAGCGAGGGCTCGTCGAGCAGCAGCAGGCGCGGCTCGCTCATGAGCGCGCGGGCAATGGCCAGCATCTGCTGCTCGCCGCCCGACAGCGTGCCCGAAGGCTGGTGCTGGCGCTCCTTCAGCCGCGGGAAGCGCGCGAACTCTCGTTCGATGGCGTTCTCCACGAAGGCCTTGTCGTTGCGGCGCGAGTAGGCGCCGAGCATCAGGTTCTCGCGCACCGTCTGGTCGGGGAAAACGCCCCGGCCTTCGGGCGACAGCGCCACGCCTAGGCCCACGCGCTTGTGCGAGGACACGTGGGTGCAGTCGTTGCCGTCGATCAGCACGCGGCCCTCGGCCACGGGCTCCAGCCCGACGATGCTCTTGAGCAGCGTGCTCTTGCCGGCGCCGTTGGCGCCGATGATGGTGACGACCTCGCCCGCGCGCACTTCCAGGCTCACGCCCTTGACGGCCTCGATGGCGCCGTACGAGACCTTCACCGATTCGATTTTCAGCATGATGGTTTCGGTCTTTCTGCTCAGGCGGGCATGGCCGTGGCCAGTGCCTCTTCTTCTTCGTCGTCCACGCCCAGGTAGGCCTCGACCACGCGCGGGTTGGCCTGCACCTCGGCGGGCTTGCCCTCGGCGATCTTGATGCCGTAGTCGAGCACGATCACGTGGTCGGAGATCGACATCACCAGGTCCATGTGGTGCTCCACCATCAGGATCGACACGCCGCATTTGCCGATGCGCAGCAGCAGTTCGCCGAGCTCGGCCGTCTCCTGCGGGTTCAGGCCGGCGGCGGGCTCGTCGAGCAGCAGCAGTTGCGGCTCGGTGGCCAGCGCGCGCGCCAGTTCCACGCGGCGCTGCAGGCCGTAGGGCAGGCTGCCGGCGGGCCAGTGCGCCAGGTGGCCGAGGCCGACCAGGTCGAGCAGCTGCAGCGCGCGTTCACGCGTCTCGCGCTCCTGCCTGCCGGCGGTGGGCCACGCCACCAGCGACGACAGGAAGCCGTTGCTCATGCGGCTGTGGCGGCCCAGCATGACGTTGTCGAGCACCGACAGGTCCGCGAACAGCCGCAGGTTCTGGAAGGTGCGGCCCATGCCCAGGCAGCAGATGGTGTGCGCCGGCTGGCCCACGATGTTCTGGCCCAGGAAGCGGATCACGCCCGCATCGGGTTCGATCACGCCGGTGAGCATGTTGATCATGGTGCTCTTGCCCGCGCCGTTGGGCCCGATCAGCGCATGGATGTGGCCGCGTTGGAGGCGGAACGACACGTCCTGCGCCGGCTTCACGCCGCCATAGGACTTGGTCACGCCCTGCACCACCAGCAGTTCGCCTTCGCCGCCCGGGCCGATCTGGCCGGGCACGCCGTTGCCGCCCGCGCCTTCGCCGCGATGGCGCGACTTCATGAACCACTTGTTGAACAGGCCCACCACGCCGCCGGGCATCACGTACAGCGCGAACAGCAGCAGGAAGCCGTAGAGGAAGTGCTGCGCCGAGGGCCAGCGCGCCAGCAGCGCGTCGGTCAGCGTGAGCAGCACCGCGCCCACCAGCGGGCCGTACATCGAGCCCGCGCCGCCGAACAGCACCAGCAGCAGGATGAAGATCGACAGGTGGAAGGTGATGAAGTCGGAGTTGATGTACTGGTTCTGCTGCGCCACCAGCGCGCCCGCGATGCCGCAGGTGACGGCCGCGACCACGAAGGCCATGACCTTGGCGCGGTACACGCGCACGCCCACCGAAGACGAGGCGATCTCGTCCGCCTGCAGCGACAGCAGCGCGCGGCCGAAGCGCCCGCCCAGCAGGTTGCGCAGCAGCAGGTGCAGCGCGGCGCACAGCACGATGCCGAGGATGACCCACTGCGTGGTGTCCAGCGGCGCGCCCTTCCAGGTGAGCGGACGGATGCCGTAGATGCCCTGCGCGCCGCCGAACACATCGGTCCACTCGCCCACGAGCTTTTCCACCACGATGCCGAAGGCCAGCGTGACCATGGCCAGGTACGGCCCCTTCACGCGCAGCGAAGGCAGCGCGATGAGCACGCCGCACAGGCCGGAGATGACGGCAGCCAGCGCGAGCGCGAGCCACGGGTCCATGTCGGTGCGCGAAGTCAGCAGCGCCACGCCGTAGGCGCCGGCCGCGAACAGCCCGGCCTGGCCGAGCGATTTCTGTCCCGCGTAGCCCACCAGCACGTTCATGCCGGCGGCGCACAGGTAGTAGACGCACATCATGAAGGCGATGCGCAGGTAGTAGTCGTTGCCGGACATCGACACGATGCCGATCAGCACGGCCGCGAACGCGACCACGCCGGCGGGATGGGCGAGGCGCTTCATACCTTCTCCACCGTCGAGCGGCCGAACAGGCCCGTGGGCCGGAAGGCCAGCACCAGGATGACGAGCGCGAACACCGCCACCTCGCGCCACTGCGCCTGCCACAGGTTGACCATCGACTCGAGCACGCCGAGCAAAAAGCCGCCGATCACGCAGCCGCGCGGATTGCTCAGCCCGCCGATCATCGCGCCCGAGAAGCCCTTGAGCCCCACGGTCAGCCCCATGAAGAGCGATGCCTGCGCGATGGGCGCGAGCAGGAAGCCCGACAACCCCGCCAGCGCCGAGCTGACGACGAAGGCGCCGATCATCATCGCGTTGGTGTTGATGCCCATCAGGCTGGCCACGTTGCCGTTCTGCGCCACCGCGCGCATGGCCTTGCCGACCATGGTGCGGTTCATGACGCGGTCGAAGCCGAACATCACGACCACCGCCACGCCCAGCGTCAGCAGTTCCTGCGGGCGCACGCCCACGCCGAACATGCGGATCACGGTGTCGCCCACCGGCGCGGGCACCACCACGGGCTTGGGGCCCCAGATGGCCAGGCCCACGCTCTGCAGGATCACGCCGAAGCCCAGCGTGCTCATCACCCACGCCATGCCGGGGCGGCCCGCGAACGGACGCACGCCCAGCACGTAGAGCAGCCAGCCCAGCAGCCCCATCACGCCGAGCGCGGCCACCAGCGCGAACAGCTGCGCGCCCGCGCCGGGGATGGCGTCGCCGAAGGTGGTGGAGTCGAAAGGCTTGCCCAGCACCAGGAACAGAGCGCTCATGCCGATGAACGCGCCGGCCGAGACGAACTCGCCGTGCGAGAAGTTCAGCGTCTTGGTCGTCGTGAACGTGATGCTGAATCCGAGCGCCACCAGCGCATAGGCACCGCCGACGGCGAGCCCGCTGATGAGCGCCTGCAGGAGCGCTACAACCATGGTCTGTGTCTCTTCTTGCTTCTTGCTTTGCTTACTGCTTGAAGTCGGCCGGCTTCAGGCCATCGATCAGCGCGTCGCTGTAGGGCAGCAGCTTGCCGTCCTTCCAGCGGATCCACACCAGGTCCTTGGCGGTCAGGGCTTCGTGGTTGGTCTTGCTGAAGGGCTTGTCGTAGGTCTTGAGGACGCCCTGCACCGGCGTCTTCAGATCTTCGAGCGCGGCACGCACGGCGGCGCCGTCGGTGCTGTTGGCCTGCTTCATGGCCTGGGCCAGCAGCTGCATCGAGTCATAGCCATGCAGCGCGAAGGAGAACGAGCCCGGCGCCTTCAGCTTGCTGCCGATGCGGTCGAACAGCTTCTGCTGCGCGGGCGTGCGGGTCTCGCTCACGGTGCGCATGAAGATCGGTTTCTCGGCCAGCGCCTTGCCCGCCGCGTCGTAGAAGGTGATGTTGTCGGCGGCCCAGGAGGTCAGCGTCAGCGGGAAGTAGTTGATCTTCTCCATGCTGCGCACCAGCTGCGCGATGGGCGTGCCCTGCGCCCACACCACCACGGTGTCGACGTTGGCGGCCTTCATCTTGCTCAGCTGCGAGGTCATGTCGGTGTCGCCGACGCCGAAGCGCTCGGTGGCCGCGATCTTGATGTCCTGCAGCTTGGCGATTTCCTCCATGTCCTTCAGCCCGCCCTGGCCGTAGCCGGTGGTCTCGGCCATGAGGCCCACCACCTTGGAGCCGGCGGTGTTCTTCTTCACGTAGGCCATGAGCGCGGCCACCTGCTCGCGGTCGACCATCGAGACGCGGAACATGTAGTTGTCGGCGCCGGGGCTCATGGGCTTGGTGATGTCGGTGCCCGAACCCACGTTGCCCAGCACCGGAATCTTCTTCTGGTTGGCGATGTGCTTCCACGCCATCGCGTTGCCCGAGTTGGTGGGGCCGAACACGGCGACCACCTTCTCGTTGTCGATCAGGTCGCTCATGTTCTGGATCGACTTGGGCGGGGCCGACACGTCGTCGCGCGTGACCAGCGCCAGCTTCTTGCCCAGCACGCCGCCGGCGGCGTTGATGTCGGCAATGGCCGCTTCCATGCCCAGCACCGCGGCCTGGCCGCTCTGCGCCGAGGGCGATGCCGACAGGTCGCCGTTGTAGCCCAGCTTGATGTCTTGCGCCGACGCACCGGCGGTGAAGGCGGCGAATGCGGCCGCGGCGAGCAGGGTCTTGTACAGACGAAGGGTTTTCATTTTTTGTCTCCTGATGGATTGACGGACGGGAAAGCGAAGGGAAAGCGCAGGCGGCTCAGACGGCGAGGAAGCCGCCGTCCACCGGCAGCACGATGCCGGTGACGTAGCGCGACATGTCGCTGGCCAGGAAGATCACCGGGCCGACGAGGTCTTCGGTCTGGCCGACGCGGCCCATGGGGATGCGCGTCATGAACGATTCGAGGCGGCCCGGGTTGTCGCGCGTGGCGGCGGTCATGGGCGTTTCGATGACGCCGGGCGCGAGCGCGTTGACGCGCACGCCGGCCGGCGCCAGCTCTTGCGCGAGCGACTGCGTCAGCATCTTGATGGCGCCCTTGGAAGGCGAGTAGCCCAGGCTCGCGCCCTGCCCCGCATAGGCGGCGATGGAGGCGATGTTGATGATCGAGCCCTTCGTCTGCTTGAGCACCGGAATGAAGGCCAGCGTGGTGTTGAAGGTGCCGTGCACGTTCACGTCGATGGTCTTCTTCCAGTTGGCGGCGGCGTTCGGGCTCGCGGTGGTCTCGCGGATGATGATGCCGGCGTTGTTCACCAGCAGGTCGACGTTGCCGATCTCCTTGCCCACGCGCTCGGCGAGCGCATGGCAGGCCTCGAGCGCGGTCACGTCGAGCACGAAGGACCAGGCTTCGCCGCCTTCGTTGCGCACCAGCTGCGCGGTCTCGCGCACGGTGGCTTCGTTCATGTCGGTCACGACCACGCGCGCGCCGGCCTGCGCCAGGCCGAGCGCGAGCGCGCGGCCGTTGCCCTGCCCCGCGCCGGTGACGA
>PJUC01000186.1_pt1 | contig 38521 bp, 32 predicted proteins | sample 1512161 | NCBI WGS metagenome assembly PJUC01 (sample SAMN08177676, study PRJNA422409) | Soil metagenome, whole genome shotgun sequencing project. | isolation source: Soil enriched on filter paper | place: USA: Madison | collected 2015-01-15
CGAGCAGCCGGTGATGTGGGAGGTGTGGATGCCGGAGGCCCAGGTCGCCGACATCGGCCCGGTGCTCGCCGCCGACCTGCGTGCGGGACTCGACAAGACCATCGACGTGACCGTGACCCGCACCGACTGGGCGTCGCGCCCCGAGGCGAAGAGCTCGGCCGCGATGTTCGAGCTCATCACCGGAGCGATCGCCGGGCTCGTGCTGCTGCTCGGCGGCCTCGGCCTCGTCAACATCCAGCTCGTGGCGATGCGTCAGCGCATCCGTGAGATCGGGGTGCGGCGCAGCTTCGGTGCGACGGGCGGCCGCATCTTCACGTCGGTGCTGCTGGAGAGCGTCGTGGCGACCGCGGTGGCGGGCGTCATCGGCATCGCGCTGGCCGTCGCCATCCTGAAGGCGCCGTTCGTGCTCGACATGTTCCAGGGGATGCAGGACATCCCCCCGTTCCCGATGCGCGCCGCCGTCGTCGGGCTCATCGCCGCCGTCGCGATCGGCGCCCTGGCCGGTTTCATCCCCGCACTCATGGCTGTGAGGTCCAACGTCATAGACGCACTGCGGTTCTAGCCCGACCGTCCGGTGCACCACCCTCCGTCCCGAAGGAGAATCCCATGTCCGTCCGCCAGAGCCTGCTGGCCATCCTCGATCAAGGCCCGTGCTACGGGTATCAGCTGCGCGCCGAGTTCGACCGGCGCACCGGCTCCACCTGGCCGCTCAACGTCGGCCAGATCTACAACACGCTCGATCGCCTGGAACGCGACGGCCTCGTCGAGAAGGGGGACGTCGACGAGCAGGGACACGTGTACTGGCGGATCACCGACGCCGGAGCGGCCGAGGTGCGGTCCTGGCTCGACTCCCCCGTCGAGCGCGGCCACGGCACGCGCGACGAGCTCGCCATCAAGCTGGCGGTCGCCGCGACCCTGCCCGGGGTCGAGGTGGCAGACATCATCCAGGCGCAGCGACGCTCGTCGCTCGCGCAGCTGCAGGCGCTCAACCGCGCCAAGTACGCCGGCGAGAACCCCGACGGCCCCGAGGAACTGGCGTGGTCGCTGGTCGTGGACTCGATGATCTTCGCCGCCGAGGCCGAGGTGCGCTGGCTCGACCACTCCGAGCAGCGCCTGGCGGCGCATCCCGATCACGCCATGGCCCTCGCCCTGTCGACCGAGAAGCCCAAGCGCGGGCGGCCCGCCAAGGCCGGCGCGTCGCCTTTCACGGAGTCGATGCGGTGATCGAGACGGGATGAGGGACGGATGCCGCGACCCGCGCACGGCCGGGCACGCGGCATCCTGTCGTCTCCCAGGCGCACCCCGCTACGCTTAACTGTGCACACGAACGCCGACCAGATCGAAGACGAGGCTCAGACCGAGCCCGCAGCGATGACCTTCTCCGACCTCGGGCTCAGCGCGCCCGTCCTCAAGGCGCTGAAGGACATCGGCTACGAGACGCCGTCGGCGATCCAGTCGGCGACCATCCCCACGCTCCTCGCGGGCCGCGATGTCGTCGGCATGGCGCAGACCGGAACCGGCAAGACCGCCGCGTTCGCGCTGCCCATCATCGACCGCCTCGACCTGTCGCAGAAGACCCCGCAGGCGCTCGTGCTCGCCCCCACCCGCGAGCTCGCGCTGCAGGTCTGTGAGGCGTTCGAGAAGTACGCGGCCCACCTGAAGGACGTGCACATCCTTCCCGTCTACGGCGGGCAGGGCTACGGCGTGCAGCTGTCGGCGCTGCGTCGCGGCGTGCACATCGTCGTCGGCACCCCGGGTCGCATCATCGACCACCTCGAGAAGGGCACGCTCGACCTGTCGGAGCTGCAGTACCTCGTGCTCGACGAGGCCGACGAGATGCTCAAGATGGGCTTCGCCGAGGACGTCGAGACGATCCTCGCCGACACCCCCGACACCAAGCAGGTCGCCCTGTTCTCGGCGACCATGCCCGCGACGATCCGCCGCATGTCGAAGCAGTACCTCAACGACCCCGAAGAGATCACCGTCAAGGCCAAGACGCAGACGTCGGCCAACATCTCGCAGCGCTACCTCATCAGCGCCTGGCAGCAGAAGATGGACGCCCTCACCCGCATCCTCGAGGTCGAGAACTTCGACGGCATGATCGTGTTCGGCCGCACCCGCAGCGTCACCGAAGAGATCGCCGAGAAGCTGCGCGCCCGCGGCTACTCCGCCGCCGCCATCAACGGCGACATCGCCCAGCCGCAGCGTGAGAAGACCGTCAACCAGCTGAAGTCGGGCAAGCTCGACATCCTGGTCGCGACCGACGTCGCCGCGCGCGGACTCGACGTCGAGCGCGTCTCGCACGTCGTCAACTACGACATCCCGACCGACGCGGAGTCCTATGTGCACCGCATCGGCCGCACCGGCCGCGCCGGCCGCTCGGGCGACGCCATCAGCTTCGTGACGCCCCGCGAGCGCGGACTCGTCAAGATGATCGAGCGCGCCACCCGCCAGGAGCTCACCGAGATGTCGCTGCCGAGCGTCGACGAGGTCAATGTGACCCGTCTGTCGCGCTTCGACGACCGCATCACCGCGGCCCTCGACGAGACGGCGCGCATCGACGCCTTCCGCGACATCGTCGCCCACTACGTGCGCAACCACGATGTGCCCGAGGCCGATGTGGCCGCAGCCCTGGCGGTCGTCGCGCAGGGCGACACCCCGCTGCTCCTCGAGCCCGACCCCGAGCCTGCTCCGCGCCGTGAGCGCACCGACCGCCCCGACCGGGGCGACCGCGGCACGTACGGCGACCGCGGCACCTACGGCGAGCGCGGCGACCGGCCTGAGCGCCGCACGCCGCGCGAGGGCTTCGCGACGTACCGCATCAACGTCGGCAAGCGTCAGCGCGTCGAGCCCCGTCAGATCGTCGGCGCGCTCGCCAACGAGGGCGGTCTGCGCCGCGACGACTTCGGCGCGATCAAGATCATGCCGGACTTCTCGCTCGTCGAGCTTCCCGCCGACCTGCCCCACGGCACGCTCGACCGGCTCGCCGACACGCGCATCTCGGGTCAGCTCATCGAGCTGCGCCCCGACAGCGGACGCCCGCAGCGCCGCACGGACGGCACGTCCCGTGGCCGCCGCGACGACCGCGGCTCGGGCGACCGCGGCGGATACGGCGCCCGCGGCTCGTACCGCGACTCGGGCGACCGCAAGCCGCGTCACAAGCGCGACGCCGACTGAGGCATCCTTCCCGACGTCGCCCGCCGATTTTGGCGATTCGCCAGAATCGGCGGCGACGACCAGCGTGTTCTGGCGCATCGCGAGGAATCGGCGCGTGTGGCGCAGCCCGCGACTCGCCAGGAACGACGGCGGCGACCGACAATTCCTGGCGACTCGCGGGGAACGGCCCCGCGGGCGCCGGGTGACGGCATCCGCTCCTTCCGGAGCCGGATCGGGACGCTCTGGGCGAACACTCCCCAGGCGGAGGGGTCCGCTTCAGCCCCCTCCCAGGCGCGCCCGTAGGATCGATCCATGGCCGGATTCTGGGGCAGACGCAAGCGCGAGCAAGAAGAGCTGACCGCACAGGACGCCGATCTGGCGCGCCGTGCGCAGCAGGCGCTGGTGGCCGCGGACGAGCGGATCCGCCTGACGACCGACGAGCTCGCGTTCGCCGACGCCGAGCTCGGCCCCGGCGCCACGAAGGACCTCCGCGAGGCGCTCGACTCGGTGCGCACGCACCTGCAGGAGGCGTTCCAGCTCCACCAGCTGAACCACGACGAGATCCCTGACACGCCAGAAGAGCTGCGCACGCGCAACGCGCGCATCGTGCAGCTGTGCGAATGGGCCGAGGACCTCCTCGACGACCGCACCGAGGCGCTCGCGGCGCCGATCGAGCGGGCGCGTCGCGCTCCCGAGATCATCACGAAGATCCGGGCGGATGCCGCACGCCTGCGCCTCGCGCTGCCCGATGCCCGTGCGACCGTCGACCGCCTGTCGGCACGGTATGCGACGGGCGCGCTCGCGCAGATCGCCGCGAATCCCGCCGAGGCGGAGCAGCTGCTGGGCTTTGCCGAGCACAGCGCCGGGGTCGCCGAGCGTCGGCGCGAGGCGGGTCAGCGCGAGCAGGCGAGCATGGCGCTGGAGGCGTCGATCGAGTCGGTGCGCCGCGCCGAGAAGCTCATCGAGGCGGTCGAGACGTTCGAGGTCGAGGCGCTGCGGGCTGAGTCGACCCTCGCCGCGATCGTCGAGGACTCGCGCGGCGACCTCGTGGCCGCTCTCAAGGAGCCCGCGTCCCCCGCCGTGAGCGCGGCCATCGACGAACTGCAGACCGCTCTGGCGGCGCTGCCTGCCGCCGGTGTCAACACCGACCCGTTCGAGCAGCTGACCCGCCTGCGTGAGGCCAATGCGGGGCTCGACGCCGCGATCGCGGCCGCTCGCGAGCGCGCGGCCCGCCCGATCCCCCCGCTGGAGCACGTCCGGCACGCGATCGACGACGCCGACCGGCAGCTCGCCGTCACCCGCGACGTCATCGCGGGCCACCGCGGCTGGATCGGCGCCGACGCGCGCACACGCCTCGCCGAGGCCGAGCGCGTCCGTGCCGACCTCGACCGCTACCTCGGCACCTCAGCGTCCGCCGCCACCTCCATCGACGACGATCACCGTGAAGAGGCGTTCGCCATGGCGCGCCGGGCGGCGTTCCTCGCGAGCGAGGCGCTGCAGCTCGCGCAGCGCGACATCGACAATGCCCGGCCTCAGCCCGACCAGTGGGGCGGCCCCGGCTACGGCCAGCGCGGCGGCTACGGGGGCCGTGGCAACGGCGGCTCGGACGTCATGGGCGGCATCCTCGGCGGCCTCGTCATCGGCAGCCTGCTCGACGGCTTCTTCGACTGACGCACGGGCGGGGCCTCCGGCATCCCTTCGCCCGGCGCCTGCGGCAGTTCGCGTGGGACGCGACGCGGACTGAGCATGCGAAGAGCGGATGCCTCGGTCCGGCGCGTTCGCAGGGTCGAGGCATCCACTCCAGAGCAGGTCAGCCGAGGAGGATCGTTGCGCACAGCAGCAGGATCGACAGGCCGAGCAGCACCGCACGCAGCGGGATGATGGACTCCCAGCGTGCCTGAAGGGCGCGGGCGTCCGCCGGTACCTGGTCCGACAGCGCCGCGGCAGTGAGCTTCTTGTTGATGGGCGCCGAGATGCGGGCGAACAGCGTCAGCCACACGAGGAGCAGCAGCAGGGCGAGTCCGCCGGCGACGGCGGTGACGGGCGTGCCCCACACGAACGAGAGCACCGCCGTGGCCGCCGTGAGCACGGTGCCGAGGATGCCGACGATCGGCAGCCGCCGGTCGCCGTAGTAGTGTCCGCGACCGGTGACCTGCACGAGGCTGCGGTCGTCGATCTCGGCATAGACCGGCCGGAACACGACGGCGCTGACGACGTCGGTGCCGAAGATGACGGCGAGGGCGAGGATCGCGAGGGTGGCGGTGGCGCCGATGATGAGGTCCATGTCTGTCTCCAGGTGTTATCGCTGCTAACAGTTAGCGGTGCTAACATAGCGACATGGCACGCAGCGCGCAAGAGGCAGAACGATTCCGGGACCGCGAAACCCGCATCGTCGCGACAGCTCGCGAGATCGCCGAACAGGACGGCTGGCCCGCGGTCACCGTCCGGCGCCTGTCGGACGCCATCGGGGTCAGCCAGCCGATCCTGTACCGGCACTTCCCGGGCGGCCGCGACGAGATCGTGGCGGCCGTCGTGGTCCAGGGTTATGCCGACCTCGCCGACGTCATGCGCTCCCCCGCACCCGACGACGATCCGGCGTCCGCGCTCCGCCGGCTGATCGCCGGCTACCTGCGCTTCGCGCGCGAGCACCCCGCGGTGTACGAGGCGATGTCGACCGCACACACCAGCATCGTGTTCGCATCGGACGAGACCCCGGCGACCCTGCGCGAAGGCTTCGCGATGCTCGAGCGCGCCGTCGGCGGCCGCGATGACCGCGACCGCGCGGTGCGGGCCGAGCTGCTGTGGAGCCTGCTGCACGGTGCGAGCCAGTTCGCGGCGCACGACCGGCTCGACCCCGCCTTCGACGACGTGCGTGAGGAGGCGATCGCGCGCCTGTTCGCCGCGCGCTGAGGCGGCGCGGCATCCCGGTGTCCGGGACGACGCCGATGCCGACATCCGGCGTCAGCGCGGCGTCACCGCATACTCAGAGCCCGAGCACCTGCAGACCGTCGGCCACGACCCGGCCGTCGTGGAGCACCGTGCGGTCGTCGCTGCGATCCATGACGGCGCTCGTCGGCGTCTCGCCCGCGACGAGCACGAGGTCGGCGCGGTCGCCGACGGAGACACCGGGCCGGTCCCCGACGCCGGCGACCCGCGGCGAGGAGTGGCTCATGATCGATGCCCCGCCCATCGTGCCGACAGCCAGAGCGAGCTCGATGTGATCGTCGCGGCGGAAGCCGTTGACGAACGCCAGCTGCCACGTGCGGTCCAGCATGTCGCAGTTGCCGTAGGGGCTCCAGTAGTCGCGCTGTCCGTCCTCGCCGAGTCCGACACGGACGCCGGCTTCGACGAGGTCGACGAGTCGCAGGTGGTTCGAGGTCGACGGGGCGATCGTCGCCATCGCGATGTCGAGCTCGGCGAACTCGTCGATGAGGCGGCGGCTGACCGCCTCGGACACGGAGCCGAGGTCATATGCGTGCGACATCGTCACCTTGCCCTGCATGCCGAGGGCACGGGTGCGCTCGATCACGAGCTCGGTGCTGAAGACACCGAGCGCACCGGGCTCGTGGAGGTGGATGTCGACCTCGACCTGGTACTTCTCGGCGAGCGCGAAGACGATGTCGAGGTGCTTGACCGGGTCGCGGTCGAGCTGACTGGGATCGATGCCGCCCATGACGTCGGCGCCCTGCTTGAGCGACTCCTCGAGGTACTCGACCGTGCCCTCCTCGCGCAGGATGCCGGCCTGCGGGAAGGTCATGACCTGCACGTCGGCGTGGCGGGCGAACTTCTCCTTCGCCGCCATGACCGAGTCGAACTTCTCGAGCTTGCAGTCGACGTCGACCTGCGCGTACGTCCGCACGCGCGTCGTGCCCTTGGCGATCATCTGCTCCAGCGTGCCGGCGACGATGTCGGCGTGGGGCACGTCGGTGTTGCGCCAGTTGTTGCGGTCGTTCAGCATCATGCCCCACACCCCGGGCGCCCCCGTGTGCGGACGGAACGGCAGGCCGATGCGCGACGAGTCGAGGTGCACGTGCACGTCGCTGAACGACGGCAGTGCGAGACGCCCACGCCCGTCGACATCGCCCGCACCGACAGCGACCGCGGCATCGTGCGGACGGATCGCGGCGATGCGGTCGCCTTCGATCACGATGTCAGAGGCCTCTGCGCCCCACGGTCGCACGTTCCGGATGATCACGTCTGGTGCCTCTCGGTGATGAATGGATGCCGCAGCCCGGCGCTGCTGGTCGCGTCGATGGTATACCAGAATGACAAGTGGAGCATTAGAATGGGCCTGTTCAGCAACGTTCTCTCATTCTGGGATACCAATGGAGCCACGTCATGCGCACCCTTCTCACCGCCGAGCCCGCGCAGGGCGCCGAGGCGCTGGCCGACAGCGTGTACGGCGCGCTGCTGCGGGACATCATCGCCGATGAGCTGAGACCCGGGACGTGGCTCAAGGAGCGCGACCTGTCGGAGCGGTACGGCGTGTCCCGCGTGCCCGTGCGGCAGGCGCTGCACCGGCTCGAATCCGAGGGATTCGTCCAGGCGTCGCCCCGACGCGGCGCCGTCGTGACGCCGGTGACGACGGCCGACATCGAGGAGCTGTTCGACGCGCGACTGTGCATCGAGCCGTTCGCCGCCCGGCAGGCGGCCCTGCGCGTCACCGCGGGCGCGTCCGCCGCGAGCCTCACCGCGGTGGTCGCGGCATCCGAGGCGAGCTTCGCCGAAGGGGCCGACCTCGACGGCATCGCCCTCAACCTGCGCTTCCACGCCGAGGTGGTGCAGCTGTCGGGCAACTCGCTGCTCGCACGCAGCCTGCAGCCCATGCTCGGACGCATGGAGTGGATCTTCCGGCGCACCACCCGCACCGGCGAACCCGACCAGCTCCGCGAGCACCGCGCGCTGCATGACGCGATCGTGTCGGGTGGCGGCGACCTGGCGGCAGCGATCGCGTACGCACACATCGAACGCGGCCGGGTGCCGGCCCTCGAGGCGCTGGGGCCGCTGCTCGCGTCGTGAGCGGCTCGTATGCCGGCGGCATCCCACCTCCCGGCATACGCGTCGGGCGCGACCCGAAGGCCGCGCCCGACGCCACGGTTGTCAGGAAGCCAGCTCTTCGGGCTGCGCCTGCGTGGTCAGCGAGATGACGCCGTAGTCCCACCCCTTGCGGCGATAGACGACGCTCGGGTGGTCGGTGCGCGCATCGATGAACAGGAAGAAGTCGTGGCCGACCAGCTCCATCCGGTCGACGGCCTCTTCGACGGCCATCCACTCGGGCTGGAACTCCTTCGTGCGGATGACGACGGGCGAGTAGCCCTCTTCCTCCTCGTTCCCGGTGATGATCGGGATCTCGCCGGTCGCGACGGCACGGAGCACCTCGACGGAAGCCGGCTGCAGATCGATCCCCTGGATCGCTCCGCTGCCCTTCTCGTACTTGGCGCCGCGCGGGTGGTTGCGCGCATCGACCCGCTTGTCCTTGGCGCGCCGCAGCTGCTCGCACAGCTTGTCGACCGCGAGGTCCAACGCGGTGAACTTGTCGCCGTCGGTGGCCTCGGCCCGGACGACGGGACCCTTGCCGTCGACCGTGAGTTCGACGGTCTCGTCCTCCACACGACCGTTGTGATAGGCGCGGTGGGTGACCTTCACGTCCACGCGTTGCGCACGCGGGGCGAGGGTACCGATACGGGTGGCCTTCTCTTCGACGACCGAGCGGAAGCGATCCGAAATGCCCACTCCCACGCCGACGATGCTGGTTTCCATCCCCTGACCTCCTTGTTCCGGTCCACCCGGTCAAGGGCGGACCTTCAGTCGCCTTGTGCCCCCCACCGTAGTCGGGCGTTCCGGGTCTGTCACCTGTGAGTTTCGAACGTGTCCGGTCGACGTTCACCCTGTGTCGGGAAGTTCCTCGGCGTGGCTGCGACGGTCACCGCCCCGAGTACGTCAGCACCCGCGGCGCGCATCGCGCGGGCCGCCTCGGCGAGGGTCGCACCGGTCGTGACGACGTCGTCGACGAGCACCACGCGCGCGCCTCTCGCCACCCCCGGACGCGCTACGAGGCTCCCGTCGACGTTGCTGCGGCGCGCCTCGCGACCGAGTCCGCGCTGGTCGCCGGTGCGACGGGCGTGGCGCAGCAGGCGCGTCGGCGGCCGGCCGGTACGGCGCACCAGCAGGTCCGGCACGCGGAACCCGCGCCGACGGTAGGCGGCGCGGGACGTGGGTAAGGGCACCAGCACGACGTGCCCACCGATCCCGGCGTGCGCCAGCGCCGCCTCGAGCGCCGGAGTCAGAGCGCGCGCGAGCCCGGTGCGTCCCTCCTCCTTGATCGCCCGCAGCACACGTGCGGCGACGCCCTCGAACGCCAGGCCGCTCCACACGGTGAGAGCACCGCCGACCGCGGGGACGACCTGCCGCCGTGGGGTGGGCACGAGGGCGAGCACGCAGCGCTCGCAGAGCCCGATATCCGGTTCGTCGCATCCCGCGCACGACACCGGCAGCAGCAGCGCGAGCGCCTCGGCGCACGCCGCCCGCACGGCGTGGACGAGGCTGGTCGGCATGTGCCCAGCCTGCGGGGCCGGGAGGCGGCATCCCCTCCCCCGCTCCGGATCTGTGGACGGAGGCCGCCCGCACCGCGCTGGGGAGGAGCTGCTACTGCGGGGCGCCCTGCTGCGTCGCGAGCACGAGCACGCCGGTGGCGGTCGGCTGCCAAGCCGTGCCCCGCTTCACGAACAGCGTCCCATCCTCGGCGCGCAGGCGCAGGCTCGAGACGCCCGTGCCGCCCGCGATGGACGCCATGCCGCTGGCAGCGGTCGACGTGACGGTGGGGCCGCCCACCGGCTGCTCGACGACGATGGCCGCATCGTCGCCCGCCGCCAGCACGCCGATGGTGGCGTCGTCGATCCACGTCACGCCGGCCGCCGGACCGCCGACGATCGCCAGCTGCAGCGCGGGCTGCGCCAGCCGCACCGGCACGCCGTCGCTGTCGCGCACGACCCCCGCCACCGACAGGACGGTGCGACCGCCCAGCGTGACGGTCGCGGCGATGCGGGTGCCGTCGCGCGACAGCGCCATGGCGCTGATCGCCGTCGCATCGCCCCACGCGTCGGCGATGTCGACGGCGTCGGTCGTCTGCGGCGCATAGGCGTGCACGGCAGCGGGCTGGTCTCTGGGCACGCTCCAGACGAAGCCGGAGCCGTCCACCGTGGGGTCGACGAGGCCCGCGCGCGCGTCGAGCACCTCCGCACCGGTCGACGTGGAGGTGAGGCGGGCGACTTCCCCTCCCGGCAGCTTCGCGGCGGCGATGTCCTGCTCGGGGCCGACCTGCACCGCGGTCGGTGCCGCAGCGACGACCGCGGGCGACAGCCCCGGGATCTGGTTGATCTCATCGCCCGACAGGAAGCCGAAGCCGTCGGCAGTGAGCACGAGTGGCGCGGCGGGAACGCGCGTCGAACGCACTGCGACCGGGGATGCCTCCACCGGCGTCGAGCCGACGCGCATCACGACGTCCGAGACGCCCGCCGCGCGCAGGCTCTCGCTCAGCTGCGTCGCCATGCGGTCCAGGGCGGTCGTGCTCGCGCTGAGCAGGGAATCGTCCTCGAAGTCCACGACCGCGGCGCCGGCCTCGTCCACCGGCACCGACGCGACGGCCGTCGCCCCGTCGGGGAACGCGGTCTTGACCGACTCGGCGAGCCACTCGCTGGGCGGCTCGTTGACGAGGCTGTCGGTGATCCATGTCGCCGCCTTCACCACCGGGAACCAGCGCACGTCGGGCACGAGGTACTGCCAGTTCGGGTCGAAGTACATCAGCGGGTACTTGTGGAACACCTGCGGGAACTGGCCTTCGTCGAGCCAGATGCCGTCGGGGGCCTCGGTGATGCGCCACTCGCCGTCTGCCTGCTTCGCGAGCCGGAAGTCCAGCGAGTTCGACGGGAGCTCCGCGCGGCGGTACGAGCCGATGTCGTCGACGTCGGCGACCATCTCGTACGAGAACCCGACGGTCCCCTCGCCGGCACCGGACTCGCTGTACTCGCGCTCGCTGCGATCGTCGATGCGCACCGTGGCCTTCGGGTCCCACACGTCCCGCAGGTCGGGGGCGAGGAACTCCTTCGCGACGGCCCACGCGCCGTCGACGCCCGGGCCCGACCCGGCGTCTATGAAGCCCTCGACGATCTGCTCCGGCGTCGCGCCGGGCTGCGGCCGGTTGGGGATGAACGTGACGTTCTGCGATCCGCCGGTGTCCTCGCCGGTCGCGAGGCCGTAGCGGATCGAGCCGCTCTCGGGAAAGCCCGCACAGCCGGTGACGAGCACCGCGCACAGCGCGAGGACGACGGCCAGGATGCCGCGACTGCGAGTCATGACGTGCCTCCTCGGCCGCCGGCATCCACATCTCCGCTCCCCGCGCGGGGAAGCTCGATGGGCTCGGTCAGACCCAGCTCTTCGAGGGCGGGACCGGCGTCATCGCCCGGATCGACGGGAATGGGCGGCTGCCCGCTCAGGGTCGTGTCAGACCGCCGCGGCAGCGTCAGCACGAAGTTCGTGCCCCGCCCGACCTCGGACCACACCGCGAGCTCGCCGCCGTGCAGCTTCGCGTCGCCTAGGGCGATCGACAGGCCGAGGCCCGTGCCGCCGATCGTGCGCTTGCGCGACGGGTCGGCGCGCCAGAACCGGTCGAAGACGTGCTCGACGTCCTCGGGCTTCATGCCCATGCCGTAGTCGCGCACGCCGATCGCGACCGCCTGCTGGTTGCTGTCGACCGTCACGACGATGGGTCGTGCCTCACCGTGCTCGATCGCGTTGCCGAGCAGGTTGCGCACGATGCGGCGCACCCGGCGGGGGTCCATGTCGACCGGCGAGTAGCCGCCCGGCGCGACCAGGCGCACGTCCGAGCCGTGCTGCTCGGCGAGCTGCTGCATCGAGCCGATGACGTCCTCGGCGAGGTGCGCGAGGCTCGTGGGCTCCCGCTCCAGCTGCACCGAGCCGGCGTCGTACCGGCTGATCTCGAGCAGGTCGGTGAGGAGCACCTCGAACCGCTGCACCTGGGCGTTCAGCAGCTCAGCCGCACGCGCCGTCGCGGGGTCGAACTCCTCACGCTGGTCGTTGATCATGTCGGCCGCGAGGCGGATCGTGGTCAGCGGGGTGCGCAGCTCGTGAGACACGTCCGACACGAAGCGCTGCTGCACGAGCGACAGGTCGGCGAGCTCCTTGATCTGCGACTCCATGCTGTCGGCCATCGCGTTGAACGACCGGCCGAGCGTCGCCAGCTCATCCTCGCCGTGCACCTCCAGTCGCACGTCGAGCTGCCCCGCCGCCAGGCGCGCACTGGTGTCGGCCGCCTCGCTGATCGGCGCGGTGACCGAGCGCAGCACGAACCACGCGATGCCGCTGATGAGCAGCACCAGTCCGATGCCGACGATCCACAGCGTTCCCTGCACGAATCCGAGCGTCTGCGGGGCGTTGGCGAGGTCGTACGCGAGGTACAGCTCGTACGACGCGACCCCCTGGATCTCCAGCTGCTGGCCGACCATGATGCCGGGCGTCGTGCCGCCGTCGCCGTCGGGCAGCGCGATCGGCTGCCAGATCTGCCGCTGGGGGTTGTTGCGCACCTGCTCGCGCATCGCCGGCGTGAGGAGCGGATCGATCACGCCCTCGGCGGTCGAGAAGTCCTGGGGGGCGTTGGCCACGGGCGGGCCGATGCGGTACGCCGCGAACATCTGCGCCGACGACTGGTCGCGCAGCGCGGTGAAGGCGAGCGTCATGACGCTCTGCAGCTGCACCGCCTCGGACTGCACCGCGGCGTCGAGGGTGCGCTGGGCGGCCGCACGCGCCTGCTCGGCGTCGGTGAGCACCTGCTCCTGGCGCGACGTGTACAGGTCGTTCTGGATCTGCAGCGCCATCCACACGCACGCCACGGCCACCGCCAGCAGCGTCAGCCCGATCGTCACGAGGAGCGTCCGGAACCTCAGCGACCGTCGCCACAGCGCCGCGATGTTGCCCGGCCACGCACGCCACAGCCGCCAGCCGGTGAGGGGCGTGCGGGTCGCGTTCACCCCCGTGATCGGGGCCGTCATGGTGCGCTCAGACGACGGCGCCGGCGCGGTACCCCACGCCGCGCACGGTCGTCACGATCTTGGGATTGTCGGGATCCTTCTCGACCTTGGCGCGCAGACGCTGCACGTGCACGTTCACCAGACGCGTGTCGGCCTTGTAGTGGTAGCCCCACACCTGCTCGAGCAGCATCTCGCGCGAGAACACCTGCTGCGGCTTGGATGCCAGCGCCACCAGCAGTTCGAACTCCAGCGGCGTCAATGCGATCGGCGCGTCGCCGCGGCGCACCTCGTGCGCGGCGACGTCGACCGTCAGGTCCCCGATGCGCAGGGTGTCGCCCGCCGGCTGCGCGGCCGGGCGCAGCCGTGTGCGGATCCGCGCCACGAGCTCCTTCGGGTTGAAGGGCTTCACGATGTAGTCGTCGGCGCCGGATTCGAGTCCCTTGACCACGTCGGCGGTGTCGGTGCGCGCGGTCAGCATGATGATCGGGATGCCGGACTCTGCGCGGATGCGCGTGCAGATCTCGATCCCGTCCATGCCGGGAAGCATGAGGTCGAGCAGGATCAGGTCGGGGCGCTCCGATCGCCAGGCCTCGACGGCCTGGGCGCCGTCCGCGCAGAACACCGTCTCGAATCCCTCGGTGCGCAGCACGATGCCGATCATCTCGGCCAGGGCGGTGTCGTCGTCGACCACCAGGATGCGTGAAGTCATCGCGCGCGTTCGTTCCTTCTCTCCAGGCACGGGGAGAGTCGTCGCTTTCCCCATACGCTCCCCACAGAGTAGTCGACACACCCTGGAGAGCGGCCGAACCGCACGCGCGGCCGATGTCGCGGCATCCATTCTGCATCGGCCCGCCAGCCGGATATCGGACTTTCGCGCGGTTTCCGGATGCCGGCGGCCCGGGAGCCCGAAAAGCCCAGGCTCGTCCGAGTTCCGGATCGGCCGGTCCGGCGCGGCCGGCGGGTCGGGGCAGGCGGGCGATGTGGAACGATGGGACCCAAGCGACCCGTACCGCCGCGCACGACGGCGCGGCGGCCGACGGAAGGGGACTGCGTGACCGCGTATCCGGCCTGGACGCCGGCATCCCGCCCCGGGATCATCCCGCTGCACCCGCTCACGTTCGGCACGATCCTCGGCCGGTCCTTCGCTGCGCTGCGGCAGAACCCCCGCGTGCTGCTCGGATTCGCACTCGTCGTGCAGACGGTCGCCTACATCCTCGTGACGCTCGCGGTGGTGGGTGTGACGTGGGCGTCGTTCTCACGGCTGGACACGCTCGTCGTCGGCACCGAGGAGTACGACACGGTGATGGCAGGCTCGATCGGGCTCGTCGTGGTCACCGGGTTCGTCCTGGGCCTCGCGGCGGGCGCGCTGAGCGTCATCGTGCAGGGCATCGTCGTGCTCGAGGTCACCCACGCGGCCGTGGCCGAGAAGCTCACGCTCGGCGCGCTGTGGCGTCAGCTCAAGCCGGTCGCCTGGCGCCTCATCGGGTACTCGCTGCTCGTGATCCTCGCCGTGATGGCGGTCGTGGCGCTGGTCGTGCTCGGCGTCGTCGGGGTGGCGTTCGTCGCCCCGCCCGCGGCCATCGGGCTCTCGATCCTCATCATCGTCGCCGCCATCCCGCTGACATGGTGGCTCATGATCAAGCTGCTGCTCGCGCCGTCGGCGATCATCGTGGAGCACGCGACGATCCTGCAGGCGCTGTCGCGCTCGTGGTCCCTCACGCGCGGCCGCTTCTGGCCGGCGCTCGGCGTCATCCTCGTGATCAGCGTGATCTTCGGCGCCGTCGCGCAGGTCGTCAGCCTGCCGTTCAGCTTCCTGTCGGCGGGCCTCACCACGATCATCGCGCCGACGGGTGCGCCCGAGCCCTCCGCGATCATCGGCATGGTCGTCACGGTGCTCCTCGTGCAGATGGTGACGCTGCTGCTGCAGGCGGTCGCCGTCGTCGTCCAGTCGACCGCGACCGCGCTGATCTACATCGACTGCCGCATGCGCCGTGAAGGTCTCGATCTCGACCTGCTCGCGTACGTGGAGCGACGGGATGCCGGAGCCGGCACACTCGCGGACCCGTACCGCGAGCATGTCGGCCGCGCGATGGCGCCCCGAGGCTGGGCGGGAGCCGGATACACCGGGTATCCCACGGCGCCCGGTGCGCCGGTGTATGGCGCCCCCGCGGGGCAGCCGGTCTTCTCGGCACAGGGGGTGTACCCGCCGGCACCGGGGGCGTACGTGGGCGGGGCCGGTGCGTACCCCGGACAGCCCGGTGCGTACCCGGCGCAAGCCGATGCCTACGCTGCCTACCCGGCGCAGCCCGGCGCCTACCCGGCGCAGCCCGGCGCCTACCCGGGGCAGCCCGGCGCCCAGCCCGTCGCGGCACCCGCGGCATACCCGCCGGCACCGCAGGCCGGTGCGGCACCACAGTCCGCCCCCGCACCTTCACCGGACGCGCCCGTCGGGCCGGAGGCATCCGCCGAGCCGGAGGCATCCACTTCCCGGTCCGCGACGGACTGGGCCGCTCCGGGCGCACCCCGCGACGCCGGGCGCGAGTCGCCGTGGTCCTGACCCCCGTGCTGCGTGCCGTCGTGGCGGCGGACGACGTGCCGCCGCTCACGCCCGACGGCGACGAGGCGCGTCGCTGGGCCGAGGACGAGCTGTCGAAGCCCGCGTATGACATCGCCGAGCCGACCCCGTTCGACCGGATCGCGCGCGCGATCGGCGACTTCATCGCGTCGCTGTTCGATCCGCAGGTGTCTGACGGCTGGGGGTCCGTCCTGGCGATCGTCGCGACCGTGGCGGTCGTGGTCGTCATCGTGACCGCGTTCGTGGTGTGGGGCGTGCCACGGGTGTCGCGGCGCGCGGCCGCACGGACGCCGATGCTCTTCGGCGCGGTGGAGCACCGTTCGGCGTCCGCCCTGCGCGCGGCCTCCGTCGAGCGTGCCCAGGCGTCCGACTGGGAGGCGGCGATCGTGCTGCGCTTCCGCGCACTGGCCCGCGGCTGCTACGAGCGTGGGGTCGTCGACCCGCCGCCGGGCGCGACCGTGCACGGGTTCGCGCGAGCGGCGGCGCGCGTCTTCCCCGCCCTCGGCGCGCGGCTCGAAGACGCGGCCGCCGCGTTCGACGACGTGCGCTACCTGCGACGCCCCGGCACGGCCGAGCTCTACCGCCTCGTCGCCGCGGTCGACGACGACATCGTGGCGGCGCGGCCGCTCGCCGAGGTGCCCGCATGAGCGCACCGTCCGCGCAGGGCACGGCCGGAGCCCGACGCCCCTCCGATGCGCGACAGCAGGAGCCCGCCGTCGCTGCACCGCCCCGCCGGCGCCGGGTGGCGGCGTGGATCGCGATCGGCGTGGTGCTGCTGGTCGTCGGCGGCATCGGCGCCGCGATCGCGGCGACCGGCCAGTGGGCCGCACGTGACGCCCTGGATCCCGACTCGGCAGGGCCCGCCGGCACCCGGGCGCTGGCCGAGGTGCTGCGCACCCACGGCGTCGAGGTCGAGGTGACCCGCAGCCGCGCCGACGCCGTCGCCGCGCTCGAGGGCGCCCCAGCCACTCTCGTGCTGCCCGACCCCTCCGCCCTCTCCGACGACGCCGTGTCGCAGCTGGCCGACGCCGCCGACGACGTCGTGCTGATCGAGCCGCGCTCGCGCACGCTCGACCTGCTGCTGCCGGGGTCGGCAGCGGCCGGCTTCGGCGGGGAGGATGCCGTCGCCCCGGGATGCGACCTGCCCGAGGCCGGCCGGGCGGGCGTCGTCGCCCCGGGCGCCCTGTACGCGCCCGGCGCGGGCACGACCGCCTGCTACCCCGTCGACGGCGGCTTCGGGCTCCTCGTTCGCGATGCCGACGGGCGTCGCGTCTCGGCGGTCGACGGCCGCGTGCTCTTCACGAACGAGCACCTCGCCGACGACGGGAACGCCGCGCTGGCCGCCAACCTGATGGGGCGGCATCCACTCGTCGTCTGGTACATGCCGAACGCGGGCGACACCGACCTCACCGACACCGATCCGTCGCTCGGCCAGCTCACCCCTCCATGGGTGAGCCCCGTCATCGTGCTGCTGCTGACCGCCGGGGCCGCCGCAGGGATCTGGCGCGGACGCCGCTTCGGCCCGCTCGTGGCCGAGCGGCTGCCGGTGACCGTGCGCGCATCCGAGACGACCGAGGGCCGCGCCCGCCTATACGCCCGGGCGCGCGACCCGCGGCACGCGGCCGACCGCCTGCGCATCGGCGCGCTCCGCCGCCTCGCCGGACTGCTCGGCCTCTGCGCGCACGCCCCGGCGGGCGACATCGCCGACGCCGCGGCCGGCCGCATCGGAGCCGACCGTGCCGCCGTGCGCGGCATCCTGCTCGACGACATCCCCCGCACCGACGCTGACCTCGTCGCCCTGAGCACTCGCCTGAGAGACCTGGAGGAGGCCGTACACGCGGCCGTCCGCCCCGAGAGGAGCACCCGATGACGGACACCCCCGACACCCCGACGCCCGACGGCGCCCCGGCCGACGCACCTGCGTTCGGCGAGCCCGGCGCCCTGCCCTACGGGGCAGGCCTCGCCGCCGAGGCGCCGCTGGACGATGCGGCGCTGCGGGACGCGATGAACCGGGTGCGGATCGAGGTCGGCAAGGCGGTGATCGGCCAGGACGGCACCGTCACGGGCCTGCTGATCGCGCTGCTCGCCCGCGGCCACGTGCTGCTGGAAGGCGTGCCCGGCGTCGCCAAGACCCTCCTGGTGCGCGCGTTCTCCACGGCGCTCGGCCTCGACACCAAACGCATCCAGTTCACCCCCGACCTCATGCCCGGCGACGTGTCGGGGTCGCTCGTGTACGACGCCCGCGCGGGCGGGTTCGAGTTCCGCGAGGGCCCCGTGTTCACGAACGTCGTGCTCGCCGACGAGATCAACCGCACACCTCCCAAGACCCAGGCGGCGCTCCTGGAGGCCATGGAGGAGCGCCAGGTGTCGACCGACGGCGTCACACGGCCGCTCCCCGACCCGTTCCTCGTCGCGGCGACGCAGAACCCGATCGAGCATGAGGGAACGTACACGCTCCCCGAGGCGCAGCTCGACCGATTCCTGCTGAAGCTCATCGTCGAGGTGCCCGCGCGCGACGCCGAGCTCGCGGTGCTGCGCCGCCACGCGAGCGGATTCGACCCGCGCGACCTTGCCGCGGCAGGACTGCGCAGCGCCGCGACCGCGGACGAGATCCGGGCCGCGCAGCGCGCCGCCGCCGCCGTCACGGTCTCGGACGACGTACTCGGCTACGTCGTGGACCTCGCCCAGGCGACGCGCCACAGCCCCTCGGTGCAGCTGGGCGTCAGCCCCCGCGCGACCACGGCCCTGCTCGCGGCGGCCAAGGCGTGGGCGTGGCTGGGCGGCTACCCGGCGATCACGCCCGACCACGTGCAGACGATGCTCGTGCCGACGTGGCGGCACCGCATCCGGCTGCGTCCCGACGCCGAGCTCGAAGGCGTCTCGGTCGACGCCGTGCTCGGCTCGGTGCTGCAGCAGACCCGCGTGCCCATCTGACCCGCATGTACCTCACCGGTCGTCTTCCGCTCCTCGCCGCCCTCGGCGCCGTGCCCGTGGTGCTGCTCTCGCTCGCCGGCGTGAATGCCTGGCTGGCCGCAGCCGGATGGGTGGTGCTGTGCGCGGCGGCCGCTCTCGGCGACGCGGCGGCCGCGGCCGACCCGCGCCGGGTGACGGTGACCCGCCGGATGCCGCAGCGCGTGCTGCTCGGGCAGCAGGTGCTGTCGGAGCTCGTGCTGCGCAACGGGGGCCCCCGGACGATCCGCGGCCGCGTGCGCGATGCCTGGCAGCCGACCGCGGGCGCCCCGGCGGAGCGTCAGGCGCTCGACCTGCCGGCCGGCGAGGCACGGGTGCTCGGCATCCCCCTCCTCCCCCGCCGCCGCGGCGAACTGCGGTCGGACTTCGTCGTGGTGCGCTCGGACGGGCCGCTGCGCCTCGCCGGACGGCAGGCGCGGATCGACGCGCCGGGCGCGATCCGCGTGCTGCCGCCGTTCACGGCCCGCCGTCACCTGCCCTCGCGCCTGGCGCGGCTGCGCGAGCTCGACGGCAGCACGAGCGTGCAGGTCCGCGGCCAGGGCACCGAGTTCGACAGTCTGCGCGAGTACGTCCGCGGCGATGACGTCCGCTCGATCGACTGGCGGGCGACGGCCCGTTCGACGACGACCATGCTGCGGACGTGGCGCCCCGAACGAGACCGCCACGTCGTGATCGTCATCGATACGGGTCGCACGGCGGCTGCGAGGGTGGGCGACGGCGTGCGGATGGATGCCGCCATGGAGGCCGCCCTGCTGCTGGGTGCGCTCGCCACCCGCGCCGGCGACCACGTGCACCTGCTCATGTTCGATCGGGTGATCCGCGCCCGCGTGACGCGGGTGGACGGCCCGGGACTGCTCCCCGCCCTCGTCGACGCCATGGCGCCCGTCGAACCGCAGCTCATCGACACCGACTGGGATGCCGCGTTCGCCCAGGTGCGCGCGCTCACGTCGCGTCCCTCTCTGGTGGTGCTGATCACCGCGCAGGACGCGGCCGAGGCTGCCCGCGGGTTCCTCGGGTCGCTGCCGGCGCTGGCGCGGTCCGCGCACGTGCTGGTGGGCACCGTCACCGATGACCCCGAGCCTCTGCCCGACCGGCCCGACGCCACCGATGTCTATCGGGCCGCCGCCATCGAACGGGCCGCGCAGGACGCGGCGGTGGTGGCGGCCGCGATCGGCCGGGCGGGGGGCGAGGCCATCGCCGACACCCCCGACGGCCTGCCGCCGCGGATCGCGGACCGCTACCTCGCGCTCAAGGCCGCCGGGCGGCTCTGAACGCGCGGAAGCTTCCCGGTCCCACCGGGAACGACGAAGCCGGCCCGCACACGAGGTGCGGGCCGGCTTCGCGTGACGGCTTACTTGTCGGTGGCCGGCAGCTTGTCGTGCGCGTTCAGCACGCGGAAGATCACCGCGGCCACGGCGCCGCCCACGATCGGGGCGATGAAGTAGAGCCAGTACGCGCTCCAGTCGAAGTGCCCCGTGATCGACAGGCCCAGCGCAACGGCGGGGTTGAAGCCGCCGCCCGAGATACCGCCCAGGCCCACGGCGCCGACGAAGACCGTGGTGCCGATGGCGAGACCGTAGAACGAGTTGTTCGGGTGGTCCTTCGAGGTCGCGACGTTGAGGACGACGTACACCAGCACGAGGGTCCACAGCGCCTCCACGAGGAACGCGGGGCCGACCTCGATCTTCTGCGGCTCGGCGGCAGCTGGCCACAGCGCGAAGCTGACCGCGGCGGCCAGCGCCGCGGCGACGAGCTGCGCCACGATGTAGGCGATGAGGTCGACGACGCCGATGGCGCCGCGCAGCCACACGCCGACCGAGACGGCAGGGTTCAGGTGGGCGCCCGAGATGTGTCCCGTGGCGTAGACCATGATCATCAGCGCGAATCCGATGGCCAGAGGCGTGAGGTCGCTTCCGCTGTTGACCGCGCCGACGATGGCGAAGACGAAGATGAATGTGCCGACCAGTTCGGCGAGTGCACTGCGAAGTGTGCCCGTCATGAGGCTCTCCTCCTTTGAGAACGAGACACGACGATCACGCGCCCCGACGTACACCGACAGTAGCGGACCATCAGCACATTCCCAGGTAACGCACGCCGTCGCCGGCGGAGTCCGGCGCCCGCCGGTTACCGCGCCCGCAGGCGATCCACTACCGTCGATCCGGGGTCCCCCGAACCTCCCCCACCCGGAATGGAGCGCCGATGAGCGATTCGAAGACAACGCCGTCCACCGGAACGATCCTCGCGGCCGAGGCGCTCGGCACGTTCCTGCTGGTGATCGGTGTGATCGGCACGGCGCTGTTCGCCTCCGGGTTCGGCGAGGGGACGGATGCCGCGAACAAGGGAGTCGGCTTCCTCGGTGTCGCTCTCGCCGCGGGCCTGGCGGTCATGGCGGGCATGTACGCCTTCGGCCCGGTCTCGGGCGGCCATTTCAACCCCGCCGTCACGCTGGGGCTCGCGGCGGCCGGCAGGTTCCCGTGGAGCAGGACGATCGGGTACATCGTCGCCCAGGTCATCGGCGGCGCGGTCGCCACCACCGTCATCGTGCTGATCGGACTCTACGGACCCGACTCGTGGCTCGCCGCCGCGCAGGACGCCGGCTTCGCCAGCAACGGCTGGGACGACCGCTCGCCCGCGGCCTTCGGCATCGGCGGCGCGATCGTCGCCGAGGTGGTCTTCACCGCGCTGCTCGTCCTCGTCTTCCTGGGGGTGACCCACCCGACGCGGGGGAACCCGGCGCTCGCGGGCGTCGCGATCGGCCTGACGCTGACGCTCGTCCACCTCGCGACGATCCCGATCGACAGCACGTCGGTCAACCCCGCGCGCTCCATCGCGAGCGCGATCTACGGCGGCCCCGAGGCGCTCGTGCAGCTGTGGGTGTTCCTCGTGTTCCCGATCGTCGGCGCGCTGCTGGCGGGGCTCATCCACCGGGCGCTGTTCGAGGCCCGCGGCACGCAGCCCTGACCGCCGTGCCGCGCCGTGCGCGGCATCCGTCGTCGTCGACATGCGAACGGCCCGCCCCCGATCGGGGACGGGCCGTTCGCCGTGAGGGGTCAGACCAGGTCGAACCGGTCGAGCTCGGTGACCTTGCCCCAGGCCGCCGCGAAGTCGCGCACGAACTTCTCGGTGGCGTCGTCCGAGGCGTAGACCTCGGCGAGGGCGCGCAGCTCCGAGTTCGAGCCGAACACCAGGTCGGCGCGCGTGCCGATGCCCACGGTCTCACCCGAGCCGTCCTTGGTGCCGCGGAACGCGTGCGATCCCGGGTCGAGAGGCCTCCAGGTCGTGCCGAGGTCGAGGAGGTTCACGAACACGTCGTTCGAGAGCACACCGACCCGATCGGTGAAGACCCCGTGGTTCGAGCCGTCCCAGTTCGCACCGAGGGCGCGCAGGCCGCCGACGAGCACCGTCATCTCGGGCGCCGACAGCGTCAGCAGATTCGCCTTGTCGACGAGCAGGTACTCGGCCGGAAGCTCCGCGACCGGACCGTAGTAGTTGCGGAACCCGTCCGCTGCCGGCTCCAGGTACGCGAACGAGTCCGCGTCGGTCTGCTCGGCGGTCGCATCGGTGCGGCCGGGGTGGAAGACCACCTCGACCTCGACACCGGCATCCTTCGCCGCCTTCTCGACCGCGGCGTTGCCGGCGAGCACGATGAGGTCGGCGAGCGACACCCGCTTGCCGTCGGTGCGGTCCGCGTCGAACGACGCCTTGACGCCCTCGAGCACACCGAGCACCCTGGCCAGCTGCGGCGGGTTGTTGACGGCCCAGTCCTTCTGCGGTGCGAGGCGGATGCGCGCGCCGTTGACACCTCCGCGCTTGTCGCTGCCGCGGAACGAGGATGCCGCAGCCCACGTGGTCGCGACGAGCTCCGACACCGTGAGGCCGGAGTCGAGGATCTGCGCCTTGAGCGCCGCCGCGTCGGCAGCGCTGATGAGGACGTGGTCGACCGGGGGCACCGGGTCCTGCCAGATGAGCCGCTCCGCAGGCACCTCGGGACCGAGGTAGCGCTCGATGGGGCCCATGTCGCGGTGCGTCAGCTTGAACCAGGCGCGTGCGAACGCGTCGGCGAAGGCGTCGGGGTCCTCGGCGAACCTCTTCGAGATCGGCCCGTACACGGGGTCGACGCGCAGCGCCAGGTCGGTGGTGAGCATGCGCGGCTCGCGACGCCCGTCAGAGTGAGCGAGGGGCACCATGTCGGCGCCGCCGCCGTTCTTCGGCCGCCACTGGTGCGCACCGGCGGGGCTCTGGAACAGCTCCCACTCGTACGCGAACAGGATGTGGAAGAACTCGTTGTCCCAGCGCGTCGGGTGGTAGGTCCACGTCACCTCGAGACCCGAGGTGATGGTGTCGTCGCCCTTGCCGGACCCGTGCGAGTTCGCCCAGCCGAGGCCCTGCTGCTCCAGGCCCGCGGCCTCGGGGTCGTCCCCGACGTGGCTGTCGGCGGCGGCCCCGTGGGTCTTGCCGAAGGTGTGACCGCCCGCGATGAGCGCCACGGTCTCTTCGTCGTCCATCGCCATGCGCGAGAACGTCTCGCGGATGTCGCGCGCGGCCAGCAGCGGGTCGGGGTTGCCGTTCGGCCCCTCGGGATTGACGTAGATGAGGCCCATCTGCACCGCCGCGAGCGGCTTCTCGAGCTCACGGTCGCCGGCGTGGCGCTCGTCGCCGAGCCACGTCGTCTCGGGACCCCAGTACACGTCGTCGTCGGGCTCCCAGACGTCGGGCCGACCGCCCGCGAATCCGAAGGTCTGGAAGCCCATGGACTCGAGCGCCACGTTGCCGGCGAGGATCATGAGGTCCGCCCACGACAGCGACTGGCCGTACTTCTTCTTCACCGGCCACAGGAGGCGGCGCGCCTTGTCGAGGTTGACGTTGTCGGGCCAGCTGTTGAGGGGCGCGAAGCGCTGCTGCCCTGCTCCCCCGCCGCCGCGTCCGTCGGTCACGCGGTAGGTGCCCGCCGAGTGCCACGCCATGCGCACGACGAGCGGGCCGTAGTGACCGAAGTCGGCGGGCCACCAGTCCTGCGACGTGGTGAGCGTCTCGGCGATGTCGCGCTTGACCGCGGCGAGGTCGAGCGCCTCGAACGCGGCCTTGTAGTCGAAGTCCTGCCCGAGCGGGTTGGCGATGGCGGGGTTCTTGGCCAGCACCTTGAGGTTCAGCCTGTTCGGCCACCACACGCGGTTGCCCGAGCCCGCCGTCGGGTGAGGCTGGGTGCCGTGCACGACGGGGCAGCCGGCGGCCTCGGGGGTGTCGGTGACGGTGACGGCGTGGTCGGGCTCGGTCGCAGGCGCGACGCCCCCGGCTGCGGTGGCCGGTGCGAGATGTTCGGTCATCGTGTTTCCTTCCTTGGTCAGGCGGTTGTGGGGGTGGACGAGGGGACGGGATGCCGCGCCGACCGCGGTGGGCAGCACCGATCACCGGCCGGAGCGGACTCCGGTCGGGGTGGGCGGGGCGAGAGCTAGGCGGGTGGCGCCCCGGTGCCGGCGACACACGCGGGGCAGAGGCCCCAGAACGTGACCTCGGCGGTCTGCACGGCGTAGCCGTGGGTGTCGGACGGCGTGAGGCACGGTGCGGCGCCCACGACGCAGTCGACGTCCTGGACGGCGCCGCACGTCGTGCACACGAGGTGATGGTGGTTGTCGCCGACCCGGAGCTCGAACAGACCGGGACGACCGGCCGGCTCGATGCGCCGCACCAGTCCGGCGTCGACGAAGTCGCCCAGCACGTTGTACATGGACTGCGTGCTCGTGCCGGGCAGCGTGCGGGCCACGATGTCGAGCAGCTCGTCAGCGCTCGCGTGCGGCCTGCCGACGAGTGCGTCGAGGACGGCCCGCCGGGAATCCGTGACACGCAGCCCCGCCGCACGCAGCCGCGCGGCGGCGTCGACGGGCTCGTCGACGTGGTGGTGCGTGCTCATGACTCCGAGCCTAGCGCTCTTTTGAGTAACTCAAAACAACGCGCCGCGGCATCCGCAGACCGAGGTCAGCCCGCGACGAGCGTGGGCGTGCCGGTCTCGAACTCGGTGAGATCGCCGGTCTCGCCCAGCCGGGCCGCCCGCCGCCCCACCACCAGCATGTAGACGAGGAACAGCGCCAGCGCGACCGCGCCGATGCCGATCTTCAGCGGCCATGGCCACGGCTGCCGCGTCACGAACCCTTCGATCAGGCCCGAGACGCCGAGCGCGAAGACGAGGCCGATGGCGATCGTGGCGAGCGAGCGCCCGGCCGCCGCGAGCGCGGCACCGCGTGAGCGCGGCCCGGGCGCCACCCACGCCCAGAAGATGTGAAGGCCCGCCGCCCCCGCAACGAAGATGCTCGTGAGTTCGAGCAACCCGTGCGGGAGGATGAAGAGCACGAACACGTCCGCCCGGTCGAACGCCGCCAGCACGGCGGCGGCGGTGCCGACGCCCACGGCGTTCTGCACGAGCACCATGAGCGGCCAGATCCCGGTGATGCCGAACAGCACGCACTGGGCAGCGATCCACGCGTTGTTGGTCCACACCGTTCCGGCGAACACAGCGGCCGGGTTCTCGCTGTAGTAGTCCGTGAACCGGTTCTCGGCGTAGTCCTCCAGCTGTGCGCGACTGCCGAGGCTCGCCACCAGCGCCGGATCCCCCGACACCCACAGCGCGACGGTCGTCACCACGATGACGAAGCCCACCGCGATCGCCAGGGTGGTCCAGCGCACGCGGTACAGGGCCGCCGGAAGCTGCAGCGCGAAGAACCGCGGGATCTGCCGCATCACGTTCTCGGGCGTGCCGGTGAGCCGCAGACGCGCCCTGGCCAGCATCGTCGAGATGTGGTCGCTCTGCGCGCTGCGTCCGGCCGAGGTCTTGGCCTCGGCGAGATCCGCGGATGCCGCACGGTAGCGGGTGACCAGCTCATCGGCCTCCGGACCCGAGAGCTGACGGGTCCGGCTCAGCGCGTCCAGGCGCGCCCACTCCTCTCGGCGAGCGGCCGTGAGGGCGTCGAGGTCCATGCGCTTTACTGTAGCCATGCCCGCCGACCGCCCCGCCATCGTCGACATCCATCAGGACGAGGTGCTGACCGGCGAGGCGGTCGCCCTCGATGTCCAGCCGGTCGGCTTCTTCCTGCGGGCGCTCGGCGTCATCATCGACATGGCGCTCGGTCTTGCCGCGCTGCTGCTGTTCGCGCTGGGCGTCGGCTGGCTCGTGACCAGCGGGGCGTTGGACGGCGCGGTCGTCCCCATCCTCACGATCGTGATGCTGGTGCTCGTGATGGTCGTCATGCCGACCGTCGTCGAGACCGCGAGCCACGGCCGCAGTCTCGGCCGCCTCGCCGTCGGCGCGCGCATCGTGCGCACGGACGGCGGAGCCGCAGGATTCCGGCAGGCCTTCATCCGCGCACTCGTCGGGGTGTTCGAGCTGTGGTTCACCCTCGGAGCCGTCGCCGCGCTCGTCGGCGCCTTCACGCCGCGCTCGCAGCGCCTCGGCGACCTCCTCGCCGGAACCTACTCCGAGCGCACGCGCACGCCGCGGCTGCCCGACCCCGGACTGGGCGTCCCGCCGGTGCTCACGGAGTGGGCGGGGGTCGCCGATGTCGCACGGCTGCCCGAGCCGTTGTCGCGCCGACTGGCCCAGTTCGCACGGTCGGCCACGAGCATGGAGCCGACGGCGCGCGCCCGGACGGCGGCATCCCTCGCCCGTGAGACCGCCGAGCACGTCTCGCCCGTGCCCGCGGTCGATCCCGAGACGTTCCTCATCGGTGTCGTCGCCCTGCGCCGCGGGCGGGAACTGCGCGCGCTGCAGCTGGAGACCGCGCGCGTGGACGCGCTGACGGCGCCGGTGTCGGCGCCGCCGCGCGGCTTTCCGGAGCGCTGAGGCCCCGGTTCAGTACCGGTAGTGCTCCAGCTTGTACGGGCCCTCGACCGGGACGCCGATGTACGCGGCCTGCTCGTCCGACAGCGTCGTCAGCTGCACGCCGAGCGCATCGAGGTGCAGGCGGGCGACCTTCTCGTCGAGGTGCTTGGGCAGCACGTAGACCGCGGTCGGGTACTCGTCGCGCTTCGTGAACAGCTCGATCTGGGCGAGCACCTGATTGGTGAACGACGCGCTCATCACGAACGACGGGTGTCCGGTCGCGTTGCCGAGGTTCAGCAGGCGCCCCTCGCTGAGGACGAGCACGCTGCGCCCGGTCGGCAGCCGCCACTCGTGCACCTGCGGCTTGATCTCGATCTTCTCGACACCCTCGAGCGACTCGAGGCCGGCCATGTCGATCTCGTTGTCGAAGTGGCCGACGTTGCCGACGATCGCGAGGTGCTTGAGCTTGAGGAGATCCTCGACCGTCACGACGTCCTTGTTCCCGGTGCCCGTGATGACGATGTCGACGAGACCGGCCACGTCCGCCAGGCGCGCGACCTGGTAGCCGTCCATGGCGGCCTGCAGCGCGCAGATCGGGTCGACCTCGCTGACGATGACCCGCGCACCCTGCCCGCGCAGCGCCTCCGCCGCACCCTTGCCGACGTCGCCGTAGCCGCAGACGAACGCGACCTTGCCGCCCATCAGCACGTCGGTGGCGCGGTTGATGCCGTCGGGCAGCGAGTGGCGGATGCCGTACTTGTTGTCGAACTTCGACTTGGTGACCGAGTCGTTGACGTTGATCGCCGGGAACAGCAGCTCCCCGGCCGCCGCCAGCTCGTACAGGCGGTGCACGCCGGTCGTGGTCTCCTCGGTCACGCCGAGGAGGTCGGCGGCCATGCGGGTGAAGCGCTGCGGGTCGCGGGCCAGGCTCGCGCGGAGCGTGTCGAGGACGATGCGGTACTCGGCGGAGTCGTCGTCGGCGGCATCCGGCACCGCGCCCGCCTTCTCGAACTCGACGCCCTTGTGCACGAGCAGGGTCGCGTCGCCACCGTCGTCGAGGATCATGTTCGGGCCGTCGAAGCCCTCCGCGGTCCAGTCGAAGATGCGGTCCGCGAGGCGCCAGTACTCCTCGAGCGTCTCGCCCTTCCACGCGAACACGGGCACGCCGGCCGGCGCATCGACGGTGCCGGTGGGGCCGACGACGACCGCCGCGGCCGCCTCGTCCTGCGTCGAGAAGATGTTGCAGCTGGCCCATCGCACCTGTGCGCCGAGGGCGACGAGGGTCTCGATGAGCACGGCCGTCTGCACCGTCATGTGCAGCGAGCCGGCGATACGCGCGCCCTTGAGGGGCTGCGACGGGCCGAACTCCTCGCGCAGGGCCATGAGCCCCGGCATCTCGTTCTCGGCGAGACGCAGCTGATGACGCCCCGCCTCGGCGAGCGACAGGTCGGCGACCTCGTACTCGAAGACGGTGGCGGATGCCTCGACGGGCGTGGCGACGGCGGTGTGGGTCGGCATCCCGCCATTCTCCCACGGAGGGCGGAGCGCCGCGGCGTCAGGTGCGCGGCGTCAGGTGCGCAGCGTCTCGTGCCGCACGACCACCCAGCCGCGGGGCACCGAGAGCCGTTCGGTGTGCTGCGCGCAGAGGTCGTGGGCGTGCGGGTCGCCCGCCGCCCCGAGCGGGCCGATCGCCGCCATCTGGTCGGCGTAGTCGTAGGTGAGGGTCGACACCGCCTCGCGGGCGCAGCCGACCTTGGAGCAGACTCTCTGGCGCATCACGGTGACGGTACCGCGAACCGGCGACACCGTCCGCGCGCCGCGCCGCCCGCTCCCCCGTGGCCTCTGCCCCCGAGCGGACCTCTCCGGCCTACGATGGACGCATGGCATGGCGTCGGACCCGGACCAGCGACCGCGCGGCGGTGCGCCGCCCTGCCCGGCACGGCCGCCACGGCCGCGAGGGCCGCAGCTCGGTCGTCCGCCCGCCGCTCCCGCCGCTGGACACGCGGGTCGACCGCTTCGATCTGTCTGTCGGCACGGCGGCGGAGTTCCTCCGCTCGGCGTGGTCCGAGCTGCGCGATGTGCGGTTCGAGGTCGCCGACATGCCGGGTGCGACCGACGACGACGGCATCCCCCGCTGGACGGTCCTGCGCGACGAGCGCCGCATCATCCTGTACCGGCTGCCGATCGAGCGTCTGAGTCACCTGCACCGCGACGACGATCTGCACCACCGCATGCTGGTGGAGGGGTCTGTGTTCCGCGCCGCGGCCGAGTACCTCGACCGCGACCCGTGGGACCTCGGTCCCGAGCGCTTCCGCTACTTCTGACGTCGGGCGCGCCCTACGGGTACACGATGATCCGCTGCGCCGCGATGTCCGCCGGCCACACCGGGATGCCGGCGAGCGCGCCGTCGGCGGTGAACGACAGGGCCGCGCGCACCGCATCCTCGGGGTCGATGACGTAGACCGTGCGCGGCGACAGCCGCACGGTCGTCGATCCCCCCGCCGGCACGCTGAGGTCGACCTGGAACCCGCCGCCCTGCGCCGCGACGCTCACCTCGGCGGGCTCGCTGCTCGGGTTCGCGACCGTGAGGGTCGGCACGGGTCCGCCCGGGGTGACGAACAGCGTGGATGCCGCCACTTCCGGCGAGGGGGTGTACCAGGCGAAATCGTCGCCCTCGCCGAACCCCGTGGTCTGCCAGACCGCTGCCACCACCGGCGTCTGCGCCTCGACCGTCACCGTGTACGAGCCGGCGGCCAGCCCGTCCAGCTCCAGTTCGAGCGGCTGACCCGCTTCGAGCATGACGTCCTGCGCCGCACGGGCGGGGTCTGCACGGCCGGCGGCCGTCACGGTGACGCGGGCCGTGGTCGCGACCGCCGGCGACAGCATCCGCAGCATCGTCACCCCCTCGGAGCCGTCCTGCGCGGGGGTGCGGGTGACCGCGACGCCCGCGATCACCTGGCGCGCCGCGGGTGCGGCGATCGGGCCCACCTGATCGACGCCGCCCGGCGTCAGCGTGCGTGTGATGCTCGCCTGCAGCGACGCGTGGACGGGCGCCCCGACCGCCGAGACGCGTACCACCGGGGTCGCTTCGCCGAGGGCGATGCCGGCCAGCGGCACCACGCGCTGCGTCCCGGGCGCGACCACCAGGTCGGCGCCCCCCGGCGGGTTCTGCGGGCCCCCGACGCCATACACCGTCAGCTGCACGGTCGCGGCGACGGTGCCGGGGTTCGACAGCAGCACGAGGTCGGCGGCGCCGGTCGCGCCGGATCCTCCCACGAGCCACGATTCCAGCAGCGGCGGGCGGCAGGCGGACGCCGCGAACCCGGCGAGGTCGTCCGCGCGCGCGGTCGCGGCGCCGGCAGCGGCGACATCCACGGCGGCTCCCGCCTCAGGCAGCGCCGTATAGCTCACGGGCCCCCCGCCGACGGCGTCGTTGCGCAGCGTCTGCTCCTGAGGCGCCGCAGCCCCGTCCTGGACACCGGCGACCACCGTCTGACGAGCGGCGAGCGCGAGCGACGAGGCATCCTCGGAATTGCGTCCGATCGACAGCAGCGCACCGTCGCACGTGACGATCGACGCCGCGGGGGCCGGGGTCGCCGCGATCCGCACCGGCTCGCGCAGGAGCGTCGGCCACGGGACCGAGACGGCAGTGACGACCGCGACGACCGCGACGATCGAGACGACCGTGCCGATGAGAAGACGGACGCTGGTGGTCGCCCAGCGGAACACACGGCGATCGCTCATCGGCCCTCCTGCCAGTGGGGTCCGACGATGCGCGGCGTACGTCGGGCCGCTCGCCGCGTCGCGGCGGTGGGTACGGCGAGCAGCAGGGCGATGGCGAACACGGCGAGCTGCGCCACTCCTGTCCAGCGCGCCGCTGTGGTCTCGGATGCGGTCTCGGAGGGCCGATCGGCGACGTCGTCCACGACGCGCCACAGCTCGCCCTTGGCGGTGTCACCGACGACGACGAGCGTGTCGCGCTGGCTGAGGGCCGTGGTCGCCGACAGCCGCATCGTGCGCGCGGCGTCCGACTCGGGCGTCGTCGACGGGGCGAGCAGGATGAAGCCGATGCCCTGGCGTGCGAGATCGCCCACGACGTCGTCGGCCGAGGGCGTCACGAGATCGGCGGCGAGTGCGGCGACCTGCTCGTCCTGCGAGGTGGGATGGGTGCGGGTGGACTGCAGCGTCGTCTGCCCGCCGATGGTCTCGCTGCCGCCCCACACGATCTGCGCGGCGACGCCGGCCTCGGATTGCGGGGTGAGGACGATGGTGCCGACGTCCGGACTCTCACGCCCTTCGGCGGCGACGAAGGCGGGCAGTGTGCTCGCCGGCCCGTTCGCGATCGTCGCGGCGCCTCGCGTGAACGCGGTGAGGGACGGGATCGCGAGCGTCACGGCGCCGGCCAGGACGAGGGCCGCCGCCACGCCGCGCACGAAGGCGAAACGCGGCGCGAGCCCGGCATCGAGCGAGACCAGCGCGCCGCCGAGCGCGCCGAGCCAGGCGAGGCTCAGACCCGCACCGGGCCACAGCGGGACCGACACCGACTGTGTGAAGGCGACCGAGACTCCGACCGCGGCGAAGGCGGTGCCGAGACCGAGCGCCGTGACGACCAGGAGCACGACGCCGGCGGCCCACCGCTGGGTGAGCGGCGCGAGCAGCGCGAGGAGCGCGAGCGGCACGCTCAGCAGCGGCACCCACCAGGTCGGTCCGTCTGGGAGCAGCGTCGTCCAGCCCACCAGGTCTGACGTGGGGATGCCGGCGGCCAGCAGCGCGCGCCCGGCGGCGTCGGCGGCGACCTGAGGACCGGCCCACGGCACGCCCGGGTCGGCGAGCAGTCCCCAGACCCGCGCGTTCGCGAGCGCGTTCCACACGAGCGGGATCGCGAGCGCCGCCGACGGCACGAGCAGCCAGATCACTCGCGTCACGCCGCGGCCCGCTCGCACCACGATCGCGATCACGATCATGCCGAACCACACCACGACGACAGCCGGGGCCAGCGACGGCGCGCAGGCGAGCACCCCGGCCAGCAGGATCGACGCGGCGCCGGCGCCCGCCCAGGAGCGGTGCGCGACCGATCCGGCGAAGAACAGCCACGGCAGCAGCAGGTGCACGATGACACCGGTCGGCCGCCCCTGGGTGAGTGCGACGAGCAGCGTCGGCGACAGCGCCCACACCGCGCCGCCCAGCAGGCGCAGCTCCGACCGCTCCGTCACACGCGTCGCGGCGAACCAGCCGCCGAGTGCGGCGAGCGGCAGCGCGGCGATCCACAGCAGGACGAGGGCGCGCGACGGCGCCCACGGCGACAGCGAGCCGATCACCGCGACGACGGCGGCGAAGGGATCGGCGGGTCCGACCGTGTCGAGCCCGAGGATGCGCTGACCGTAGGCGGCGTCGTTCCACAGCTGTCCCACCGTCGTCGCCAACGGCTGCAGTGCTCCCCCGCCGAGAACGGGCCAGGCGAGCAGTGCGGGGAACGCCGCGATCGAGCCGGCGAGCGCCGCCAGCACGAGCCACGCACCGCCGCCCGAGAAGAAGTGCAGATCCGGGCGCCTCACGCCGCCCAGCGCGATCTCGGGGTCATCGTCGAGCCGCTCGCGCAGCTGTGTGCGCGTCGCGCGCAGCGGCGCGAGCCGCGCCCACGTGCCAGCGCGGTCGGAGCCGCCCTTGGTCCTGGCGATCCGCCGCCGGGCCCGCCACACCGAACGCAGTGCGACCACGGCGACGGCGGCCGCCGCCCACTCGGACGGGATGCGCACGGGCTGTTTGCGGACCAGGTCGACGACGGTGCGCCACAGCGCGAGAGGAAGGATCGTCAGCCAGTGCAGCGGCACGGCGAACGCCGGTGCATACACGAGCCGGCGGTGCAGCTGCGCCACGCGTTCGGCGTAGACGGCACGGCGACGCCGCTGCGGGGTGAGCGGGATCGGGATGCCGGCGACGCCGTCGCCCGCGACGGCGACACGCGCACCGGGAACGAGCGAGACGCGCGCACCGGCGAGCCGGGCGCGCACCCCGAGGTCGAGGCCTTCGTCGGCGCCTGCGAGCCCGGAGTCGAGTCCGCCGAGGGACGCCCACGCCTCGGCGCGGATCAGGATGCCGCGCACGTCTGCGCCGAGCACATCCTCCAGCGCGTCGTGCTGGCCCTGGTCGAGTTCGCCGTCGGCGAGGCCGACGCTCCGGCCGAAGCGGGTCATGCTGACGCCGAGCGAGACGATGTCGGCGCGGTCGTCCCAGCGCACGAGCTTCGGCGCGACGAAGGCGACCGAGGGCGACACCTCCAGCGCGCCGAGCAACTGGGCGAGGGCATCGGGCTCGGGGGCGGTGTCCTGCGCCAGCAGCCACCGGACGTCGGCTTCGTCATCGACGCCGTCGAAGGCGAGGACGGCGGCGGCGGCGTAGCCGGTGGAGCCGGGCGCGGTGATGACCGATGTCGCGGAGGATGCCGCGGCCACCTCGTGGAGGCGATCGTCTCCGCCGCAGACGACGACGGTCAGCGCATCGACCGGACGCGCCTGCTCGTCGAGCGCCGCGAGCGTGCGCCGCAGGTGGAACGCGGCCGGCGTGCGACCATCGGGACGCACGACGACGAGGGCGTGAACTCGAGCGGGCATGTCCTGGTCAGCCTAGGCGCGCTGGCCCGTCACCCTCGTTGAACGCGCCGGGAGCGACGAACGCGCCGGTCGCCGGATTGTCCGGTCGACCGGCGCCGTTCAGCTCGCGCGACGCTTGAGCTTGCGCCGCTCCCGCTCGCTCAGGCCACCCCAGATGCCGAAGCGCTCATCGTTCTGCAGTGCGTAGTCGAGGCACTCGCCCCGGACATCGCACGACCCGCAGATGCGCTTGGCATCTCGCGTGGAGCCGCCCTTCTCAGGGAAGAACGCCTCCGGGTCGGTCTGCGAACACAGCGCATCGGTCTGCCAGGCGAGCGGATTGTCTTCTTCCGCATCGATGTTGCGGCGAACCCCCGGAACCCCCAGTTGAACCGGATCGACGAACCAGTCGTCGGGAACGCCGGAACGGAATTGCGTAACCGTCATGTCGTTCTCACCCCCGTGATCCTGCTCCACGCTGGTGCGTGTACGGCTAATTACACCCGTGTAGTTCACCGAGGTCAAGTCGCGGATACTAAATCCTCAACCGCCTCTTGAACCTTCACGACGCGCCGACGGCGTGTCGCACTGTGATAACGGTCCGCGGTGTCGGGCGATGCAGAGCGGTCAGCGACCGGGCTGCGCGATGAACAGCTCGCCGCTCCCGGACACGCGCAGGCGTCCCTCTCCGGGGGTGACGAGGACGGCCCCGCCCGGCGCGAGCACGGAGCGCGAGAGGGATGCCGCCCCCTCGACGATCGGCGCGCCGGAGGTCGCGAGCACGATCGCCGGGCCGTCGAGCGACACGGTCGCGGACGCCTCGCCCGGCGTCACGGCAGAGAGCGCGAAGTCCGCGATCGGCACGTCGTACGCGCGGACGCCGTCCCCGAGGTCGCGCGGACGGATGACCGGAGGAAGCCCCGGTGCGGGATCGAGCACGCTCACGAGCTCGCCTGCGTCGACGTGCTTCGGTGTGAGCCCGCCCCGCAGCACGTTGTCGCTCGCCGCCATGAGCTCCACGCCGAGCCCCTCCAGGTAGGCATGCAGCACGCCGGCCGGCACGAACAGCCCCTCGCCGCGGCGGAGCGTCACGAGGTTCATCAGCAGCGCGACGACGATGCCGGGGTCGCCCGGAAAGCCGTCCTCCAACGTGCGCACGAGGTCGAGCTCCGCGGCGAACTCGTCGGACTCCCCCGACACCGCGGCAGCGATCACGTCGCGGGCGGCGTCTGCGCCGTCCGACAGCAGCCATCCGATCACCGCCGCGAGGGAGGCATCCGGCTCCGCCAGGCGCTCGGCCAGCGGCGCCGCCCCCTCGCCCAGCCCGGCGATGAGCCGACGCGAGGCGTCCAGGTCGCGCAGGCCCGCCAGTGCGCGGAACTCCTCGCTCAGCGCCACGATGAGCTCGGGCTTGTGGTTGTCGTCGCGGTACGTGCGGTCGGCGGCGTCCCGCGCGATCCCCGCGGCCTCCTCACGCGCGAAGCCGGCTTCGGCCTGCGCTTTCGACGGGTGCGCCTGGATCGACAGCGCGGATGCCGCGGCCAGCAGCTTCAGCAGGTAAGGAAGAGGCGCCGGGATGCCGGCATCCGATCCGTCCGACGCGATCCACGCGTCCAGCGTGCGGCCGTCCGGGGTCTCGGAGGGATCGCCCGGGTGGTCGCCGAACCACACCTCCGCCTCGGGGCGGCCCGACGGCGCACGCCCCTCCAGCTCGGCGATGAGGGTGTCGGAGCCCCAGGCATAGTCACGGGGGGCGTTCGCGAGGGGAATCAGCACGCGGCCAGCCTACCGACGACCCGTGTTTCCAAGGATCGTCGCGGTACCCTGAGTGCGATGGCCGTCTACTCGAAGCACCCGGCGTCGGCTCCGCCGAGCCCGCCGATCCGTGAGAAGACCGGCCACCTGATGCTGCGCGCATGGTGCATCTTCGTGCTCTTCATGGCGTTTTCGGGCACCGCGTGGATCAACGCGTTCGGTGAGCTCGCGACCGCGGTCATCACCATCGGCGGCGGCATCCTCACGGTGGTCCTCTGGATCGTGCTGCGCCCGCCGGTGCAGTACCGGCGTCTCCCCTGGTTCGTGCTCGCCTATGTCGCATGGGCGACGCTGTCGCTGCTGTGGTCGGCCTGGCCCCAGACGACAGCGATCACGCTGCTGCTGCTGTACATCACGACCACGCAGGCCCTCTTCATCGGCAGCGCCCTCACGTGGCGCGAGCTGGTACGTGCGATCGCGTCCGCGCTCAAGTGGGTGATGGCGCTGTCGATCCTGTTCGAACTGTGGGTGTCCGTCTTCATCGGGCAGCCGATCCTCCCCGGCTTCGTCGTGGAGAAGGCCGACGACCCGATCGAGTACTGGTCGCGGAACAACCTGTTCGACGGCGGTCGCCTGCAGGGCATCATGGGCAACGCCAACCTGCTCGGCCCGGTCGCGCTGCTCGCCATCATTGTGTTCGCGATCCGGCTCGCCTCCGGCGCGCCGCGGCGGGCGTTCCTGTGGGTCTGGATCGCGCTGTCGGCGTTCCTGTTCGTGCGTGCGTCCTCCGCCACCGCGTACGTCGCCGCAGCCGCCGTCGTGGTCGTGCTGATCACCGTGCTGCTGATGCGCCGCGCCGAGAGACCCGGAGCGCGCACCAAGTACTACGTGGCGTATGCGCTCGTCGGCGTCGGCGGGGCCGTCACGCTCGTGCTCCTGCGCGACAGGATCTTCACCGCCCTCGGCCGCAGCGCCGATCTCACCGGGCGCGAGGGCATCTGGGAGCAGGTGCTCGCACGCACCTCCGAGCGCCCGTGGGTCGGGTGGGGCTTCGCCACCCCGTGGATGACGGCCGACCCCGCCTTCGACGTGCACATCACAGACCACGGAGTGCTCGTGATGCAGGCCCACAACATGTGGATCGACGTCTCGATGCAGTTGGGGATCATCGGCGTCGTCCTGCTCGGACTCGTGTACCTGGCGTTCGTGTGGCGGTCCTGGTTCTTCGCCGTCGACCGTCCCCGCTGGGACCTGCGCGCCGATCGCCCCTACTCCCCCCTGACGCTGCTGCCCACCCTCGTCGGCGCGATCCTCCTCGTGCAGGGCCTCGCCGAGTCGGGCCCGCTGCTGCTGTGGGGATGGCTGCTCGTCGCCATGTTCGGCGCCAAGATCAAGCAGTCGCCGCACGTGGGCGTCGGCCCGGCCGAGCAGACCGCCGCCATCGAGCGCGGCGAGGCGGTCGCGCCCGACGCCGTCGATCCGACCGCCGTGGGCGATGCCCCCACCCCGCCGCGACACGCGGGACTCGGCGCGTGACCGACTCGCCGCACACCGGTGCCGGCTGGTTCAGCACCCTGCTGGGCTCGGCATCCTTCGCCCGCGCGTACACGCTCACCGTCTTCGGCGCCGTCTTCTCGGCATTCGCCATCGAGCAGATCGCCGGGCACGTCACCTACGTCACGATCGTCGCGTCCCTGTGCCTCATCGGGATCGCGGTCATGGTCGTGCGTCGGCGTGAGATCTCGTTCCTGAGACTCGTGCCCACCAGCGTGATCGTCTTCGTCGGCTGGGCGTTCGCGAGCATCTTCTGGAGCAGCGACTCGGGCAAGTCGTTCTGGAGCTGGGTGTCGCTCCTCGGCGTCGCGTTCCTCGCCGTCGTCATCGGGCACGTTCGGGACACGCTGCAGACGGTGCGTGCACTGGCCGACGTGCTCCGCGTGCTGCTGGCGACCTCGCTCGTCGTCGAGGTCCTGTCCGGCATCCTGCTCGACACCCCGTTCACCTTCCTCGGAGTCCAGGGCGACATCGCCGAGTTCGGACCCATCCAGGGCATCTTCGGCACGCGCAACCTGCTCGGCTTCGTGGCGATCATCGCGCTCATCACGTTCCTGATCGAGTACCGCACGCAGTCCGTGCGCCCCGGGCTCTCGGTCGCCTCGGTCGTGCTCGCCGGCGGACTCGCTGCCCTCAGCGACTCCCCCACCGTGGTGGTGCTCGCCCTCGCCGTCGGACTCGCCGTCGCCGCGCTCGCGCTCGTGCGCCACGCGACGCCCGAACGGCGCCCTGCACTGCAGCTCTCGCTCGGGGCGCTCGTGGTCATCGGCGTCTTCGTCGGATACGCGGCGCGGCATCCGATCATCGCGCTCCTCGGCGCCGGCTCGGACTTCTCCATGCGCGTCGACCTGTGGAACCGCATGGTCGACATCGTCCGGTTCCGACCCGTCCAGGGCTGGGGATGGTTCGGACCGTGGGATCTGCACGAGTTCCCCTTCAACGCGATCAACGCTCTCCTCGGCGAGCAGCACGCGACCGGCCTCAACTCCTTCTTCGACGTCACACTGCAGCTCGGCTGGGTCGGCCTCGTGCTCTTCATCGCGCTCGGCGCACTCGCACTCGCCCGGTCCTGGCTGGTGGCCGGCGAGCGCCGCTCCGTCGTGTACGCCTGGACCCCGCTCGTGCTCGTCACCCTGCTCGTCGACTCGATGTTCGAGAGCTTCACCCTCACCGGGCTCGGCTGGCTCATGCTGGTGCTGTGCGCGGTCCGCGCGGGTCAGTCGCGTTCCTGGCGCGAGCGCCTCGACAGCGGAGTGGATGCCGTCGGCCCCGCCCCGGGTGACGACCAGGGGCTGCCCCACGCCCAGTCGCCGGGCCCCAAGCAGCTCTAGCCGCGGCTCCCGCCTCCGGTGGTATAATCTGCGAGCGCCCGCCGGAAGTCGGACGGCACGAATCCCACGGCTTTCAGCTTCGCCAGATCGAGCACGCTGTTTCGCGGCCGAGGGGCGACGGGGCTCAAGGACGAAGCGAAGTACTCCTCAGTAGACACACCCGTCACTCGCGCCGGATCGTGACCCGTGAGCCGGAATACCTCGCGTGCGATCTCCGCCCAGGTCATCGGCTCGCCGTCGCCTGTGAGGTTGTAAACACCGTATGGGGCGCCCGAGGTCAGCAGGTGACGGATCCCGCGGGCGATGTCGGAGGCGAAGGTCAGCCGGCCGCGCTGGTCGTCCACGACCTTCGGGTCAATCCCGCGCTCGGCCAGGGAGGCCATCGTGCGCACGAAATTCTTGCCCTCGCCGATGACCCAGCTGGTTCGGACTATGTAGTGCCGAGGCACGATCGCGGCGACGGCATCCCCCGCGGCTTTGGTCTGACCGTACACGCCCAGCGGGGCGAATTGACCTGTCTCGGTATATGGTTCCGGGTTCGTTCCGTCGAACACGTAGTCGCTCGACATGTGCACGAGAGTGACGCCGTTGGCCACCGCGACGCGCGCTAACCCGGCCACCGCTGTCGTGTTCGTTGCCCATGCCGCGATGCGACCCTCCGCCGTCTCCGCAGCATCGACCGACGTGTACGCGGCTGCGTTGATGATGGCCCCGTAGTCGCGCCAGTGGCGGGCGGC
>PJUC01000188.1_pt1 | contig 38115 bp, 36 predicted proteins | sample 1512161 | NCBI WGS metagenome assembly PJUC01 (sample SAMN08177676, study PRJNA422409) | Soil metagenome, whole genome shotgun sequencing project. | isolation source: Soil enriched on filter paper | place: USA: Madison | collected 2015-01-15
AATCAGAAAGCTTTTGTTTGCTTTCTCCGTCATTGCGAGGAGGCACGACGAAGCAATCTTTCGATATACGTCTCCCTTTTGTCAACTTGAGTAAAGATTGCTTCGTTCCTCGCAATGACGCCCCCCCTGCACCCCCCTTTGCTCCAACCTCCCCTTTTGCTCCGACCTAAAACCATACTGAAAGTAATGTAAAAGTATGCTTTTCCTATACCAACCATACTAAAAACCTACTTTAACCATACTTAAACCCTATTTTCATAGCGTTTTCATACCTTTTACATAGAAAAACAAGCAGCTAAAACCTTAAAGCTTAAAAATTACTCCTCAGGTTTTTTCAAACCCAAGGCCATCAAGGAAGGAGTAAAAAAGGAACAAATCCCCAAACCGATCACCAGCAAACCAGCGATCACGAAAGCATTGGCTACGCCAATATAATCCGCAATATTACCTGCAAAAATCAACCCGATCAAGCTCGGAATAATCGCAAAGCTAAAATACAAGGAAAACACCCTGCCCAACATCTCCGGCGCTACTTCCTCCTGTATCGTCGTCATAAAAGCAGCCGAAAAAATTGACATTGCCATCCCCCCGATCCCTGTAAGTACCACGAAAACAATAAAAAGATTCGGACTTAAAATCCCTGAAAACACAAAAGTCAATCCCAACAAAATATGCATACAGTTGATCAATAGCACTTTCCTCAAACTAAACTTAAAAATACTCAATATAGATCCACCGATCAACATCCCTACTCCCCAGATCACCTCGATCACGCTCATCTCAAATTCCTTCCCTCCAAAATGATCGATGGTCAACAAAGGAAACATAATAGCCACCGGCATGATCCCCACGGTCGCCAATACCGAATACAGGAACATCCAAGCCAAACCCTTATTCCGATAAATCGCTGCCATGCCCATCCGGAGATCCTTCCACACCTGACCAATAGATCCCGAAACCTCCACCTTCAAATGGGGGATACTGATGAACAACAGGCTGCAAATGGCAAATACCGCACCGATCACATCCAGGTACAATACCCTATTGATCGGGAAATTGGCGATCGCCAGGGTCCCCAATGCCGGACCAGCGATGGAACTCACCGATTGCAACATCTGGTTGATACCAGAAACCCGCAGCAACTGGTTTTCCGGAACGATCAAGGGGGCAATGGCCTGCATGGCAGGCGAGTGGAAAGCCGAACCGATAGACCGACAGACCATCAACAGATACAACAGGTTCAATTGCACATGTCCATCTTTGATTACGAGGGTCATCATGATGGTACAAATAGCAATAAAGGCATCTGCAAAGATCATGATCTTCTTCCGGTCCCAACGATCGATATATACGCCTGCAAAAGGTCCGATCAAAGCCTGCGGAAGCAGGGCCGCAATCGCAGAATAGCCCAATATCTCGGCCGACTTGTATTCCAGGCTCAACCAGATAATGATCGCAAAGTTTACCGCCGAACTGCTCAGTAAGGAGATGAACTGCCCGAACCAGATAAATAGATAGGTCTTAAACCATTTTTCCTTTTGCATAGGGTAAATATCAAAAAAAAGCGTCTAAGCCAAAAACCTAGACGCTTTATTACTAAAACTACACTACTAATTTCTCTCTAAGCCCTTTGCTACGCGGTCTTCAACAAATGCCCTAACCACTTCGTTAGAGAACCTGGAAGTCACATCAAATGCAAAGGCATGTACCAAAAGGATACGAGCGCTCTCCTCACCGATACCTCTTGCACGTAGGTAGAACAATGCTTCATCATCAAACTGCCCCATGGTACATCCATGTGAACATTTTACATCATCAGCAAAAATCTCCAATTGAGGTTTGGTGTAAACAGTCGATTTATCACCGATCAACATATTGTTGTTTTGTTGGAAAGCATTTGTCTTCTGTGCATCTTCGCGCACAAAGATCTTTCCATTGAATACCGCTGTCGACTCGTCCTGTGGAATATTTTTATACCATTCATAAGATTCACCATGAGGTTTCATGTGATCCACGATGGTATGGTTGTCTACAAACTGCTTATCCGCCAACAGGTTGATCCCGTATAAATGGGATTCTACCTCCTGCGCATCCATACGAACATTCAGGTCGTTACGTACGAAGGCCACACCTGGGAAATTACAGTTGTAGTTATTGTATAGACTATGTTTTGTCTGGTAGATCTCTACGTGGTTGATGTAGCTGCTGGTATCGGATGATAACTGCAGGTAATAATGCTGTAGTTTAGCATTCTCTTCCACGACGATCTCTGTTACTTTATTGTTCAGGTTTTTGGCTGCATCATCCAAGGCGATAAAGCTCTCGATGATCTCCACCTCTGCATTTGGCTCAACAACATATAGGTTTCTGGTCTGTGCAAAGAAATCCTGCGCGCCAGTGGCCACATGAACAATATGGATAGGTTTGGAAACAACCTTGTTTTTAGCTACCGAAAGGTAAACCCCAGAAGTATGTAAGGCCGTATTCAAAGCCACCATCGCGGAGCCGGTCTTGTCGGCATGCTTGGCAAAGTGCTTTTGGAAGTTTTCTTCATCCTGGGCGTCTTCGATCGATTTTACAGTCAATCCGATCTCATCTTCCAAGGAGGAGAATGCCAACACATATTGTCCATTGATCAATACGATCTGATGGGCATCCAAATTCGGGATATCGGCTTTGCTCAAGTCGATATCTGCCACATCCACATCTTCGTTCAATAAGTATGTCTTATTGACCAAGGGTTGGATGTTGGTATATTTCCAATCTTCATTCTTCACCGTTGGGAAGCCCAATTCCTGGAAACGTGCGAATGCCTCCTGCCTCAAGGATTTTACCTCGGCAGTATCATTACTCGTTTCCAACTCTTGGAATGTTGCTGTCAACTGTTGGAATAAAGAGTTTGCTACTAATGTACTCATGTTATTTGTTGTCAATCCGCTCATTACCTTTCTAATTATAAATTAGGCATCCTGCGCATCTAATTCTTTTAACCAATCGTATCCTTTTTCTTCTAGCTCTAAAGCCAATTCTTTGGTTCCTGTCTTTACGATTCTACCATTGTGCAGTACATGGACAAAATCAGGAACGATATAATCCAACAAGCGTTGGTAGTGGGTGATCACGATGAATGCATTGTCTTTGGAACGCAATTGGTTTACGCCATTTGCAACAATACGTAATGCATCGATATCCAAACCGGAATCCGTTTCATCCAAAATGGATAATTTAGGGTTCAACATCGCCAATTGGAAGATCTCGTTACGTTTCTTTTCACCACCGGAGAAGCCTTCGTTCAAGGAACGGTTCGCCAAGTTTGCGGAAAATTCCACCAACTTCTGCTTTTCTTTTACCGTTTGCAAGAACTCTTTGGCTTCCATCGGAGGAAGGCCTTTATATTCACGAATATCATTAACAGCTGTTCTTAGGAAGTTGATGTTTGATACTCCAGGGATTTCAACCGGATATTGGAAAGCTAAGAAAAGACCTTCGCGAGCGCGATCTTCCGGTGCCAGATCCAATAGATCCTTACCATCCAACGTTGCTTCACCTTCGGTTACTTCATAGGCATCACGTCCTGCCAATACATTACCCAATGTACTTTTCCCGGCGCCGTTAGGGCCCATGATCGCATGAACTTCTCCTGCCTTAACTTCTAAATTTAATCCTTTTAAAATTTGTTTGTCTTCAATAGACGCATGCAAATTCTTAATGCTTAACATAATCTCTTTTAAAATCTATCCAACTGATCCTTCTAATGAAATGGCAAGAAGCTTCTGTGCTTCCACTGCGAATTCCATAGGCAATTGATTTAATACTTCTTTTGCATATCCATTCACGATCAAGCCTACTGCTTTCTCCGAATCGATTCCACGTTGGTTCAAGTAGAACACCTGGTCTTCACCAATTTTTGAGGTGGTAGCCTCATGTTCCAATTTCGCCGTTTTGTTTTTACTTTCTATGTATGGGAAGGTGTGTGCACCACAACGATCACCGATCAATAAACTATCACATTGGGTGAAGTTCCTTGAATTATCTGCGTTAGGACCAATTTTCACCAAACCTCTGTAGCTGTTATGGCTGGTTCCGGCAGAGATACCTTTGGAAATGATCTTTGATCGGGTATTCTTGCCCAAATGCACCATCTTGGTTCCCGTATCTGCCACCTGCTTATTGCGGGTCATGGCAACCGAATAAAATTCGCCCACTGAATGGTCACCTTTCAGGATAACCCCTGGGTATTTCCAGGTAATCGCTGATCCGGTTTCTACTTGGGTCCATGAAATCTTCGAATGGTCGCCTTTACAGATACCGCGTTTGGTCACGAAGTTGAAGATACCACCTTTACCGTCCTTATCGCCTGGATACCAGTTCTGAACCGTAGAGTATTTGATCTCGGCATTCTTTTGAGCCACCAATTCGACCACTGCGGCATGCAATTGATTTTCATCACGCATAGGCGCCGTACATCCCTCTAAATAGGAAACATACGAATCCTCATCGGCAATGATCAATGTACGCTCAAATTGACCGGTATTCTGCGCATTGATACGGAAATAGGTAGATAATTCCATCGGACAGTGAACACCTTTTGGGATATAGACAAAAGAACCATCGGAGAATACCGCTGAGTTCAATGCCGCATAAATATTATCCGTTTGGGGAACTACTGTTCCCAAATATTCTTTTACCAATTCTGGATGTTCCTGAACCGCCTCACCAAAAGAACAGAAAATAACACCTTTTTCTTTCAGTTTTTCGCGGAAGGTCGTTTTAACCGACACCGAGTCGAATACGGCATCTACCGCAACCACTCCTGCCAATATCTTTTGCTCATCCAATGGAATACCAAGCTTCTCGAAAGTTGCCAATAACTCCGGATCAACCTCATCCATGCTTTCCAATTGCTTTTTCGCCTTTGGTGCTGCATAATAAGAAATGTCTTGGAAATCTACATCGGGGTTCTCGAAGTTCTGCCAAGTAGGCATGCTCATGTTCTGAAAGTGGCGGAAGGCTTTTAAGCGCCATTCCAATAACCACTCCGGTTCATTCTTCTTACTGGAAATCAAACGGACGGTATCTTCATTGAGCCCTTTTGGCGCAATATCCATCTCGATATCCGTTGTAAAACCGTATTTATATTCTTCGAGCTCTAACTCTTTTAATAAATCGTCGTCTTTGCTGCTCATTTCGCTTTCACTTTAATACAGGCAGATGCCTAATGCTTTTGATTTGCAAAGTTACGACATAAAATGCATAAAAAGGACATGATTGTGTTCCCGCTACACAGTTTTCCACAAAAAAAATGACAAATATCATTTCTCCGCTGTTTTAAGCTATTTAGAATGATTATATTATGACAATAAACTGATTAGCATAGATATTTCCTATAATAATAGATATTATCTATAACCTCAGGTTATTTCATGCAGCTGCAAATTAACCTGTTCATGAATTTGAGAAAAACCAAATAAAATTTTGTACATTTATGGTTCTTTATTTTATTTGTAACCCTATGTCATTTCAGCCAGATAAAACGGACTTAAAGATTCTTAAACTGCTTCAGGAAAACGGAAGGATAACCAATTTGCAGTTGGCCACGAATATTGGCCTCTCTCCTGCCCCTACCTTGGAGCGGGTTAGAAAATTGGAAAATTCAGGATTCATCAAGAGTTACCATGCTTTTGTTGATGAGGAAAAATTAGGATTGGGCATCAAATCCTTCATCCAGGTTTCTTTGGATTTCCATACGCACAATGCCATCCCTGAATTTGTGGAGGCTGTTCGCGCGATTCCGGAAGTGACCGAATGTCATCACGTGACCGGGAACTGCGATTTCATGCTGAAAGTCTATGTAAAGGATATTAAAGCCTACGAAGGGGTTATTATGGAGAAGATTTCCAAAATTCCATTTGTGAAGACTTTCCAGACTATGATGATCATGTCGACAAGTAAAAAAGAACCAATTGTTCCTTTGGAGTATTAATTTATCTATGTCTCAGAAAGATTCAGCGATCATATTAACTTGGCCCGATGCTACGATCCGTGGAGATGAAAAATGGATGATGTTTTTCAAGAAGATCGGTATTGTGAAAAACCTGAACTTTAAGGTTGGTCACACGGGAGTGGTATTGGTTAAGCATGAGACCGGTGAACTTTTCTTCTATGATTTTGGCCGATACATCGCCCCTCGGGGTTACGGTCGTGCCAGATCCAAAGATTCCGATCCCTTATTGAAGATTACTGTTCGAGCATCTTTTAAGGAAGGAAAGATCGATAACCTGGAAGAGATAGTCGCGCATTTTGAAACCATAAAGCATGCGATGTACGGAGAGGGCCGACTCTTTTTCAGTATTGCCGAAGATATTGATTTCGATATCGCTAAGGCCTATGGGGATGAATGTGTACGGCAAGGAACCTATCCTTATGGAGCTGTTGCGAAAAACAATAATAACTGTTCGCGTTTCATTACCCGCATGTTGATGAAATCCAATCCCAGGTACCATTACTGGCATGGGATCAATCTTCCGGAAACTATCAAGGCAAGTCCTATCAGCAATGTTGTTAATGTAAACAAGGATCGAATGGTTTATAGCTATTCGCCTGAAGATGGTTTGAAACACTTTCGGATGAATCGTTGGCAATCCTTCTTCTTTTTGGTGAAACAACTTGGTGATAATGTCTTCCAAAAGAAAGCCTCTCTATTGCCGAATGACAAGATTATTGGGGCGGTTAAATTCGGGTCGAAACCCATATCCGTTCCAAAATCCGCGAAATATCTTGGTGGTGTAGGCGATGGCGCATGGTATTTCCTGAATGAACGCCACGATGCCCATATCGAAATCAGCCGGTACAACAGCCAGGGCATGCTGGAATATGTTGTTTTGGGAGAAACCGCGGAAATCATAGATTTCAGCGAGGAGTGGGATATTGCCTATGATAGCCACCTCCTATTTACCCATGTGGTTCAACATGGTAAAAAGATCAGAATCGAACATATTGAAGTGCTTCCGGTAGACTCTTATAAATTTAAGAACCTACAGGAAAAATACGCCTAGACCTGCCAATCGATTGGCTGTTCCCCTTTGCTTATCAGAAATTCGTTAGCCTTGGAAAAGTGTCGGCAGCCATAAAAACCGCGATAGACCGATAGTGGTGATGGATGTACAGATGTGAGTATCAAATGCTTGCTGCTATCGATCAGGTTTGATTTTTTGATGGCGTAACTTCCCCACAAGAGAAATACTACGTGCTCACAATTTTCGGAAATCGCTTTGATGATCTCATCAGTGAACATCTCCCAACCTTTTTTCTGATGCGACCCGGCTTCGTGCGCCCTTACGGTCAGGGTGGCATTGAGCAACAAAACACCCTGCTCCGCCCATTTCGTTAAGTTTCCATGGCTTGGTATCTGAAAACCCTGAATATCCGTACTCAGTTCGCTGTAGATATTTCTTAGGGAGGGAGGAATCGCCATGCCTTCCGGAACGGAGAAAGAAAGACCATGTGCCTGCCCATCGTTATGGTAAGGGTCCTGACCGAGGATAACCACCTTTAGTTTGTCCAGAGCGGTCAATTGAAAAGCATGGAACACCAGATCGGTTGGTGGAAATACCTGAAAGGTTTTTCTTTCTGCTTGTACAAATGCAGAAAGCGCCTGCATTTTTTCCGATTGAAATAAAGGCTTGATAACGCTGTCCCAACTTGGGTCAAATCGATCTGACATAAAAATGGATATAATTTTACATTATTTTACCGCAAACAAGTTGTATAACACGGTAATTAAACGGATATTTGCAAACTTACAGTATTAAGAATAATTATGTCAAATTTAGTTCGAATTATAATATGTAGTTTGTTGATTGTTGGGACGGTAGCCTTGTTCTGGTTTGGACACTGGGGATGGGGTATTCTGGCAATCCTGATTACGATTTTGGCTTGGGTAACGGTGTTTTTCAATGAGAAAATGTTGCTTGCGCAATGGTTTCTTCGTAAGGAACGTATGGATAAAGCAGAAGTTTGGTTGAAGAAGATCAACAACTATGAAACGGAATTGATTTCGGCTCAACATGGTTATTATCATATGCTATTGGGATTGATCGAATCGCAACGTGCGCCGTTACAATCGGAGAAGTTTTTTAAGAAGGCATTGGCTTTGGGCTTGCATATGGATCATAGTGTTGCCTTGACCAAATTAAGTTTGGCGGGTATCGCGATGGCGAAAAGAAATAAACGTGAAGCAGAGAAGCTTTTGGCTGAAGCCAAAAAAGCGGATAAGAATAAGTTGCTGGAAGAGCAGATTAAGTTGATGAAGTCGCAGATGGGGATGATGGATAAACAGCAGTTCAGGTATTCGAGGTAGGTACTTCGTCATTGCGAGGGCTCTTCGTCATTGCGAGGAGGCACGACGAAGCAATCTTTACACTAATCGAAAGATTGCTTCGTTCCTCGCAATGACGGGGATCAAAACCGAATTCTCGCTTCGATAAACTTCCCTTCTTCCTCCAAAGACTCAAAAACCAATTTCATTTCCTTTGCTTTTTTCATCGCTGCACTCAATGGAGAGAACTTAACCGTTATACCCACAGGAATATCCTGCTTCAATAAATAATTCAAATAATTCTGCCTCTGGGAAAGCAGCACCAATACCCTACCCATCTTCACACTATGAAGCATATGCGACTTTCCTTCCCCATCAACCAAGGTACTAGCAAAAACATTCAACCTGAAATCCCTCGGATCCTTTTCATAGGAAATCACAAATAGATCCACCTGCAAGGTATCCCCATTAACCACTTTAGACTTCAGATCAAACTGTATATCATCCACGATATTCACCGTCGTATCCTCCTGCCCAAAAACCAACCCAGGAACAAAAAACAGAAAACCCAACAGGGCAAGTACCATTAATTTTTTCATCATGAAATCTTAACGTAATCGGTCAGCTGATTTGATGAGTTTCTCATCATTCCTGATCCCACGGATCGCAAAACTCAAAAACAGGATCGAGATCGGTAAAATAAAATAACCTACTCCAATATTGCTTACCTTAATATCTTCATTGTTCATATCCCAGATCCCACTCGCTGAGAACCACATTCCAACTGCTAATAAACAGACTAGGATAACCTGCAAAAGGATCAGCTTCAACTGAAGCTTTCTGTCTTTGAAAAGAAAAATAATAAGGATGGGAATCAATGCAAGTACCACTGTAGCAATCGTTAATAAAAGAAAACTGGACTCTTTTGTCTCCACATTGTTCAAAGAAGAGTAAACTCCTGTTACATAGATGCTTTTTCCAAGCCCAACAGGATTGCTGTACATCAAATAAGGAAATAAGAATAATCCGAAAAGACTGATCCCTGATAGTAACAACCAGATCGATTGTATGCGCTGTATCATAGTATTTTATTGTTTATCCACAAATATAATACAAACAACTTAATTTGCCTTTGGTTTCCCGGAATGTTTAAACGGCAAGTCAATGTTGATGGTTGTCCCTTTTCCCTGTTCAGATTGAACATCCATGGTACCATGCAGGTAATTGATTCGGGTTTTTACATTCTTCAATCCCGAACCATCGTTTTCCTCTTTTTCCATCAGATTCACATCAAATCCAACACCATCGTCTTCCACCGTGATCAGGAAAGCATGCTCTTCCAAACTGCATTGCACCAGAATGTGTTGAGGATGGCCATGCTTGAGCGAATTATTCAGCAATTCTTGAACGATCCGATAGATATGGGTCTGTTTGTCGTGAGAGAGGCTGTTCAATTCGCCGTAAAGCTGCAGTTCGATCTGGGTTTTGCTGTTCTGCAGGCTTTTGCATAGGTCTTCCAGGGAAACCTGCAATCCAAAACGCCGTAGGGCTTCCGGCATGAGGTTCAAAGAAATCCTACGCATCTCGGTAATGGCAAAGTCCATCTCGTTCAACATCGCATCCACCTTTTCTTCCTGCTTGGATTTGTCCACATCCAGCATTTTATATTTTATGGAGGCTAAAACCGAACCCAAACCGTCGTGAAGATCTCGGGACAAGCGATTCCTTTCCTTTTCTTCCCCCTGCAACATCGCATCCAAAGCCAATAAACGCCGGTTCTTCTGTTGGCTCTTGGAAAGGAAATACAGAATGATCAATATGATCATCAGGATGAGGGAGGCAATGATCCAGGTGTTGCGTATAATCAGGTCAGACTTTTCCTTATCCGCTTTCAGCCCATTGATTTCCTTTTCTTTTTCCAGGGTTTTATATTTTACTTCATAATCCAAGATGGACTCTCGGATTTTACGTTCGAACAAGGTATCCCGCAGTTCAATGTATTTTTTGGACCATTCAAAAGCATTTTTATGTTCGCCCAGCTTTTCATATATCTTATAGTATCGGACAGCCATATTCACACTATCCTGAAAAAACTGAAAGTCCCTGCCGTTATAGGCCCTTTCACTTAACTGCAGGGAATTTAAGGCAGCTTTATAGTCGCCTTGGTCATATTGGATCAAACTCAATTGAAAATATAGAGAAGAAATCTCCCTGATATCAGTCAACTTCTCCGATTTAAAGGCTGAAATGGCATTTTTCATAGCCGCTACGGCCGAACCATATTGTTTGGAAAACCTATAATAAACGGCTTGGTTATAGTAATAATTGCTGATGGGGATTTCTCCAGCATTGGCTTTGACAAACTTTTCATACTTCGCAAGCGTACTTTTCGCTTCTTTTAACAATCCCGATGAACATTGGGAAAGGATCAGCATTTTATAGGACTCTTCCAAAATCCAGACATCATAATTCCCCTTTTCCATATGCTGAATGGCTAACAAGAGGTATTTATTGGCATTGCTGTATTGGATAATGTTCCAAAAATTTAAACCGATCTTGTAATAGACATTTCCGATCAGGACATCATCTTTGGCCTTCAGACTGGCGGGAAGTGCTTCTTTCATCAGCACGTCCATCATTTCAAGCTGTTTATCCTGCCATTGATAAATCGTGGCCATATTGCTCAGGCTTTTGGCCCGGTAATAATACGCCAAGGGATCTTGAAATTGTTGAAGGGCCTTTTCCGCCTCCCGGAATAAACGAAGACCTTTTTCAACGTCATAATCCATATAGAAAGCGCCTTCGTAGACTTTACCGATCGTTAACCACAGGTCGGAATTTTTACTGAGTTGCAGCCCTTGTTCTAGATAGGACTTTGATTGGCTGGAATCTGAATAGGAATAAAAAAAAGAAAGTTCATAAACTGTTTTGGCCTTCTTCAGGGGATCCTTTTGTAGGCTATAATCCTTTTTTAAACTGTCGATTTCCTTTTGGTATGGAATCAGATCTCCCTGGATGGCGAGCACATCCAAGCCCATTAATAGGCACATGATTAGAAAAAGACCGATTTTTTTCAAAGGCATCGTATAAAAAATGGGCAGTGAATATCACTGCCCTCGCATGATTTGTTATAAAGATAAACTATTTACAAATAATTGAAATACTATTGTCTTCCATTGCCTGCACGGATTCATCCGTGATCTTTGGCGATTTCTTCTTGAGCAATTCAAAGAGTTCATCGCTTTCCCCATTGTAGATCACCTGTAGGGTTGAAACGGATGAATTGAATTTCATCTTCACTTCGCCCACTTTTTTGTCGGTCTCCAAACCTGTCGACAGGCTTTTCAGATCCGCCAATTTGATTCCTTGGATCTGGATTTCAAAACTACTTCCTTTAGCTTCCTTCTTACCAATCAGATTATTGATTTTTCCACCAATACGACCTGCTTTTTCCGAAGAGCTCCCTACTTTATTGGCTGTATTTTCCGCTTTGTTCAAGGCACGATCAATCTTGTCCAATAACCCTTGTGCTTTTACCATCCCCGACAATCCCATCATCAAGGATAACATTAAAATAATTTTTTTCATTTTTAATTAGTGTGAATTGTGATAGGATAAAATTAAGCGTAATGGTTCGTTGGAGAAATACCCGGATTTCAGTCAAAAAATGTAATGGTTTTCAGTTACAAAACCGAATTTCCGTACCTTTGCCAGGTGGAAAACATGCAGCAGAGATATTTCATCGAGATTTCATACAATGGAACAGCCTATCATGGATGGCAGATCCAAGAAAATGCCGTTTCCGTTCAGGAGAAGCTTAATGAAGCATTGGCGATCCTTCTTCGTCAGCCTATTGAAACGATAGGTGCCGGCCGGACAGACACCGGCGTTCATGCCAAACAATTGTTCGTGCACTTTGACTGCAATGCAGAAACCCTCCAAAAACCAGAACGCTTTGTCCATTCCCTGAACGCGCTACTTCCGTTCGACATTGCCGTAAAACGGCTAATAGCCGTAAATTCGGATGCACATGCGCGTTTTGATGCTACGGAAAGAAGCTATGAATACCATATCCATTTTTCTAAAGACCCTTTTCGGCATCAGTTCTCCTGGGCATTAAGGGATCAACCTGATGTGGAAAAGATGAATCTGGCCGCAAAAGATCTACTGGGGAAACAGGATTTTTCCTGTTTCAGCAAGTCGAATACCCAGGTGTTCACGAACAACTGCGACATTAAAGAAGCGATCTGGATAAGGGAAGGCGATCACTTGGTATTCCATATCACCGCCGATCGGTTTTTACGGAATATGGTGCGCGCCATCGTGGGCACTTTGATGGAAATTGGGCTGGGGAAAAAACCTGAATCTTATGTAAAAGAAGTTATCGCCAGTAAAGACCGTTCAAAAGCGGGAACTTCTGTGCCGGCTTGTGGTTTATATTTAACAAAAGTTTTGTATCCTTACATTGGAAATTAGTTTAGCTTGGAAAAGGAAAAAATAGCGGGCAACGCATACGATAGTAAGCTTTTAGGACGACTGGCCAAATATATCCGCCCTTATAAGGGGATATTTTGGGTTTCGGTGGTATTGACCATCCTGTTGGCGGCGGTAGCTCCCGCATTACCCCTATTGGTGGAATATACCCTGGATCAATACATCCTTTCTGGGAAATCAGAAGGATTGACCTGGATGTTGATGGTGATGTTTGCCTTGCTTTTGGCGCAGACCATTATCCGATATTTCCATACCTTAATGACCAATACGCTTGGACAATCTGTGATCCGGGACATCCGGATTCAAGTCTTCAACCATATCACGAACCTTCGTTTAAAATATTTTGACAACACTCCTATCGGACGTCTGATCACACGGACCATTTCCGATTTGGAAACCATTGCGAATATCTTCTCGGAAGGCTTGATACAGATCATCGGCGACCTGTTACAGCTGGTGGTGATCTTGGGTGTGATGTTCTACACCGATTGGAGGCTTACCTTGGTCGTGCTGGTCCCTATGCCGTTGATGATCGCGGCGACCTACATTTTCAAAGAAGCCATGAAATCGGCTTTTCAAAGTGTTCGTTTATGGGTTTCCAACCTGAACACCTTCTTGCAGGAGCATATCTCCGGGATGAATGTGATTCAATATTTCGCGCGGGAGGATCAGGAAATGCGGAAATTCAAGGAAATCAATGCGGAACATCGGAATGCGCACATCCGTGCCAACTGGTACTTCTCCATCTTTTTTCCCGTATTGGAAATTATAGTAGCCATAGCTACTGGTTTATTGGTTTGGTACGGCTCTAAACAGATCCTCGCGGATGTAATCTCGCCTGGGGTAGTGGTCGCTTTTATCATGTACATCAATATGATCTTCAGGCCAATACGAGAATTGATCGATAAGTTCAATACGCTACAGATGGGTATGGTATCGGCGGAACGAATTTTTGATGTGTTGGATACGGATGAATTTACGCCGAACAAAGGAACCTATAAACCGGAACATATTAAGGGTGAGATTACCTTTAAAAATGTGTGGTTTGCCTATAATGAGGAGAAATGGGTTTTAAAGGACGTAAGCTTCCATGTAAATGCTGGGGAGACCTTGGCGTTGGTTGGAGCGACTGGAGCCGGCAAATCGTCTGTAATCAACATCCTCAGCAGATTCTATGAGATCCAAAAGGGCGAGATCCTGTTGGATGGGGTGGATATTCGGGAATATGAATTGCAGTATTTGCGACAGACCATTTCTACGGTGTTGCAGGATGTTTTTCTTTTTTCGGATACGGTATTGAATAATATTAGCCTGCACAATCCGAAAATCAGTTATGAATCTATTGTGGATGCAGCAAAAAAAGTGGGTGCTTATGAGTTTATCATGAGATTGCCTGGGAATTTTGATTACCATGTACAGGAAAGGGGTTCAACGTTATCGGCAGGTCAGGCCCAATTGATCTCTTTTATTAGAGCTTTGGTGCATGATCCGAAGATTTTAATCTTGGATGAGGCGACTTCTTCTATCGATACGGAAACGGAATTGTTGATTCAGCAGGCGATAGAGAATCTGATGGAAGGCAGGACTTCCATTGTGATTGCGCATAGGTTATCGACGATACAGAAAGCGGATAAGATTATTGTGCTGGATAAAGGGGAGATAATGGAGATGGGATCTCATCATGAATTGTTGGAGATGGATGGGCATTATAGGAAGCTTTATGAGCTTCAGTTTAACTCGGCCGGGATATAGAAAAAACGTCATTGCGAGGAACGAAGCAATCTTTCGATTAGTCCAAAGATTGCTTCGTCGTACCTCCTCGCAATGACGGTATAATTAATTCAACCCTCTTTTTTTCATTAAATGCACTGGGTTAGGATCCGCTCCGCGGAACTTTCTGTACATCTCCGCAGGATTTCCAGTTCCACCGCGCTCCAAGATATTACTTCTGAACGAAGCTGCTGTTGCCTGGTCATACAATCCTTTTTCCTTGAACGCTGCAAAAGCATCCGAATCCAACACTTCCGACCAGATATAGCTATAATATCCTGCAGAATAACCTCCTGAGAAGATGTGTTGGAAATAATTACTCTTATAACGAGGGATAATCGCATCGATCAATCCGATCTTCGCCATCGCCGATTTCTCAAAATCATTCGCTTTTCCAGCTATCGCTGATGTTGCGCTGTGATAGTTCATGTCCAAGATAGAAGCTGCTAAATACTCCACCGTAGCAAAACCTTGGTCGAATGTACCTGCTTTATCCATTTTCTCGATCAACGCATCAGGGATAGCTTCTTTTGTCTGGTAGTGTTTTGCATATGTTTTCAGCACCTCTGGATCTCCTGCCCAGTTTTCCATGATCTGTGAAGGTAATTCCACGAAATCACGAGGTACAGAAGTACCTGCTAAGCTCTGGTATTTCACATTGGAGAACAAGCCATGCAAGGCATGTCCGAATTCGTGGAACAAGGTAGATGCCTCATCGAAGGTCAACAATGCCGGCTGATCACCCACTGGTTTCGTAAAGTTACAAACGATAGAGATCACTGGAGCCACACGTTTTCCATCCTTACGGCTTTGGCTTCTGTAAGAAGTCATCCAAGCCCCTGAACGTTTTGATTCGCGTGGGAAGAAATCGGCATATAACAATCCTAGGTGAGAACCATCTTTATCACGAACCTCATACACCTCCACCTCTGGGTGGTAAACAGGTACATTGTTCAATGCTACAAAAGAAATACCCCATAGTTTATTTGCCGTAGAAAAAGCGCCTTCACGAACATCTGCTAAACTGAAATAAGGTTTGATCTCTTCTTCGTTCAATGCAAAACGTTTTTGACGGATCTTCTCTTGGTAATATCTCCAATCGTATGGCGCTACGTTAAAGGTATCTTTAGCTGCGGCAATTTCTTTTTGGATATCTGCTGCTTCTAATTTTGCCTTCGCGATAGCTGGAGTCCATAATTTATTCAACAAGCTGTTCACATTTCCAGGATTCTCTGCCATGGACTCTTCCAATACATAAGCGGCATGTGAACTGTATCCCAATAATTTTGCTTTTTCCAAACGGTAGTTCGCAATCTTGATCAAGATGTCATTGTTGTCTGTTTCATTCCCGTTGTTTCCACGGTTCTGCATCGCATCCCAAATTTTCTTGCGCAATTCGCGGTTATCGGCATACTGAAGGAACGGCATTACAGAAGGATTATGAAGGGTAAACAACCATTTACCTTCCTGACCTTTAGCTTTTGCCTCAGCTGCTGCAGCATCTTTCAATGCCTGCGGCAATCCGGCTAAATCTTCTTCCTTGTCAACCACCATTTGGAAAGCATTGGTCTCTGCCAATAGGTTCTGACCGAATTGGGTAGTCAACACAGAAAGCTCCGCATTGATTTTTTTCAATTTCTCTTTATCCGCATCCGAAAGATTAGCTCCCGAACGAATGAAACCTTTATAGGTTTCTTCCAATAATTTCTGATCTTCTGCATCTAATCCCAAGGACTCTTTTTTATCATAAACCGCCTTCACACGTTTGAAAAGAGTTGGATTTAAGCTGATCTCATCGCCATGAGCCGATAAAACCGGTGCTAGATCCTTCGCGATGGCCTGGATGGTATCATTCGTATTGGCCGAATTCATATTAAAGAAAACCGTAGATACACGGTTCAATAATTGACCGGAATTCTCCAATGCCACTACTGTATTGGCAAATGTCGGTTCATCAGAAATTTCCAGGATAGAGTCGATCTCTGCATTATGTACCGCTAAAGCTTGTTCGAATGCAGGTCTGAAATGCTCGTCTTTGATTAAATCGAAAGGAGGAACCTCAAAGTTCGTATCGTATTTCGCTAATAATGGATTGTTCAAATCTACTGTTGTTGTTGTTTTTGTCTCGTTGTTACATCCTACGATCATACTTGCTATGATGGCGCAGAAAGGTAAAAAACTTTTTTTATTCATTACTTTCCAGTTTGTTTCAATTTTTGTGCAAAGGTAAAGATATTTTAAAAAGATACCAATTCAACCATTTTTACAAACAAAGTAGTTTTTTATTATTTTTTCTCAACTTTGCTGTAACAAATTTGACGTATAGGCGTCTAACTTACAAAGTTTTAAAACATGAAAGAATTCTTTTGTTGGTGTGCAGGAGTTCACGGAGAGACACTGGACAAATATCCACAGGAGCTGAACAAATATATCAGTATCGGTGCGACCATTTTCTTCACCGGATTATTCGCTGCCTTGGCGGGCGGCTATGCGCTTTATTTCGTATTCAGCGGCAGTTCATTTGCGTTATTTTATGCGATGCTATTTGGTATTATCTGGGGCTTGGCGATTTTCAACCTGGACCGTTACATCGTACTGAGTATCGACAAAAGCAGATCCGGGGGTATGCAGTTTCTTCAAGCGCTTCCACGTATCCTCTTGGCTATTCTAATTGGTATGGTCATTTCAAGGCCGTTAGAGCTAAAGATTTTTGACAAAGAGATCAAGGAATACCTTAGAACGGAATACCTGGTTCAACAAAACGCCAAAATTGACACGCTGAACAAAACCTTCGAGAATAAATATCAGGTAGAATATGGCCAGTTAGCTGCCATAAAAAGCCAAGCGGATTCCATGGAATCCAATATTAAGGCTGCTAGACAACAATTGAACCATGAGATCTTCGGCACCAAGACCGATGAGACCTCAGGTGTATTGGGTTTTGGACCTTATGCTAAAATGAAGGAAGCGGAGCTTAATAAGCAACAGATATATTTGGATAGCCTTCGCTCAAGGATTCAGCAAAAAGAAACCATGTTATTGCAGCGCAAATCTGCCGAAGGTATCATGGACCAAAAAATTCTTTCTGCGAAATCCTTGGATAGCGCGGTCAATGTAGCTGGTTTTGCAGATCGAAATGCTGCATTAAGCAACCTGCATATAAAACCGGATGGCACAGTGAATAAATCCACGGAATATGCGGTCATTTTTATTGCGCTCTTGTTCATTTTCTTCGAGTGTTTACCGGTTTTCGTGAAGTTGATGAGTGGTAGAGATGCCTATGACAATGCCTTGAAGAACCAGAAGGAGATCGATTACTATGAATCGGACACCGAGGTCAGGGTAGAGAAAACAGCCATCGATAAGATCGATGATTATCGGGTGGATGCTTCCATCAAACGAAGGATGGATAAACTTCAACGAGAGTTTGCGGAAGAATAACAAATCTTAAAATTTTTCTTATACTTGCTCATCTACTAAACTTAAGCATGATGAGCAAGCGATTTTCTTTATTAGCGCTGGCAATAATAACCATCCTAACCTCAAGCCAAGCACAGGAAAAAAGAGGCCGGATACGAGATTTCGGTATTCAAATCGGTATTTTACCTACCGGACAGCACAATGCCATAACCGATGTTGCTGGCGTTACGGTAGGTCATAAAACCTTGATCCAAGGCCAAGATATCCGAACAGGCGTAACAGCTATTATCCCCCATCAAGGAAACATCTTTCAGGAAAAGGTTCCAGCGGCCGTTTTTGTTGGCAACGGCTTTGGAAAGATGATGGGCATCTCCCAGATCGAAGAACTGGGGAATATTGAAACGCCTATCCTTTTGACCAGCACCTTAAATGCACCCAAGGTAGCCGATGGTCTTATCGATTATATGTTGAACCTGCCGGGGAATGAAAAGGTAAGATCCGTCAATTCGGTGGTCGGCGAGACCAACGATGGCGGATTGAACGACATCCGAGGTCGGCATGTGCAAACGAAGGATGTACAGGAGGCCTTGGCTTCTGCACAGTCTGGCCCAGTACATGAAGGGAATATAGGCGCTGGGACCGGAACGGAGTGTCTAGGCTATAAAGGAGGAATTGGAACTGCGAGTAGAAAACTCCCGGCATCAAGAGGTGGATATACGGTCGGCGTTTTGGTACAGACCAATTTTGGCGGTGTCTTGGAAATCAACGGTGCCCCAGTTGGTCGTGAATTGCACAATTTCTATATGCAGGAACCTAAGGAAGCCCATAAGGTTGACGGGTCCTGTATGATTATTATTGCTACGGATGCACCCTTATCTGCACGAAACCTAGAACGATTGGCCAAAAGGTCCTACATAGCTTTTGGAAATGTAGGGTCATTCTCTTCCAATGGATCGGGGGATTATTCCATCGCCTTCAGTACGCATCAAGCTGTTCGGATTCCCCATTCATCCGAACAAATAGAAAGAAATGCCACCGAAGTGGGGAATGATTACATGTCGCCTCTTTTCATGGCAGTTTGGGAAGCTACGGAAGAAGCGATTTTGAACTCCATGTTTATGGCAGAGGACATGAAAGGTATCAATGGTAGGACAGTAAAAGCCATCCCTATCCAGGAAACAGTTAAAATCCTAAAAAAATACAACAGCTTACATCAGGATAAACTTCCGCAGGCAGTAAAGCAATAAGCTTAATAAAAAAGAAATATTGGCGTTATTTTTGAAAAGATGCTATTATGATTGGAATTGTAGGAGGTGTCGGACCCTTAGCAGGTGTCGATATCGTTAAAAAAATAATAGAGGAAACAGACGCGAGAAGGGACCAAGATCATCTTCCGGTATTATTATCCTCACAGTCGAACAGGATTCCTGATCGTACAGCCTATCTGGTAGGCGAAGAGATTACGAATCCTGCCCATGCGATTGCTGAAATTGCATTTGAGCTGGAGAAGGCGGGCGCAACAGTAGTGGCCATTCCTTGTAACACCGCGCATTCGCCGAGGATATTTGAAGTGATCCAAGAGGAACTGCACAGTAAAGGATCCAACATCAAGGTACTTCATATGGTGGAGGAAACGGCGAAATTCATCAAAGAACATCATAGTGATATTAAAGTGGGGGTACTTTCCACGATTGGAACAAGAAACACCGGTCTATATAAGAATGTCTTGGAGAACTTTGGTCTGACCTGTGTCGAACCTAATGATGAACTCCAACAAAAGGTGCATCAGGCGATCTATGATCAAACCTATGGAATCAAGGCGTACTCCTCTCCAGTGACCAACCGAGCACATGATGTGCTGGTGGCCGCGATAAAAGAACTTAAAGCGCAGGGAGCTCAAGTGATTATTCTGGGTTGTACGGAACTTCCATTAGCCCTTCGAGAAAAATCATATTCTGGATTACCAGTGATTGACCCAAATAGAATTTTGGCAAGAACACTGATAAAAGAATTAGATGAAAGTAAATTAATACCTTACAGCGATTAAACCTTTTGTTATAAGAAGGCTCTTAGCTATAAACAAAAATAACATGAAAATTAAGTTCCTTCAATTGGTTGCAGTCCTTTTTATCGGACTAGGTTTGAGCAGTAACAGCGCAATGGCACAAGAAACAATCGTAAAAGTAAATACAGACATCTTTCCCGCAGCAGAGAAAGGCTATAAGAAAATGGTCATCGAAGTTCCGCATTCAGCGAATGACAAGAACAAAAAAATCGAGTTCAGCATTGGTAAGATGATGGAAGTGGATGGATGTAACTCTTTTGGTCTGCAAGGGACATTAGCGACCAAAGACCTTCAAGGTTGGGGATATAACTATTATGTATTCCAAACGAAGGGCGAAATCATCAGTACACAGATGGCTTGTCCTGGATTACCAAAAAGAAATCTTTTTGTATCCAACCAACCAACTTTGGTAAATTATAATGGAAAAATGCCCATTGTCATCTATGTTCCTGAGGAATATGATGTACAGTTCAAGATTTTCACTGCGGATGATGAGGTATATCGTGCAGCGGAAGTTATGGCTAAAAAATAAAGATTTTACATACCTATGAAAAATCCCAAACCCGGACAGTCTATTTGTTCGGGTTTTTTTGTCTATATTTTCTTTCCTATTTAATTTAAGCACACATGGAGTATCCTAGCCTTTCCGAAATTGATAAGATTTATGCCCTTCAGCAGAAAAACACTGCAGAGATAAAGCAATTGCCTGCCTCCAAAAGGGAAGATCTTCTGCGCAGGCTATTGGCCAAAATAAAGGAAGAGGAAAATGAGATCCAAGCTGCGCTTTACCAAGATTTCCATAAGTCTGCCCTGGAATCTACGATCACCGAAATCCTGGCGGTGGAAATGGAACTCAAACATATCATCAAGAACATCGGAAAATGGACGAAGGACAAATCGGTGGGCTGGTCAGCCATGTTTACCAATGTAAAGGCTTACCTTCATTATGAACCCAAAGGGCATGTATTGATCATCACCCCTTGGAATTATCCCTTTCAGCTACCCTTGGTTCATCTGGCGGCTTGTATTGCCGCTGGGAATACCACCATCCTTAAATTATCTGAATTTTCCTCGCATACCAACCGCATCGTGAAGAAAATTCTACAAGAAGTATTCCCAGAGGATCATGTTGCTGTGCTGGAGGGAGAAGTGAAAGAAACCACTCATTTATTAAGTCTTCGTTTTGATCATATCCATTTTACAGGCTCCCCTGCTGTGGGAAAGATCATCATGGAGGCAGCAAGCAAGAACCTGACGGATATCACGCTGGAACTTGGCGGTAAATCTCCTGCTGTTTTAGATAGGAACATCAATGTCCGCAGGGTGGTTCAGAACCTGATCTGGGCAAAGTTCGTAAATGCAGGTCAAACCTGTATTGCACCGGATTATGTGTTGGTACCACGACAATTGAAAAGTGAAATCGAACAGGTATTCCGAGAAGAGCTGCGGGAAGCTTTTGGAAGAGATGCCATAAACTCACCCGATTATGCACGCATCATCAATAAAAAACAATTTGATCGCTTGGTTGAAGCATTAACGGATGCGAAGCATCTAGGAGCGCAGATTGTATTTGGAGGAGCAACAGATGAAAAGGAACTGTATATCGAACCGACCGTAATTGGACAGGTGGCCATGACCAACTCCTTGATGACGGAAGAGATCTTCGGCCCGATATTTCCTATCGTGTATTATAGCCAGATAGATGAGGCCATAAAATTCATCAATGATAGAGAAAAACCATTGGCACTTTATGTTTTTTCGAATGATGGTATTTTTAATAAGCATGTGATTCGATATACAAGTGCAGGTTCTACTTGCATCAATGATGCGTTGATTCAGATCATGCATCCAAAGCTTCCATTTGGAGGGGTTAATAACTCAGGAATTGGACAGTCTACCGGTTGGTATGGATTTAGGGCTTTTTCGCATGAAAGGGCAGTGGCAGATGCGAAAGGATTTCCCTTATCGAAAATGTTCTGGTTTCCTTATTCGGAAAGAACGCATAAAATCGTGCAGTGGATCCGAAAGATTTTTGGGTAAATGCTATCTATCCAAAAATCTTATCCCAAAGGCTTTTCTTGATGCCTACATAATATTCACCATCTTCTTTTTTAAGCGGATACATGCGGATGTAATTTCCTTGGTTCTCATCACCCTTACCTGTTCGGATATCAAACCGATGCCTATGGAAGGGACAGATCAACTTTTCGCCCTCACACCAGCCTTTGGTAAGATCTGCACCCGCATGCGGGCATCTACTCGAAGTAACCGATAATACACCGTCTTGACGAATCAAACACAGTTTCTTTCCAGCAACATGTAATGCTTTTACATAGTTTCTTGTATCATCTATTTTTACAGGTACTTTATGCCAGGTTATTTCGTCTTCCATTTTATTTGAGTATTTAGTAGTGAGTATTTAGTAGTTAGACTCTCCATGTCATGCTGAGCGTAGTCGAAGCATCTGTACGATTGTGTAAGCTTACTGATGCTTCGACTGCGCTCAGCATGACAAAGCTATAGAAATTTACTTTTCTACAGGAAATCATTGCCGCTCTCTTACAAAGATTAATATAAAAAATAAGGGGTTGAAATTTCAACCCCTTATTTTTTATACTGAACTACCGTAAATCCCTATACAAATTTCTTTGCATTGATTTTACGTTCGTTTTCTGTCAAGTAGATCTTACGAAGACGCATGCTTTGAGGGGTTACCTCAATGTATTCATCAGCTTGGATATATTCCATACATTCCTCCAAAGAGAACTTAATAGCTGGTGCGATACGTGTATTATCATCAGAACCTGAAGCACGCATATTGGTCAATTGCTTACCTTTTGTAACATTGATCGTTAAATCGTTGTCACGGATATGCTCACCTAAGATCTGACCTTCATAGATATCCACTCCTGGATCTACGAAGAAACGACCACGGTCTTGTAATTTATCGATGGAATAAGCAGTTGTAGAACCTGTATCCAAAGAGATCAATACACCTGCCAAACGTCCAGGGATTGTACCTTTCCAAGGCTCATATCCTTTTAGACGGTGTGCCATTACAGCCTCACCAGCAGTAGCCGTTAATACGTTGTTACGTAATCCGATGATACCACGAGAAGGGATAGAGAATTCCAAGTGCTGCATATCTCCTTTGGTTTCCATCACCAATAACTCCCCTTTACGTTGAGTAACCAATTCGATAACCTTTCCCGATACATCCGCAGGAACATCAACTACAAGCTCTTCAATAGGCTCATGCTTAGCACCATTAACCTCTTTAACGATTACCTGAGGCTGACCAACCTGTAACTCGTAACCTTCACGACGCATCGTCTCGATCAATACCGATAAGTGAAGAATACCACGGCCATATACCAACCAAGCATCAGGTGATTCTGTAGGAACTACACGCAATGCTAAATTTTTCTCTAATTCTTTTTGTAAACGATCGTAGATGTGACGAGAAGTAACGAATTTACCCTCTTTACCGAAGAAAGGAGAGTTATTGATGGTAAACAACATGTTCATGGTTGGCTCATCAATGTGCATTACTTCTAATTGTTCTGGATTTTCGAAATCAGCGATGGTATCACCAATCTCAAAACCTTCGATACCTACTACCGCAACGATATCCCCTGCATGAACTTCAGAAACTTTCACACGGCCCAACCCTTCAAATAATTGAAGCTCTTTAACACGTGATTTTACGATCTTGCCATCGCGTTTAACCAAAGATACCGGTTGGTTTTCTTTGATGGAACCACGAACAACACGACCAATAGCGATACGTCCTACGAAAGTGGAATAATCTAAAGAAGTTACTTGCATCTGTAAAGTACCTTCTGATACTTTAGGAGCAGGGATATGTTCAATGATCGCGTCTAATAGGGAAGTAAAGTCGGTTGTTGGTTTAGTCCAATCGGTCGACATCCATCCTTGTTTAGAAGAACCATATAATACTGGGAAGTCTAATTGATCTTCGGTAGCACCTAAGCTGAAGAATAGATCGAATACATTTTCGTATACTTCTTCAGGACGACAGTTTTCTTTGTCTACTTTGTTTACTACGACGATAGGTTTGATACCCAATCCTAATGCTTTACCAGTTACGAAACGGGTTTGAGGCATTGGACCTTCAAAGGCATCTACCAATAACACGACACCATCAGCCATTTTCAATACACGCTCAACCTCACCACCGAAATCGGCGTGACCTGGCGTATCAATAATGTTGATCTTAGTGTCTTTATATTTTACAGATACGTTTTTGGATACAATCGTAATACCACGCTCACGCTCCAAATCATTGTTGTCAAGGATTAACTCACCCGACTCTTCGTTGTCTCTGAATTGGTTAGTATAGTGTAAAATCTTATCAACCAAGGTCGTTTTACCGTGGTCAACGTGCGCGATAATCGCAATGTTTCTAATATTCTGCATTGAGCAATAATGTGTTATAAAAAATAAGAGGTGCAAAGATATATATTTTGCACCTCAATTTTCAGAAATTTTTGTTAATATTTTATTAGGACAGTATTTATTCTTGATTAATTTTCAATTACTTGCGTATTTTCGAAACATAAATCATTCTGTCAGGAGCAAATCAAAAACTATTTGATAACCCCGAGCTCCTTACCAACTTTGGTAAATGCTGCGATTGCCTTATCCAAATGTGCTCTTTCATGACCTGCTGAAATCTGTACTCGGATACGGGCTTTACCCTGTGGAACCACTGGATAATAGAATCCGATCACATAAATACCTTCATCCAACATCTTCGAAGCAAATTCTTGCGCTAGCTTGGCATCATACAACATCACAGGAACGATCGGGTGGAAACCTGGTTTGATATCAAAACCAGCTTCGGTCATCTTTTCGCGGAAATAAGTAGTGTTGCTTTCTAATTTATCGCGCAGTTCTGTCGTTTCGCTCAACATATCCAACACCGCCACGGAAGCACCTGCAATCGCCGGAGCTAAAGTATTCGAGAATAGATATGGGCGAGACCGCTGGCGAAGCATATCAATGATCTCTTTTTTACCGGAAGTAAAACCACCAGAAGCCCCACCTAATGCCTTGCCTAATGTTCCAGTAATGATATCTACACGATCAATTACATTGAATAATTCATGGGTACCACGACCTGTTTTTCCGATAAATCCAGAACAGTGCGATTCGTCGATCATCACCAATGCTTCGTATTTATCCGCAAGGTCACAGATCTTATCTAGAGGAGCAACCGATCCATCCATGGAGAAAGCACCATCTGTAACAATGATTTTGTGCCTAGCGCCAGAAGCAGCTTGCAGTTGTGCTTCTAAATCAGCCATATCACAGTTTTTGTAACGGAATCGCTGAGCTTTACACAAACGAACCCCATCAATAATGGAGGCATGGTTCAATTCATCAGAAATAATAGCATCCTCTGCAGAAAGCAAAGGCTCAAAAACACCACCATTGGCATCAAATGCCGCTGCATACAAAATGGTGTCTTCGGTTCCTAAAAACTTGGACAACTTCGCTTCCAGTTCTTTGTGAACATCTTGAGTACCACAGATAAATCTCACAGAAGACATGCCGTATCCATGCGTATCGATACTTGCTTTTGCAGCTTCGATCACTTTGGGATGGGAGGATAGTCCTAGGTAGTTGTTTGCGCAGAAGTTGATCACTTCCTGTCCTGTACTCACTTTGATATCGGCACCTTGAGGAGTAACAATAATGCGTTCCTCTTTATATAAACCAGCTTCTTTAATTGCTGCCAGTTCTTTTTCTAAAGCGGGCTTTAAGGTTTTATACATATTATTTCAATTTGTTAGGCTAAGATAAGTCTTTTTTATCAGTAGCAAGAACGAAAACGATTGCTTCAATTTCAAAAACAACGCCTTTATTACCAATAAAAAAGGGTGAAGATAAATCTCCACCCCCTATTGTCTGTTGTTTACTTATTTTACTTTATCCTTGTCCAGGTCTCTGAGCGACCTAGCATACTGATCCCGATATAACCTCGGATGTCCAATTTGTCGTCTCCCTTAAGGGTCATCTTACAACTGTACGTCTTTCCAGATTTTGGATCATAAATGGTACCATCCACATAGGTTTTGCTTTCTTTTACAAAACCACTCAGGATTTCCAAGCCCTGGATGTTCCTGGATCTCAACTTCGGATCAGGGTTTTTGGCGTCTTTCTTTGCCGAGTCTTTTATCCAGTACAACTTACCATAAAATTTCTCGCCTTTTTTATAGATTTCTATCCTTCCTTCTCCACTTGGGTTTTGCCATTTCCCCAAAATTGGATCGCTCTGTGCATATAATGCAACTGTTATAAATAACGCACAAAGTGTCATCAATACCTGTTTCATAACCTTTTTGTTTAAAATTGTAAAGTGAATATACAATAATTTTATATGTTAGCATAATATTATTTTTGTTACCAAAAATTTTCCCCTCTTGTTAAACCCTTTATTGGCATCAATTTTGAACATTTTGTGCAGTCAGACACAACAATTAAGTTATGAGGTTCATTATTAGTCTTTTAGTTACAGGTTTAGTCGTTGCTATAGCGTCTTGGATTATCCCAGGTGTACAGGTTGAAGGGTTTGGTTGGGCGATTTTGACGGGCTTAGTAATCGGTTTCGTAAATGCCATCGTGGGTGGTATATTACGATTATTCACGTTTCCATTAAATTGGTTGACGTTCGGTTTGGTTTCATTTATCATTACAGTATTGATGATCATGTTATCGGATAAGATCATGGGAACAAAATTTGAGGTAGATGGCTTTATGCCTGCCTTATTCTTTGCGATTGCAGTGGCAGTAATTGAGATGATCATTGGGAAATTGACCAATGATAAGAACTAATATTCAGTAAAGAACAATTAAAAAGAAATTGCTGTTAAACACAGCAGGTTATTAAACCATGTAAAAAAGACTTGTAGGTTTGCCTACAAGTCTTTTTTGATTATTTCCCTTTTTAATTATTTCCTTTTTGGTTTTTTCTTCATTTTGTTCAACCAGATCATTACGCCAGTAACCGGTAGTGAAGTAGCGATCAAACACGAGATAAAATAGAGGAGCTTGGTAAATGGTCCATAGATATCCCCAATATGTAAGGCTTTAATAGACGCAGAAGCTCTTTCGTTAAAGGGCTTTTCCCTGAAGATATCCTTTTCCAGAACCTCACCAGTATATTGATCCAAGGTTAGTTTATCACCTGCAGATGGTGCAAAGAATCCTACCCTATTTTTACTGATGGAAACCGTTCCGGTACTATCCTTGGCAAAATTGATCGTTAGGTCACCATCATAGGCCAATACCTTATTGGCTGCCAAAATCGTTTCCTCGATGGTCATCGGAGCTTTTCCATCCGCTGGAATAATAGATAACAATGGTTTTTTCTCTTCTTTAGGCGCATCTGGGGATTTATAAGTTCCCCATGTTTTCTGCCATCCCGAACGGTACCAGTCAAAAGACCAGAAAGGCCCAGTTACTGCCATTAAAAACAGAATGATGCAACTATAAAAGCCCAGGGTATTATGGAGGTCATGGTTTACTCGCTTCCAATTGGCTGTCCAACGGATCTTCAAACCATTTCTCCAAGAGCGTATTTTGTTCGGGAACCAGATCACCATACCGGTAATTACTCCCAACAGGAATAATAGGGTTGCCGTTCCTGTGATCCAAGAACCTAGCTTCCGGTTTTCGACACCTTCGATCAAAGGTTCTTCGATTTCATTGAGCAAGAGCCAACGGTGTAAGCCGAACATCTTCTGCATGAAAGCTGCTGTTTTTGTTTTTTCGTCTGCAGGATCGCCGATTATTTCTCCGGAGTAGGGGTTAACGGCAAGTTGGTTGGCACGTGGTCCTCTACCGCCACCTCCGCCAGCTGGTGCAGCAGGTTTTTTCTCCCCTTCTTGAGGTTTTGTGGTCTCAGCAGCAAGTTCGGAAGATTGCTTCGTTCCTCGCAATGACGCGGAAGGCTTGCCTTCGGCGGGTTTTCCTTCGCCAGATTTTCCTTCGCCAGATTTTCTTTCGGTAGGCTTTCCTTCGCCATCTTTTTCCTTTTTGCTATAGAGGATACTGGTGGTTGCATCATCTGCAAAAGGGATCTTGATACCTACCACTTTCCCTTTAACTTCCGGTTTAACCTTGGCCATCAGCTCATCAGCATTCCATTTTTTCCCAGCAGGATCTACCTGATGATAGTTCGATTGTGCCCAAGCTCGGATCTCCGTATTGTACACATAGATTGTCCCTGTAAGACAAACGATGAAGACAATGATCCCGGAAATCAATCCTCCCCATAGATGGATGTCGTTCAGAAATTTTCTGAATTTAATCCAAGTAGATGTTTTTTGTTTTGGTTTATTCATTTTTCTCTTTACTACCACTAGGTGATTAAAACCAAAAATCAGGCGAGCTAACAGCTCACCTGATATGGAATATTTATTTTAAATCTTATCCTTAATAGATACCGATGTAACGGTTTCCTGGTTGATTGATCAATTTAGCTCCAACAGTCATTTCACCAGATTTTCTATTGAAAACATAGATGTTTCCATCTTCACTAACCGGCGTAACAACGATATATACATTGTCCCCTACCAACGCAATATTCTGCATCTGACGGAAATTTAAGGTTGCCTCGTTTGGAATATTATATTTCTTTGCGGTCTTGTTGTTCAAATCAACGCGGGCAATGTATCCACCCTCACCTGCAATGTTGTAAATTACGAATCCTATACCATCGCCAACATATTTCCAAGTTTCGATATAGCTATCATTTATACCTAAAGCTTGGTCTAAACTAAATACAAAAGAATTATCGTAATCGTTGGTTGCAGAATTGATCCTCAAGATCTTTGAACCACCAGTGCCTTTTGCTTCTCCAGAAGTTGCTTGATATACATGTCCATCTGTTCCAATATATTGCATCGTAGAACGATAGCCATTAGTATTTGCCCTAGTTTTATCGGTAGTAATCAATTTAGGGTTATCGAATGATGGATAATCTACCACCAATGTTTTTGCAAATGCCTTAGGACTTTTTGTATCTGAAGCAAATTCTGGAAGTCCCTTATCATTAATAGTGAAAGAATTGACATTATGTTTAGAAATGGCAGCACCTATATATGCCTTGTTCCCACTTTTATTAACGATAGGTACATCTATACGTGATATGTAATATCCCGCTGCAACTTCATCCGGCGATAAAGCCAAATCAAATGTAGCTGTCTTCGTAATTCTTGGATTGTTAAGGTCTAAGGAAATGATATCCGTTTTTGTTGTTCTTTCTTTAAAAACAAAATTAGGAGACGTTCTGGTCGTAATCACAGGATTCGCTGTTCCACGAACAGCAATCCCAACACCAGGTGCAGCAACCAACCATCTTGGAGCATCACTCACATAGTTTTTTGTGTGAACCTCAGCACCATCAGCTTGAAACCTATTTCTTCCTTTAACAATGTATTTATTGAAAACACCACCGTCATCTCCTGTATATTGAATGTTATAAAGGAACTTTCCATCTGCAGAAGCCTGAAGTCTGGCCGTACGAGATGACTTAACGCTTGTACCCTCATCAAAAACCTTCACACTGTAATTTGGATTGATAGCATCCGCTTCGCTGATACTAAACACCTTAGTTCCTCCATCCCCATCTCCAGCTGTAGTCTTCATCAAGGCTCCTGAAACCGTGATCCAACGATCTACATTTTCATCCGGATCCAATACAACATTATCTTTCTGACAACTGCTGAACGTAAGGGAGGTAGCGGCTATACCCAATAGGGCAAATTTTATAAGATTAGTTTTCATCGTAATAATTATATGGTAATACTTAAATTTTATTTATGGAATAATTCAGTTTTAAATAGAATCCCCTGCCTGGTTTCTGCACCCCAAAATTGTCATAAACCTCCGCATTGAACATGTTCTTCACATCTAAACTCGCAATGATCTTCTTGGATGGGAACACATAGCTCAGGCCCAGATTCTGGGATACCTGTGTCGGTGTCACAAACCAATCAGAATCAAACCAAACCGTGCTGAATGGTGCTACATAACCAACCGTATAGAACAAGTTCAATTTGGAATTCTTCTGGATCAGGTTATCCAGGTGGTAATGCACATTTCCATTCATGGTAAAGAAAGGCTCATTAGGGATCTGTGTATTGTAATAAGGCAATTGTTTACCCGAATTCGGGTCAAACTGCACTTTGTATAAGGAATTGAATTTGGAGAAATTGAAACCTACGGTCAGGTTGTTCTTGTAATTATAGAACAGCTCACCCTCAAACCCTAAGGATTGCGATTTCCCTAAATTCACAAATTTGGTCACTTCGATCTCCTGGTTGTTCATCAACTCATTGGCCTCCGGCATGATCCTATCCTTCACATTTCTCCAGAAAACATTGGTCGCCAAGGAAACTTTATGGTCGTCGAAATCGAATGTTCCCAATCGGAAACCTGCATTGTAGTTATCGCTGATTTCTGGACGGATGTTAGGATTGGACAATACATTATCTTCTGGGCTTCCAAAGGTCTCCGAATCCACCGGCATACGGACAGCGCGTTCTGCAGATGCCAAAAGGATGATATTCGGTTTTATGCGGTAGGAACCTGCCAGCCCATAACCCGAGTTGGTCCGGTTATCCTTCATCGTATTTTCTTGAAAGGAAGTTTCGCCATTGTTCACCGTAGCGGTATAGGAAGTGCTACCAATAGATTGCTGGTATAACTTATAGAATAGATTAGTGATCAATTTATTGTTGATCGTTTGGGCTTCATAATTGAAGGATACCACATTTTTCGCCAGATCATTTTTTCGGTTCAATCCCACATTGGCAACTGGATATAAACGATCTGCATCCTTCCGATCCACGGTATAGAATACGTGGTTCAACGAAAGCCTATGGCCTGAAACAACATCATAGCTCAGGTTCGAACGGATGTTTGCCACCTGACGTTTGATGTCGTTCAAGGTAGGACTACCCTGCTGTGCTCCCGAAGAATGCTTGATGGGATTGCCGTTCAGGTCTAAACGAATCTGACCATCCCAATTGTACTCATAAGGAACGGTATCTTGAATGGAAGTATTTCTAAAGCTATATACCGCATTTACCGAAAGACCAAGACCTGGTGTTAGTAGATCTTTTTTAACATAGTTCAAGCTCAACACATTGGCGTTCGCTTCCGAAGTCCTTCCATAATAAGGCGTTCCCATGGTCTGTCCATGTTGGATCTCCTTGTAGGAATCCGACACATTATAACCCAAGAAGAACGTATCAGCCCATTTAACATCCGTAAATCCAAATTCGAATCTTCCAGAAATGGATCTGTACCCATCAAAAAATCTTTTCGTACGGTAATACCTTTGTACTACCCCATCTGGCTGAATATATTTGGAAAACTTGCCCCAGATTTCATAATCGTTATCCGAATTCAGAAAACTTCCGGAAACCCGTGTCGTAAAACCTGTTTTGGCATGTCTGTATAAAGCACTGATATCCGATTGGGTCGTATTGAAGGAACCATAAGAAACAGATGCCGATAAATTATTGCTGTTAGTACCTTTTTTGAGCACGATATTGATGGCTCCCCCTAGAAGATCCCCGGTTAAGTGTGCCGGAAGAACCCCTTTGTAAACTTCGATCCGCTCGATCATGGATGGCGGAATATTGTTCAGATTGAAGGAAGATCCATACGTAGAGATCTCAATTCCATCGATAAAGATACCCACCGATCGGCCGGTCATCCCATTCAGGTTATATTGTACCTCCGATCCCAAGCCACCACTCTGACGAACTCTTACCCCTACAGTTTTGTCCAATAATTCATTGGTCTGTATGTTACGGACAGCCGCTTCCTTTGTCTCGATCACATTCACCGCGAAACCTTTGGTCTCAATCTCCCTTTTTACAGTATTTCTTACCACTCGGATTTCATCAAGACTAATCTCCCCTTTTGGGTCAATGTGGATATGCAGATCGTATTTTGGCTTCTCTACCTTTAGGCTAACTCTTTTGTCCTTTACTTCAATGGAAGTCACCAAAATAGTCTGGTTTCCATAAGGCACCTGCTCTAAAAGGTATTCCCCTTTTTCATTAGAGACAGTTCCGATCGTTGTTCCATCCACTTTTACACTCGCATTGGCTACCGGTTTTCCATCCAGCAGATGCACAATACCTTTAATATTGGACGTCTGTCCCATCAAGGAACCGGTAATCATTAAAAAGAGAGCAGCGATGTAAAAATGTTTCATTATATCCGATTAATATCTTAGATTTGAACACTCTTTAGAACAAGTCTAAATAAATATCGCTGCAAATGTAGAATTATTCTAAATAGCAAAATGACGCAATCGGAAAAAAAAGCTTCACAATCGGAAATTATCGCACAGGGAAATCCATTTTCGGACAAAAGTTTGTCTGAATTAGGGACTTTCATGTATTTTACGGTGCTGAAGGGGCGACAGCGATTCGCTTTTATTTCTCCGATAGAGGGGTATCTTAACCTGCTGGTCCATGACCAATCCGCCAATTGCACGTATTCCATTCAATCTGAAAATTACCTTTTACAAGCCGGAGAGAACATCCTGAAACATGTGAACAAGGGCGATCATTTGGAATTCAAGAGCCTAAGCCCCGATAATATGGTCCTGATGATGTTGGTGCCCTGTGAAAAATTACCGGCTTTCCATATCAAATACCTGGAGAACAGAGATCGATTTGAAAAAGGGTTATTGACTAAAGCAGATTCCAGGATCGAACTTTCCCTGCAGCAGATTTTTGAACTCTATCAGGAAGATTCCTACCTTAACCAACTTAAGATCCAAAGTTTATTGCTGGAAATCATCATCCATCAGGTAGAGGGTCTTTACGCAGAAAATGAAAGCAAGGAGCTTATTTTAAATAAAAGCCATTTTGAGAAGATCCAACAGGTCAAAAAGATGATCGATGAGGACCTTTCCAAAAACCATAGTATTTCCGAATTGGCAAAAGCCGTTGGCACCAATGAACAGTACCTTAAAAAATACTTTAAGCAGCATTATGGGAAAACGGTGATGAACTACATTACCGAGGCGAAGATGGAGCATGCCAAAAAACTTATCCTAATGGGTAAATATCGGGTTTCGGATGTGGCCAGAATGACTGGTTACAAGCATTCAACCCATTTTACCACTGCTTTTAAAAAGTATTTTGGCATCATCCCTAACTCCTTGAAATACACCTTTCTTGTCGCCCATGAAGGGGTTCATATCCTTCCGGAGATTGCAAGCTTTTTGCATATGCTTTAAACCCATTGGCGAAATGTATAGTTAAAGATTGTTAAATGCACTGGTTCACGCGGTTAGCTAAATGGAAATGAACTATTTTCGCATGTTAAATATAATTGAATATTAGTATTAATTGACGTATCTTTGTAGGATGTTTTTGAAGAATCATGTATTTAGCCTAATTATCGGCGTATTTTTGTTAACTGGTTTCAGCAGCTGTAAAAGTAAATTCGAGAAAATACGTGCCAGCAACAACATACAAATGAAATATCAGGAAGCGGTGAAATACTACGAAAAAGGTAAGTATTCCAAAGCTTTGACGTTATTTGAGGAGTTGGTTGCACGTTATCGCGGTACAGCAGAAGCTGAAGATCTTTACTACTACACTTCCTATGCGAGTTACCGGTTGAAGGATTATATCTCGGCTAGATACCACTTCAAGCAATTTGCAGACAACTACCCGCATAGTGCTAGAGCTGAAGAAGCTCGTTTCATGTCGGCTTATTGTTATTACTTGGAATCCCCACGTTCTAACCTCGATCAAGATAATACCCGCAAAGCTATCGAACAGTTACAATTGTTCGTAAACCTTTATCCGGAATCGGAAAAAGCGAAAGAAGCAGGTGATCTTATCCAGAACCTTCGTGATAAATTGGAGAAAAAAGCCTTTGATAATGCTAAACTGTATTACAACATGGGCCTACCTGATGATTACAGAGCAGCAGTGATTGCGCTGGAAAATGTATTGAAGGAATATCCAGACACAAAACATGCCGAAGAGATCGAATACCTATTGGTAAAATCCCAATACTTATTTGCCGACAACAGCTATCCTCACCGTCAGGAAGAACGTTTCAACCAGATGTTGGATTACTATGAAACGTTTTCTGAGAATTTCCCGGAAAGCAAGTACAGCAATGAGGTAAAGGGTCTACGCGCTTCTGCGGAACGTAAGATCGCTTCAGCCATCAAATTGATGGAAGCGGATGCAAAGGCAAGAAAGAAACGCGAAGAGGAATTAGGTGTTTCTACACCAGGAACTGTTCCGGTAGAAACAAATTAAGCAAATCATTTAGTACAATATATTCATTTTAATATGAGCCAAAATAAAAATAATGTTCCTAACTCTACAGTTACTCGTGACTTAAGAGAATTAGACAACACTACGGACAACCTTTACGAGTCAATCGTTATTATCAGCAAACGTGCAAACCAGATTTCTGTTGATATCAAAGAAGAGTTAAATCAGAAGCTTTCGGAATTTGCGAGCAGCAATGACAACTTGGAAGAAGTATTCGAAAACCGTGAACAGATCGAGATTTCTAAACACTACGAGCGTATGCCAAAACCTACGTTAGTAGCGATCGATGAGTTCTTACATGACAAAGTTTACTTTAGAAACCCTTCTAAAGAACAAGAATAAGCTGTAGAAGCATGTCTCTAAAGGACAAAAATATTGTAATTGGTATAAGCGGCAGCATTGCCGCTTATAAAATTGCAACCTTGGTCAGGTTACTTCGCAAGGCTGATGCGTCCGTTCAGGTGATCATGACCGAAGAAGCGACGCAGTTCATCACTCCACTTACTTTATCCACCCTTTCCAACAATCCTGTGCTGGTCGATTATTATCAGCAAGAAACAGGGGAATGGAATAACCATGTGCATCTTGCAGAGCAAGCTGATCTGATCCTTATCGCACCAGCATCGGCAAATACCATTGCCAAATGTGCGCAGGGATTATGTGACAACCTGCTATTGGCGGTTTATCTATCTGCCAAAGGTCCTGTTGCCTTCGCTCCTGCCATGGATTTGGATATGTGGAAACATCCTGCCGTACAACATAACATTTCCTTGTTGAAAAGCTACGGACATGCTATTGTACCTCCTGGAACTGGCGAATTAGCCAGTGGTTTGATTGGTGAGGGAAGATTGGCCGAACCGGAGGATATATTTTCCTTTATCCAGGACTATTTGGGTTCAGAAAAACCTTTACAAGGAAAAACAGCTTTAGTATCCGCTGGCCCTACTTATGAGGCTATAGATCCTGTACGTTTTATCGGAAACCATTCGTCCGGTAAGATGGGCTATGCGATTGCCAAACAATTGCAACAGCTGGGTGCAGAAGTCACTTTGGTAAGTGGTCCTACCGCTTTACCGACGCCTTCGGTTGTAAACCGTGTCGATGTGGTTTCAGCCCAACAAATGCTGGAGGCCATGGATGCCAACTTTTCTATAGCAGATATCATTGTGATGAGTGCGGCTGTGGCTGATTATACCCCGGTAGAGGTCGCAGACCAGAAGATCAAGAAGAAAGCCGAAGACTTTGCTATCTCTTTGAAGAAAACTACAGACATTCTGGCGAGCCTAGGCGCTAAGAAAACCAGCACCCAAACATTGGTCGGTTTCGCCTTAGAAACCAATAACGAATTGGAAAACGCTAAGGATAAATTAGGCAGAAAGAACCTGGATTTCATCGTGCTGAATTCCATGCAGGATAAAGGTGCAGGATTTGCACACAATACCAACAAGATCACCGTTATTGATCGTGATCTACAGGTTTCCAACTATGAGCTCAAATCCAAAGATGAGGTTGCAGTGGATATCTGTAAGCTGATTATCGAGCATCAGCTTCTGATCAATCAATAAGCCTATCCCTTTCTATTAAAGATTAGCTATCCTGATTTCTTTGGGATAATAGTTATTTACCCGATTGCCTAATACCTTTACCCAACCTAAGGATATCCCCTTATACTTCACTAAGCACCAGCCTTTCATTCCCGCGGGAAACAAAGCAGGATCTAAGGGTTCTTTCCTCAAAAAGTTCTGCGCATCGGATAATCCAATTTCAGCTGATGGAATGGCTTTGGCCTGCAATACACTCATGGCCAAATCATGGGATGGAACAAGTTCCTTTCCTAACCATTTACCGACCATAGTCCCAGCATTCTTCAGGTAAAGGACCTGCTGAGCTGCCTTTACATAGGCTTCTATGGATTTTGGAAACAGATGGACATTTTCATTATGGATAAAAGAAGCATAATCGTTGGGATTTTCCACCCAATTGACCAATGCATCTTTTGGAAGAGGTGATTTTTCCATCTTTACCTTCTTCATGGAAAACATGGGTTGGATACCCTTGAACTTTAATACCGCTACGAAAAATCCTTCTCCTTTTGTCTTATGTGGATAAAAACGGTAGCCATAAGCTTGATGTTTGGATGAAAGCGTTTCTTCAACCCCCCAAGCTTCTTCCAATGGTATTCGGATCGTTTCGAATTCATAATCATCATACAGCCAATCCAGTATCTGTTCGTTTTCTTCCTCGGAGTAGGAGCAGGTCGAATAGACCAATATACCACCAGTTGACATACTTGGCATCACATCAGCCAGAATACGTCTCTGACGCTCGCTACAGAGCTTCACATTGGCTTCGGACCATTCATCGATGCTATCTTCGTCTTTTCGAAACATGCCCGATCCAGAACATGGCGCATCGACCAGGATGAAATCAAAGAAGCCGGGTAGACGACGGAAAGAAGAAGGGTCGTTATTGGATACCACCGTGTTGGGCAATCCCCAATGCATGAGATTATCGCGGAGGATGTTCACCCGTGTTTTAATGATCTCATTTGCGATTAAGAAGCTATCCGGACTAAAGGAGGCATTCAATAAGGTAGATTTACCCCCAGGCGCAGCGCATAGATCCAATGCCTTAATATCCTTATCCCCCAATTTTAAGGTTTCGATGATATGTGATATGAACATGGAAGAGGCTTCCTGCACATAGTAACATCCCGCATGAAATAAGGGATCAAGGGTGAATTTAGGCCGTTCCTTTAGATATTTACCTTCTTTGCACCAAGGCACCTCTCCTGCTATTTCAAAGTCTAAGGACACAGGTTTGCGAGGGTTGAGCCGAATAGAAGTAAGCTTTTCTCCTCGTTCATGGGCATCTAAGAATGCTTTTTCATCAAACAAAGGGTTGGAGCCTAATTTTCTTACGAGGGCATTTGGAAGTAAATTACTCATGCTATTGCTAATAAATTCCCGTAAATTTACAGGAATTATCTAAATCCCTTTTTATATCACATGAAAGAATTTAAAAAATATTATATCATCACGGCTCCACCGGAGGATTTATACCGCGCATTGACCACCGAAATTACGATCAGGCTATGGACCGGAGACCTTGTTGAAATCGACCCCCATGTTGGTGGTGAATTCTCCATGTGGGATGGCGCCATCCAGGGAAAGTTCCTCGAAATGGAACCTTATAGTAAGATTGTACAGCAATGGTACTTTGGGGATCAAGCGGAAGAATCTATTGTGACCTTCAAACTCCATGAACATAAAAAGGGAACCTCCTTGGAGGTTAAGCATACGAATATCCCGGATGAAGATTATGATGATATCGTGGAAGGCTGGAATGAGACTTATGTTGCTTCGTTGATAGATTTTTACGAAGAAGAAGAGGAGGGGTAAGGGTAAGGAAATCTTTGATTTCCTTACTTTGAGTATTTAGTAGTAAGTAGTTAGTAGTTAGACCTATGGCGCCCTCCGTCATTGCGAGGAGGTACGAGGAAGCAATCTTTGGATATGTGCAGCACTTTGTCATGTGTAAAGATTGCTTCGTTCCTCGCAATGACGTGGCGTTCCTCGCAATGACGTAGTGGCGCCATAAAACAGAAAGCCCCGTCATCTCATCGATAACGGGGCTCCTTTGTAAAATTAGGCGCCGACCTACTCTCCCACCTGTTACGGCAATACCATCGG
>PJUC01000189.1_pt1 | contig 38037 bp, 36 predicted proteins | sample 1512161 | NCBI WGS metagenome assembly PJUC01 (sample SAMN08177676, study PRJNA422409) | Soil metagenome, whole genome shotgun sequencing project. | isolation source: Soil enriched on filter paper | place: USA: Madison | collected 2015-01-15
CTGCCGCATCAGGCTGTCCATATCCGGGCTCTTTAAAGCCAGGTATTGCTGGTATTTCAGGGAATCAGTCTGTTGGAGTTTGGATTGAATTCGGGCTTCCTGTTGCTTGAGCTTTTTCAGGAAGCTTGCATTGGTGGCTTCCAGTTTGCGGTAGTAGCGCTTGCTTTTGGAAATCTTCTTTTGAAAAATAGTATTTGCGGCCTGTTCTATCGCGGCGCTGTCCTGTGTAAATGCAGGATCGAAACTAAGCTCCTGTGCCCGGGCCGGCATAGGAGCGCATAAATATAGGAACACCAAGTAGCAAAAGCCACTTAATAATGATGTTTTTGACAAGGAGTTATAGTTAAGGTTATGGCCGCGAAGGTAAAATTAAAAGGTGAAGTCACCAACAGGTAGACATAAAATTTTTATTACTAATCAGCTGATACCCCTTCAATTACGGTAACGGTAATTTTTAAATAAGCGAAGGCCCGGTGTATACACCGGGCCTTCGCTTATTTAAAAAAGATTAAAGAAATTGCAATTAAAGCTTATTCACTTTTTGCATCCATTTGTAGCCTGTGGCATCTTCAAACAGGATCAGGTAAGTACCTGTACTCAGCTTGCTCAGGTCCAGCTCTTGCACCTGGCCTTGTCCTGCCGCCTGGCCGCTCACCAGGATCCTGCCCAGTACATCCACCACCAGGTATTTACTACCCTTGCTCAGCCCTTCTACTTTCACCAGGCCATTGGTCGGGTTAGGATACAGCTTAAATCCTGCCGGTTTAGGTTGATTACCGATACCTACAGTAACCTGCATTTCCAGTATATTACTGACGATCGATTGTGAGGCGGAACAGAAGTTAAAGCCTTCTGCAGCCACCTGGATATTCTCTCCGTTCAGGAAGTCCGTACCGGCTACGCCGCTCCAGGTAGCATTGGTTGCGCCTGAGATAAGCGTACCGCTTTTGTACCATTGCAGACTTGGAGTAGATCCTGCCGCATCATTAAGGGTAGCGGTAAAGGTTACCGTCTGCCCGGTTGATATAGACCCGGAAGGATTAGCCGATACGGTAATACTTGGGTTCGTATTGTTAATCACGCTCAGGTTTAAAGTCGTGATACTGTCACAGGCATTAGCCGCCGGTACAATATACGAGGCTGCGTTGGCGCCACCCGCAGTAACAGTGATACCATTCCAAACGATCGGTAATTCTTCAGAACAGATCGTATCGTAAACGGTTACCTCAGCAATTGGCTTCACGGTAATGGACATGGTTGCATTAGCCAGACAGCTGCTGGAAGTACCCGGGGTAAAGGTATAGGTACCGGATGCGATATTGCTTACTGTCGCCGGGCTCCAGGAACCGCTAAATCCATTCAGAGAAGTCGTTGGTAAAACCGGGGCAGTAGTGCCCTGGCAGAACGGAGCTACCTGGGTAAAGGACGGGGTAATCTGGCCACTCACATTAATGCTTACCGTAACCGGTATGGCACAAGGGAAGCTGCTCGAAGGTGTAAAGGTATAAGAACCGCTGGTCGTGTTGCTCACTACCGCCGGAGACCAGGTACCGGTTACACTATTATTGGAAGTGGTCGGTAAAGTCGGCGCGGTAGACCCGGAACAAATATCAGAAGGTAAAGTAAAGGTCGGTGTGATAATTGTACTTGGTAAAGTAACTTCCAGTGGGCCTACCCAATCAGAAAAAGAGTTGGTACCGCATGCCGCACGCACATACAGCTGCAAAGTGGCGTTCGTTGTAGTGTTCACAAACTGGTAGGTATTCGCACCCGCAACACCGGTTACAGAAACTATAGTACCTGCATTCACCAGGGAACCGATAGGTCCGTAGCTGATCTGGTAATTGGTACTTACCCCATTACCCTGCCAGGATAATAAACCACCGACACAAGTAGCGTTCGCAATAGATAAATAACCCGGTAATTTACAGGTCTGGTTCACATTAGGTACGATACTTACGGCCAGTACATTGGTCACGCCTGCAGTAGTACCGGTTCTTTGGATCACAATACTGTCGATCTGTTTATTCCTGTTGGCGGTACTGATCACGATAGCGGAATCATGCATTCTCGGGCCACCGGTGCTGGTACCTTCCAGGCTGTTATTCGTCCTGTTGATCCGGCCCAGGCCGCTCACGACCACATTAGTGTTGCTGGTGTACCAGTCGGCAAAGTTCATCGCCTGGGTTTGTGTCGTACCATCTGAGAAGTGTACGATCGCATTGAAATTACCAATAGCACTTCCACTAATACCCATGACATAAACTTTGTTGGCACGTTTAGGTGCTAAAAATCTTACTGCGGCATTAGGAGTGCTTAACAACTGGCGTAAAGAGTTATTACCGGAATAATCCGCCAGGCGGTATTTCCGTACACCGTTCTGAATGATCCGGTTATTCGGCACGGCATAAGTAGGGAAAGTCGCTGAAGAGGTAGCCTGGAAATCTTTGGCCACCAAAGCCCAGCTCACCCCATCTACATCATTATTGGTAGAAGCCATTGCTGCACCGATACCATTAGCGACCACATCAGCATTGAACTGGCCCAGGGAAACCGGGGTAAGAGTGTCGAAAGGAGTGCTGAATGGAATATTGACCCAGACACTGCTATCGCCTACAGCACAGAAAGTGCGAACATAGAATACGTAGTTGGTCGCCGGGTCTAATGTAGTAAAGTTAACCGGGGAAGCTGTTACAGTAGCGTTCGCAGCAAGACCCGTAGCGCCGGAACCAGGTAAAGTACCATCAGTTCTTAATTCATAAATGAAATTAGTCGGCGGGTTACCTACTGTAGGTGCTACAAAAGAGATACTAGCTGCCGTAGCCGTTACCGGGCCGGAAATAGCCAGGTTTACCGGGTTTACACAAACGCCTACCGGGGATACTACAGTAAAGGTATAATCCTCGGCTTCTCCACCACTTAAATTGACACAGGCATTCATTGTTGCGCCCAGGTAATAAGAAGTACGTACCCGCATCCTGGTACTACCCGGCATAGCAGTTAAAGGAACCGTAAAGCTACCGGTTACGGCAGTTCCGGTAACAGTGCTGTAGTTACCGGTATAAACTTTCTCAGTTACTTCATCAAAAGCGCCATCCTGGTTCCAGTCTATATAAATAGCCCGGTAAACAAACTGTGAGTTGGTCGTCAAAGAGAAATTCACCGTATTACCCATCAATGCAGAGGCGGACTGACCAAGATATTGGTTATAAGATCCGGAACCCGTTGCGTTATTGGTAATATTGGTAAGACCGTTCGTGGTTGAAAAACTGGAAATGTAGTAATTGGTACCCGTTGTCGAGGTTGGTGTACAGTAACAACTGGTTGGCGCATTAATCCCCACATTGATCACATTTGAAGTGGAAGTCAGGCCACTACCGGTACAGGTAACAACGCACCTGTAAAAAGTGGCTGCGGATTGGGAATGCGCATAGGTAGCTGTAGTAGCACCGGTGATATTGGTATAAGTACCGCCTGCTGTAGCAGAGGACTGCCATTGGTAAGTAATACCCGGCGCCGGTGTAATACCCGTAAGCACCAGGTTAAAGCTGATAGTAGGACAAACAGAAGGCACAGAAGCAGCTGCCACTCCGGTAGCCGGTGTACCATCACAAAGCGTTGTAAAATTGCGCACTAAGGTCCATACACTGCTATCGGAAGCGCTACATAATGACTTGACATAAGCATCGTATGAAGTGGCCGAAACAAGGCCCGTAGCATTGGCATTGGTAAGCGCTGTGGTACCGGTAGCGGTAGCCGCTACAGCCGGTGCCGTAACCGGATCTGCGCCCGCTGCCACCACTTTCCAGCGATAGTTAGCAGGCGTGGAGGTAGATGCGGTCCATGTGATAGCTGCTGTAGTAGCAGCGGCCGTTACCTGCACATTAGAAGGTGCCAGGCAAGTGGCAGCATTGGTTACTACTAAAGTATAGTCGGCATAACGACCCCAGCTATAGGTACCACAAGGTACGGCACCATCGTTAGCGCCGCCGCCATTGGCAGACCGGGTCCAGATACGCATCCGGTAGTTGCCGGCAACAACGCTTGGCGGAACAGAAATATTGCCCGTATAAGTTTGCGGATCATTAGCGATATAAGCGGGGAAAAATAAAGTTTCACCGGCATCCTCAAAATCGTTATCGTTGTTAAAGTCAACAGCAATACCAGTAGATGCCCATCCTGCAATGGTAATGCTCACGGCGGTAGGCGTACCTGCTGTTATGGGTACATTCTGGGTAAGAAAATTACCATAAGCACTACTAAATGAAGGGCTTTGGGTATAGGTACCTATCGTGACCTGGGTCATCCCCCAACTAGAATAGCCGTTCGGATAAGACATCGAACAATAGGGCGCTTGCGCTGAAGCCTGGGTCACACCAAGACCCAGAAAGCCTAAAGTAAGCGAAAGCAACTTAGGCTTAAAAAAATTGAATAAATTTTTCATGCTCATTAATTAAAATTTTCAAAAAAAGGATAGGCACACTTGTACATACAGTATTTGGGCACTTGTTAACAAATACCCAAATAATAGACGACAATTTTAAGCATTAAGTTGGTAAAATGCAAGAAATACAGGTACCGTTTTTAATTTTTTTCTATTTTCAGTAATTTTATCTAGCTAAATAGATTATTAACAGGAACATACATAATCAGCGGACTAAAAAATCGGCACATAAAAAAGGCCACCTGAATATCAGATGGCCTTTTTATTATCCAAAGTATTTGAAATTTATTTTTTTGCTTCAACGGCAACGCGTTTTTCTTTGATACGTGCTGCTTTACCGAAACGCTCTCTTTGATAGTACAATTTAGCACGACGCACCTGGCCACGCTTATGTACTACGATAGATTCGATATTTGGAGATAAAACAGGAAATAAACGCTCAACGCCTACACCGTCAGAAATTTTACGAACAGTGAAAGTAGCGGTAGCACCTGTACCCTGACGTTTGATAACGTCACCTTTAAATGACTGGATACGCTCTTTAGTACCCTCAATGATTTTATAATTAACAGTGATATTATCACCGGCTTTGAAAGCAGGGATTTCTCTCTTTGTAGTTAATTGTTCGTGGATAAATGCAATTGCTGCTTCCATTTTAAATTAATTTTATTGATGTAAATCAAAATATTATACCAAAGCCTTAAAAAGACTATGAAATTATTTTACTTCAGCTACAAGGTTTTTGAAGCTTTCAGGTTGATTCATAGCTAAGTCAGCTAAAACCTTTCTGTTCAGGTTGATTCCTTTTTCATTCAACTTGTGCATGAAAACAGAATAACTCAAGCCTTCTTCACGAACCGCTGCATTGATACGCGCAATCCACAAACCGCGATAATCGCGTTTTTTCAACTTGCGTCCTACATATTTATAGCCTAAACCTTTTTCTAAAACGTTTTTGGCAACGGTATATACGTTTTTACGCTTACCATAAAATCCTTTAGCTTGTTTAAGGATTTTCTTTCTTCTTGCACGTGATGCAACTGCATTTACTGAACGTGGCATAGTTTATCTAAATTAAATACTATTTTAATAAAATTGTTTTCTAAAACGTACCTCTTTTACAGAGGGAATCTATTGCTTAGCGCAATCTCAACATTCTCTTAACCAATGGCAGGTTTGCAGAGTGGATCTCTACACTACCACGCAGGTGGCGCTTACGTTTTGTAGACTTTTTAGTCAACAAGTGACTTTTATAAGCTTTAAAACGACGGATAGAACCATTACCGGTAACTTTAAAAGTCTTCTTAGCTCTTGAGTGTGTCTTTAACTTTGGCATAATTTCAAATTTCGGACTGCAAAGGTATATTTTTATTTTTCTTCTACCAAAAAAATTAAAGAAATATTTTTTTAATTCTTTATTTAATGATTACCGCTTCCCTTTGGGCAATTTAGCCGCTATCAGCTCCATCGAATCCGCGATCAGTTCCTTCACCAGCTTATAAGGCAGAGAACCGTCCAGGATAAGGGTATTCCAGTGCTTTTTATTCATGTGATAACCTGGTATAATGGCGCTATACGCCTCCCGCAACTCCAGGGCTTTGTCCGGGTCGCATTTTACATTCACACGCGGTGGTACCTCATCCAATGCCATCAGCAGGAAGATCTTCCCGCCATACTTAAACACCAGCGTTTCAGGCCCAAAAGGAAAGGCTTCCTCTATGCCCTCCTTCAACGCCATCACATAAGTTCTTAATGCTTCTATATCCATCCTTAAACCGCTTTTGTTTGCTTGTAGCCCCATTCGATAAGCCAGGCAGTGATCTTTTGCTTATAATCGCCCTGGATAAGGATAATACCGTCTTTGGCGCTACCGCCGGTGCCACATTTTGTTTTTATTTTTTTCCCTAAAGCCTGGAAATCTTCTTCATTACCCAGGAATCCTTCTACCAGGGTAACCACTTTACCTCCCCGTTGTTTGCGGTCCAGGATCACCCTTAATTTTTGTGTTCCGGGCTCGGATGTTACGATTTCCGCATCCGGCTCTTCTCTCATTGCCTCCGGGTTGGTAGAAAATACTAAACCTCCCAGCGAAGACAAACCTAATTTTTTCTCTTTTGACATAATTATTCGATTTTATCAGCTAAAACCCTATTATTTTTTTCACTGCCCACTTTATGGGTTGTCCATAATTATTGGACTGGAAAAGATGATACTGCTCTTCCTGGGGCCCGAAGCTCCGGTAAAAATCGGCCACATTTTTAAGATCAGAACCTTCAAAATCAAGCTTCCTGTCACTACCCGCATATTTTCGGATCAGCTCATTAATAAAAAAATAAGTGGCCCGTAAAACGCGGCCTTTTTCATTAGGCGCCCCCAGCACATAATACATTGCTTTATGATCCGCCAGCATTAAAGCGGCAAAAACCAGGTCGCCCTGCTCATTTTTCACCTCATAAACCCGGGTCTGAAAAGCCTTGATTTGCCGACGGTCCAGCTCCCGGAACGCATCATAAACATAATCTTTCAGCTGCGCCAATGTGCCGTAGGCAGACCGGTATAAAGCGATTACTTTTTCAATATCCCCTTTTTCTTCCAGTACCAATCCACAAGCCGTAGCCTTTTTTATATTCCTTGCTCCGCTTTTGGTAAAATTAGCGCTTAATACGGGATATTCAGGTGATAAATCTAAACTATAATTAGTACGGGCCCGGGTAATAATTCCCGGTGCTACAGGCGGTGATACCGCTATACTGATCACTTTATAACGTTCCCGGATTAACTGATTCAGGGCTTCAATCACTGGCTTATCCAATGCAACACCGCCCAGAACAGAGAGCTGCACTTGTTGGGTTGCGGCAGGTTGCATCAACCAGGGCAAATGCCCTTTCCGGAAACCGGTAAGCGGAAAACAAGCCACATAATCACCATAAACGGCCCCTTTCCAGGAGCGGGCAAAAGTATCCAGGTAATCATAGTAATTATAAACCTTGGCCACAGGATCGGAGGCGACACAGCGGTCCCAGAGCAATGGATCGATCGCTCCGGCCTCCAGTATCCGCCACCTGTCTTGCTTCGCCATAACCTACTTAAACTTTAATGCCTTAACAATTTTTATCTTGCGCACCATGAGTGCCGGTAACAGCATGATGAGCGAGCAGAATGCCAGCGTACCCAGGGCGACCAGTAAAATATAGAGCCAGTTGAGCGCAACCGGTGCGGTTTTCATATAGTAAACCGACTCATCCAGTTTGATCAGCGAAAATTGCAATTGCAGCCAGCAGAGCAGTACCCCGCTAAAGGTCCCCCAGAGTATTCCTTTCAAAGTAACCCTTGCAGCATGGTATAGAAACACCTGCCGGATCTGCCTGTTTTGCATCCCTAGGGCCTTCAGGGTACCCACCATCTGCGTTCTTTCCAGGATATAGATCAGTAGCGCGGTTGCCATATTAATGGCTGCAACCACCCCCATTATCACCAGGATCAGCGCCGCATTGGTATTCTGGAAATCCAGCCAGGAAAAAATATAAGGATAGATCTCTTTAATCGTAGATATAGACATCGGTGGCTGCAGGTAATCCTGGTAGATCCGGGCGCTGACTGCCTCCGATTGCCGGTAATCCTTCAAGCCGATCTGCAAGGCGCTTATATCCTGGTCTTCCCAGCGGTTGACCGCACGCAATAAGCGGATATCACACAATCCGAATCCCTTGTCCACCTCCTCCATACCAGTATGAAAACTGCCGGTTACATTAAGCTTTCTTACAGTAGGGTTACCTTGCTCCGGGTTAAAGAAGACAATAAAGACGGCATCTCCTATCGCCAGGTCCAAACGGTTCATAGTTGCCTGCGACAGTACCAGGTCGCTGCTGTAGCCGGAATCGGTATATTGTATTGGCTTGCCGCTGAACTGTATGGCATCAGAACTGTTCATCGGATAACCCGGTGCTACTCCTTTTAGCTTAATGCCTTCCAGGCCTTTTTCGGCCTTGACAATTGCCGGCTTTAAAATAAAAGGATAGACAGACTGTACCTCGTTTACGGAACGGATGTCCCGGATCATTTGTTCGTCTTTAGGAAAAGGAGCATCTCCTATCAGGCTGCTCGGGTTGGCCGAAAACATACTCACCTGGGCATGCCCCCAAAATACGAACATTTTCTCCCTTATCTTGGTCTTAAAGCCATGTACTACCGAGATGGCTATGATCATCACCGTCACACTTAGGGCAGTAGCAATAGTGGCCAGCCGAAGGATAAACTTCGAAAAAGTGGACTGTTTATTGCCCGATATCTGTTTGGCTATGTAGTAAGAAAGGTTCAATGAATACTTGGTTTTTGCCTGGTATGCGCAAAAATAAGGGAAAGCCTGCTGAATTGTTCATTAAAGTACTTATGTTATGCCGGTATTAATTCTCGTAAAAGTTTTTTCTAATTGGTTACTTTTGATTTGCTTTGCAAAAATTATGCCTGCTCCGGCAGGATTAAAAAGATGTGGTGCCCGGATTCCCGGGTTTCGGCGCTTATGTTTTTATTTAAAAAGAAGAATGAAAAAACTATTTATTGCAGCTTTACTGGGTGTAGGTACATTCAGCCATTCATGGGCACAAAAAAAGGATTACCAGATCAACGCGGTAGCTTTTTACAATCTTGAAAACCTGTTTGACCCGGCAGATGATCCGAACAAAAATGATGAAGAGTTCACGCCCGGCGGCACCATGGGCTACACGGATGCCGTCTATCGTAAAAAGCTGCAGAACCTTTCCCGGGTACTTTCCGAGATCGCTACCGAGAAAGTTCCGGATGGTCCTGCCATCATTGGGGTAGCAGAAATTGAAAATGAAAAAGTACTGCAGGACCTGGTGGCAGAACCCAAACTGAAAGACCGTAAATTAAAGATCGTTCATTTCGAATCTCCCGATTTCCGCGGCGTAGATGTAGGCATGCTGTATAATCCTAAATATTTTAAGGTATTGGATGCGCAATCCATCAACGTGGACATCAGCGAGAATGGCAGAAAAGAATATACCCGGGACATTTTATATGTTACCGGCCTGCTGGGCGGTGATACCGTCTCTGTATTTGTCAACCACTGGCCTTCCCGAAGGGGTGGTGAAGCGGCCAGTGCCTGGAAGCGGATTAAAGCGGCCGGTATCTGTAAAGAGATCATTGCTAAAAAAGTAAAAGAAAATCCTAATTATAAAGTGATCCTGATGGGTGACCTTAATGATGATCCCATCAGCCACTCTGTAGCCCTTACTTTAGGCGCTATCGGCGATAAGGATAAATTAAAACCCGGCGGGCTGTTCAATCCCTGGTTGTCCTTCTACAAAAAAGGTATTGGTACTTTGGGCTATGGCGACTCCTGGAACCTGTTTGACCAGATCATTATTTCCCAGGGCTTTTTAAATCAAAATGCCGGCGGATGGCAGTTTTACAAAGCCGAGATCTTTAAACGGTCCTATATGATCAGTAACTTCGGAAGGTATAAAGGCTACCCGCACCGGTCATTCTCCAACAACACCTGGATCGACGGTTACAGCGACCACTTCCCTACTTATATTTATCTGATTAAAGAGCTATAAGAACTCACTATTCCAAAAAGTACTATATTTGAATATAGTACTTTTTTATAAACATTTATAACACAATTACTACAATGAAAAAACAAAACATTTTAATTTTAGGTATCGCAGCGCTCTCCTCCTTTGCGGTTGCCTGTGGCGGAAATGACACGACAAAAACCGCTGATGGCCAGAAGACTGAGCAAACTACTTCAGACAGTAAAAAAGAAGAAACACCGGTAAAAACGGAAAACCTGCTTACCGATGTAGCATTATTAGAGAAAGCGGAAGCGGAATTGAGAGCTATGCCAAAATTTAGCGGTAAGGACATCAAAGTGTTCCAAAACGTAAATTTCTATAAAGACGGACGTATCACGATCGCCTTACAGGACCCGGGCAAACCTGAAAATATTGATGAATATCATTTCGCAGATGGCAAATGGGGTGCGCCTCAGGCTGTACAGATCTCCGGAAGTGGAAAAATGGACGACAATACATGGGCCCTCTCCAAGATCAAATTCAGCACCGTTGCTACCGTTTATAATAACTGGAATGAAAAGGCAAAATCTTTAGAAGGCGGCGCCAATAAAGAACTGACCAGCATTGACCTTTTATTCTGGGTACCTAAGCAGGAAGTACGCTGGAGCACTTCTAACGTAGAAACGGAACGCGAAAAGTACCGGATCGAGTATAACCTGGACGGAAGCGTGAAGGAATTCAAAAAGAGCTAATCTTATCCAATAAATAAAAATCCCGGAATATACTATTCCGGGATTTTTTATGTTTAATAAGGCTGACTTAAGCCATTGTAATTACAGGCTCAGGTCATCGTCTGCAGCATCTGTTTTAGGCGCATTGTCTACCGGGGCAGACTGAGGCGCTTCATTTCTTTCCGCTCTTGGTTCTCTGCGTTCAGGACGTGGCCCGCGACGATCTCCGTTACGGTCATTTCTGTCTCTGCGATCACGATCACCACCCTCGCGGCGCTCTCTGCGTTCACCTTCCGGCTTCTCTACATAACCTTCCGGTTTTTCCATTAACACCTTACGGCTTAAGCGGAATTTACCGGTTTTGGCATCTACACCTAATAGTTTTACTTTGATAGCATCGCCTTCGTTCAATATGCCGTCAAGGTTTTCTAAACGTTTCCAGCTTACTTCTGAAATATGCAATAATCCCTGTTTGCCCGGCATAAACTCCACAAATGCACCAAACGGCATAATGGATTTAACAACAGACTCATAAACTTCACCTACTTCAGGAATCGCTACAATACCCTTGATCCAGGCCATAGCCGCATTTAAGCTTTCCCCGTTATTGGAGAAGACCTTCACCACACCGGTGTTACCCACTTCTTCAATATTGATCTCAGCACCGGTTGTTCTTTGAATTTCCTGGATGATCTTACCACCAGGTCCGATCACAGCACCGATAAACTCTCTGTCGATGATCAGTTGCTCAATACGTGGAGCATGAGGTTTAAGATCCTCACGGCTTTGTGGTAAAGCCACATACATAGCATCCAGGATATGTAAACGGCCTTTGTTAGCTTGAGCTAAGGCGGAACGCATTACATCCATGCTTAAGCCATCTACTTTAATATCCATTTGAATACCGCAGATACCTTCACGGGTACCGGTAACTTTAAAGTCCATATCACCCAGGTGATCTTCATCGCCCAGGATATCGGTGAGTACCGCCCATTTACCGTCTTCGGCACGGCTGATCAGGCCCATAGCTACCCCACCCACGTGTTTAGGGAAAGGTACGCCTGCATCCATCAAAGCCAGGGATCCGGCACAAACAGTAGCCATAGAAGAAGATCCGTTAGACTCCAGGATATCAGAAACGATACGCACGGTGTAAGGATAATCTTTTGGCATCATTTGCCATAAAGAGCGTTTGGCCAGGTTACCATGCCCTACTTCTCTACGGCTTGGTCCGCGCATAGGCTTGGTTTCACCGGTTGAGAATGGCGGGAAGTTATAGTGTAAAAGGAAATTATGATAATTAGAAGTTCCGGCGGTTTCCACCAGCAATTCATCATCTTTAGTACCTAGGGTAACAGTAGTTAAAGATTGGGTTTCTCCGCGGGTAAATAATGCAGAACCGTGCGGGCTCGGCAGATAATCGGTTTCAATATATAAACCACGAACCTCGTCCAGCTTACGGCCATCCAAACGGCGGCTTTCGTCCAGGATCATATTGCGTACGGTATAGTATTGCAAATCGTCATAATAACGTTTGGCAAAAGCGATCTCCGCATCTTCCGGCTCTTCACCTAAAGAAGCGATCAATTCCTCTTTTAAAGCTTTTAAAGAAGCAGAACGATCGTGTTTTGCACTACCGGCTCTGGAGATCTCCAGCATTTTCGCACCGGCAAAAGCTTCAACTTTTGCTTTGATTGCTTCATTTTCTTCAAATGGAGCTACCTCGCGTTTAGCAGGAGCACCTACTTTTTGTCTTAACTCTTCCTGTGCTGCCACCTGGCGACGAATAGCCGTGTGAGCGGTTTCGATAGCCAGAATCAGGTCTTCTTCCTGGCATTCTTTAGACTCACCCTCTACCATCATAATGTTCTTCTCGGTAGCTGCGATGATGAAGTCCATGTCTGAATTTTCCATCTCTGCAGGGGAAGGGTTGATCACCATTTGACCATCAATACGTGCAACACGTACTTCGGAAATGATCTCCTGGATAGGCACATCGGATACTGCTAATGCAGCCGATGCTGCCAGGCAGGCTAAAGCATCCGGCATCACTTCCGGATCATTAGAGATCAGGGAAACTAAAACCTGAACTTCACACAGGTAGCTCTCCGGGAATAAAGGACGCAAAGCCCTGTCGATCAAACGACAAATTAATATTTCATAATCACTGATACGGCCTTCTCTTTTAAAGAAAGAACCGGGTATACGACCTGCAGAAGCAAATTTTTCCTGGTAATCAACAGTTAAAGGGAAGAAAGATTGGCCTGGCTTGGGTTCTTTGCTCGCTACAACGGTAGCTAAAATTACACAATTACCACATCTTACTGTTACGGCGCCATCCGCCTGACGGGCTAATTTCCCCGTCTCAATAATTACTTCTTTACCATTTTCTAAGGTAAAGGAAACCGAAGTTCCTTGTAAATTCATAAATCTAAAATTTTGTGAGAGGTTTGTCCGCTAATTTAGGTATTGAAATGTTCCTCTCGAATAAATATACTATTTTAACTGATGCGAAGTTAATATAAAAGATGTCAATAAGGAATTAATTATTTGAACATGTTTTACAATTAGCTTAAATTAGCTCACTAAATCTTGAAAACATGCTCAAACAGCTTGGAGGGACTATATTAATAGTCGCAGCAGCAACAGCAAGCGGTAACGCCCAGGTATATGACTACAACTATGGAGGAAAAACAGACCATGCCGGGTTACAGTTTGATTTCAACCAGAACATGGGCAGTAGCCAGATCGATAAAGATGGTACCAAAAGTACCTTTGCACCCTTTGCGCGTCTTGGGGTATATCTCAAAAGGCAAATCAGCCCCAATTTTTATTTACGTGCTGCGCTGATGTACGGCAACGGAAATTTCAGCTATAGATACACCCAAGGCTTTAATGCCACTTCAGATACCTCCTATCCTATAGGTATTTTAGGAAAAAGGAGCATCTCCGTTCCCGTTATAGAACCGGAAATAGCGATCGGCTATTTTTTTCGCTTTAATCAAAAACACCAGTTTGACCTGAGGTTAGGCGTTTCTGCCCACTTCTATTTATCCAGGTACAATAATTTCTATGATACCACCTACACCAATGTAAATCTCAATAAAGCTACTCATATGGTAAGGTTTGCGACTACCGATCAATTCCAGACCAATTACAGTGGAAACCAATGGGGTATGGTCAATACTAATTTATTTATCGGCTATAAACGCATCCATTATAATGATTTTTCTGACCGGTTAGGTATAGGTTTAACCTTTGGGTTTACCGTATACAATAAGAATGCCGGTATCGCTACTTACCGGGGCTATAATGTAACTTATAATTACGCCATGTGGGAAACACAGCATAAGCTCACCTACCTTTCCGCAGGTATCCGCCTGGAATATGATATTTTCTAAAAGCAGCAAATCTCAATAGACTTCATAAAAGAACCCGCTATCTCTGAAGATAACGGGTTCTTTTTTATGCGCAGAACTGCTTACTATTGTAATTTAAAATCAATTGGTAAGGTAAAATACGAACGTACGATCTGTCCGTTCTGGGAGGCCGGTTTCCACTTAGGTCCTGCACTAACAACCCTTACGGCTTCTTCAGGAAGACCATTCCCTAACTCTTTACCACGTACTACCCTAACACTGTTAATAGAACCGTCTTTTTCAACTACGAATTCCACAACGACTTTCCCGGTCACTTCCGCTTCCTGGGCCGCTTTAGGATATCTTAAGTTATCTCTTAAGTATTTATTCCAGTTTCCAGGCTCCTGGGCTTTGTTCTGTACTGCACGGAAGATCTCTGTAGAGCTCTTTCCGCCGCCGTCTCCACCAGTTAATACCGGTTCAGGTTTACCAGTTCCGCTTGGCAGATTACTTAATGAAGGGTCGATCGCATTCGGATCTTCAGAACCTTCCTGGGTACTTTTACCGACTACCACTTTTTCGTCTTTTGGCTTTTCTACCAGTTTTTCTTCTTTAGGTACTTCAGCGTCCTTTTTAATTTCAGGAACGGTGAACTTTACAGAAGGTTTTACCGGTGGCGGTGCCGTTGGTGGTGGTGGTGGTGGTGGTTCATTTTCCTTTAATGGTGGTGGTGGTTCCAGATTTTTCATCTCGGTCACTACCGGCACATTATTGGCCATATCTATATCCTTTGGCTTCGGCTTGATCAGCATCGCGCCAAATACGCCACCTACAGCAAGGATTGCCAGTAAACCGGCTACCATTGCCCTACGGGGATATTTTTTACGCAGCTCGTACCCACCATACTTTTTGTTTTTACCTTCAAAAAGTATGTCGAGGTAACTCGCATTTAAAATTTGTTTCGCATCCATAAGAATTAATATTTTTTGCTAAGTGACAATGATTTATTCTCCATTAGCATTTTCTGTAGCTTCAATAAATTCCAGGTCAACCGGGGTAATATCTACTACTGCATAAATTGGCACCGCGTTAATGGTCATTTCATCCAGTACATCGATCAGGTCATCAGTCGTGGAGTTTTCCGCAGGCTTGATCATGATCGTGATCTTATCATCAGCAGCTAAAGCACCACTGGCGACTAAAGCTTGTACTTCTTTTTTCTTAGCGATAATTGCATCCCTGATACCTCCCTGGTCTTTAAACCCGGTTACTTCAAGTTTTGGTGGATTAGCTGCATCTGTACCCATTCCGTAGTAGTAATAGACGCGATGGTCTTTACTCAACAGGATGGTCATAGCCGTGCTTTCCTTCACCTTGCTTTTATCTTTTTCTTCCATCTTCTCATCCTTAAACGGCATTTGTATCTGCATCGCTTTAGGCTTGGACATGGTAGTGGTGAACATAAAGAAGGTAATCAAAAGGAATCCAAGGTCCACCATTGGTGTTAAGTCAACCCTGGGGGAACCCTTCCCACCTTTCACTTCCATTTCTGCCATTGTGATAATATTTTGAGGCTTTTGAAAAGCCTAATTATTAATGATTGTGTTTACTGCTGTGTTTTTCCGGCAGATAATTCCTGATCTAACGCGGAGCCCTTAGGTACGCCTTTACCTTCAGTGATAAAGTTGAAACGGAAAACCTGCTGATGTCCTAATGTGGCAATGATTTTTTGCACATGCGGATAAGCGGCCTCTCCATCAGCTTTGATCGCGATACGTAAGTTAGGGTTGCTCAGGCGGGTTGTTCTGATCCAGTAAGCCAACTCGTTGGAATCAAAAGACGAAGAGGTATCGGTAGGAATTCCCGGCGCTGTTTTATCATACTTGGCCCTATCCGAAAAAGGTAGCGCCAGGTAAGAAGGCAACATGTTGAAAGGTACTCCTATGGAGCCGCCTTCTTTAAATGCCTGCACCTGTTCAGGGTTCAGGTTCAAACCTTTGCTGCTGCTGATCTCGTTAATGATCTGCTCTCTTACATTTAAGTTATCGATAGAGAAAAACACTCTACCTTCTTTCGACACGGTAAGCAACATAAAGTCATCCGGAATAGGCGTTGTTGATGTAGATGCCGGCGTCCGTACTTCTACCGGCTCCGTAGGCTTTATCTTGGTTGCCAGGATAAAGAACGTTAACAGTAGAAACGCCACATCACACATTGCCGTCATATCCACATGCGTGCTCTTACGGGGCATTTTTGCTTTTGGCATTTTTCTATTTTTTTATATTAGACGAAAAGTGTTTCCTGATTCCACAAAATTATTTTGTGAAATTTCAAAAAACTATTTGTGGTTGATAGCGAAACTTTGTGTTAAAGTAAAGCCACTCTCGTCAATATTGTAGTTAATACCATCAATGATAGTAGTATAGAAGTTATAGAAAATGATCGCAAAGAATGAAGTAGTAATACCTAATGCAGTATTATAAAGAGCCTCGGAGATACCGGCAGCAAGCGCTGTAGCATCAGGAGCACCTGCACTTGACATCGCAGAGAATGATTTGATCATACCGATTACCGTACCGATCAGACCTAATAAAGTTGCTGCTGAAGCCAAAGTAGATAAGAACACTAAGTTTTTCTCTAACATAGGTACTTCTAAAGCAGAAGCTTCTTCAACTTCTTTCTGGATAGACAATAATTTCTCATCCGTAGACAATTGCGTATTGTTAGCCATTTCTTTGTATTTCAACAAACCGGCACGCATTACATTACCTACAGAACCTTTTTGTTTATCACACTCAGCGATAGCTGCGTCCACGTTTCTGTTTGCCAGATGATATTGTACTTTACGCACTAATTCACCACCGTTTGTGCTACCTTTTGCTTTCAGGATCGCGATCGCGCGCTCAATAACAAACGCTAACATCACCATGAAACCAGCCATCAACAATGGTACGATGAAACCACCGAGGTACATATTACCTTTCCAGTTACCTGGTTTTGGTGTATGTTTTGCCGCACCGTCCGTGAAGTTATTTACATCACCCAATACGAAATGGTAGATCAATTGACCTACAACGATACATAAAGCTACGATCCCTAAATTTACCCAAAAGCCATTTGTGTTTCTAGTTTTAGTGTTAGCTGCCTTGTTCGCGCTTGACGCACTCTTAACATCTGCCATAATTCAATGTTTTGTTGTTTTAGAATTTTTGTTGTTTAAATTATTTTTTTCTAAAAAAGTATTAGCAAAGATATTGGTTCGTTTCAAAAAAACAATACCCTGTTAAAAAAAAACGGCTATCTCTCCCTTTTTAGTATACCTTACTGCATAAACAAATTTACAAATAATTAACATTCAATAACTTAGGTATCATTTACACCTTGATATTAATCCCCGGGCCGATTTGGTTACAATTTCATAACAATGCAGAAAGGTCATTTTGGCTTAATATACGGAAAATAAGCTTTCCATCCGGTGTATATTGAGGCTGAGTGCAGGCAAACAGCTCGTCTACCAGGCTCTGAGCTTGTTCTGCCGGTAGTATACGGGGCACAGCCATATTTTTCGACATGGTTCTTAAAAGGATTGTACGCTGCTCATCAATCACCAGGTCCGATTCATTTTTAAGCTGCTCCAGTACCCATTCCAGCATTTGCTGCTCCTGTCCGCCACGTATATCGGAAGGCACGCCCACAATCACATAACTATGGACCTCCGTACCCGGCTTAATATCATAACCCAGTAAATACAGGTCCGACAATACCTCGTTCAGCAATAAAGCATCCGAAGGGCTCAAGGATATGTCGATGGGGAATAAAAGCTGCTGTGACACATGTTCTCTGGCCCGCATCCGTTCTTCCAGTTTTTCAAATATAATACGCTCCAGTGCTCTTTTCTGATGCAAGAGTACGACACCCGATTTCATAGTAGTGATCAGGTAATCAGTCCACTGAATTACCGACTTTGAACCGGTTTCATCCATCAGTTGATCGCTCAGTAACATCGGCTGCACCGCAGAGGGCGTATCGAAAGTTACCGGCAACGGTGCCGCCAGGCCTGTACCCGGCATTTCAGGAAAAAATGCTTGCTGTTGTTGCTGCCATTGTTTCCGGTCCTCCCGGCTTTCAATAAAATGGGCCTGGCCGGCATTCGAAAATTTATCATACAGATAGCCCTGCTTCACCTCTTGCTGCCGGTGCTCTGTCATAGGCATCTTCAGGGCGTCCAGGTTTTGTATAGAGCTATCCAGGCTAAAGTCGATGGAGGGGGCCACATTAAACTTATTCAGCGCAAACTTAATGGCGGCCTGTAAATAGGCATACATGATCTTATCGTCATCAAACTTTACTTCCTGCTTGGTGGGATGTACATTGACATCTACCTTCCTCGGGTCTATTTCCAGGAACAGGATATAGGTAGGAAAGGCATCCTTGGCAATCAGGCCTTCAAAGGCATTCGTTACCGCATGATTCAGGTAAGCGCTTTTTATAAAACGGTTATTGATAAAGAAAAACTGGTTGCCTCTTGTCCGGTTGGCGGCTTCGGGTTTACCTATAAATCCCCTGATCTGCACGACATCTGTCAGTTCTTCTACCGGGATCAGGTTCTTATCCATCCCCGCTCCCAGCAGCGCCAGTATCCGCTGTTTCAGGTTACCTCCGGGCAGGTTATATTGTTCAATCCCATTATTGGTAAACCGGAATGCTATATCCGGGTGTGCCAGTGCGATCCGGAGAAATTCGTCCAGGACATGCTTGAGTTCTGTAGTATTTGATTTGAGGAAATGCCTGCGGGCCGGAACATTAAAAAACAGGTTCTTTACAGAGATACTGGTACCTCCTGCAAAGGCGACCGGCTCCTGGCTGCTGACTGCTGAGGAGGCTATCTCTATATGGGTACCCAGGGCGTCCTCTTCCCTCCGCGTCTTCAAGATTACTTGTGCTACCGCAGCAATGGAGGCCAGGGCTTCCCCGCGAAACCCTTTTGTGCGGATCTCGAACAGGTCTTCAATTTTTTTGATCTTTGAGGTGGCATGCCTTTCAAAACTCATACGGGCATCCATAGCGCTCATCCCTTTTCCGTTGTCCACTACCTGGATCAGTTCTTTTCCGGCATCTTTCAGAATAAGGTGCACAGACGTGGCGCCTGCATCCACAGCATTTTCTATCAGCTCTTTAACCGCAGAGGCCGGCCTTTGGATCACTTCCCCGGCAGCGATCTGGTTGGCTAAATGGTCGGGTAATAATTGGATAATATCAGACATCAGTATCAAAAAATAGCAGGCAATTAAATCAGGATTTCAAACCCCAAATTTACGACTATTGATTGGAATTATGGCCTATATCTGAAGGCGGTATTATTATTACCAACAAAGAAAACGGAGTGATCAAGCGGGTGGATCGTGACGGCATGTATATCTTCCCGGGTAAATTTTTTCATTTTTTTCCAGCTCTTACCGGCATCAGTGCTATGTAGCACTACGCCTTTCTCTCCTACTACATAGCCCTCGCTTCCTGCGAAAGTGATGTCAATATAGCGGTCTGTATTACTTAAAGGATTCTGACCATTTTTTACTTTTTTGAATGACCGGCCATCCTCCGTTATATGCGCTATGGTCCCGTTAAACCCTACGGTCCAGATATTATTCCGGTCGGTAATAAACAAAGCGCGGTAATTATCATCTGTCAGGTTTAACTGTTGCCAGGTATGACCTCCATCTTTTGTTTGCAATAATGCTCCGTAACCAACGGCATAACCCAGCTGCTCATCTACAAAAGCGACATCGTTGATGGCAAAAGGAAAGGAATCGACCTGCTGCAGTTGCATATCCGGCAAAAACCGGACAATAATACCTTTTTCAAAACCACTATTACCTGCAGCAAAACCCATTCCTGCATTATTAAAAGTAACCCCGGTAAAAGTATACCACCAGGAATCTCCTAAACCCAGCTGCCATTCATTATTGGCCGTACCTGCATTCATAAACATTTTACCATCAAAGCTGCCACAATAGATAGTGTTATGGTACTCTGTAATGCAATAAACTGCTTTATTCGAATACAAAACAGCATCATAATGAAACAATTGCCAGCTGGCCCCGTTATCATCGCTTTGATAAAAATCATTTCGAAAATGCCGATCGCCACCTACTATATGAATCCGGCCGTTATGATCTACCAGGACGCCATCTAATCGGCCTTTAGCCGGTACCGGTAAGGCAATTTGCGTTACCTCATTATCCCACTTTTTCCTGGAGCAGCCCGGCCCCAACTGCAGCAGCAGGAGCAGGAACACAAAACCAAACGTATACTTATGGCGCAATTTTCTGACTTTCATTACTAAACTCTACCTGATAAATTTTGATCAACATGATGAAGTAAGACAATAACAAAGGGCCGAATATCAACCCGATAACCCCAAAAATATTCAGGCCCAGGATCACCCCAAAAACAGTGATCAGCGGGTGTACATCCCCGAATTTTTTCAAAAACAGGAACCGGATTACGTTATCGGAAAAGCCTACGACTACCAGGCAGTAAATAGTCAGGAAGATCCCGTAGCCCGTTTCTCCCTGGGCAAATAAATAAATACATACCGGTACCCATACTGCCATAGTACCGATCACCGGGATGATGGACACAAATGCGGTAAGCAATGCCCAAAGTAATGCCCCGGGTACGCCACAGATCCAGTAGCCCAGCAATGCGATCAAACCTTGCGCAATGGCTAAAGCAGGGATACCCACCGCGTTGGAAATAACGAGGTTCTTTGTTTCGTCCCATACTTCCTTCCGGCTGTCCCGGGCAATAGGCAGGTAGTTTTTCACGCTCTGCTCAAACTTCCGCCCACCCACGAATAAAAAGTAAGCAATAAACAAGGCCGTGAAAAGATTGGCCAGGAGATTCGTCATTGCATTAAACAAGGAAGGCAGGATACCAATCCCTTTTTGTGCAAAATTCAGTATTTGCTCCCTGGAAATATTTAATTGCGGGAATTTTTGCTGGATATAATTATATACAGAAAGAATCTGGGATTTTATTTGTTCCGAATTAGCGATAAGGTCATTTATTTTAGGCGCCAGCACTTCTCCTACCAAGACAAGAGGCAATACCATCGCGATTAACAAGCCAATGATCATGGTAAGCGCGGCTACCCAGGGCTTCCAGCCTCGTTTGGTTAACAATTTAAAATACCAGGAGCGAAACATAATATAAATAGCAGTTGCTCCCAAAAATCCGGGGATAAAATAAGCCAGTTTCCAGATAATAACGATACCGAGAAACGCTATCAGCAGCATAATTACGATCTGCTTGATAATGTTATTGTCAATTGATTTCATAGTATGTTGCTTTTATGATAAATTTTATTCAAATTATCATCTTTTTAAGAAAAACCAGTAAAAAGTATTAAGATTATCGTAAATTTAGAACAATAAGTTGATTAGCAACAAAAGTAGTATAGATTTGTAACAGTAAATACATCTTTAACCTATTAAAATCAAAACATTATGGCAAACAACGCAGGAAAAACAGTAGCAACATTATTATTAGGAACAGTGGTAGGCGCAGCAGTCGGGTATATTTTAGGCACGGATAAAGAAAAACGTGATGAGCAAATTGACAAGCTTAAAGACACTGTGAATAAATTAAAAGATAAGGTGACTAAGAAGGCAAAAGATTTAGAGCAGGAAATTTTCGAAAACTAGGCTCAGCATACTTTTGTTTTGGCTTTTCGGCTTTGAAAAAGTATTTTTGTTTCACGTAAAAAAAATAAAAGCCTTTGGAAAATCCTATAAAAGCACTTAGACAATACATTACCCATTACATTAATCTTCGTTTTCAGGAATTCCGTTTGGAAGCATTGGAGCGGATCGTTAACGTGATGGGTTATTTTATTATGGGTGCAGTAGCTTTCTTCCTGGTAATGGTTATGTTTGGCTTTGCCGCCTTCGGTCTTGCCGAGTGGCTTTGCTATGTATTCAACAGCAGAACTCTAGGCTACTTTACGGTTTCAGCAGTTATATTGCTGCTGCTGTTCTTGCTTTTCTTACTCAGGAAAACCCTGTTCAGGTTCCTGGGTGGAAAGATACTCTGGATATTAACCAAGCCCAGAAATGAGCAAGAAGCCGATCACGAAGACTGATCTCCTTCTTCCCGACGCACTTTTAATATAAGTGCGCCTTTAACCCCTAAAACGGAACATAATGGCCAAACCTCTACGCAGCAAATACCGTACCTTCAAATCCCTCAAAAGTTTAGAAGACGCGCAGGATCGCATCAAAAGAGAGTACCGGGACATAGAGGATAATGCCATCGGCAATATTTTCGACCCGGTAAAAATTGGCATGGACCTGCTCCCTTCTGTATTCAGTTTTTTCAAATCCAGGAAGAGCAAACAGAAAAAATCAAGCCAGGCTAAACTTAATACTCTTAGCCTATATCCCGCTAATCCTTTAGCCCCTGCCCTGCCGTCAACAGAGCAGGCAGGTAAAAAAAATACGCTTTATATTTTAAACGTTGCTAAAAATAAAGGATTGGGCAGAAAGGTTGTGGCCTCGCTGATTCGCTGGCAGCTCGTAGAACTGGGTATATGGGGAATCAAAAAAATAGTTCAAAAGAAAAAATAAGGTAAAAGAAAAATCCGGCAGTATCTGCCGGATTTTTCTTTTACCTTACAGGATATAAAAAGCTGATTAAGCAATCACTTTCGCTGTTGTAGCAGCTCCGGTTCTTTTATTAAAAGCTTGTGTCATTTCCATACTGATCGCCTGGCGCTCTACCAACACAGTAGTATTTCTGTCGATCTCTAAAGCTATAGTACCGTCTTCATTAGTACGGGTGATTTTTCCATGAATACCTGAAGTAGTGACTACTTTTTCACCTACTGCAATCGTTTCCGCAAAAGCTTTTTGTTCTTTTGCTTTCTTTTGTTGTGGACGAATCATAAAGAAATACATTACAACGATCATTCCGACCATCATAAAAATCCCCATTCCTCCGCCACCTGGCGCCGCTGCCTGCAACAAAACGTTTGTCAACATAATATTTTTATTTTTTTAAGGTGCAAAGATAGTCAAAAAAACACTTAAGGAAACATTAAATACCTCTTATTATTTCCATTGCACCTCTTCCGGTAAAAACTGGCGCACATCACCATTGTACCGGATCACATCACGTACCAGGGTCGAAGAAACCGTTGAATATTCGGGAGAACTGGTCAGGAATACGGTTTCGATATGCTTACTGAGCATACGGTTCATGTCCGCGATTCCTTTTTCATATTCAAAATCACTGACATAACGGATGCCCCTTAAAATAAAACGGGCATTGATCTGTTCGCAGTAGCCAATGGTGAGGCCTTCATAAGCATGCGCCTCAACTTTATCGGTATCCCTGAATATCTGGTTGATCCAGTTTAATCTTTGCTCAATAGAAAACATAGGCTGCTTGGAAGAGTTCAGCCCCACCCCGATCACTATTTTATCAAACAGGGGTATGGCTCTTCTGATTACATCAACATGACCTAATGTTATCGGGTCAAATGTACCCGGGAATAAAGCTATGCGCATAAAATCGTTTTAAAAAATTAAAAAGGGCTTTGAAAATCAGTAAACAGTTCAAAGGCTTTATCTCTTGCGGAAATAACCGGGTCTTTCACCTCCCAGTCCATCCCAAAACTATCCCAGCGAATGCCTGTATCACTTGCCTGGTGATACCCGGAAGATACCAGGTAATAAGTCATCGCATCAGCTCCCAGCGATTTAAAGCCATGAGCAAATCCCTTAGGGATATAATAAGCCCGGTGATTAGCTGCTGATAACACCTGCGCCTCGAAATGGCCGTAGGTGGGAGATCCGGTACGCAGGTCAATAATCACATCAAGTATGGCCCCTTTGGGACAAAAAACAATCTTTGCATGATCATGCGGGGGCAGTTGAAAATGCATGCCCCTGATTACCCCCGGGTTGGAATAAGAAAAATAACTTTCTTTCAATTCAAAGTCGATCCCGGCTTCCTGAAAAATAGTATCATTGAAGGTTTTCACAAAAGTCCCCCTGTCGTCTGAAAAAGCAGGTAAAGTAATCAGCTTAGCGCCGGGCAAACTTAAATCGATAAACTCCATAAATAATTTGATCTGGTAGTAAACAGGGCATCAAAAATAAGGATTAAAATTTACTCAAGGATTAAATCCGGGAATTATAAAGAAATCAAAAAATGACAACTTTACTAAACCTTTTCGTTTCCTACAGGTCTACTATTACGTGCTAAGATTAAAAAACGTTGCAACCATAAATAGTACAATCCATTTTTAAACTTATTAAATCAATTATATTATGAAAGGCAGATTTTTGGGCATTATCGCAGTATTGACTATTTTATTTTCTTTTGGTATTAACGAGGCCCAGGCCCAGCGTCATGGCAGCCGTTACGGACATCACCCATCAGAATTAAGGCACCATCCAAAGAAAAAGTACCACCACCCGAAACACATCCGTGCCAGAAGGCCGGTGGGCTATCATGGAGTAAGGGGACGCCATATGAGCCTAAGAGAAAGACGTGCTGTGGAAAGACATCACAAAATGGCTATCAGGGAGCATAAAAGAGCATTAAAGCACAGTAAAAATATCCGCAGGGTTCATTCTTATGGTTATGTGCGTCACTAATCAATAATTGAGCAATGGTGAAATGATCAAGGGAAGCTATGAATGGCTTCCCTTAATTGTAAGGTTATTTCGCTATTTAGCCGGCCCAGCCTTCCCGGTCGAGACTCCGGTATTGTATGGCTTCCGCGATATGTTCGGCCTTAATCATTTCAGTACCCGCCAAGTCAGCGATCGTCCTGGCGACCTTCAAGATGCGGTCATAGGCCCGGGCCGATAGATTCAATTTTTGCATAGCGACTTTCAGCAACTTACTGCTTACCGTATCCAGCTGGCAGTATTCCTGCAACATTTTACTGTTCATCATCGCATTACAATAGATGCCTTCTGCATCCGCATAACGTTCCGTTTGCCGGTTCCGGGCTGCCATTACGCGCTCCCGGATTGCCGCACTGGGCTCGGTCTTCCTTTTTTCAGAAAGCTCGCTAAAAGGCACCGGCGTCACTTCTACGTGCAGGTCAATCCTATCTAACAGAGGGCCCGAAATCCGGTTTAAATATTTGTGCACGACCTGGGGTGAGCAGGTACATTCTTTTTCCGGGTGATTGTAATACCCGCAGGGACAAGGATTCATAGAAGCGATCAACATGAAATTGGCAGGATAATCCAGGCTTATTTTTGCCCTGGAAATAGTCACCCGCCGTTCCTCCATAGGTTGTCGCATTACTTCGAGCACAGTACGTTTAAATTCCGGTAGTTCATCCAGGAACAAGACCCCATTATGCGCAAGGGAGATCTCTCCGGGTTGCGGAAAACCGCCCCCACCGATAAGCCCCGCATCAGAAATAGTATGATGCGGACTTCGGAATGGCCTTTGTGCGATTAATGAGGCATTGTCGGCCAACTTCCCGGCTACAGAATGAATCTTGGTGGTTTCTAAAGCTTCCTGCAGGGTTATAGGCGGGAGAATGGTCGGTAAGCGTTTGGCCAGCATCGTTTTGCCTGAACCCGGCGGACCAATAAGTATCGCGTTATGCCCGCCTGCCGCGGCAATCTCCAGGGCCCTTTTTATATTTTCCTGTCCTTTTACTTCATCAAAATCCAGGTCTATCAATTCCTGCGCCGCAGCAAATTCTGCCCGGGTATCCACCAGGGTCGGCGGCATCCCGGCATTGCCTTCCAGTAAGGCAACTACCTCCTTAAGGTGCTGCACCCCGTAGACCTCAAGTTGATTGACCATAGCGGCTTCCCGGGCATTTTGCACCGGCACGATCATGCCCTTAAAGCCTTCTTTTCTGGCCTGAATGGCAATGGGCAGGCAGCCCTTCACGGGCCTTAGACTACCATCCAACTGGAGTTCCCCCATTATGATATATTCCCCAAGCCGTGTACTGTCGATCTGCTCTGTGGCCGCCAGCATACCTATCGCTATAGGCAAGTCGTATGCAGAGCCGGCTTTACGAATATCTGCCGGTGCCATATTCACCACCATTTTATACCTGGGACTCTTAAACCCATTGTTTTTATAAGCTGAAAGTATACGGTCTACACTTTCCTTAACGGCATTATCAGGAAGGCCGACAATATAATAGCCCGAACCGGGTACTGTGTCTACTTCAATCGTAATCGTCATCGCGGCTACGCCATGTACAGCGCTACCAAATACCTTCACCAACATATTCCTGTTCCTTTTATACTGCAATTTAGCCATTTTAAAGCTTAATTACTGCCCGGCTAAGTATTCTTAGCCGGAATCCGTCTATTAAAATAAATTAATACTATAAGATTTTTCGATCCAGTGAAAAGCGAGTAGCTTTGCTATACTTTTTTTTTAACATTATAATATGAAATTCAACTGTATTCAGATCATTGCCTTACTGACCCTGGCTACTGCTACTTTTTTCACTTCCTGTGAGAAGGCGGAAAACAAAGGCGGCGGTACCCTAAAAGGCAGCTGTAAAGTAAGTGCCGTTACCGGTTATTTTACAAGCCCGTTAAGTATCCACTATGATGATACCGGGAGAATAGATACAATGATTACAACAGGTATGCTGAGGACCTACCGGTATGAAGATGGAGGGAACAAGGTATCTATTTTTACAAGAAAAGCCAACATCCTGGAGGAACAAATTGTGCTGAAATACAACAAGGACAGCAAACTGCTGGACACCGCCCAGATTACCTTTAAAAATGGCACAAGAGAAACCAGGACTTATGCCTACCAAAACAAAAATACCATTACGGAATATATTTATTCGCCCCCCGATGTGGATACGATCACCTACAACTGGAGCGGAGGCAATATGACCGAAGCGCATAGTTCAAGAGGCATTAACCCGATGACAGGGATTAAGTATCATACCAATATGGCGTTCCAGGAAGGAGACTTTAATTACATCAATACCCTTATTGAAAGGGGTTATGTACCGGTTGGTAAAACCGCGAATCTTGTTCAGTGTAACTATTCCGGCAACATCAGTTATAAATTCAATGGCAATGGTTATATCAGACAGGTATCTTCAGTACATGAGGGGTATCCGACCATTAATTATACTTATGAGTATACCTGCAAATAAACGGTGAACAGTCCAGGAAAAGCAGCGCATTGATGATGATCAACGCGCTGCTTTTTTATTTTTTTCTAAATTTTTAAAGAAATATTTTGCAGGAATAAAAAAACGATTATCTTTGCAATCCCAAAGCGAAAGAGCTGAGGTTCAAACAGAGAATGGATTGGTAGTTCAGTTGGTTAGAATGCCGCCCTGTCACGGCGGAGGTCGCGGGTTCGAGTCCCGTCCAGTCCGCAAAACAATTTTAGAATTGTTTGCAATTTCGAAGTGAAATCGAAATAAAATATTTTCACACCAACGAAAGGATTGGTAGTTCAGTTGGTTAGAATGCCGCCCTGTCACGGCGGAGGTCGCGGGTTCGAGTCCCGTCCAGTCCGCGAAAAGAGCTTTACATTTGTAGAGCTCTTTTTCTTTTATGAAATGACTCGGATGCCGCCCTGTCATCCCCAACACCGTTGGGGACGGGTCGTCCCGTCCAGTCCGCGAAAAGAGCTTTACATTTGTAGCCCTCTTTTTCTTTTATGTATTTTGTTTATATCATTCAAAGCGAGCTGGATCAATCCTATTACAAAGGATTTACAGAAGACCTATTGTTACGACTGAAAAGGCATAACAATGGTGAATCTGCTTACACACGTCATAAAATGCCCTGGCATTTTGTGTACATCGAATCTTTCTCATCGAAAACAGAAGCTCTAAGAAGAGAGAAAGCTTTGAAAAAATATAGCCATGCACAAATAGAACACCTGATAGCTTGCTCCAAAAATCAAATTGCAGCATATTTAAACGGTTAGCATGCCGCCCTGACATCCCCAACAGCGTTGGGGACGGGTTCGAGTCCCGTCCAGTCCGCAGAAATGAACAAAACCCGCTCTAGTAGCGGTTTTTGTTCATTTTAGTGCACTTTGGCAACTTTTCTTATTTATTCATTATAAGACATTTAGGGTTCGAATCCCGTTCGGTTTTTAGAAACGTTACGGCCATTCATCGGGCATAATTTCAGTTTTTACAGTTTATCGAATTTTATACTAAGAAATGAGAACTGAGAAAAGACTTGAAACTGTCAATTTCAACTGACGTATATGAAATATTGAATTCTTTCTCTATATTAGCTTAGTTAAATACCAAACGAATGGCTATCGAAACCGACATCATCATTGAACTTGGGCCTTGGGGAGTGCGTATTCCTGAATTTGTCCATGTCAGTAGAGGAACACTTGTCCGTTTCCTTTTAAGGAATCACAGCGATTTTCGAGTTCCTCCTTTATTCAGAAATTTACGCCGGATAGAACTCTATTTCGAAAATAAAACACCAAGCGGTTTTTATCAGCGTTACAACAAGCAAGTCCCAAATTTGGAACCTTACGGAAATGTCGATAATCCAGAAAGAGACATTATTATAGCTGAAGGAAAAGTGGAGTCTACGGGAGATTACAAATATGGAATCAAGGCGACAACAAGCAATGATGAAGAGTTATTTGATGAAGATCCTTTTCTTATTGTCCACTAGTAATATTTTTTTATGGCTTTTCCTATAGAATTATTAGTTACGGAGCGCGACCTTGTACCAATACTTAAATCTGCTATTGAACCACTCAATCGGGTACAAACAGAATTTCGTTTTGAGATAGCTAATGAGCGTCTTCTTCAAGATTCTATCTATTTCAAAGCGGATACCTATTCTACTGAGAATGTGTTTATCTGGCTACGATCTTTCAGAACGAATACTGGTGGTAATAGGCCGTTTATAATTTTGGTTACCCGTGCTTATCTTAAAGGCGTACGATATGAAAATATCTTTGGGACCCATAAGGGCACCGAAGGATTAGCAGTATTTACAACTGATCAGTTTCATAAACGTTTCAAAAATCAATTTCTCTTTGACCAAATCCGTTACTGTCAATACTACTTAGTCCGTTATTCATTAAGTTTTGTTGCTCCCGCGATAAAAAACCATGAAACGAAAGGGTGCATGTTTGACTTGAAGGACTACAGACCAGATATCCGTCTTTCATTGGAAACAGGGAAAATATGTCCTGATTGCGAAAAGAGTTTGAAAGACGCACAGCTATGTAATCTGGATGTTTTTAATGCACTTAATGAAATGTTGGGTGTAGTGAGCAATCGACGTCCACGTGCACTTGTGATGAAGGGTGGTGGTGTAAAAGGCTTGGCTCTGGTTGGGAGTATGCAAGAGATAGAAAAGCATTTCACTTTTGATACATTCTCCGGCACTTCTGCGGGAGCCATTGCTGCAATTTTGCTTGGAGCTGGATATACACCAGCAGAATTGGAGAATATCTTCAGAAAAAAACCATTCAAAGAATTTCTCGACAGACCATGGAAGATCCCTTGTAACCTTCTAAGAAATTGGTCCCTTTTTTCGGGAGATCCGATAGAAGCATGGATAGGAGAACTTCTTTCACAACGGATTATCCAAGAAAGCAGAATTAAGATGAAGGACATGGTTAACCGGACGGTCATATATGCATCTCGGAGAGTCGATGGCCCTTTAGTCTATGATAGTGCAGATGAAAACAAAGATGAAATTGCGTCATTTGCAGTTCGATGCTCTATGTCAATACCAATTTTTTTTCGGCCTAAGCTTACTGGCGGCATCCGTACTTACGATGGTGGGCTTGGTTTGAATTTCCCTTTGCGTAAGTTCATAGAAGAAAATGAAAAGGACTTATTTATCGGCCTTTATCTTAAGTCTAAGCCGAAACAGAGAGGAAATATTATTGGAGATCTAATAGACATAGCAACCGATGCGGATGAGCGAACGGTTGTTGATAAGAATAGGGACAAAGTTGTAATAATTGATCCATGGCCGATAGGAACAACTCAATTCACACTTACGAAAGTTGAAAAGGATTTCCTGATTCTATCTGGTAAGGTCGGTGCATTAAAATATCTAGTACAATATCACAAAGACATTCCAATAAACCTTTCAGATCTTGAAAAACTTGAAAATGAGTTAGATTTAGAAAGGAATAAAGTATTGAAAGTAAAAAGGCGAAGGAAATACAAAAGGATAGTTATAGCTTTTATAGTATTGTTGCTCCTATCAGTAATTTACTATTTTAGAGGCTTTCTCTTCAGTTGGGCTTGACTTACTCAAAGAAATTTAATTTTCTGTATTTCAATCCGCAATAAGTTGGTTCAAACATTGACACATTCCTCCCGCAAAAGAGCTTTACAAATGTAGAGCTCTTTTTTGCTTTTAACTAAATCAGCAAAGAAAGTCTCTAGACATCTGTTCGCAGAAAAGGTCTGCGTTTCGCTAAAGCTACACTTGCCAAGGGTTTTCGGGAAAAAATCTCCACCTATTCAGGTTGTATTTTTAATCGAAAAACCTTGTCCACGAACAGCCCTTAACTGCGGGCGGCTTAGCAAAATGAAAGAAATAGGTTCTGCAGATATACTATTACTACTAAACTCACTTAAAGATGAGCAACAGTGTGAATAGTAATTTGATGTTTCATGTTTATTACACTTCGAATTTAGCCAAATGAGGATATAGATTTCTAATTCTTTTCTTTTTCTCTTCAGTGTCAGCCTTGTCTAATAGCCTTTGATAGAGGTTTGTCTCTAGGTAATGTGTCTCAACACCTGAGTAAAAATAGTCAGTGATAAAATCAGCAGATAATTCCAGTACTGATCTCATTTCAGCCAGACTTGCCAACTCAAACATGATTACTGAATCATCCATTGGGTTATCGTCATACTTAATAAATTGCTCTTTAAAGCCAATAGGTATTTTACTTAAATGATCCACAAGTTTATAAAATGGGTCAATTATCAAAATTTGAAAAAGTGAATTATCGTGACTATTGCAAACCATTACTTCTACGGTTTTTGAATAAATCGAAGACAGCTTATGTGTGTGTGGAACACTAGCTCCGCTCAAAGACAAATATGCCTTACAAAAAACCTCAAGGTAAAAAGTTAAGTTATGAAATATCGCAGGCGATAATTTGCTAAGAAGGCCGGAGTTGTGAGAGTCTATATCATACACACTTTCATCTTTAATAGTATCCATTGCCTTTTCTAAGAGTATTGATATCACAGTATATTGATTTAGGCATGAATTAACGGCGGAGTTTTTAGTCACTTTGTTTTTTGCGACTAAACCCAACGTGCTGACCCAAATGTCGCCAAATTCACTTTCAGATATATGAAGCTTCTTTGGCACATTAAAATAGTAGTATTTGGTCGTGAATTCATCGTAATTTATCTCCAGTGACTCAAGGAGACCAATAAACAATTCTTTTTCGGAAAATTTGAATAAATAAGCAAATTCTTTATTGGCATTAATTTGACTAATTAGATCTTCCAAATCCGCTCTGTCAGATATTAAAATATACTTCTCTCCGTTTTCAGTTCTAAATTTCATTCTGTGCAACTTGTAAGTAAATAGATGCTGATATCAGTCATCATACAGTACGCCTGTAAGAGAATCTAACAAATCCGCAATCTGTAATCAGATTTCTATTTCAAATATATAAAGTATAATACGCAATGGAATTGCGTATTATACTTTATATATTTGAAATAGTTTTACCCTAGATAAATCATCCGAAAAAATATTCTAAAATTACACTTTCATTCATTGGAAATTTAAAAACCCGTAATTGTAAAGGCTTTGTTATTAAATACAGTTACACAATGTTCGATATAATGGTCTTTGCAAATCTATTAGTTCACGAATTCATAGAAGATAAATTTATTAAATTCATAGAAATTATTTGTTACTTCATTTTTTTCTATTGCACTTTTTTTTGATATTTGGCTACTATGGGAAAGCTATTCGATGCCTTTGGTGCCCTTACTTTTGCTAATGAAGCAGAAGTAAGCAAAAACTTTGTTCAGCCCTTACTAAAAGACTTTCTTGGATATGAGCCTTGCGAGGTTTTGCCTGAGATGATTTACCCTGCGAGGGATATTTACTCTGGAGTGAATTTTAATAAGAACGGTAGTAAGGGTCTTATTCACAGGCCCGATTTTGTGGTATGCCTTGATGGTGATATTGAGCAACCTAAGTTTATAATAGATAGCAAAGGGCCACATGAAAAAATAGATAGCCATTTAGGGCAACTCAGATCCTACGCATTAAGTGTGGGAGTGAACTTTTTAATGATGACCAATGGTATTGAATTAAAAGTTTATGATGTGAATGTTTTGCTTTTCCATTCTAATGACATTACTAGCTTACAAATTGGCCTTGATTCCTTATTTAGCATTCTAGGTAAAGACAATCATTCAATAAAGTCGGCACTTGAAATATTGAAGGAATCTAAGCAAAATGAGCTACTATTGAATTCAAATGGCAATCTTAACAGTGAACTACAAAGAAAAAAAGTATTGTTAGCAGATTTCCAAAGCTATTTAGCAAATATGGTTGAAGATAATAAAGAATGGCATAGACCATCCCTTCATTTTCAAGCTTTAGATAATTTAGAGTTGTCAAAAATTGATCCAAATGCCCTACTTCGGTTTCAACTGTGTGATCTTTCCGATCAGCGAGAAAAGAATCAGATCGGCTTGCATTCAATCGAACATGATAGAAACATTAAAATAAAAGTAATTGTTGGGGATACAGGAACAGGTAAAAGCTGCCTTTTGAAATTTCTTTCATTTCAGTCAGCATCTCGTTGTATGACATGGCGGGACCTAAGAATCCCAATATTTGTAAAACTTAGTGAAGCCGGGTTCCAATATAAACTTGAAGATTTAATCATTATGTCTTTAAATCGAAAAGGATATGATTGTAAATCTATTTACGATTTGCCAAAGAAAAATGAGTTTGTATTTTATCTGGATGCATTTGACGAAATCAGCGAACAATTTCACGCTGAAATAGCCAATGCTATTGAAAATATTGCGACTAAATTTGAATGCTATGTTACTACACGACCTAATGTAATTCCAAAACTAAAGCCCTCAGTAATCTATGAGCTACTCCCGATCTCGGAATGGCAAGCTAAAGAAATTATCCAAAGCCATCTAGATGATCGCTACTATGAATTTCATCGAAAACTTGAAAATACGAATCTGAATGCCGAAGCTGGCAACATCTTGCTTTTGCTTTGTTTAATATCAGTTTTCAAAGAGTCTGGGACTTTGCCAAACAATACAAACAACTTAATAGCTTCGATAGTAAAGCGCGTAGAAAACTGGCAGAATTCTAAAATATATCAGTTGGATTTACTTTCGTGGGATAACGTTAAATATTTCCTTTCTTTAATTGCTTATAAAATTATTGAAAGCCAACAAACGATAATTACTATGGAGAAGGTTGAGCCAATAATTCTTGAAGGCATTATTGCGCTCGAGCAACTCAGAAAAATAACTTTAGGTCAATCAATTACCAAGGTTATAAATGCTTTAAAAGCTACAGGATTGGTTCTAAGCAATTCTAATTCTATTTATTTCTGGCATCGACTTTTTCTTAATCATTTCGCTGCAATTGCTTTAAAAACTTACTATAGTTCAGATGAAACTATAATTAAAACCAAAATTAAAAAAGAATATTGGCAAAAGCCGTTGTTACACCTCGCGTCAACTATGGATGATGTTACCCCACTCCTAGCCAATCACAAAGAGGATATCTGGTTTGCTGCTCAATGTTTATCTGAGAATAGCAAATGTGACGAGACTGTATTGAAAGAGATTGTAGAACGTCTCTTGATGATATCTAAATCTGAAATCCCTGAATTACGAATAAGAGCCAGTCATTTTATTGTTAAAATTGCATGTGACTACGTATTGGATATCCTTTATCAGGCTATTGAACAAGATTGGAGCACGGATTTGAAAATGTACGCATTAAGTACTGTAGCAAAAACAAAATCGGATCGGGCTTATACACTTATTAAGAAATACTTAAAATGGAACGAGGGTTCTTTTTTTTCAGGTAGATCATCACAAGCTCATATATGCAGGGCATTGTATTATTTTGAAGAAAATGAACATCTGCAAATTATTGAAAACTGGAAAGAATTTTCAGACTATAGAATGAGTTTAGAGTGTGAAAGGATTTTTATTGATTTATACAATCAAAAAAAATTGACTGATAACATTATTAATCAACTACGCTCATGGTTTGAGGAAATGATAACCATTTCTATAGCACCGGAGGACAAAGCCAATGCTATTGCTAACATTCTGTCTCTTGTTCCTGATGAAAATTTTTCATTAAAAATATTAGACTTGTGCTTAAAATCTAAGAAGCACAATCTTTATTCAACTGCTCAAAAGCTAATGATGGGGACAAAGTCGGTCTACTTTATGGTGGAGCTTAAAAACAGGCTATTAGAAAAATCAGAATTAAATGATTTCTTCATTTTCATGCTTAGGGAGGTTGCTTGTCGGAGGGATGTTACGATGCCGTTAGATTTTTACTTGCAGCTTTCGACTTCTCCAAACACAAGTATAGCCGCAGCCGCAATCGAAGCAATAGGTAGATTCGAATTTGAAATTTCAAAGCAAACGTTGGAGTATCATTTATATAGCGATAAACCTCAACTTCAAAGTGCAGCGCTAAGGGCATTAACAGAAAATGGAGAAATCATTAACTTAGTTCGCGATAACAGATTCCCTGAACATTTTTATCCACCTACTGCACATTCTTTACTAAATGCTGTTAGACGATACTATTTGCTTGATGCCATTTATCTTCTAGATAGCATTTTAAATCACATTAAAAAATATAAAATTGAGCTTGTTGAATATAACATTACAATTGAATTAGCTAGAACATATTTCTACATTGGAGAGTATGAAAAATATAAAGAAATAGTTGGATGGTACTTTGATGGCAATAAGCTCAAAGAAGCTAGTGATTTCATTCACAATCATTTGATGAACAACATAAAGTATTTTGATAGGGATACCGCTTTTAAAATCGCAATAGGATACTTCAATTTTTATTTTCCTTTTCACCTCGAGGAGAGTGGTGGCTATGAGATGGAAGTTTTCTTAAAAGCAACAGAAGAATTAGGTAGCTACGAACTAGTGGAATACATCAAAAATATTGTTGAATACCTACTAAAAAATGAAGATGATCATAAAAACTCAGACTTCTATCTTGAAAGGCCAATGAGAGCTTTGGCATCATTAGTTACATTTTCTGATGAACAGTGGATACTTGGAACTATTGAGTCAATGAAAAATGATGAAGGTTTTCAATTTCCTGAGTTACGAAGAGCCGTAGAATGTCTGGCCCTTGTTGGCACTAAGAAATCCCTGCCATATCTTCAAAAGATATCGGAACAGTTTCGAGATAAAGAAGCAATTGTTGATATTTGCCAGCTAGCATTTGAAAGAATTTGTTTAAGAGAGAGTATTTATAATGAAGGCGATATTCTAAGTTACTCCGTATGATAATGCTTTTAGCTATTTGTACACTTGTTACCAAATTCTAATAAATTGGTCAATTTCTGCATAGAACTTTAATCCCTGTGAAGAACAATTTTCAAATCTAGACTAACCTTTGAAATTTTGTATTTCAGCTAGATAATCAATTAAAAAGTTCAAACATTGACACATTTCTTCGACTTTTCTAATTAGATTCGTTATAAAGCATTTAGGGTTCGAATCCATTTTGCTGTTATGGTTAATGTTTAACGATCAAACCATTTGCGGAAGTCATAAAGTTTTATTTACAATATAACTTAAAGATTACAAGCTCAGTCAAATCATGCGCTAAAAAGCTGGTCCCTTTAAAGTGAGCATCACAGAATAACTTCTCACCTAGGCAAAAGTATCAACGTAAGATGATACTTTTAAATGTTTATTCGGATTGGCCACGTAAAGTTGTAGCGGGGCCTATTCTTGATGAGGCAATCCATTACGTTTCGCGTACCTATTTAGACAGTATTCTTTTCTCAATTTATAGGAAGTAATTTCCGACATCAAGTCTGAATAGTTCTTAACCTCTATATCAGCATAAGCCCAAGCTCTTCTTTCTCTCCCCATTTCTACGTCATTTTTATTTCCAAACTTACCTATTTCATCGATATGGTGTCCAAACTCGTGAAGAAGAGACCAAACTATATGAAGTGCTTCTGCGCGATTTTTCACACCTAGAAAAATTCTTTTTTCATGTGGTGAATACTCTGATTTCTCTGATGTTTCCCAAACTGTTATCCTAGCTCCAACTTCTAGGATTTTACGAACTATTAGGCCGATCGACTCATTATATGATTGTAAAGAGTAGCTACAAATTTCATTTATTAACTTTGATGTTTTATCTTCTCTCATTTCAATACTATTAAGTTTTAAGCAAAGGTGGATTAAAAAGTGATAAGATTACGGATAAAGATTTTTTAAGCTTATAGTGAAATTTACAAATTGATTTGTAGCTGTTATCAAATGGTAATACTCTAAAATTTTGTTTTATTTTAGCAGAAAAAATGGTTTTAAAAACATCCATTTTTTTAAAGTTGGAAAACTTATTCGCCAACTTTAAATCTATATCAGTAGGAAAATCTAAAGCTTTACCTACCTTTTTGGAAATTACGGGGAAAGCTCACAAAGAAGATGTAATCAGTAATATCCTTGCTTTCTTTTTTCGATCAGACCAACCGCACGGATTGAATGATCTCTTTCTTCGTTCATTTTTAAAATGCATGCAGCTAGACATTCCATTAAATAGCAATGTATATGCTTACAGAGAAGTTACTACTGCAATGGGAAAACGGATTGACCTGATAGTTGAAGCTGATGGCTTTGTCTTAATAATAGAAAACAAAATTAATAATTGGCTTCAAAATGATCTTTCTGAATATGCTGCACATGCTATGAGGCATTATAAAAAGAAGGAATATTTCCTTGCGGTATTATCGATGGATAAAATCCATTATTGCGGGCATGGGTTTATTAATGTTACTTACCAAGATTTTATTTCAAAAATCAATACAGAGCTTAAAAATTCCACTGTGCAAATAAGTGAAAAATACCTTCCATTACTCAAAGATTTTTTTGACACTCTTAAAAACCTCCGCTCCCACTTTATGATTAATCAGGAAATGCGTGCCTTCTTTATAAAAAATCAAAATGAAATCCAACAATTATTGGAAGAAAAGAACCTTTTGGACCAAGAGGTTCGTAACCGAGCTCATTACCTATTGGATTTGATAATAATAAGAGAAGACATTGAAAAACTTGTTTGGAGTAAAAATGTAGTGATCACGCAAAAGTCTTTTCCAAATAACATGTGGCTTAAAGCTGATTGTGTTGTTGATCTATATGGGTATCATTTCCATGTCTTTGTACAAAGACATGGAAATGATGATACGACTATGGGTGTCTTGAATTCTATATCTTACTTTAAAGATAAATCCGAGTGGGATACTTGGCCAATAGAGCTTCCCTTTGAAACTCCTATAGAAGAAGTAGCAGAAAAATATAATGAAATAATTCAGGAGGTCTTTCGATAAAAGCAAAACAACTTTATTTTTACTTTACTAGAAGGATAAATATCGGCTTTTTAACTAGAGTCATTTAAAATTCTGGATTTCAGTCAGATCGTCCATCAAATGGTTCGAACATTGACACATCCCCCCCGCGAAAAGAGCTTTACATTTGTAGAGCTCTTTTTCTTTTATGTATTTTGTTTATATCATTCAAAGCGAGCTGGATCAATCCTATTACAAAGGATTTACAGAACACCTATTGTTACGACTGAAAAGGCATAACAATGGTGAATCTGCTTACACACGTCATAAAATGCCCTGGCATTTTGTGTACATCGAATCTTTCTCATCAAAAACAGAAGCCCTAAGAAGAGAGA
>PJUC01000193.1_pt1 | contig 36917 bp, 32 predicted proteins | sample 1512161 | NCBI WGS metagenome assembly PJUC01 (sample SAMN08177676, study PRJNA422409) | Soil metagenome, whole genome shotgun sequencing project. | isolation source: Soil enriched on filter paper | place: USA: Madison | collected 2015-01-15
CGCAGCTCGTTCCAGCTCGTCACCGACCACACCGCGGCGCGCACGCCCCAGTCCTCGGCGAGCAGCTGCTGCGCCTCGAGCGCCCACGGCACCGCGACGCCCGACGCGAGGATCTGGGCGCGCGGCCCGTCGCCCTCGGCGGGGGACAGCAGGTGGATGCCCTTGAGGATCCCCTCGACGTCCACGCCCTCCGGCTCGGCCGGCTGGACCATCGGCTCGTTGTAGACGGTGAGGTAGTAGATGACGTCCTTGTCGCGGCCGTCATCCTCCCCGTACATGCGCTCGATGCCGTCCTTGACGATGTGCCGCAGCTCGTACCCGTACGCCGCGTCGTAGTGCACGACGTGCGACATCGTGCCCGCGAGCAGCGGGGAGTGGCCGTCGGCGTGCTGCAGGCCCTCGCCCGTCAGCGTCGTGCGACCGGCCGTCGCGCCGATGAGGAACCCGCGCGCCATCTGGTCGCCGGCCGCCCAGAACTGGTCGCCCGTCCGCTGGAACCCGAACATCGAGTAGTAGAAGTAGAACGGGATGAGCGGCTCGCCGTGCGTCGCGTAGGACGTGCCGACCGACTGGAACGCGGCCGCGGAACCGGCCTCGTTGATGCCGGTGTGCATGATCTGCCCGGACTCGGACTCCTTGTACGAGAGCATGAGCTCCCGGTCGACGGCCATGTAGTTCTGGCCGTTCGTGTTGAAGATCTTCGCGCTCGGGAAGATCGAGTCCAGGCCGAACGTGCGGGCCTCGTCGGGGATGATCGGCACGAGGCGGTGGCCGAACTCCTTGTCCTTCACGAGGTCCTTGAACAGGCGCACGAGCGCCATGGTCGAGGCGACCTCCTGGTGGCCCGAGCCCTTGGCGAGGCCCTCGTACACCTTGGCGTCGGGCAGCGTGATCGCCTTGTGCGTCGAGCGGCGCTCGGGCACGAACCCGCCGAGCTGGCGGCGGCGCTCCAGCATGTACTGGATGCCCTCGTCCTCCATGCCGGGGTGGAAGTACGGCGGCACGTACGGGTTCGCGTCGATCTGCTCGTCGGAGATCGGGATGTGCAGCGAGTCGCGCAGCGTCTTGAGGTCGTCCGACTTGAGCTTCTTCATCTGGTGCGTGGCGTTGCGCCCCGCGAAGCCCGAGCCCAGCCCGTAGCCCTTGATGGTGTGCGCCAGGATGACCGTCGGCTGCCCCGTGTGCTCGCGCGCCGACTTGTAGGCCGCGTAGAGCTTGCGGTAGTCGTGACCGCCGCGCTTCAGCGCCCAGATCTCGTCGTCCGTCATCTTCTCGACGAGCTGCTTGGTGCGCGGGTCGCGCCCGAAGAAGTGCTCGCGGATGAACGCGCCGTTCTCCGCGCGGTACGTCTGGAAGTCGCCGTCGGGCGTGGTGTTCATGAGGTGCACGAGCGCACGGTCCTTGTCGGCGTTGAGCAGGGTGTCCCACTCGCGGCCCCAGATGACCTTGATGACGTTCCAGCCCGCGCCGCGGAACTGCGCCTCGAGCTCCTGGATGATCTTGCCGTTGCCGCGCACCGGCCCGTCGAGCCGCTGCAGGTTGCAGTTGACGACGAACGTGAGGTTGTCGAGGCCCTGCTGGGCGGCGTGCTGGAGCATGCCGCGCGACTCGGGCTCGTCCATCTCGCCGTCGCCGAGGAACGCCCACACGTCCTGCTGGCTCGTGTCCTTGATGCCGCGCAGGTGCAGGTACTTGTTCGTCCACGCCTGGTAGATCGCGGACGCCGGGCCGAGGCCCATCGACACCGTCGGGAACTCCCACAGGTCCGGCGCGAGGCGCGGGTGCGGGTACGACGGCAGGCCGCCGCCCGGGTGCGACAGCTCCTGGCGGAAGCCGTCGAGCTGGTGCTCGCTCAGCCGCCCCTCGAGGAAGCCGCGGGCGTACACGCCGGGGGAGGCGTGGCCCTGGAAGTACACCTGGTCGCCGCCGCCCGGGTGGTCCTTGCCGCGGAAGAAGTGGTTGAGGCCCACCTCGGTGAGCGTCGCGACCGACGCGTACGACGAGATGTGACCGCCGACCGCGATGCCGGGACGCTGCGCGCGGGTCACCATGACCGCCGCGTTCCAGCGGATCCACGAGCGGTACCGGCGCTCCATGACCTCGTCGCCGGGGAAGTACGGCTCGTCGTGCACCGCGATCGTGTTGACGTACGGCGTGTTGAGCGAAGCCGGGATGGCCACGTTCCGCTGCCGCGCGTGGCGCAGCATGCTGAGCAGCACGTAGCGGGCGCGCGGGCCGCCCTTGTCCTCGATGAGCCCGTCGAGCGACTCGATCCACTCGCCGGTCTCGGCGGGGTCGATGTCGGGGACCTGGCTGAGCAGGCCGCCGATGAGCGGGCCCGTCTCGTCGATGGAAGCCACCGGTGCTCCTTGCCTCTCGTCCGCACGCGCAGGCCTGGTGGCCCCGGCGCGCATCTGGGCCCGACCCCGGCGACGCACGCAGGTGCGACGACAGGTGCGGGTGATCGGCCCCATTCTCGGTCCGACCCGGGCCTAAAGTCACACCGTCCCGGTCCTCGGGCCACGTGACGTCCGTGACACCGGTCCTCGGGCGCCGGGCGCGACCCGGTCGCACCGGTCGCCGGGCGAGGACACGCCGCGTGCGCCACGATCCCTTGCCAGGGCCCGCCGTGGTGCGGTGGGCTACGGTGTGCGGACATCATGAGGTCGTCCCACCGGGGGCGAGATCGACGAAGGGACAGGTCGGGACGTGTCTTCCAGCACGGACGACGCCGGCGCGCAGGCCGCCGGGCGTCTGGGGTTCACCGCGGGTCAGGTGATCCAGGAGTTCGGCTACGACGACGACGTCGACCAGGCCCTCCGTGACGCCCTGAAGGACGTGACCGGCTCGGACCTCGTCGACGAGGACTACGACGACGTCACCGACGGTGCGGTCATCTGGTTCCGCGACGACGACGGCGACCTCACCGACTTCCTGGTCGACGCCATGACGGTGCTCGACGACAACGGGCCGATCTGGGTGCTCACCCCGAAGTCCGGCCGCTCCGGCCACGTGTCGCACAGCGACATCGAGGAGGCCGCGACGACGTCCGGCCTGCACGCGATGACGACGTTCGCGATCGCCGCCGACTGGTCCGCGACGCGCCTCGGCACGCGCGGCCGCGGCAAGTGACGGGCGTCCCTCAGCCCGGCGACGTCGCGCCCGACCTCGAGCTCGTCGACACGTACGGCACGCCCGTCTCCCTGAGCGGGCTGCGCGGCACGCCCGTCGTGCTGGTCTTCATCCCGTTCGCGTTCTCCGGGACGTGCCGGGGCGAGCTGTGCGAGATCCGCGACAACATCGCGGCCTTCGACGGTGCCGGCGTGCGCGTCCTGGCGATCTCGTGCGACTCGACCTTCACGTTGCGCGCGTGGAAGGAGCAGGAGAGCTACGGCTTCGACCTGCTGTCCGACTTCTGGCCGCACGGCGAGGCGGCGCGGGCCTACGGCGTGTTCGACGAGGCGCACGGCCGCCCGCTGCGCGGCAGCTTCCTCGTGGACGCCGACGGCGTCGTCCGCTGGTCGGTCGTGAACCCCGCGGGTCAGGCCCGTGACCTGGGCGCCTACCGCGCGGCGATCGCCGCGCTGCCCGCCTGACGCACCGCACCGCCGCCTCTGGTGGGCGCCCCGACGGCGGTGACCGGCACCGGTAGGCTGAGCGCCCGTCGACCGGCGTCAGCGGGTCGCACGACGGGCCTGTAGCTCAGCTGGTCAGAGCGCCGCGCTTACACCGCGGAGGTCGCCGGTTCGAAACCGGCCGGGCCCACGGCACGGCAGTCCACCGCGCAGCGTCGGCGGTGCCTCAGCCGCGGCCGAGCCGTCGCGGGATCCGTCGCTCGACGCGCGCCGCCGCCGCGACCAGACCCACGAGGACGAGCGCCGCCACGCCGAGGTGGACCGGGCGCGTGACCCACCATGCGGCCGACCACGGTGCGGGCAGCGTCTGGTCCAGCCCGACCAGGACGACGCCGGTGACGGCGAACACCGCCGGCAGGTGCCAGAGGTACAGCCCCATCGACCGTGCGCCGACCCACCGCACGACCGCCGAGCGCCGCGCCCACCGGGCCAGCGTGTCGTGCACGAGGAGCGCCGCGGCGACCTGCGCGACGGCGAAGCCGACGACGGGCGCCGTGGGCGGGCCCAGGTTGGAGATCGCGTCGCCGGGCATCCCGATGAGCGAGACCGGATACGGCCCGGTGGCCAGCAGCAGGACCGTGGCAGCCAGCCCGCCCGTGACGAGCAGGGCGAGCGCGGCCCGCTCGGGCAGCGCGTCCGGGCGGCGGTCGGCGGGTGGGGCCAGGCGGCGCTGGGCGTGCACGAGGCCGCCGACGTAGGGCAGCGCCCAGACGAGCAGCACGTTCGGGACGCCCGAGACCGGCACCTGGTCGGAGAAGCGCAGGACGTCGACGACGACGGGCAGCGCGGCGAGGACGACCAGCACCCGGGCGGCGCCCCAGCGGCGCAGCGCGCGCAGCAGCAGCGGCGTCAGGGCCAGCAGGCCGACCTGCACGCCGAGGAACCACAGCGGCTGCGGCACGATCCGGGCGGCACGGTCGACCGCGGCCTCCGGGACGCCGAGGAGCGGCAGCGCGGCCATGCTGGCCGCCCACGCGACCGCGAGCACCGCGACCGGCCGCGCCATCCGCAGCATCCGCGTGCCGGCGAAGTGCAGGCCCCGCCACCCCGGGTGCCGCTCGAGGTCGTACCGGGCGGCGGCACCGGCCGCGAAGAACAGCAGGGGGAGCGGCTGGAGCCAGGTGAGCAGCCACGCCGGGCCGTGCGCGAGCGCGTTGCCGACGGCGAGCGTGCGCCCGTCCCAGGTCGCCTCGACCATCAGCCAGTGCAGGAGGACGACGAGCACGGTGCCGATCGCCCGCACGCCGTCCACGAACGCGTCGCGCGGCGGACGCGTGCCGGCGGGCGACGCGGGTGACGTCGATGTCGCGCTGGTGCCGTGCAGCGGTGCGCCGTGGGGACGGGCCACGGGACGGACCGGTGGACGGGGTGGGGCGGCTGAGGGGCGGCCGGGCGACAGGAGCGACATGGCGGCTCTCCGGGGGCCAGCGCGCGGATGCCGCGCGGTCGCCCGGCGGTCGGGCGCACCACCAGCCTCGCGAGCGGAACCGCAGGTCAGGAACCAGATCCGCCCCCGAGTTGCGGGGCGGTCAGCCCGACGCCCGATGCGGGGGACGTCCCCCGTACCCTCGGCTTGCTACCGTCCGCTGGTGGTCGCATCGGTCCGGGTCGCGTCGCTGCACGTCTACCCCGTGAAGTCCTTGCGCGGCGTCGACGTGCCGTCCGTGCAGGTCGAGCCGTGGGGGCCGCGCGGCGACCGCCGCTGGATGGTCGTGACGCACGACGGGAAGACGCTGACCGCCCGCGAGCACCCGCGGATGCTGGGCGTCCGCGCGACGCCCGTCGAGGGTGCGCTCCGGCTGTCCGCGCCGGGGGTGCCCGACCTGCTCGTCGCCGAGCCGAGCGACCGCGCACCGGACGTCGCCGTGGGTCTGTCGCGCCTGGACCGTGCGACGTCGGCGGGCCCCGAGGCGGACACGTGGCTGTCGGGCGCGCTCGAGCGGCCGGTGCGGCTCGTGTGGCTCGACGACCCGACGCGCCGCCCGGTGAGTCTCGCGCACGGCGGGCGGCCGGGCGACCCGCTGACCCTCGCGGACGCGGGTCCGCTGCTCGTCACGACCGAGGCGTCGATGGCGGCGCTGAACCGCTGGATCGCCGACCGGGCCCTGGAGTCGGCCGACCCCACGGGCTCGCCGCAGCCGCCCGCGCCGCTGCCGATGGAGCGGTTCCGCCCGAGCCTCGTCGTGAGCGGCGACCTCGAGGCGTTCGCCGAGGACCGGTGGGCGACGCTGCGGGCCGGCGACGTCGAGCTGCGGTTCGCGGAGCAGTGCGACCGGTGCGTCCTGACGACGGTCGACCTCGACGCCCTCGTCACCGGGAAGGAGCCGATCCGGACGCTGGCACGTCATCGGCGTGCCGACGGCAAGGTGTGGTTCGGCATCCGCATGGTGCCGACGACGACGGGCGAGGTGCGGGTCGGCGACCTGGTCGAGGTGGTCGAGGCCGACGGGGCGGCGCGCGCGGGCCGGGTAGCGTTCGGCTCGTGACTGCGCCACGCCTTGCGGACGTGACCCGGCTGCTCGAGCAGCGGTACCCGCCCTCCACGGCTGAGTCCTGGGACGCCGTGGGGCTGGTCACCGGCGACCCCGACCAGGAGGTCCGGCGCGTCCTGCTCGCCGTCGACCCCGTCGCCGACGTCGTCGAGGAGGCCGTGGCCTGGGGCGCCGACCTCGTCGTCACGCACCACCCGCTGCTGCTGCGGCCCGTGCACTCGATCGCCGCGACGACGTTCAAGGGCGCGCTGCTGCACCGCCTCGTGCGGTCCGGTGTCGCGCTCTACACCGCGCACACGAACGCCGACGCGGCGACCGGCGGCGTCGCGGACGCGCTCGCGGCCGCCGTGGGGCTGGTCGACACCGTCCCGCTGCAGGCCGCGCCCGCCGAGGCGCTCGACAAGCACGTCGTGTTCGTCCCGGCCGACGACGCCGGGACGCTCGTCGACGCGCTGGCCGCCGCGGGCGCCGGCGCGGTCGGGCGGTACGCGCGCTGCGCGTGGAGCACGACGGGCGAGGGGACGTTCACGCCGCTGGACGGCGCGACGCCGGCCGTCGGGACGGTGGGAGAGGCGAGCCACGTCGTCGAGGCGCGCGTCGAGATGGTCGCGCCGCGTCGCCTGCGCGCCGCGGTGGTCGCGGCGATGCGCGCGGCCCACCCCTACGAGGAGCCGGCGTTCGACGTCCTGGAGCTCGCGTCGTGGCCGGGTGCCACGGGCATCGGACGCGTCGGCCGGCTGCCGGAGCCGACGACGCTGGCGCGGTTCGCCGCCGCCGTCGCCGCCGCGGTGCCGGCCACGGCGCAGGGCGTGCGGTTCGCGGGCGACCCCGACGGCCACGTCGAGCGGGTCGCGGTCGTCGGCGGCTCGGGGGACTCGCTGTTCGACGCCGTGCGGGCCTCGGGCGCCGACGCGTACGTGACGGCCGACCTGCGGCACCACCCCGCGTCCGAGCTGCGCGAGCGTGCGCAGTTCGAGGCGCGCGACGGACGCTCGCGCCCGTTCCTCGTCGACCTCGCGCACTTCGCGTCCGAGTGGCCCTGGCTCGCGCACGCCGCCCGGGACCTCAAGGCGGACCTCGCCGCCGCGGGCACTACGGTGGAGACCCGCGTCAGCACCCTGAGCACCGACCCCTGGACGGGCCGCGTCGCCGCGCCCGCCACCCCGGAAGGACACCCGTGACCACTGCCCCCGCGGCGGACCAGCGCCGCCTGCTCGACGTCCAGGCGCTCGACACGACGCTCGACCAGCTCGCGCACCGGCGGCGCTCGCTGCCCGAGCTCGCGCGGCTCCTCGAGCTCGACGCGCAGCTCGCCGACCTGCACACGGCGCTCGTCACGTCGCGCACGGCCGCCGAGGACCTGCGGCGCGAGCTCACCAAGGCGGAGGCCGACGTCGAGCAGGTCCGGGTCCGCGCCGCGCGCGACCAGGCGCGTCTCGACTCGGGGCAGGGGTCGCCCAAGGACCTGCAGGCGCTGCAGAGCGAGCTCGTGGCGCTCGGACGTCGGCAGTCCGACCTGGAGGAGGTCGAGCTCGAGGTCATGGAGCGCCTGGAGGCGCACGAGGGCGCCCTCGCCGAGGTCACGTCTGCGCACGACGCGCTGCTCGCCCAGAAGACCGCGGTCGCCGCGGACCGCGACGCGGCGTTCCGGGACATCGACGCCGAGGCCGAGCGAGTCCGCGCGTCCCGGGCCACCACCGCGCAGGGGCTCGACGAGAAGCTCGTCGCCCTCTACGAGAAGCTGCGCGGCCAGCTCGGCGGTCTCGGCGCGGCCCCGCTGCGCGGACGTCGGTGCGAGGGCTGCCGGCTCGAGCTCAACCCGCTCGACCTCGACGCGATCCGCTCGAAGGCCGAGGACCAGGTCGTGCGCTGCGAGGAGTGCGGGCGCATCCTCGTCCGCCTGCCGGAGTCGTCCGCCCAGGCCTGACGCAGCTCGGTGACGCCGCCCCGCAGCACGGGCCGCGGACCAGGGCAGACCGGTCGCGCGGGTCGGCTGGCGCGCGCACCGGTCGGCCGTGAGACTGCCCACGTGACCGACAGCGACGGCACCGGACCGCTCACCCCACCGACGACCGACCTCGCGGGGTCGGGTACCCCGGCCGCGGCGGCACCGCGGCGCGGCGCCCCCGAGCCCGGGACGGGCCGCGCCCCCCGACCCTCGGGGTCCGGGGTGCGCTTCGACGAGGACCAGCCGGTGACCGTCGTCCTGGTCCGGCACGGCCAGACGACGATGACCGTCTCGCGCGGCTACTCGGGCTCGTCGGAGCCCGGGCCGCCCCTCGACGAGCACGGCGAGCGGCAGGCGCAGGCGGCGGCCGTCCTCGTCGACCGCATCGGGCAGGACCTGTGGGGCGACGTCGAGTACCCGACCGAGGTCGTCGCGTCCCCGATGGTCCGCACGCAGCAGACCGCCGGGATCGTCGCCGGGCGGCTCGGGCTGCCGGTGCGCACGCTGGACCTGGTCAAGGAAGCCGACTTCGGCGAGTGGCAGGGCCTCACGGCCGAGCAGATCGAGGAGCGCTGGCCGGGCCTGCTGGAGCCGTGGCACACGAGCGGCGACCTGCGTCCGCCGGGTGGCGAGTCGATCGCGGACGTGGGCGACCGGCTGCGGCAGGTGTTCGACCAGCTCCTCTCCGAGGGCACCGGGCGGACGGTCGTCGTGGTGAGCCACGCGGTCGCGATCCGGGCCGCGCTCGGCGTCGCGATGGGCGCGCAGCCCGGGTCGTGGAGCCAGCTGCGGGTCGCACCCGCGTCGGTGAGCATCGTGCGGCTGTTCGCGGACCGCCGGCACGAGATCGCGGTCGTGGGCGTCCCGAGCGAAGGCTGGTGACGCGCGCGCCGCTCAGTGCGTGGCGACGAGCGCGAGGACCGCGAGCACGACGACCGGCGGGGCGAGCAGCAGGCCCTGGCGCACGATCGTCGCGGCGGGCACGTCGAGCATGACCTGCCGGCACCGGTGCCACCACAGCACGGTCGCGAGCGACCCCCACGGGGTGAGCAGCGGGCCGGCCCCCGTGCCGATGAGCAGCGCCGCGAGGCGCAGCGGGTCGCCCGCCGCGGTGGGCTCGAGGGCCAGGTAGGCGGGCAGGTTGTTGACGGCGTTCGACGTGAGCGCCGCGACGCCGGCCGTGCGCAGCAGCGCGCCGGCGTCGTCGCCCGTCCCGGCGAGGTCGGCGAGGACCTCGCCCAGGCCGTGCGCGTGGGCGGTCTCCACCACGACGAACAGGCCCAGCACGACGACGAGCGTCCGCCACGGCACGAGCTGCGCGGGCGGGACAGGCCACGGCCGCCGGCGGGCGCGCGTCGCGACCAGCAGGACGACGGCGGCGGCGACGCCGAGCGGCGCAGGCGGGACGCCGACGACGAAGCCCACCGCCATGACCCAGACGACGCCCGCCGCGAGCAGCAGCAGGGGCCGGTCGGGGACGGGCGGGACGGTCTGCGGCTCGTACCGGCCGACGAGCGCGCGCCGGTCGCGCACCGCGAGCAGCAGCACCGTGACGAGGATCGCGACGAGCGCGGGCGCCCACATGAGGGGCAGGAACGACGCGCCCGCGCGGTGCAGCGCGTGGTCGGCGAGCAGGTTCGTGAGGTTCGAGACGGGCAGCACGAGCGACGCCGTGTTCGCGAGCGCGAGGACGGCGAGCGCGAACGGCAGCGGCGACGTCCGCGTGTGCCGGGCCAGGGCGATGACGACCGGGGTCACCAGGACGGCCGTCGTGTCGAGCGACAGCACCGCGGTCGAGACCGTCGCGAGGAGGACCACGAGCACCCACAGGACGGCACGCCGTCCACCCGCGACGCGGGCGGCGAGCGCCGCGGCCCTGTCGAACAGCCCGGCGCCCGCGCTCGTCTCGGCGACGACTGTGAGCGCCGCCAGGAAGACCAGGATCGGCACCGTCCGCTCGGCGAGCGTCCACGCGGCGTCCGCGGGCAGCAGCCCCGCAAGCGGCAGCCCCACGACGACCGCCGCGGCGACCGCCCACCAGGGGAACGACCGTCGTGCGCGCTGCGTCACGCGACGACGAGCGACAGCGTGCGGGCACCGCGCGCGGGCGGCCCGAGCTCGACGGCCACGAGCGCGTCCCCGACGAGCTCGCCCGCCGCGGCGGCGAGGCCGGCGGCGTCGCGCGGCGGGCGCGCGCGCCTCGTCAGCAGGTGCCGGGTGAGGACGCCGCGCGTGTGCTTGGCGTGGTGCGATACGACGGACCGCACACCGTCGACCTCGCGCAGGACGCGCACGGCCACCCAGTCGGACGAGCGGGGCGGGTGCCACGCCGCGAGGTACGCCGCGGACCGGCAGTCGACGACCAGCCGGCCGTCCGCGGCGTCGTCGAGCTCGGCGGCCAGCGCGGCCCGCCACGCGGGCGCGAGCGCACCGACGCCGGGCAGGTCCGTGCCCATCGACAGGCGGTACGCGGGGATCGGGTCCTCGGGTGTCACGACGCCCCACAGCCCCGACACGACGCGCACGCTCTCCTGCGCGCGTCGCCGGGCGGCGGGCGTCAGCCGGTCGAGACCCGCCGCGGCGTACAGGACGCCCGAGTACACGCGTCGCGCGGGCGCCGTCGGGACCTCGTGCAGCCGCACGTTGCGGGCGACCTCGTCGCCGAGGCTCGCGCCCACGCCCAGCACGTCCGCCGCGTCCGGCCGTCCGCTCGTCTCGACGAGCGCGTCGAGGACCTTGCGCCGCAGCGGCGTCAGGCCGGGCGACGACAGCGCGTCGAGGTCGAGGACGGGACCGCGGGCCGGGGACGTCTTGCCCTCGGAGGGCGGCAGGAGCACGAGCACGTCCGAACTGTAGGCTCCGCTGGCCGCCCGGGGCTCGTCGGGCGATGCGGGCGCGCGAAGGGTGGCGACGATGGCGCAGGTCAAGGTGTACGGGCGTCGCGACGTGTGGTCCATGCGACGTCGCGAGGTGTCCGACGCGATCCACGACGCGCTGGTGCGCGCGTGGGGCCTGCCGGCCGACAAGCGGTTCCACCGCTTCCTGCTGCTCGACGCCGAGGACCTCGTCGCGCCCCGCTCTGACGCCTATCTCGTCGTCGAGGTCGTCTGCTTCGCGGGCCGTTCGCGCGCGGCACGCCGGGCGCTGCTCGCCGCGTTCTTCGACGACGTCGCACCCGCCCTGGGCCTCGCGCCGGACGACCTCGAGGTCGTGATCCTCGAGAGCCCGCCCGAGAACTGGGGCATCCGCGGCCGCTCCGGCGACGAGCTCGACCTGCCGTACCGGGTGGACGTCTGACCAGCGGGTAGACTCGTGCGCGCGGATGAGTCAGTCAGGCGGCCGCGTCAGGCCCTCGGGCCTGCCGAGGAACGTCCGGGCTCCGTAGGGCAGGGTGGTGGGTAACACCCACCCGGGGTGACCCGCGGGACAGTGCCACAGAGAACAGACCGCCTGCACGGGCCGCGCGCGAGCGTGGACCGGCGCAGGTCAGGGTGAAACGGTGGTGTAAGAGACCACCAGCGTGCCGGGTGACCGGTGCGGCTCGGTAAACCCCACCCGGAGCAAGGTCAGACAGGGAGCGTTCGAGGGCGGCCCGCCCGAGCTCCCGGGTAGACCGCTGGAGGCGTGCGGCAACGTACGTCGTAGAGGGATGGCCGCCACCCGTGCCGGGGCAACCGGGCACGGGGACAGAACCCGGCGTACCGACTGACTCATCCGCCCTCCCTCAGGTCGCGCGCGCCCCGGTGCCGCCGCAAGATGGGTCCACTCCTCGTGGAGGGGTGCCAGGTGAGCAGGTGCCTGGACGGCAGTGTCGCCGAGGGGGAGCCCAGATGGCCACGATCCACGTCCCGCCCGACGCCCAGCCCGCGCCGCCGGTCGTCCCGGCGGGCGTGCTGCAGGACATCACCGAGTCGTTCGGGTCCGACGCCGTCGAGCACGCGGTGCGCCTGCACGACGAGGCGCGTGAGGTGCACGAGCGGGTAGCGCTGTTCTTCGACGGGCTGGCGGGTTCCGGTACCGAGCGTCGTGGCTACTACCTGGCGCGGGCGGCGCGGCACCGGCTGCTCGCCGAGCAGGAGCGTGAGGCCGGGTCCCGGCAGCGCAGCCGGCGGCCGCTGAGCACCTGAGGCCCCCCAGGCGTCGAGGTCGGGGACCGAGCCCGCCCGACATCGCACCGTGCGCCGAGTTGGACGTCTGACCTGCACTTTCGTCGGTCCGTTTGCCCCTCGGGCGACCCGTGCGGCTGGTAACTTCCGGCACGACGGGCAAAAAGCACGTCACGGTCATCTCACCCAGGGGGCTCCCTTGCGTCATGCACTCGTCCGGACCGCCGTCGCCGTCGTCGGGGCAGCCGCCCTGACCTTCGTGGGCCTCGGCGCCGCACAGGCGGGCTCGGCGTCGAGCACCGTCAGTGCCCTGTCCGCCAACGGCAAGTCCTACAGCGCGCAGGCGCTGGTCTACACCAACACCGGCTCGGCCTGGGCCTACTCGCGCATCAACTCCAAGTCCGGCAACGTCGCGTCGGGCTGGATGGGCGCCAACGGGCGCCTGTTCAACTCGGGCGGCTCGCTCGTCAAGGAGGGCGGGTTCACCTACAACTCGGGTGCCGCGTCGGGTCTGTCGATCCCGTCGGGGACGCTCTACCGGTCGGGGTCGTTCTACAGCTACGGCGTCGTCAAGGTGTGGAACGGCAGCTCGTACAACGCCCACTACACGTTCAAGTCGCCGCTGCAGAACGCCTGAGCGATGACGCAGGGACACGTGGCGCAGCGGCGCACCACGACGGTCGCCCGGCGGCACGCGGCCCTGCTGCTCCTCGCCGTCGCGGTGCTGTCCGGGTGCACGACCCCGGACAGCACCGCGACGCCGACATCCGCGGTCTCGACCAACGCGGACGGCCTCACCTACGGCTCCGCGATGGGTGCGAGCGGCCGCGACACCGAGCCCGACCTCATCCAGGTCGAGACGGAGGACGGCACCGTCGGCTACGTCCGCAAGGACGACCTGTACGCGGGCGAGCCGGCGAACCCGACCGAGGCCGTCGCGCAGCAGGAGGAGCGGGACCGTGCGGCGCTCGACGCGGCGTACGCGGTCGTCGCCGACGAGCTGGGCGTCACGCCCGACGCCGCGGCCGTCGACCTCGCAGCCGGCACGGCGGCCCTCCAGGCGTTGCGCGAGGCGCGTGCGACAGGGGCCCTCACCGCGCACGCGTCGACGCTGCTCGACGACCTCGTGGCGCTCGGCGCGCCGACGGTGGCACGTGACCCGGGCGCGGACGACGCAGACGTCGCGGTCCGCGTGATCGACGCGGCCGACGCGTCCGGGGTGCGGCTCGTGCCCGTGTACGAGAGCGACGGCCGGACGGTGATCGGTGAGTTCCCCGTCGGGGGCTGACCGTCGGGGCGCGGGCACCCGCCGGGCTTCGCGTCGGCGCCTGAGCTCGGCGAGCAGTGCCCGCGGCGTCGCGGTGGCCACGGCTCTCGTCGGGACCCTCGTGCTCGGGGCTTGCGCGGAGACGTCGCCTCGACCCGAGACGACCGGCAGCCCGCTCGGCCCGTACCGCGAGCTCGCGTACGGCACCGCCGGCGAGCAGGCCGACCGGACCGTCGCGCTCCAGCGGCGCTACGAGGAGCGGGTCGCGACGTGCATGAAGGACGCCGGGTTCGAGTACGTGCCCGTCGTGACGTCGCCCGACTCCGTCGTCCTCGACGAGGACGTGCCGCCGCCCGGATCGAGGGCCTTCCGCGAGCAGTTCGGGTATGGGCTGGCGTCGAGCCCCTGGCAGGACGTCGCGGCCGAGGACGTGCCGGACCCGAACGCCGGGTACCGCGCCGCGCTGACGCCCGGGGCGCAGGCTGCCTTCGACGAGGAGCTGTACGGCACCCCCGAGGTCGACGCCGCGGGGATCACCGCGCAGGTGGGCGGGTGCGCCAACGCCGCGTGGGACGACGTCTACGGCGTCCTCGCGAGCAACCCCGGTTGGGACCGGCTGCTCGCCGAGATGGACGCGCTGCAGGACCGGGCGCTCGACGCGCAGGCCGCGCGCGACGTCGACCGCGCGTGGTCGCGGTGCATGGCCGACCGGGGGCACGTCGGGCTCGCCGACCCCGCGGCCGCCGAGGAGTCCGTGCGCACGCTGCTCGCGGGAGCTCAGGTGCGTGCCGAGGACGGCCTGGTCGCGGCGGACGCCGGGTCGCTCGCGGACGTGGGCGCGGCCGAGGTCACGCTCGCCGTCGCCGACCTCGACTGCCAGGAGCAGGTCGACCTGCGCGGACGCAAGGACGCCGTGCTCCGCACGCTCGAGGAGGAGTTCGTCGAGCAGCACCGTGACGAGCTCGAGGCGTGGGCGCTCGCGGAGCAGGCGCGGCAGGAGTGAGGGCGGGCGTCAGCCGCCCGTGCCACCCGCTCCGCCCGACGCCGCGCCCTGCGCTGCCGACGCCGCGGCGAGCTGCGACGGCGTGCTGCGCAGCAGGCAGAACTCGTTGCCCTCGGGGTCGGCGAGGACGTGCCACGGGACGTCGCCCTGCCCGATGTCGACGCGCGTCGCCCCGAGGTCGAGCAGGCGTCGTAGCTCGGTGGCCTGGTCCGACCCGTCCGGCGGGCGGACGTCGGGGTGCACGCGGTTCTTCACCGACTTCCCCTCGGGCACCCGGAGGAACAGCCAGCTCGTCGCGGAGCCGTCGCCGGGCTCGATCTCGATCTCGTCCTCGTCGGGTTCCTCGTCGATGACGACGCGCCACCCGAGGGCCTCGGCCCACCACGCCGCGAGCGCGGCCGGGTCGTGGGCGTCGATCGAGAGCTGCGAGACGACGAGTGGCATGCGTCGCACGCTAGGGGAGTCGGCGGCGCGGCGCGCGGCGTCAGGGCGCGGAGGCGGTCCCGGGCCCGTCGAGGCGGACGACGCCGGAGTCCAGGTCGACCGGGGGCGCCGCGTCCGAGGCGTGCTGGACGTCGTGCCGCTGCCGGTCCTGCTCCAGGGTCAGGTACTCGTGGTTCGGCTGGAACACGTCGACGACGCCGCCGAACATGCCCGTCGCGGCCGAGCCCGACGGCACCCGCACGCGGGGCCGGCGACGGTCGAACACGCCGCGCGCGACGAGCCGGTCCACCACGACGAGCGTCACGACGACCCCGCCGACGACCCACAGCCACTCCACCGGCCCATGGTCGCACGCGGCCCACGGCGCCCACGGCGGTGCGCGCCCTTGCCCTCGGCGTCGCTTCGCGCCCAGCGCGGCGGTCGTGGGGAAGATCTGTCGCACCCGGCGCGACGGACCTTCCCCACGGCGTCGTGACCGGCGTCCGACGTCGTGACCGTGCCCGGCGCCCGGATCCGACCACGTCGTCCAGCCCTCGGGCGCTGCTACCCGCCGAGGGCCGCGACCTGTGCGGCGTGCGCGTCCGCGACCCACGGCTCGGCGAGGCGCGGGTCGTCCGACCCGCCGCCGGCCAGCGCGTCGAGGTAGGCCCTGTCGGCGTCCAGACGGCGGTCGAGCTCGGCCCGGTCGCCGGGCGTCCCGTGGCCCGGCACGACGGTCTCGACGTCGAACGCGTCGGCGGTCTCCTCCAGCAGGTCGAGCGCCGCACGGTAGTCCGCGACGGGGTCGTCGGCGTCGGTGTCGAGCAGCGGCACCTCGCGGTCGGACAGCAGGTCGCCGCACAGCAGGACGCGTGCGTGCACGACGACGAGCGCGGCGTGGTCGGGCGCGTGCGCGGCGTGCTCGACGACGACGACGTCCGGCCCTGACCAGTCGAGGTGGTCGGTCCCGCGGCGGGGGAACGGCACGGGCGGGATGGGGGCGACCTCGGGCGGTCCGTCGTCCTGGCCCACCGACGCGGCAGCGCGCACGGCGGCGGTGAGCGGGCCGTCGGCGTCGCGCTCGCGGACGACGGCCGCGTGCCAGCCGGCGTCGACGTCGCGTGCGGGGCCGCCCCGCCAGCGCACGAGCCCGTGCAGACCGGGGCCGTCGAGCACGTGGTCCCAGTGGCCGTGCGTCGACCAGACGGCGACGGGACGCCAGCCACGCTGCGCGATCGCCGCGGACAGGCCCGCGACCTCGTGCGCGGTCACGCCCGGGTCGACGACGAGCGCGGTGCCGTCGTCACCGACGACGACCGTGGACGTCGTCGCGTACACGGCGCTCGTCGCGACGTGGACGCCGGGGGCGACCTCGAGGAGCGGCCGCGGGCGGGTGCGCGTCAGTGCTCTCCCGCCGCGAGGGCGGCGGCCCCGACGATGCCCGCGGCGTTGCGCAGCTCCGCGGGGACGATCCGGGTCCGCAGGTCGAGCAGCGGCAGGAACTGCTGGTGGTGCTTGCTCACGCCGCCGCCGACGACGATGAGGTCGGGCCAGAACAGGTTCTCCACGACCGTGAAGTAGCGCTGGAGCCGCTTGGCCCACGCCTCCCAGTCGAGGTCCTCGCGGTCGCGGGCGCTGTCCGCGGCGCGTGACTCCGCGTCGTGCCCGTCGATCTCGAGGTGGCCGAGCTCGGTGTTCGGGACGAGGTGGCCGTCGACGACGAGCGCCGACCCGATGCCCGTGCCCAGGGTGACGACGAGGACGACGCCGTCGACGTCCTTCGCGGCGCCGTAGCGGACCTCCGCGAACCCGGCGGCGTCGGCGTCGTTGACGGCGACGACTCGCCGGCCGCTCGCGGCGCCGACGACCGTCTCGACGTTGGTGCCGATCCACGACTTGTCGACGTTCGCGGCGGACTGCGCGACGCCGTGCAGGATCACCGCGGGGAACGTCACGCCGACGGGCACGTCGTCCGCGAGGTCGAAGGACGCGACGACGTCGGCGACGGTCTTGGACACGGCGTCCGGGGTCGCCGGCAGGGGCGTCGGGATCCGCTTGCGGTCGGCCGCGAACTCGCCGGCCGCGAGGTCGACGGGTGCGCCCTTGATGCCGCTGCCGCCGATGTCGACGCCGAACGCGACGGTGTGCGCGTGCGACTTCTTCCCGTGGTGCTTCTTGTCGTGGCTCATGGCAGCGTCAGGATCTCCGCTCCGGTGTCGGTGACGAGCAGGGTGTGCTCGAACTGGGCGCTGCGGCGGCCGTCGGCCGTGACGACCGTCCAGTCGTCGCCCCACAGCACCCAGTCCGGGGTGCCGAGGTTGAGCATGGGCTCGATCGTGAAGACCATGCCGGGCTGGATGAGCGTGTCGTACGCGGGGGCCGCGTCGTAGTGCGGGATGACGAGGCCGGTGTGGAACGCCGGGCCGACGCCGTGGCCGGTGTAGTCGCGGACCACGCCGTACCCGAACCGCGCCGCGTACTTCTCGATGACCCGGCCGATGACGTTGACCTCGCGGCCCGGCTTGACGGCCTTGATCGCCCGCTCGAGCGCCTCGCGGGTGCGCTCGACGAGCAGGCGCGACTCCTCGTCGACGTCGCCCGCGAGGAACGTGGCGTTGTTGTCGCCGTGCACGCCGCCGATGTACGCGGTGACGTCGACGTTGACGATGTCGCCGTCCTCGACGACGGTCGAGTCGGGGATGCCGTGGCAGATGACCTCGTTGAGCGACGTGCACAGCGACTTGGGGAAGCCCCGGTACCCCAGCGTCGACGGGTAGGCGCCGTGGTCGAGCAGGAACTCGTGCCCGATCGCGTCGAGCGCGTCGGTCGTCACGCCGGGGGCGACGGCGCGGCCGACCTCGGCGAGCGCCTGTGCCGCGAGGCGCGCGGCGACGCGCACGCGCTCGACGGTCTCGTCGTCCAGGACGTCGCTGCCGCGCCACGGCGCCGGTCCGGGACGCCCGACGTACTCGGGGCGGGCGATGGCCGACGGGACGGCCCGCCGGGGGCTCACCGTGCCCGGGACCAGGGCGGATCGTGGCGCGTGCACGGGCGTCATACCTGGCAGTCTACGGACTGCGGGGCGGAGCGGCCCGGGCGGCGACGTCCGCCGGGACCTCCCGGCCCCAGGACCGAGAGGAGCGCACGATGGCCACCGAGTACTGGTTCAACACCGAGACCCACGCGGTCGAAGAGGGTCGCCACAGCGACTGGAGCAAGCTCATGGGCCCGTACCCGACGCGGGAGGCGGCGGAGCACGCGCTCGCGAGGGCGAAGGAGCGCACCGAGGCGTGGGACAAGGAGGAGCGGGAGAGCCGCTGACCCTGCGGGCCGCCGCGTCACCGCGGCAGTCGCCGCGTCAGTCGCCGCGTGAGTCGCTGCGTCAGCGGCGCACGAGCCGCGCCACGACCGGTCGGTGGTCGCTCGGGCCGGTGCGCCCGAGCACCTCGAAGCCGGTGACCCGCCACGTGCGGCCGTCGACGAGCACGTGGTCGATCGGCGCCGCGAGCAGGGTCGGCGCGGCCGCGGGCCATGTGCCGTGCGCGGCCGAGCCGGCAGCCCGGGCGGCGTCGACGCACGGCCCGAGGTCGCGCAGCGCGGGGTGGTCGAGGGTCGCGTTGAGGTCGCCCGCGACGATCGCCCCGGGCGTCGCGGCGCACTCCTGGACGACGAGCGCGGTCTCCGTGCGCCACCCGGCCATCGCGGAGCGGCGGTCCGGGGCGCGCGGGTGCGCGGCCACGAGCACCGGTGCCGTGAGCGTGCCGTCGGCCACGGGCGTCGCGCGCACCGAGCCGAGCCGCGTCGCCAGGTCGTCGGCGGCCGGGTAGCGGCCCAGGTCGGTCGAGACGAGCAGCGCGGTGCCGGCGATCCACGGGACGGCGCTCTCGGCCGCGTGCCACCGCACGGGCGACCCGTCCGCGGCCAGCAGGCGTGCGACCTCGCGGGCGGTCGCCGCGGACGTCTCGGGCAGGGCGACGACGTCGGCGTCGTGCCGCAGCACGAGCGCGGCGAGCGTCGGGGCGTCGACGGCGTCGAGCGTGTTGAAGGAGAGCACGACGACCTCGTCGCCTCCACGCGCCGAGCTCGCGACCGCCCCGGGCGCTGCGGCGGTGGTCGTGTCGGACGCACCGTTCGCCGGGACCGACCGCCAGCCGAGCACCCCGAGCTGTGCGGCGCCCCCGAGAGCCAGCACGACGACGAGCGGGACGAGCCGGCGGCGCGTCCACGGCACAGCGACGAGCACGCCGGCCAGCGCGAGGACCCCGAGCGCCAGGACGGCCCGGAACGACACGAGCTGCGCGACGCCGAACGTCCCGCCCCCGAGGGGCACGGCCAGCACCACGAGCACGGCGGCCGCCGCCGCGGTGAGCCCCCAGGACGCGGCGCGGCCGCGAGTCACGCGTCGAACTGGTGGGCGGCGTCCGGGAACGTCCCGCCGCGGACCTCGTCGACGTACGCGGTCGCGGCCGAGCGCAGGGCGGCGCCGACGTCGCCGAACCGCTTGGCGAACCGCGGCGACCAGTCGGTCATCCCGGCCATGTCGACCCAGACGAGCACCTGGCCGTCGCACTGCGCGCCGGCGCCGATGCCGATCGTCGGGACGGCGACGATCTCGGTGATCCGTGCCGCCAGGGGAGCGGGCACCATCTCGAGGACCACGGCGACGGCGCCGGCCTCGACGATCGCGAGCGCGTCCTCGGACAGCTGCTCCGCGGCGACGTCGCCACGCCCCTGCACGCGCGGGCCGCCGAAGCGGTTCTCCGACTGCGGGGTGTACCCCAGGTGCCCGACGACGGGGATGCCCGCGTCGGTGAGCGCACGGATCTGCGGCACGACGCGCTTGCCGCCCTCGAGCTTGACCGCCGAGACGCCGGTCTCCTTCATCATCCGCACGCCCGTGGCGAGCGCCTGCTCGGCCCCCGCCTCGTACGACCCGAAGGGGAAGTCGACGACGACGAACGCCCGCTGCGCGGCGCGCGCGACGGCCCGGGCGGGCGGGATCAGGTCGTCGACCGTGACGGGCAGCGTCGTCGTGTGCCCGTGCATGGTGTTCCCGATGGAGTCGCCGACGAGCAGCATGTCGACGCCGGCCTCGTCGAAGATGCGGGCCGTCACGGCGTCGTAGGCCGTGAGCATCGTGAGCCGTTCGCCGCGCGCCTTCGCCTCGGCGAGGTGGTGCACGCGCACGCGCTTCGGGGTCTGGGTCATGACGGGTGCTCCTGGGGTCCGGTCGGGTGTGCCGAGTCAGGTGGTCCGGGGTGGGGCGTCGGTCAGGGCTCGCGCCAGCGGTTCGTCACCGGCAGGCGCCGGTCCCGCCCGAACGCCAGCGCGGTCACCTTGGGGCCGAGCGGGTACTGCCGGCGCTTCCACTCGGCGCGGTCGACGAGCGTGACGACCTTGTCGACGACCGCCGGGTCGAAGCCGCGCGCGAGCAGCTCGGCACGGCCCTCGGCGTGCTCGACGTACGCGTCGAGCACCTCGTCGAGCAGGTCGTACGGGGGCAGCGAGTCCTGGTCGAGCTGGCCGGGCCGCAGCTCCGCCGACGGCGGCTTGGTGATCGACGACTCGGGGATCGGCGGCTGCTCGCCGGCGGCGGCCGCCGCGGCGTTGCGCCACCGGGCCAGCGCCCACACGCGCGACTTGTCGACGTCCTTGAGCGGCGCGAAGCCGCCGATGCTGCCCGCGTCGTAGATGGTCGCGTAGCCCGTCGCGAGCTCCGACTTGTTGCCGGGCGCGATGACGAGGTGGCCCTCGCGGTTCGAGATCGCCATGAGGATGACGCCGCGGACGCGCGCCTGCAGGTTCTCCTCGGCGACGCCCTCGAGCGCGAGGTGCTCCTGGAACGCGTCGACGACCGGGGCGATCGGCTGCACCCGGTAGTCCGCGCCCAGCCGCTTCGCGAGCTCGGCGGCGTCGTCCTTGCTGTGCTCGGAGGAGAACGAGGACGGCATCGAGACGCCGACGACGTTCGCACCACCGATCGCGTCCGCCGCGATCGCCGCGGTGAGCGCGGAGTCGATGCCGCCCGACAGCCCGAGCAGCACCGACCGGAACCCGTTCTTGCGCACGTAGCCCGCGAGGCCCGTGACGATCGCCCGGTACACCTCCTCGTCCGCGTGCAGGGGCGGCGCGAGCTCACCCGGCACGAGCGGCGACCCGGCGTCGGGCAGGTCCCACAGCAGGAGGTGCTCGACGAACTGCGGTGCGCTCGCGAGCAGGGTGCCGTCGGTCGCGACGACGAACGACCCGCCGTCGAACACCAGGTCGTCCTGCCCGCCGACGAGGTTGACGTAGGCGACGGGCGCGTCGACCTCGCGTGCCCGGCGTGCGGCGAGCTCGGCGCGGACGTGGCCCTTGCCCTCCTCGTAGGGGGAGCCGTTGAGCACGACGAGCAGCTCGACGTCGTTCTCGTCCATCTGCGCGACGGGACCGCCGTCCTGCCAGATGTCCTCGCACACGACGACCCCGACGCGACGTCCGCGCACGTCGACGACGCACGTCCGGTCGCCCGAGGTGAAGATCCGGAACTCGTCGAACACGCCGTAGTTCGGCAGGTGGTGCTTGTCGTACCGCGACCGGACCTGCCCGTGCTGCAGGAGCACCGCCTGGTTCGTCGGCAGGCCGCGGTCGTCGGGCGCGGCGGCGTCGCTCTCGCCGTGCTCGCCGACCGTCCCGAGCAGCACCGCGAGCTCGCCCAGACCGGCGTCGACGAGCGCCGTCGCGGTCCGCTGCAGCGCGGCCTCCGCGCCCCGGCGGAACGAGGCCCGCAGCGCGAGGTCCTCGATCGGGTAGCCCGTGAGCGTCATCTCGGGGAACACGACGAGGTCCGCGCCCGCGTCCGCCGCGCGCCGGGACCACGCGAGGACGGCCTCGGCGTTGCCGTCGACGTCCCCGACGCACGTGTCGATCTGCGCGAGGGCGATGCGGAGGCTCGTCATGGCGTCGAGCCTAGTCACCGCCGTGCGGGCCGCCCGCCACGCGAACCGTCCGAAGGGTGCACGATGGCGGCCGGACGGCCCTGCCATCGTGCAGGATGTACGCCATGGACAGGCAGCAGGAGTTCGTGCTCCGCACCGTCGAGGAGCGGGACATCCGTTTCATCCGTCTCTGGTTCACCGACGTGCTCGGGATCCTCAAGTCGGTCGCCGTCGCGCCGGCCGAGCTGGAGAACGCGTTCTCCGAGGGGATCGGGTTCGACGGCAGCGCCATCGAGGGCCTGACGCGCGTGTACGAGGCGGACATGATCGCCCGCCCCGACCCGTCGACGTTCCAGGTCCTGCCGTGGCGCGGGGAGCGGCACGGCACGGCCCGCATGTTCTGCGACCTGCTGACGCCCGACGGCGAGCCGTCGCTCGCGGACTCCCGCACGGTGCTCAAGCGCGCGCTGTCCCGGGCGAGCGAGAAGGGCTTCACCTTCTACACGCACCCCGAGGTCGAGTTCTACCTGTTCGAGGCGCCGGCGGACCCGTCGCAGCCGCTCGTCCCGGTCGACCAGGGCGGGTACTTCGACCACGTCCCGCGCGGCACCGCGCACGACTTCCGCCGCGCCGCGATCACGATGCTCGAGTCGATGGGCATCTCGGTGGAGTTCTCCCACCACGAGGCCGGTCCTGGGCAGAACGAGATCGACCTGCGCTACGCGGACGCCCTGACGACGGCGGACAACATCATGACGTTCCGCACGGTCGTCAAGGAGGTCGCGCTCGAGCAGGGCGTGTTCGCCTCGTTCATGCCGAAGCCGCTGTCCGACCAGCCGGGCTCGGGCATGCACACGCACCTGTCCCTGTTCGAAGGGGACCGCAACGCGTTCCACGAGCCGGGCGGTCACCTGGAGCTGTCGAAGACGGCTCGGTCGTTCATCGCGGGCCTGCTCAAGCACGCCGCGGAGATCACGGCCGTGACGAACCAGTTCGTCAACTCCTACAAGCGGCTGTGGGGCGGCGCCGAGGCGCCGAGCTACGTCTGCTGGGGCCACAACAACCGCTCCGCGCTCGTCCGGGTCCCGCTGTACAAGCCCGGCAAGGGCAACTCGAGCCGCATCGAGTACCGCGCCGTCGACTCCGCGACGAACCCGTACCTCGCGTACGCCGTCATCCTCGCCGCGGGCCTCAAGGGCATCGAGGAGGGGTATGAGCTGCCCGAGGGCGCCGAGGACGACGTGTGGGAGCTGACCGACGCCGAGCGTCGCGCGCTCGGCATCGACCCGCTGCCGCAGTCGCTCGACGCCGCGATCGCGGTGATGGAGCGCTCGGAGCTCGTCGCGGAGACGCTCGGCGAGCACGTCTTCGACTACTTCCTGCGCAACAAGCGCCAGGAGTGGGACGAGTACCGCGCGCAGGTCACGCCGTACGAGCTGCGGCGGTTCCTGCCGGTCCTGTGACGACGTCGACCGCCGTCCGGCGCGGACGGCACGGCCGGCCCGCGCGGCTGGGCCGCCCAGCGCGGCTCGGCCGTCAGGCCCGGGCCGGCAGGGTCGCGTCGTGACGGCCGGGACGCCCGACGGCCGCGGGGTCAGCCTCGCGGCCCGGCTGACCCGCGCCGGCGTCGCCGACGTGACCCGCGCGCAGCGCCTGCTCGACGACGCCGCCCTGCGCGAGGTCGTCCCGGAAGCGGCCGACGTGCTCGCGGGCGCCCTCGCGGACGTCGCCGACCCGGACCAGGCGCTGCTCACCCTCGCGAAGCTCGCGGGGGCCGTGCGGGGTGACGCGTCCCTGTCGGCGCTGCTGCGCGAGGTGCTCACCGGCGACGGTCCGGGCCGGGAGCGGCTGCTGGCCGTCGCCGGCGCGTCCGTGGCGCTCGGCGACACGCTCGTCGCGCACCCGGAGAACCTGCACGTCCTCACCGACGACGAGCCCGCCCTCGGCGTCCCGGTCGCGGACGTGCGCGCCGAGCTGCTGCGCGCGGTCGGCGCCGACCCGGACGCCGCCGTTCCGGTCGCCCGGGCAGGAGCCGCCGAGACGACCGACGCGATGCGTCGCGCGTACCGCACGCGGCTGCTGCGGATCACGGCCGCGGACCTCACGACCGCCGACCCGCTCTCGCGCCTGCCCGGCGTGGGGGCGGCGCTCGCGGACCTCGCGGCCGCCGCGCTGGAGGCGGCGCTCGCGATCGCGCGCGCGGACCTCGACGACCACGGCGCGGGCGTCCGGCTGGCCGTCATCGGGATGGGCAAGACGGGCGGCCGGGAGCTCAACTACGTGAGCGACGTCGACGTCGTGTACGTCGCCGAGCCCGTCGAGGGGACGGACGAGGCGGACGCGCTCGCGACGGGCGCGCGGCTGGCCGCGGCGCTCGCACGGGTCTGCTCGGTGCCGTCGTCAGAGCCCGCCCTGTGGCCGGTCGACGCGGCGCTGCGCCCCGAGGGCAAGGACGGTCCGCTCGTGCGGACGCTCGCGAGCCACCGGACCTACTACGAGCGGTGGGCCAAGACGTGGGAGTTCCAGGCGCTGCTCAAGGCGCGGCCGCTGGCCGGGGACCCCGACCTCGGTCGGGCGTACGTCGAGACGACGCAGCCGTTCGTGTGGGCCGCGGTGCAGCGGGACAACTTCGTCGAGGACTCGCAGGCCATGCGCCGCCGGGTCGAGCAGCACGTGCCCGCGGCGGAGGCCGACCGGCAGCTCAAGCTCGGCGTCGGCGGGCTGCGGGACGTCGAGTTCACGGTCCAGCTCCTGCAGCTCGTGCACGGCCGGTCGGACGAGGAGATCCGCAGCCCCAGCACGCTGACGGCCCTCGCGGCGCTCGCGGCGGGCGGGTACGTGGGGCGCGAGCACGCGGCGCGGCTGGCCGTCTGCTACCGGTGGCTGCGGCTCGTCGAGCACCGCATCCAGATGCACCGGATGAGCCGCACGCACCTGCTGCCGACGTCGGACGCGGACCTGCGGCGCCTCGCGCGCTCGGTGGGCCTGCGCGCCGAGGGCGCCGAGGGGCTGCTCGAGCGCTGGCGCGCGGTCCGTCGCGACGTCCGGCACCTGCACGAGGAGCTCTTCTACCGGCCGCTGCTGCCCGCGACGGCGCAGCTGTCCGCGGAGGAGGCGAGCCTCGCGCCCGACGCGGCGCGCGCCCGGCTCGCGGCCATCGGGTACCGCGACCCCGCGGGTGCGCTGCGGCACCTCGCCGCCCTCACCGAGGGGGTATCGCGCCGCGCGGCGATCCAGCGCCAGCTGCTGCCCGTGATGATCGGCTGGTTCGCGGACGGCGCCGACCCCGACGGCGGTCTGCTGGCGTTCCGTCGCCTGTCCGACGAGCTCGGCACGACCCACTGGTACCTCAAGCTGCTGCGGGACTCGGGCACGGTCGCGCAGCGGCTCGCGCACGTCCTGTCGACGTCCCGCTACGTGGCCGACGCGCTGTCGCGCTCCCCGGAGTCGGTCCGGTGGCTCGCCGACGACTCCGAGCTGCTGCCACGGACCGCGGAGCGACTGGCCGCGGAGGCCGACGCCGTCCTGACCCGCGCGCACGAGCCGGTCCCGGCCGTCCTCGCGCTGCGCGGGCTGCGACGACGCGAGCTCGCGCGCACCGCGGCCGCCGACGTGCTCGACGTGGTGACGAGCGTGCGCGCGTCGCAGAGCCTGACCGCTGCGGCGGACGTCGTCCTCGCCGGTGCGCTGCGGGTCGCCGAGTGGGAGGCGCGCGTCGCGCACGGGCTCGACGTGAGCCCGACCCGTCTGCTCGTGGTCGCGATGGGACGGCTCGGCGGGGGAGAGATGGGCTACTCCTCCGACGCGGACGTCCTCTTCGTGCACGACCCGGTCGACGGCGCGGACCCGGTGCTCGCGCAGGAGTTCGCGCTGTCGGTCGCGACGCAGGTCCGCTCGCTGGCCAGCTCGGTGGGTCCCGAGCCGACGCTCGCGGTCGACGCCGACCTGCGGCCCGAGGGGCGCAACGGGCCGCTCGTGCGGTCGTTCGACGCGTACGCCGAGTACTACGACCGCTGGTCCTCGCCGTGGGAGAGCCAGGCGCTGCTGCGCGCCCGGCCGGTCGCGGGGGACACCCGCCTCGGCGAGCGGTTCGTCGCGCTGGTCGCACCGCTGCGGTACCCCGAGCACGGCCTCGACGCGGCGACGGTGCGCGAGGTGCGGCGGATCAAGGCGCGGGTCGAGGCGGAGCGGCTGCCGCGCGGCGTCGACCCGGCACGGCACCTCAAGCTCGGCCGCGGCGGGATCTCCGACGTCGAGTGGACCGCGCAGCTCCTGCAGCTCCAGCACGCGCACGAGGTGCCGGGGCTGCGGACGACGTCCACGCTCGACGCCCTCGCCGCCGCGCAGGACGCCGGGCTGCTGACCGAGGACGACGGCCGCGTGCTCACCGAGGCGTGGCTGCTCGCGTCGCGGCTGCGCGACGCCAACGTGCTGTGGACCGGGCGGGCCGAGGGTGCGCACGCGGACGTCCTGCCGCACGACCGGCAGGCTCTCGCGGGGGTCGCGCGGGTCGCCGGGTACCCGGCGGGCTCCGGAGGCGTGCTCGAGGAGGACTACCTGCGCACCGCGCGACGGGCGCGCGCGGTCGTGGAGCGCGTCTTCTACGGCTGAGACGGACCCGTCTCCGGCACGGCCGGACCGGGCCGCGGCACGTCAGTGCTCGCCGCGTCCGGACCCCTCGGCCGCAGGCCCGTCGGCGTCCGGCCGCCCCGTGTCGAGCGGTGCCGGGTCGCCCGCGTCCTCCATCTCGTGCCACCCCTGCTTGCGCAGCGCCTGCTCGTCCTCCTGCAGCAGGTCGGAGTCGACGAGCTCGTGGCGGCGGATGTACGTCGACGACACGGCCTGGATGGTCGCGGCGACCGGGAGCGCGAGGAACGCACCGATGGGGCCGAACACCGCGCCGAACGCGATGACGGCGAGGAACGACACCGCCGGGTTGAGCTCGAGCGACCGCGCCGAGACCTTGGGGGCGAAGATCAGGTTCTCCACCTGCTGGTAGGCGATGATGAACGCGAGGACCGCGACGCCCTTGATCGGGTCGACGGCCAGCGCCACCGCGACGGGCAGCGCGCCACCGATGTAGGTGCCGACGGTCGGCACGAACTGCGAGACGACGCCGGTGAACGCCGCGAGCGGCAGCGAGTACGGGATGCCGAGGATCAGCAGGAAGATCCACGTGAACACCGTGCACAGCACCGCGAGCACGATGCGCGAGTTGATGAAGTCCGCGACCTTCTCCTGCGAGACCTCCCACAGCCGCAGCACCTCGCGCTGCCGGCGCGGCGCGAACAGCCGCAGGACCGCCGCCCGGAACTTCGGGCCCGCGCTGGCCATGTAGTAGACGACGAGCAGCACCGACGTCAGCGTGAACAGGCCGCCGATGATCGACGAGCCGACGCCGATGAGGCCGGGCGCGAGCGACTGCCAGTTGTCGCCGAGGTTCGCGAGGAGCTCGTCGATCTCGGGGACCTGGATCCCGAACGACTCGTCGAGCCACGTCTGGAACTGCTCGTAGAAGTCCGGCAGCGACTGCACGAGCTCGACGAGCTGGGCGACGAACAGGCCGCCGAACAGCGCCGCGACACCGAGGATCACGACGATCCCGCCGACCATGACGATGCCCGTGGACCGGGTGCGCCGGATCCCGTGCGCGACGAGCCACCGGATGAGCGGCTCCATCGCGAGCGAGACGAACCACGAGATGAAGACGATGGTCAGCACGTGGCCGAGGCTCGACAGGGCGTTCCACGCGAGCACACCGGCGAAGACGGCGACGACGCCCATGACGAGCGCACGCGGCAGCCAGGCGGGCGGCTTGCGGGGGTCCCGCTGCTCGGTCGGCTCGTGGCCGGCGACAGGGCGTCTGGGCATCGGTCCCTCCGGGGACGGGGTGCGGGTGGCGTGAGGCCGGTCGGTGCTGCGGCAGGTCGTGCGTCGCCCGAGCCGCGTGCGGGCACCGTACCGCGATGCCCTCGCCCCTGACCTGCGACGCTGCCATGCTCGTCTCAGGACGGGACATACCGGGCGCTTCGGGGAGAGGGGCTGGCCGTGGTCGACGAGGGGAAAGTACCGGAGGAGCAGGGCGCGGGCATGCCGGACGTGGAGGTGCTCCGCGCGCGTGTCGCCGCACTGGAGGAGGAGAACGCGCGCCTGCGGTCCGCCGCCGCCGCCGCTCCACCGCCCGTGGCACCCGCCGCGCCACCACCGCGTGAGCGCCGCCCCGGCCGCGCGACCGCCGCGGTCGTCCTGATCGTCGTGGCGGCGCTGCTGGCACCCGTGGCTGTCGTCGCCGCGTGGGCCCGGGGGATCGTCACCGACACCGACCGCTACATGGCGACCGTCGCGCCGCTCGTCGACGAGCCGCAGATCCAGGCGGCCGTGACGAACCGCGTCACGGGCGCGATCGTCGAGGCGATCAACCTGGAGCAGCTCGCGACCGACGCGACCCAGGCCGTCGCCGAGCTGGGCCTGCCGCCGCGGCTCGCGACCGCCGTCGAGTCCCTGCAGGGGCCGCTCGTCAACGCGGCGACGAACTTCGTGCGGGACGCCGTCGACCGGGTCGTCACGTCGGACGCCTTCGACACCGCCTGGACCGAGGCGAACCGCGCGGTGCACTCCCAGGTCGTCGCCGTGATGCAGGGGGATCCCGACGCCCTCGCGACCATCGACCCGTCCGGTGCCCTCACCGTCGACCTGGGGCCGGTCATCGACGCGGTCAAGACGGCGCTCGCGGGCGCGGGCTTCACGATCGTCGAGCGGCTGCCGTCGATCGACGCGAGCTTCGCGCTCATGCAGAGCGCGGACCTGGTGCGGGTGCAGAACGCCTACGGTGCGCTCGACGTCCTCGGTACGTGGCTGCCGTGGCTCGTCATCCTCCTGCTCGCTGCCGGCGTCATGCTGTCCCGCAACCGCTCGCGTGCGCTCGTCGTCGCGGGCCTGACGCTCGCCGGGGCGATGCTCGTCCTCGGGGTGGCGCTCACCGTGGGCCGCTCGGTCTACGCGTCGTCGCTGCCACCGACGGTCCAGCGGCCCGACGCGGCGGTCGTCGTCTACGACCAGGTCGTGTCGCTGCTGCGCATCACGCTGCGCTCGGCCTTCGTGCTCGGCGTGGTCGTCGCGGCGGTCGCGTTCGTGTCGGGGCGCAGCGCCGCGGCCGTCGCGCTGCGGTCGTCGTGGACCCGGCTGGTCGCCTGGACGCGGTCGTCGGGGGAGCGGCGCGGGGTGACGACGGGTCCGGTCGGTGTGTGGCTCGACGAGCAGCGGGTGCTGGTGCGCGTCGCGATCGGCGTGGGCGCCGCGCTCGCGCTCGTGCTGGGGACGCCGCTGACGCCGTCGTACGTGCTCTGGGTGGCGGTGGTGGCGGTCGTGCTGCTGGCCCTGACGACGCTGCTCGCACGGCCCGCGCCGGCCGCAGCCGACCCGCCGGCCGGCTGATCGGGCCTCGACGCGCCCTGCTGCCGCGGAGTGTGACGAGCGTGACGTCCGGCTCGCACGCTCCGCGGCTTTCGTCCCATGACTTCGGCAAGCGTTGTCCGTAGGGTGGAAGCGTTCCCACCCGAAGGGCCGTCCCATGAACCTCACCCAGCTCACCGCACTCGCCGCCGGCGTCGCCGGCCACCCCGCCGCGGGCCTCGTCGCCTTCCAGGCGGCCTCCGGCGCCGACCTGTCGCAGGCGCCCGAGCGGCGTCGTCGCACCCTGCGCCGCGCCCGGCGCGCCGCGACCACCGCACCCGTCGAGGCCGCCGCCCTGCCGGTCTCCGGCCTGAACCACGCGACGCGCGACAACGCCACGACGCCCGCCGCACTGACCGCCTCAGCGGGGGCCGGCAGCCGCTGACCGCCCACCCGGCCAGGGCCGCTCCCGGCCGGGTGAGACGCGCGCTCGTCGCGCGAGGTGGCGCCGGACCAGGTAGGAACGGTCGTCATGACTGTCGTCGGCTTCCACCACTCGCACGAGCAGGTGCACCCCGCGACCCTCCTCGAGGTCGCCCGGCACGCGCGGGACGTCGGCTTCGACGCCGGGATGTGCTCCGACCACTGGGCGCCATGGAGCGCCACGCAAGGCCACTCCGGGCACGCCTGGACGTGGCTCGGTGCCGCGCTCGCCACGACCGACCTGCCGTTCGGTGCCGTCAACGCACCCGGCCAGAGGTACCACCCGGCCGTCGTCGCACAGTCGGTCGCGACCCTCGGCGCGATGTTCCCCGGTCGGTTCTGGGTCGCGCTCGGCTCGGGCGAGAACGTCAACGAGCACATCACGGGCGGTGCGTGGCCCGCGAAGGCCGTGCGCGACGCACGGCTGCGCGAGTGTGTCGACGTCATCCGCGCGCTGCTCGACGGCGAGGAGGTCACGCACGACGGCCTCGTCCAGGTCGACCGCGCCCGGCTCTGGACCCTTCCCGAGCAGCGCCCGCTGCTCGTCGGGCCCGCGGTGACCCCGCAGACCGCCGCCCGGCACGCCGACTGGGCCGACGGGCTCGTCACGGTCAACCAGGACCCGCGACGGCTCCGCGAGGTGGTCGACGCCTACCGCTCGGCGGGCGGCCGCGGCAGCCTCGCGCTGCAGGTCCACGTGTCCTGGGCGCCCGACGCCGACACCGCGTTCGCGCTGGCCCGCGAGCAGTGGACCGCGAACGTCGTCGGCCCGCCCGTGGCCTGGGACCTCGACACCCCCGAGGCGTTCGACTCGCTCGTGCCGCACCTCTCGGACGACCTCGTGCGCCGGTCGGTGCTCGTCGAGCACGACCCGCAGCGGCTCCTCGACCGCGTCGCCGCGCTCGTCGGCCTCGGCTTCGACGCCGTCTACCTGCACCAGGTCGCGACCGACGAGCGCCCCCGCCACGGCAAGCACCCGAGCGCCGCGCCGACCGCGACACCCGCTGCGGCGGGCCTGCGCGCATTCCTCGACATGGCCGGGGAGCACCTCGTCGGCCCGCTGCGGGAGGTGACGGCATGAGGATCCGCGACACCGGCGACCTGTGGTGGAAGAACGCCGTCATCTACTGCCTGGACGTCGAGACGTTCATGGACTGGAACGACGACGGCGTCGGCGACTTCCCGGGACTCCTGCAGCGCCTCGACCACCTGGCCGACCTCGGCGTGACGTGCCTGTGGCTCATGCCGTTCTACCCGACGGCCGACCGCGACGACGGCTACGACATCGTCGACTTCTTCGCCGTCGACCCGCGGCTCGGCGACGCGGGCGACCTCGTCGAGCTCATCCGCACCGCGCGCGACCGCGGCATCCGGGTCATCGCCGACCTCGTCGTCAACCACACCAGCGACCGTCACCCGTGGTTCCGGTCGGCCCGCCGCAGCAAGGACTCGCCCTACCGCGACTTCTACGTCTGGAGCGCGACGAAGCCGCCCGACACCTCCGACCAGGTCGTCTTCCCGGACCAGGAGGACGGGATCTGGACGCTCGACGAGACGTCGGGCGAGTACTACCGGCACCGGTTCTACCGTCACCAGCCGGACCTCAACACCGCGAACCCCCAGGTCCGCGACGCGATCGCGAAGGTCGTCGGGTACTGGGCGGAGGTCGGGCTGTCGGGCTTCCGCGTCGACGCCGTGCCGTTCTTCCTGGCGGACGCGGCGAAGGGGCGGGGCGACGACGTCGAGCGGCCGCACGACTACCTCAAGTCGCTGCGCGCGTTCCTCACGCGCCGGTCGGGCGACGCGATCCTCATGGGCGAGGTCAACCTGCCGTACGAGCAGCAGCGCCTGTTCTTCGGCGACGACGACGGCGACGGCACCTCCGACGGCGACGAGCTGACGATGCAGTTCGACTTCGTCGGGATGCAGCAGCTGTACCTCTCGCTCGCGCGGCAGGACGCCGGAGCGGTGGCGGGGGCGCTGCGCTCCCGTCCGCCGATCCCGCGGGACGCCCAGTGGGCGACGTTCGTGCGCAACCACGACGAGCTCACGCTCGACAAGCTGTCCGACGACGAGCGCGCCGAGGTGTTCGCCGCGTTCGGGCCCGACCCGGACATGCAGCTCTACGGCCGTGGGCTGCGCCGTCGCCTGCCGACGATGCTCGGCGGCGACCCGCGCCGTGTCCGCATGGTCTACTCGCTGCTCTTCTCGCTGCCGGGCACGCCCGTGCTGTTCTACGGCGAGGAGATCGGCATGGGGGAGAACCTCGCGGCCGAGGGCCGCATGGCGGTGCGGACGCCCATGCAGTGGACCGCCGAGCGCAACGGCGGCTTCTCCCGGGCCGCTCCGTCACGGCTCAGCGGCCCTGTCGTGGAGGACGGCTACGGTCCCGAGCACGTCAACGTCGCGGACCAGCGCCGTGACCCGGAGTCGCTGCTGTCGTTCGTGCAGATGCTCGTCCGTCGCTACCGCGAGAGCCCCGAGCTCGGCTGGGCGACCGACGTCGAGATCCTCGACCAGCCGCACGCCGCGGTCCTCGCTCACCGCAGCACGTGGCAGGACGGCTCGACCGTCGCGCTGCACAACCTCGGTCCCGACGCCGTGGAGGTTCCGCTGCACCTGCCGGATTGCGCGACGGACGACGGCGGTGCCCCCGTGCGGCTCGTGGACCTGCTGCACGACGCGCACTGGTTCCTCGACGAGAAGGGCCGAGCGGTCGTGCCGCTCGCCGGGTACGGGTACGCGTGGTTGCGGGTCGTCCGCGACGGAGCCCGACGCCTGCTGTGACGGCGCGGGCGCGCCGGTGTCGGCCCGTTGACCCGTCCCGACGGGTCGGGCCGGCCGACGGGTCCGACGACCGGGGCGGACGGCCCGCTCAGCGGCCCACGTCGGCGCACCCGGCGTCGACCCACGACGTCGCGTGCCGCGCGTCCTCGACCTGCCAGGCGCGCTGCCGCGCGAGGTTCCACCCGAACCCTCCCTCGGGCTCGTCGACGGTGGCACCGCCCAGCAGGCACGACCGCAGCGGCTCGTCGACCGCGTCCATCGCGGGGACCGCGTCGGCTGAGAGTCCCTGCAGGTAGGCGACGTCGAGCGGCACGTCGAGGTCGGCGGTGGTGTTGTGCCGCACGATGAGGGCGTCCGGGTCGAGGCCGACGAGCGCGAGCGCCGCGCCCCCGACGACGGCGACGACGGCGCGCGGCAGCCACCCGCCGCGCCAGCGCGCACCCGCGACGAGCAGCAGCACGAGGACCAGCCCCATGACGACCTCGGCGAGCGCGACGGTCGTGCGCAGCCGCGTCAGGCCGAACGCGTCGACGTAGAGGTCGAGCCGCCGCAGCGCCGACAGCACGACGCCGAGGGTCCCGACGCAGAGCACCCCGAGCGCGACCCGCACGACGAGCCGGTCCCGCGCGTCCTCGCGCGGTGCCCGCCGCACCGCGACGGCGACGACGACGAGCGTCAGCGCGGTGACGACGACGAGCTGCGCGAAGCCCTCGCGGGCGTACTGCGCGTAGGAGAGGCCCGCCGTCTCCAGCACGTGCCGGTGCCCGCCGGCGAGCGCGCCGACCTGCACGCCGACGAACGCGACGACGAGCAGGTCGAGCGTCGCCACGGGAAGCAGCCACTCGGTGAGCGTCGCGGGACGCCCCGCGCCGAGCCGCGCCGACGACCAGGTCGGCGGTGCCCCCGCGAGGTGCGCGCTCGCGGCGGCGGCCAGAGCGACGACCACGGCGACGACCGCCTGCGCGGGCAGGTCGCCGAGGTCGACGCGGGGCAGGAGGCTCGCGAAGACCCGGTCGGCGGACGCGAACAGGGCCCCGAAGACGAGCAGCACGAGCAGCGCGACGGCCGCACCGCGCAGCACGACGACGAGCTGCTGGCGGCGGGTCCCGACGACCTCACCGAGGCCGTGCCGCACCCACGGCAGCGACCGGAGGACGCCCGCGGCAAAGCTCGCCGGTGCGGCCAGCACGGCGGCGGCCGACCGCGCTCCCGTGACGGCGACCGTGCCTGCGCCGACCGCCGCGAGCACGCACAGCGTGACGACCCACGCGGCGTCCCGCACGGCCGCCGACGCGAGGAGGGCGACCGACAGCAGAGCCAGGGACACGTCGACGACCGAACGTCGTCGCACCAGGGCGGGCGTCGCGGCGGCCCAGGCGACGCCGCCCGCGAGCGCGACCCCGAGCCCCGGCCGGTGCCCGACGACCATGACGGCGACCGCGACGCCCGTCCCCGCGGCGACCGCGAGGACCCGCACCGGCGCGGCACCCGCACCCTGCGCACGGAAGTCCGCGACGGCCCGGCCGACACGGCCCGGCGGGGGAGGCGGGCCCAGCAGCGGGCCGTAGGGTCCGGGCGTCCCGACGACGACCGGTGCGACGACCGGACGTGGGGGGACCGGGGGCTGGGGGGTGCCGGGACCGCTCATGGGCGTCACCGTAGACGTGCCGTGACCTGCAGGAGAGCACTTCCCGATGGAGGCCTCGTGCAGCTGCGAGAGCCCTTCGTGAAGATGTCGCGCGCGGCCTCGTGCCCGGCCACGACCGAGGGACGAGGGGCGTCCCGGCGCGCGACGCCCCTCGCTCCGGACTACCCTCGACGGACGGGGCGGGAGAAGACCGTCACCGGGACGGGTTGAGAAGTCAGCCCGAGGCACTGACCGGCGGTCCCCCTCACGACCGCGTGGAGGCGCCGTGCACAACCAGACCGCTGCACAGGTCGGGCAGTACCAGTTCCCCGCCGGTGGCGACCGGTGGCGGTGGTCCGACGACATGTTCGCGATCCATGGCATGGGTCCCGGCGACGTCGTCCCGACCCGTGACCTCTTCCTGCGTCACGTCCACCCGCAGCACCGCGACCGCGTCGCCGCGGCCCTCGAGGCGTGCGAGCAGCAGGGCGCGACGCTCGGCGAGCACTACACGCTCGTCGACCTCGCCGGGCAGGAGCGGACCGTGACGATCAGCGGTGCCCGCGAGCGGCGCGCGGACCACGACGTGGTCAGCGGGTTCCTCGTCGACGTCAGCGCGAGCCAGCAGGAGACCGTCGCGAGCGCCGTCAACACCCAGCTGCACCAGGCCCTGGAGTCGCACGCCGTCATCGACCAGGCCAAGGGCGTGCTCATGCTCGTCTACGGCATCGACGGCGACGCGGCGTTCGAGCTCCTGCGGTGGAGCTCGCAGCAGCGCAACGTCCGGCTGCTCGCGCTCGCCGAGCGCCTCGTCGCGGCGGTGGAATCGGCGGGCGGGCTGTCGCCCGTGTGGCGCGCGAAGCTCGACGAGTTGTTCTTCCAGTCGCTCGGTGCCGAGCCCGTGCCCCTCGCGGCCCCGTCGGGAGGGCCCGACGCGCTGGTCCTGTCCACGCGGGTCGTCGGCGGTGTGCCCGTCGTCGCGGTGCGCGGACCCGTGGACCTGGCGACCGCGGGCGCCCTGTCGGGCGCGGTGGCGGCCGTGTCCGCCGAGGCGCGGCACGCCGGACGTCTCGTCGTCGACCTGCGCGAGGCCACGCACGTCGGCTCCGCCGGGGTGTCCGTGCTGACGTCGCTCGACCGTCGCCTCCGGACGCACGGCACCGTGGTGCGGGTCTTCGTCACCTCCGACAGCTCGCTCCTGCTCGCGTCCGGGCACGGCCTCGAGGTCTCCGTGGTCGACCCGATGGGGTCGGTGAGCGCGCTGAGCTGACGGCGGTGCTGCGCTGACCGCGTGGTGCCGCGCGGCGTGAGTGGTGCCAGGCTGACCCCATGAACCACCGTCCGCGCGCGGCGAGCGTCGAGGCGGCTGTCCAGGCCTTCGAGGACATGCCCATAGCGGTCGCCGCGATCGAGGAGGACGGCCTCGTCGTCGTCGCCGCCAACCGCGCGGCACGGGCGATCGGCGTCGGCGACGTCGTCGGGCGTCCCGTCGCGGAGACGCTCACGACCGCGGTCGCGCACCGGATGCTGCCGCGCGTCGAGGAGGCGGTCCGCGCACGCCGGCCGGTGCCCGCCGAGGAGATCCTCGTCGAGATCGGCCCGACGGACGCCCGCCGCGACGTCTGGCTGCGGTGGTCCCTCGACCCCTGGTACGACTCCGACGGTCGCTACCGCGGCGTCATCGCGTACGCCCAGGACGTCACCGGGCTCGTCGACCAGCGGCTCGCGGCGGAGGCCCGTGCCGTGGGCGTCGAGGAGCGGTACGAGGTCGCCCGGGACGTCATCATCGCGCTGCAGGGCGCCCTGCTGCCGTCGTCCGTGCCGGTCCTGCCGCGCGTCGACGTGGCTGCTGCCTACCTCGTCGCGGGGCGCGAGCAGGCCGCCGGCGGTGACTGGTTCGACGCGGCGGTCGCCCCTGACGGGCGCGTCTCGCTCGTCGTCGGCGACGTCGTCGGCCACGGTGTGACGGCGTCGGCCGCGATGAGCCAGATGCGCGCGATCCTCGCGTCCCGGCTGCTCGACGGCGCGACGATCCCCGACGCGCTCGGGTCGCTCGACCGCTACGCGCGCATCACGACGCACGCGTTCGCCACGTCGGCCTGCGTGGTGCTGCTCGACCCGGAGACGGGCGACCTCGAGTACGCCACGCGCGGCCACCCGGCGCCTCTGGTCGTGGGCCCGTCGGGCACGCGCTGGCTCGAGCAGACCGGTGGTGGCCCGCTCGGCATCGAGGACGGCACCGAGGTCCGGACCGGCCGCCTCGCCGACGACGAGGCGCTCCTGCTCTTCACCGACGGCCTCGTCGAGGTGGTCGGACGGCGCCTCGACCACCGGCTCCAGCAGGTCGTCGAGGCCGCCGAGCAGGCCCTGCGTGGCGCGGTCATCGGTCGGTACGCCGGCCGGAACACGGCTGAGCGCCTGTGCCTGCACGTCCCGTGGGCGCTCGACGAGGGGTTCGTCGACGACGTCACTGTCCTCGCGGCCTCGCGCCGCCCGGCGCCGGCCGACCTGAGGCTGCGCGTGCCGGCGCAGGCGGACGGCCTCGCCCCCGTGCGTGAGCGCGTCGAGTCGTGGGCGCGAGACGTCGGCCTCGAGCCGCGCGAGCGTGCGGCCCTGGTGCTCGCGGCGAGCGAGGCCATGACGAACTGCATCGAGCACGCCTACGCCGGCCGGCCGCCCGGCGAGGTGCGGATCGACGCGAGCCTGCGCCGGGCCACGGTCGTGATGACGGTGGCCGACGACGGCGCGTGGCGGCAGCCCACCGAGAGCCCGGGCGACCGGGGCCACGGCCTGAGCATGGTGGCGTCGAGCGGGGTCCGGCTGTCGGTCGACCCGTC
>PJUC01000195.1_pt1 | contig 36553 bp, 40 predicted proteins | sample 1512161 | NCBI WGS metagenome assembly PJUC01 (sample SAMN08177676, study PRJNA422409) | Soil metagenome, whole genome shotgun sequencing project. | isolation source: Soil enriched on filter paper | place: USA: Madison | collected 2015-01-15
CGACGCGGCGGGCGACGGCGGGGACGACCGGCGGCCGCCGCAGGCCTGAGCGGGACGGCATCCCGTCCCGTCGCCGACCGTCGGCGTCGACGCTCAGCCGGGCAGGCCGAGCGACGGCGACAGCGGGTGCAGGGCGATGATCAGGCACGCCGTCCAGTGGCACAGGAAGGCCAGGACCGTGCACACGTGGAAGATCTCGTGGAAGCCGAAGTGGCCCGGCCACGGGTTCGGGCGCTTGAGCGCGTACACGATCGCCCCGCCCGTGTAGAGCAGCCCGCCCACGGCGACGAGGATCATCATCGCGGCGCTGGCCCGGAACAGGGGGACGATGTACATCACGGCCGCCCACCCCAGCAGGAGATAGAGCGCGACGTACAGCCAGCGCGGGGCGTGGATCCAGAAGACGCGGAACAGGATGCCGAGGAGGGCCCCGCTCCAGACGAGGATCAGCAGCAGCGCGCCCTGCTGCGGCGGCAGCGCGAGCACCGCGATGGGCGTGTAGGTGCCGGCGATGAGCAGCAGGATGTTGGCGTGGTCGATCCGCTTCAGGATCGCCTTGGTCCTCGGCTTCCAGTTGAACCGGTGGTACAGCGCCGAGTTGCCGAACAGCAGCAGGGACGTCGCCATGAACACCGCCGACGCCCACTTGGCCGGGGCGCCCTGCGCGAGGACGATGAGCACCACGCCCGCCGCGATCGCGACCGGGAAGGTGGCCGCGTGGATCCAGCCGCGCCAGCTGGGCTTGAGCTCGGGCGTCGCCGCGTCGACCGCGGCCGCGTCCATGAGCGGCAGCACGGGGACCTCAGGGGCCCGGGGAACACGGCGACGACGGCTCATGCTCCCAGCGTAGGTCCCGGCGCATGCCCCGCAGGGAACATACCTGCTCCCAGAGAGCCCGGGACCCGGTGCCACGCTACGGACACCGCGCCGGGCGGGGTAGCGTAGGCGTGTGGCGCGCGGCGAGACGAACGAGGGCAGAGGCCCTCTCTATCGGCTCTACATCAACCGACTCCGGCGGCGCCTCGATCCGGCATCCGCCCCTCGCCACGTCGCGATGATGATCGACGGCAACCGGCGCTGGGCGAAGCAGCTCGGCTACGACTCCGCCGCGCACGGCCACCGCGCCGGCGCGGCGAAGATGAAGGAGTTCCTGCGCTGGTGCGACGACGTCGGCATCCGCGTCGTGTCGCTGTACCTGCTGTCGAACGACAACCTGCGCAAGCGCGATTCGCGCGAGCTGGCGGACCTCATCGAGATCATCGCGCAGCTGGCGGACGAGCTGTCGCACGAGCGGGACTGGCGCGTGAAGCACGTCGGCCGCGCCGATTCGCTGCCGGTGGATCTCGCCCGCGTGCTCGCCGACGTCGAGGAGCGCACGAAGGGCAACCCCGGCATGCACGTCAACCTCGCGGTCGGCTACGGCGGCCGCGGCGAGATCGTCGACGCCGTGCGCAGCATCATCGCGCAGCACCAGCAGGAGGGCGGCTCGCTCGAAGACCTCGCCGCGAGTCTCACGCCCGAGCAGATCGGCGAGCACCTCTACACGGGAGGCCAGCCCGACCCCGACCTCGTCATCCGCACGTCGGGGGAGCAGCGGCTGAGCGACTTCCTGCTGTGGCAGTCCGCGCACAGCGAGTTCTACTTCGTCGAAGCGCTCGGACCGGATCTGCGCGAGGTCGACTTCCTGCGCGCGATCCGCGACTTCACGTCGCGTGACCGCCGCTACGGCGGCTGACAGGCCGGCTCCACGGGCGCCGGCACGGCAGCGTGCGCGCGGCATCGCGCGCTCTGCCAGAATGATCCGCGTGACCGATCTGGACGCGTACCTCGCCTCGTTCGACGGCGAACCCGGCTATCTCGACTGGGCGGCGTTCGGCCCCCTCTCTCCCGCGGTGCGCAGCGAGGCGCAGGGCGACACCGAGCTGCTCGGATCGGGCCGGCGCACGAGCATCGACCTCGTGGCCGACCACGTGCGCGAGGCCCGCGAGCTGGTCGCCGAGCTGATCGGAGGGGATGCGGCACAGGTCGTGCTGCAGCCGTCGACCACGTACGGTCTCATGCACGCGATCTACGGCCTGGCGGGTGGTCTGATGCTGGGACGCGGGGAGTTCCCGAGCCTCACGGTCGCCGCGACGCGCGCATCCGAGGCGCTCGGCTCGCTGCAGCTGCAGTGGCTCGACCCCGTCGACGGCATGATCACGCCCGACGTCGTGCGTGAAGCGCTCACGGACGAGACGCATGCGGTCGCCGTCAGCCTCGTCGACTTCCGCACCGGCTACCGCGCCGACCTGGCCGCGCTGCGCGACATCATCGGCGACCGCCTGCTCATCGTCGACGCGGTGCAGGGCTTCGGCATGGTCGATGCCGACTACCTCGCCGCCGACGTCGTGTGCGGCCACGGCTACAAGTGGCTGCGCGCCGGTCGCGGCACCGGCTTCGCATGGTTCGGCGACCGCGCGCTCGAGCGCATCGCCCCGGTGCTGTCGGGTTTCCGCGGCGTGGACGGAGACCTGCCCGTCGACGAGGTCCCCGCGCCCGCGGCCTCGGCGCAGGCGTTCTCGATCTCGGGCGCCGATACGCTCGCCGCCGCGCGGTTGGCGACGGCGCTGCGCGAGGTCGCCGACGTCGGCGTGGACGCGATCGAGTCCGAGCTCGCCGCGCGAGCGTCCGACGTGATGTTCTTCGCCGATCGGTACGAGGTGCCCGTCGTCACGCCGCGCGAGCCCGAGCGGCGCGCCGGCATCGTCACGCTCCAACCCGCTGCGCAGGATGCGGCGCCGCTGGCGGCATCCCTCGCCAACCACGGTCTCACCGTCACGACCCGCGCCGGACGCATCCGCGTCGCGCCGCACGTCGGCACTGGGGCCGACACGCTGCGCCTCTTCGGCGATGCGCTGGCGGCGTTCGCCTCCGCACGGGTCTGGTGAGCGGATGCCGGCGGCCGCCGGCACCCGTGTCACGAAAAGTTCATCCGCAATCTGCGTGTCGGGTGCCCCCGATGTCGGTGGGGCGTCGTACTTTGATCGCATCGGGCAAGGAGCCCGGTCGAGTCGGCCTCAGGATCACGACTCGTGACTCACCGGTCGACTCGTGACTGCCGGGTGAACCACCCGGGGCGGGAGTGGGTTGTGACCACACGAGCACCACACGAGCAGCGCAGTCAGGATCTCGAGCAGGTCGCGGAGTCCGATCAGGACCTGCGCACCTACGTCCTCGACACGTCGGTGCTGCTGAGCGATCCGCGGGCATTCTTCCGCTTCGCCGAGCACAACGTCGTGATCCCGGTCGTGGTGATCACCGAGCTCGAAGGCAAGCGGCACGACCCCGAGATCGGCTACTTCGCCCGCCAGGCCCTGCGCCACCTCGACGAGCTGCGCGTCGAGCACGGCCGCCTCGACTTCCCGGTCCCCGTCGGGCAGGGCGGCACGCTGCGGGTCGAGCTGAACAACACCGACTCCGGGGTGCTGCCGTCGGGCATGCGCCTCGGCGACAACGACAGCCGCATCCTCGCGGTCGCGCTGCACCTCGCCCAGGACGGGCAGGAGGTCACCGTCGTCTCGAAGGACCTGCCCATGCGGGTGAAGGCGGCCTCCCTCGGCGTCAGCGCCGAGGAGTACCTCGCCGAGCAGGCGGTCGACTCCGGGTGGACGGGCATCTCCGAGATCGACGTGTCTGGCGACGACATCAGCGACCTGTACGAGAGCGAGGTCGCCGCCAGCGACGACGTCAAGGGTCTGCCGGTCAACACCGGCCTGATCATCCATTCGGAGCGGGGCTCGGCGCTGGGGCGCGTCGTCGGCGACGGCGAGTACCGGCTGGTGCGGGGTGACCGCGAGGTGTTCGGGCTGCACGGGCGCTCGGCCGAGCAGCGCATCGCGATCGACCTGCTGCTCGACCCCGACGTGGGCATCGTGTCGCTCGGCGGTCGCGCCGGCACCGGCAAGTCGGCGCTCGCGCTCTGCGCGGGTCTGGAGGCCGTGCTGGAGCGGCAGCAACAGCGCAAGATCATCGTGTTCCGACCCCTGTTCGCCGTGGGCGGGCAGGAGCTCGGCTACCTGCCCGGCGACCAGCAGGAGAAGATGAACCCGTGGGGCCAGGCGGTGTACGACACCCTCGGCTCGGTGGTCTCGGGCAACGTCCTCGACGAGGTCGTGGAGCGCGGCATGCTCGAAGTGCTGCCGCTGACCCACATCCGCGGCCGATCGCTGCACGACGCCTTCGTGATCGTCGACGAGGCGCAGTCGCTGGAGCGCAACGTGCTGCTCACGGTGCTGAGCCGGATCGGTCAGAACTCGCGGGTCGTCCTGACGCACGACGTGGGCCAGCGCGACAACCTGCGGGTGGGGCGTCATGACGGTGTCGCGTCGGTCATTGAGACGCTCAAGGGTCACGGCCTGTTCGGCCACGTGACGCTGGTGCGGTCGGAGCGCTCGGCGATCGCCGCACTGGTCACCGACCTGCTCGAAGCCGGCGAACTCGCCTGAACGGCGGCTCTGCTCCGGCGGGGCCGCAGCGGAACGCCGCGGGCCGGGATGCCGCATCCCGGCCCGCGTCGTCGCCCTTGAGCATGAGAAGAGTCTCATCGCGATCCGGTGCTGTGGGTCGTCGGCGTCTGTCACCATGGAGGAAGGAAGTGCGAGAGCGGGGGACTGGGGGCGGACTGTGGACTCACGAACGGGGCTCGTGATCGGCGGTTTGAGTGCCGTCGCGGCGAGTGTCGCTGTCGTGTGCGCCGTCGCGATGACCAACACCGCCGCCCTCAAGGACTCGCCCGCCACGACCGTCGCCGCCGCGCGCATCCTCGTGCCGACGTCGTCCACACCGACCGCGACCCCGACACCCACGCTCACAGAGACCCCGGTGATCCCCGACGCGGCCGAGGTCGTCGAGGCGCCCGCGCCCACCGAGGTCGAGCCGTCCGCGTCGAGCGCGCACAACCCGCCTCGTACGCCGCCCCCGGCGCAGGAGCCGCAGGCGGCGACACCCGGCGGCGATGTCGACTCGGCGATCGAGGCGGCCCGCGCCGCAGGGACGTGGGATTCGCTGCGCGCATGGGCAGCGGCCAGCGGCTGGTCCAACGGACGAATCGAGTCGCTCATCCGTCGCCTCGAACGCGCCGCCGAAGCCGAACGGCTGAAGGATGCCGCCCAGTTGCAGGCACCCGACAAGGGTGCATCCACGCAGAAGGACGTGGCCGCCCCTGGCAGCGGGAGCGCCGAACTCCCGGCGCAGCAGCCGGCTCCGCCGACGAATCAGGGCGGCGGGCAGAAGGCGTCCCACGCCGACCACCCCGCGAATGCGGGTTCGAACGGGAACGGCAACGGCGCCGGTCCCGACGCGAAGAAGGACCAGCCGCGCCATTCCCCAAACAGGCGCGGCTGACGGCGGTCGGATCCCCCAGTCCGGCCCTTCACAGCCCCCGGCGTCCCCCAGCGCCGGGGGCTTCTTCGTGGTCAGCGCCGCGGCCGGTCACTCCCAGCGGTAGCCGGCGCCGCGCACCGTCACGATGTGGTCCGAGCCGAGCTTGCCGCGCAGATACCGGACGTACACGTCGACGACGTTCGATCCGGGGTCGAAGTCGAGCCCCCATACCCGGCTCAGCAGCAGCTCGCGGCTGAGCACCCGTCCCGGGTTGCGCAGGAACTGCTCGGCCAGCGCGAACTCGCGCGCCGACAGATCGACCTCGCGGCCGGCGACGGTGGCGCGACGGGCCAGGATGTCGAGCACGACATCGTCGTGCGAGACCGATACGCCCTGCTGCGGGAGGCTCTCGCGGAGGCGGGACCGGACGCGGGCCAGCAGCTCCTCGAACGTGAAGGGCTTCGGCACGTAGTCGTTGGCTCCGGCATCCAGTCCGGCGACCGTGTCGCGGGTGCTGGAACGTGCCGTCAGCATGATCACCGGCACCGCGGAGCCGCGGGCGCGCAGCGCGCGCAGCACCTCGAAGCCGTCCATCGTCGGCAGACCCACGTCGAGCAGCACGAGGTCGGCGTCACCGCGCAGCGCGGCCTCGAGTCCTTCCGGACCGTCCTCGACCACGAGCGTCTCGTATCCCGCGGACTCGAGTCCGCGGGATACGAACGCGGCGATCCGCGGCTCGTCCTCGATGATGAGGATTCTCGTCATCCTGATGCCTCCCGTTGCAGCACGACATCGCCCGCGCGCACGGGAGCCGGCAGTTCGGCCTCGGCGAGAGGCACGTGGATGGTGAACGTCGCGCCGCCGCCAGGGGTGTCGGTGACTGCGCATTGGCCGCCGTGACCCTTCGCGATCGCATCGACGATCGCCAGGCCCAGGCCTGAGCCGCCGACGGTGCGGTGCACGTGGGCGCGGTCGAATCGCCGGAAGATGCGCACCCGTGCCGCAGGCGGGATTCCGGTGCCGTGGTCGCGCACCCAGAGCCGGGCCCCGTCCGGCCCGACGGCGCTGCCGATCTCGATCGGACTGCCGGCCGGCGTGTACTTGGCCGCGTTGTCGGCGAGCTGCAGCCACGCCTGCAGCAGACGATCGGCGTCGCCCGCCACCGTGGCGTCGGCCTGCGCCTCGACGGTCCAGGTGTGGTCGGGGATCACCGCGACGAGCTCGCCTACGCGGGCCGTCAGGGCTGCGAGGTCGACGGGCGACATCGTGTACGTGTCGGCCTCCGCGGCCGCGAGCAGGTCGATGTCCTCGACGAGACGCGCGAGCCGGTCGAGCTCAGAGATCCCGATGTCGCGCGCCGAGGCGACGTCGACGGCATCCCGCGGGTTCATGAGCTCGAGGTGGCCGCGCACGATCGTGATGGGCGTCTTGAGCTCGTGGCGCACGTCGTCCAGCAGCTGCCGCTGCACGTCGACGGACCCTTCGAGCCGGTCGAGCATCGAGTTGACGGTGCGTGACAGGTCGGCGATGTCGTCGTTGCCGTGTGGCTCCAGCCGTGCCGAGAGATCGCTGATCGAGATCGCGTCGGCGGTCTCGCGCAGGTGTCGGATCGGCGAGAGGAGCCGGCCCGTGACGAACCAGCCGACCACGCCGACGGCGGTCAGCACCGCGAGTGCCGCGATGACGTAGGTCGTCATCGCGAAGGTGATCGGCTGCAGTTCCGCGCCGAGGTCGATCGCCCGGATGTAGAGCCCCTGCCGAGGGTCGCCGGGCATCGACACCGGGATCGCGATGTACCGCAGCGACCCGGCGTCGGTGGCGACCGTGCCCATCTTCGTCGCACCGCGCTTCGTGTCGGCGATGGCTCGGTCGATGAGCTGCTGGTTGTCGGCGATGCTGAATCCCGACAGCGTGGAGGGGATCCAGCGCGGCACGCCGTCGACGAGCGCGACGGACGCCTCGTTGCCCGCGGGCACCAAGCGGGCGACGACCGCCTTCAGGTAGTCGTCGATCGTCGAATACGTGTTGATGTCGAGCTCGTTCGTCGCCTCGGATGCGCCGCCGGCGGCGGCCGTCGGGTCTTCGGCCACCGCCTGCAGCGACTCCACCTGCGTCTTGAGGCGCTCGTTGACGCCTTCGATCGCCTGTTCGCGCTGCACCAGGAACGTCACGCTGCCGACGATCGCCAATCCGACGCACGCGACTGCCAGGATCGCCGAGAGGATCCTGACGCGCGCGGGGATCGGGCGGGCCGGGCGGGACATGTCCTGATTATCCCGCCGACGCAGCACGTGCGGCACCGGGGCGTTTCAGCCCGGGTGCGTCATCGAGAGCAGATCGAGCTTCTCGTCGAGCTGCTCGAGCGTCAGCTCGCCGCGCTCCACGTAGCCGAGGTCGATGACGGCCTCGCGCACGGTGATGCCCTTGGAGACCGAGTGCTTGGCGATCTTGGCGGCGGCCTCGTACCCGATGAGCTTGTTGAGGGGCGTCACGATCGACGGCGACATGCCCGCGTAGGCGGCGGCACGCTCGACGTTGGCCTCCAGGCCCGTGATCGTCTTGTCGGCGAGGACACGGGACACGTTCGCGAGCAGCTCGATCGATTCGAGCACGGCGCTGCCCATGATCGGGATCGCGACGTTCAGCTCGAACGAACCCGATGCGCCGGCCCACGCGACGGTCGCGTCGTTGCCGATGACGCGCGCGCAGACCATGAGGGTCGCCTCGGGCACGACCGGGTTGACCTTGCCGGGCATGATGGACGACCCGGGCTGCAGGTCGGGGATGTGCAGCTCGCCGAGGCCGGTGTTGGGGCCGGAGCCCATCCAGCGCAGGTCGTTGTTGATCTTGGTGAGCGAGACCGCGATGGTGCGCAGGGCTCCCGATGCCTCGACCAGGCCGTCGCGGTTGGCCTGGGCCTCGAAGTGGTCCTTCGCCTCGGTGATGGGCAGCTCGGTGTCGGCGACGATGAGCTCGATGACCCGCTGCGGGAAGCCGAGGGGGGTGTTGATGCCGGTGCCGACGGCGGTGCCGCCGAGCGGGACCTCTGCGACGCGGGGGATCACGGCCTGCACGCGCTCGATGCCGAGACGGATCTGGCGTGCGTAGCCGCCGAACTCCTGACCGAGCGTGACCGGGGTCGCATCCATCAGGTGCGTGCGACCGGACTTGACGACCTCTTTCCACTCCTCGGCCTTCGCCTCGAGCGCCACCGCGAGGTGGTCGAGCGCCGGGATGAGGTCGTCGATGATCTCCTGGGTGACGGCGATGTGCACGGACGTCGGGAAGACGTCGTTGGACGACTGCGACGCGTTCACGTGGTCGTTCGGGTGCACCGTCGAACCGAGCGCGCGGGTCGCCAGCGTCGCCAGCACCTCGTTCATGTTCATGTTCGACGACGTGCCGCTGCCGGTCTGGTAGACGTCGATCGGGAACTGGTCGGCGTACTCGCCGGCGATGATGAGGTCGGCGGCGCCCGAGATCGCATCCGCGATCGCGCCGTCGAGGGTGCCGAGCTCCTTGTTCGCGAGCGCCGCCGCCTTCTTGATCCGGGCCAGCGCGACGACCTGGGCGGGCTCGAGGCGGTCGCCCGAGATCGGGAAGTTCTCGACGGCGCGCTGCGTCTGCGCGGCGTAGAGGGCGTTCTTGGGCACGCGCACCTCGCCCATGGTGTCGTGCTCGATGCGGTACTCGGTGTCGGTCACGTCGTTGTTCCTCACGTGTGTCGGGATGGGTTCGGGAGTGTTCAGGCGTCGATGCCGACCGACACCACGGGCACGGCGGTGCCTTCGGCGAGCCGGTAGTTGGCGCCGACGATGCCGAGGGCGCCGGAGGCCACGGCATCGCTGATCAGCTCGGAGGACTGCAGGATCTCGGCGACGGTCGTGCTGAGGTGTTCGCGTCCGACCGCCTCGGCGTCGATCCCGGCCGTCGTGGTGACGGTGTCCGACGCGCGCTGCACGCGGCGCACCGCGGGGACGATCGGTGCGATCAGGCGCCAGATGTGCGGCGGCAGAGCGGGGGTCTCGGGGTCGGTGCTGTCGATCGCGGCACGCACCGCGCCGCATGCGTCGTGTGCGAGCACGACGATCAGCGGCACCTTCAGCACGGCGACCGCGTACTCCAGGCTGCCGATGACGGAGTCCGACACCACCTGGCCCGCGTTGCGGACGACGAACAGGTCGCCGAGGCCGTTGTCGAAGATGATCTCGGCGGCCAGCCGCGAGTCGGAGCAGCCGAACAGCACGGCCTGGGGACGCTGTCCGTCTGCGAGCTCGTGGCGGCGGTCCACGTCCTGGTGGGGATGCTTCGGCTCGCCGGCGACGAAGCGCGCGTTGCCGCGCAGCATCTCGCTCCAGACATCGGCGGGTGTCGGGGCGTCGCTCACGGGGCCTCCTGGCGCAGTGCGGTGATCTGGTCTGTCACGGAGCGCGCGGTCTCTTCCAGCGCGTCCTGGGTGGTCGTGCCGTAGATGAGCACGGTGTCGGTGCCGGCGCTCGTCGACAGGGCGACCGAGATGTTGCCGGTGCGTTCGGGATCGAGCTCGTAGCGGTCCCACGTGATGCCGTCGATGGTCACCGTGTCGTCGGGCGCGGAGCCCGAGAGGACGCGGGTCACCCACGACGCGTCGGCGTCGAAGCCCTGCGACACGTTGACGAATCCTCGGGCGTTCTCGTCCGCGGGCGCGTAGACGACGTTGAACGCCTCCACCCGGCTTCCGCTGTCGATCCCGGCGAGGTTCACCACCCAGTCGTCCGACATCTCGGGAACGATGACGGTGCGGTCCTCGGCGGCGGCGACCCGCTCGGCAGCGGCTGCGACGTCGATCGGCTCGCGTTCCGGGGCCGTGCCGCGGGGTACGGCGAACATGATCACGGCGACCACGGCCAGGGTCACCAGCAGTGCGGCGATGAGGTTGCGGACGTTCTGGCTCGATCGGTAGACGCGCGAGGACTCCGCCTTGCGGGCGGCCGTCTCATCGGGCGTCTCGGGGCGGCCGAGCTCGGCGACGACGCGGGGTCCGTGTGCCATCAGCGGCTTCCGTCCTCTTCGCCGCGGGCACCGCCGTCCGCGGAGGCCCGTGCGGCATCCAGCCGCCGCTTCGCGCCGAGCAGCCACTCCTCGCAGCGCGCGGCGAGAGCCTCGCCGCGCTCCCACAGGGCCAGCGAGTGCTCCAGCGTCGGCGCGCCCTGCTCGAGTTCGGCGACGACGCGGACGAGTTCGTCGCGCGCCTGCTCGAACGAGAGGGACGCCACGTCGGGAAGAGCCTCGGTCGACGCGGTCATGCCTCTATCCTACGTGGCGAGCGGCGCCCCTCCTTCGCCCGCGACCTCGCCGTCGGAGTGGGCGGCGAACGACCCGCGTCCCACAGTCACGACGAGGGGAGTGGATGCCGGTGCCTGCGCCGCATCGCGCACGATGACCCCGTCTTCCAGGTGTGCGATGGCGTACCCGCGGGCGAGCGTCGACGCGGGCGAGAGGGCGCGGAGGGTGGCGCGCAGCTCGGCGGTGCGGCGCTCGTGCTGCTGCAGCGCGCGGTCGACGCGGTCGCGGCCGCGTGCCGCCAGCAGCTCGACCTCGTGCGCGCGCGTCGTGAGCATCGCCTCGGGCGTGCGCAGCACGGGGCGCGAGCGAAGCTGCTCCAGCTGAGCGATGTCGTGCCCGATGCGCTGGGTCAGCCGCATCGTCATGCGGGACCGCAGCTGTCCGACGAGGGCCCGCTGCTCGGCGACGTCCGGGACCACGCGCTTGGCGGCGTCCGTCGGGGTCGACGCCCGCAGGTCGGCCACGTCGTCGAGCAGCGGATGGTCGTTCTCATGGCCGATGGCGCTCACGACGGGAGTGGATGCCGCCGCCACGGCGCGCAGCATCCGCTCATCGCTGAATCCGAGCAGCGTCTGGGGGTCGCCGCCGCCGCGGGCGATGACGATGACGTCGATCTCGGGATCGGCATCGAGCGCCTTGAGCGCGGCGATCGTCTCGGGCACGCAGCGGTCGCCCTGCACGGCGGCGTACTTCGTGCGGAACCGCACCTGGGGCCAGCGCAGCTCGGCGTTGCGGTGGACGTCCTTCTCGGCATCCGAGTTCTCGCCGGTGATGAGGCCGATGAGGTGGGGGAGGAAGGGGAGCGGCTTCTTGCGGGATGCGTCGAACAGCCCCTCCGCGCGCAGCTGCGCGCGGAGGCGCTCGAGGCGCTCCAGCTGGTCGCCCAGCCCCATGTGCCGCATGGCCGAGACCGAGAAGCCGAAGTCGCCGCTCTTGACGTAGTAGTCGGCCTTGACGCACGCGATGACGTGATCGCCGACCTTGAGGTCGCCCGGCAGCCGGTCGCGCGTGGACGACCAGATGCGGAACGAGATCGTCGAGTCGGTCACCAGGTCTTTGAGACGTCCGAAGACGTTGCCGCCGCGCACATTGAACGCGGTGATCTCGCCCTCGACCCACACGGATCCCCACGTCTGCACGAAGCCGCGGATCGTGTCGTTCAGGCGCGCGACCGAGGTCGGCGCGTCGGGGCTCGAGTCCCGGGGGCGGACGGAATCCGCGGGAGGCGGTTCGCCGGGCACCGCGGCGGGCTGGAAGGTCGTCATGGAGCCTCCGTCGTGCTGGTGAGGGGTGAGGCCGCGCGCCGCTGCCGCACGTTCTCGAAGACGAGCACCCCGGCGACGATCGCCAGCAGGCACGCCAGCTGCAGCGCGCCGGATGCGGCGGCGCCGACCCACGCGGTCGCCGTCGCCAGCACGGCGGCCACGAGCCTCGCGCCCACCGGACCGAGGTCGAGCGTGCCGCGGTACGCCGCGTCGCCGGCGAGGTAGAACGCCACGCCGCAGGCGATCAGCCACGCGTCGGGAGTCTCGAGTGCGCTGAACGGCGCGGCGAAGAGGCCGTGGAGCCCGGCCGCGAGCATCAGCAGTCCGAAGATCATCACGAGGTGCTCGACGTAGAACGCCACGAGCGCGAGCCCGGTGCGTCGCTCCGGCGCCACCGCTGCGATGCGCGCCTCGGCACGGGAGTCGTCGCCGTCGAAATAGCACCACCACAGCGCGGCGACCAGCGCCACGGCGAGCACCGTGCCGACCAGCAGCGGCGCCTCGATCGCGTGGCCCGTGGCGCCCACGCCGACCGACACGATGGACTCTCCGAACGCGATGATCATCAGCAGCCCGTGGCGTTCGACCATGTGCGAGGCGCCCGGGTCGAAGCCGCCGCGCGCGCTCAGCAGCGCGGAGCCCAGGAACGCCAGCAGCGGCAGGCCGAAGAGCACCCAGTCGGCCGGGCCCTCGACGAAGCCCGAGATCACCAGCAGCACGCCCACGAGCACGTTGGAGGTGCCGACGACGACCATGCGGCGGGCTGCGGCCGCGCCGCCCAGCGCGATGAACAGTCCCGCGTGGATCACGGCGACCACGATGTAGGTCACGCCGAACAGCACGGCGGTCTCTCCGAACGCGTCGGGGATGGCGAGCGACATCACCAGGAACGCGGCCATCGCGGCGATGAGCGCGATCCGGTATCCCGTGCTGTCGGGAGCGGCCTGATTCGTCAGCCACGCGAACGCGTCGTACATCCACCACACCAGGGCGAGGACGAGCGCCGCCTGGGCGATCCCGATCGCGTCGGGCCGATGCACGATGATCTCGGCGACGCGGGTCATCGTGAAGACGAACACCAGATCGAAGAGCAGCTCGATCGTCGACACGCGCGCGGCGATGCGCGCGGCGCGCGTCGCACGCGCGACGGGTGCGGGAGGGGTGGGGGATGCCACCCGGTCACGGTAGCGCACGCGACCGACGTCGGCGCGGGGCGCGGGCCCGTCGCACGCCGGGCTCATGCCCAGGGGCCGCCCTTAGACTCGTGGGGTGAGCAGCAGCACCGTGAGCATGCCCGTCCCGCGCGTCCCGCGGCGGCGCGAGCCGCTCCAGGACATCGCCGGCCCCGGACGCAAGCGGGTGCTCCTGGCATCGCCGCGCGGCTACTGCGCCGGCGTCGACCGCGCCGTCATCGCCGTCGAGAAGGCGCTGGAGCGCTTCGGCGCGCCCGTCTACGTCCGCAAGCAGATCGTCCACAACATCCATGTCGTCACCGAGCTGGAGAAGCAGGGCGCGATCTTCGTCGACGAGGTCGATGAGGTGCCCGAGGGAGCCCACGTCGTGTTCAGCGCGCACGGGGTGTCGCCGGCGGTCGTCAACGCGGCATCCGATCGAGGACTCCGCGCCATCGACGCGACGTGCCCGCTCGTGACGAAGGTGCATCGCGAAGCCGTGCGCTTCGCGCGCGACGATTTCGAGATCCTCCTGATCGGCCACGAGGGTCATGAAGAGGTCGAGGGCACGGCGGGCGAGGCACCCGATCACGTCACGATCGTCAACTCGCCCGAAGAGGCCGACACCATCGAGGTGCGCGACCCGTCGAAGGTCGTGTGGCTGTCGCAGACGACGCTGTCGGTGGACGAGACCATGGAGACCGTCCGCCGCCTGCGCGTGCGGTTCCCGCAGTTGCAGGATCCGCCGTCGGACGACATCTGCTACGCCACGCAGAACCGTCAGGTCGCGATCAAGAAGGTCGCGAAGGACGCCGACCTCGTGATCGTCGTCGGCTCGGCGAACTCGTCGAACAGCGTGCGCCTGGTCGAGGTCGCCCTCGAGCACGGCGCGAAGGCCGCGTACCGCGTGGACTACGCCGACGAGGTCGAGCAGGCGTGGCTCGAGGGCGTCGAGACCGTCGGCGTCACCAGCGGCGCATCGGTGCCGGAGGTGCTCGTACAGGAGGTGCTCGACGATCTCGCCGCGGCCGGGTACCGCGACGTCGAGCAGGTGCGCACCGCGGAGGAGGACCTCATGTTCTCGCTTCCGAAGGAGCTGCGCCAGGACATCACCGGCAAGCGCGACGACCGTGCCCTGGGCGGACGGAGCCGCGCATGAGCGACGGCGACGTGCGCCCCGCGCCGCACAGTGCTGAATCGTCGCGACCCCGTCCGCAATACGGCGAGTACGCCAGCCCCGAGGAGCAGCGCGCCCGCATCCAGCAGCCCGCGCCTGAGTGGCAGCAGCCGGTGACGCCCGCGGCGCCGGTGATCGCGGATGCCGCGGAGGCCGGCATCCGCTCGCCCCAGCCGGCGCATGATCTGCGGCCACCGGCCGGCGCACCGGTGCGCACCCGCATGGCCGACCGCGTCATCACGATCGCGCTGCTCGTGTACGGGCTGTTCAACGTCGTGACGTCGTTCCCGTCGTTCCTGGACTACGGCGCCTACGCCGAGACGATGTTCGCGGTGATGGGCCTCGATGTCACGCTGTCGGACCCGGCAGCCGGGCGTCCGTTCGGCATCGCCGCCGCCGTGGTGCTGGCGGTCGGCTGGATCGCGACCGCCGTGGTGTCGTTGTGGAGCCTGCGGCGCGGTCGCCTGACCTGGTGGATCCCGCTGGTGGCAGGCATCTTCTTCACATTCGTGACCGGTGTGCTGATGGCCATCCCGCTGATGAGCGACCCCGCCGTCGTGAAGGCGCTGCTGGGCACCACCGGCGGCTGATACCGCCACGAACCCGGCCGCGGCATACTCGGGAGCACGAGGCGTGCTCGGTTGAACCTCCGGGGCACGCGTCTCGTGTCCTCAGCGGAGGTGACGGATGCCGCGAACCGGGCTCGAGCGAGGGTCAGGCGCCGGCGGCAGGGCGACGCGACGCGACGCACTGCGGCTGGAGGCGCTGTACGACGCCCATGCGGCGCCGCTGTGGCGCTACGTCGTGCACCTGACGGGCGATCGTGCCGGCGCGGACGACATCGTGCAGGAGACGCTGCTTCGTGCCTGGCGCACGCCCAAGATCCTCGGCGACGACCCCTCGGCGACGCGATCGTGGATGTTCACGGTGGCGCGTCATCTGGTGATCGACGAGGCACGCAGCGCGCACCGTCGCCGCGAGGTCGACGTCGCCGAGATGCCCGAGCGGGTCACGGGCGACGGCACCGACGCGCTGTTCGAGGCCATCATCGTCGAAGAGGCGCTCGCCGCGCTGTCGGCCGAGCACCGTGCGGTGGTCGTGCGCGCCTACTACCGCGGGCTGTCGGTCGCCGAGATGGCCGGCGAGCTCGACATCCCGCCCGGCACCGTCAAGTCGAGGCTGCACTACGGACTGCGCGCCCTGCGGCTCGCCCTGCAGGAGAAGGGGGTGACGCGATGAGTGCCGACCACGCGCGCTTCGCGGACTGGGACGCCGCCTACGTCGTCGGCGCGCTGAGTGCCGCAGACCGCCGGCTGTACGAGGAGCACCTGGACGACTGTCCGCAGTGCCGCGCGGCGCTCGCCGACCTCGCCCCCACGCTCGGTCTGCTCGCCCGTGTATCGCCGGACCGCGCCGAAGCGCTGCTCGACGGTGTCACCGGAACCACAGGGACGACGGCATCCGGCCCCGATCCGGCGAGCCGCCAACGGCTCGTAGCGGTCGGCGCGCGCATCACCCGCCGGAGACGCACCATCGTGTGGGGGAGTGTGGTGGCTGCGGCGGCAGCCGTGGCGATCGCGGTGGCCTTCGCGGTCCCGACCCTGATCGCGCCGGTCGTGCGACCTGCGGAGATCGTCGCCCTGCAGCCGGTGACCCAGGTGCCGCTGACGGCCACCGTGCAGCTCACGGACGTCGCGTGGGGCACGCGCATAGACATGACGTGCACGTACGGTCCGAGCGACGATCCTTACGCACCCGTGCAGGAGTGGCCCTACGTGCTCGTCGTCACCTCGACCGACGGCACGACGAGCGAGCTGTCGTCGTGGCGCGCAGGACCCGGGTCGACCGCCCGCCTGCAGGCGGGCACCGCCCTCGACGCCGACGAGATCGCATCGATCGAGGTGCGCGCGATGACGGACGGCAGAGTGCTGCTGCGGGGAGAGCCCTGACCGGCCCGTGATCGCTGCCGCTCGTTACGATGGGCGGATGCCTCGACTCATCGCCGTCTGCGTGGTCCGACAGCTGCGTCCCGACGCCGGCTCGGTCGGCGTCACCGCGATCGACAAGGGGGCGGTCGACGGCCCCGTCCGCGTCGGGCCGTACGGCGTGTACGCCGACGTTCAGGCGGACCGCAAGCACCACGGCGGGCTCGACAAGGCGCTGTACGCGTACGCCGCCGAGGACGCGGCGTTCTGGGAGTCCGAGCTCGGCCGGGAGCTGCCGCCGGGCTGGTTCGGCGAGAACCTGCGCGTCGAAGGGCTCGACGTCAACGCCGCGCGCATCGGCGAGCGGTGGCGCATCGGCGATCGCGTCGAGGTCGAGGTGACGATGCCGCGTACCCCGTGCCAGACGTTCGCACGATGGGTCGGCGGTGAGGATGCTCGCGGCTGGGTCAAGCGGTTCTCGAACGAGCGCCGGCTCGGCCCCTACCTGCGCGTCGTGCAGGGCGGCCGCGTGCAGGCCGGCGACGAGATCGTCGTCGTCCACCGGCCGGAGGGTGCGCCGGGGCTGCTGGACCGTTACATCGACCCGGAGTGACGGCGAGAGCGCGACGCGGCCCTCTACGGCGGATGCCCCGGCTCCGACCCGCGGGAGGGTCGGAGCCGAGGCATCCGATGCGTTGTTCGGGCGGTTACGCGCCGAGGCTCTTGCCGGCCGAGCCGAGCTGCTGCGTCGCCTCGACGACGCGGGCGGCCATCGCCGACTCGGCGATCTTGCCCCACGCGCGCGGGTCGTACGCCTTCTTGTTGCCCACCTCGCCGTCGACCTTGAGCACGCCGTCGTAGTTCTGGAACATGAAGCCGGCGACCGAGCGCGTGAACGCGTACTGCGTGTCGGTGTCGATGTTCATCTTGACGACGCCGTTGGCCACCGCCTCGGCGATCTCCTCGTCGGTCGAGCCGCTGCCGCCGTGGAAGACGAGGTCGAGGGGCTTCGGTCCGGTGCCGAACTTCTCCGCGATGCCGGCCTGGATCTCGCCCAGGAGCTCGGGCTTGAGCTTCACGTTGCCCGGCTTGTAGACGCCGTGCACGTTGCCGAAGGTCAGCGCGGCGATCCAGCGGCCCTGCTCGCCGAGGCCGAGCGCCTCGACGACCTGTGCGACGTCGCCCGTCGTCGTGTACAGGGCGTCGTTGGTGCCCTCGTGCTTGACGCCGTCCTCCTCGCCGCCGACCACGCCGATCTCGACCTCGAGGATCGCGTTGATCGCCTTCAGTCGGGGGAGCAGCTCTTTGGCGATCTCGATGTTCTCGGCCAGGGGCACGGCCGAGCCGTCCCACATGTGCGACTGGAAGATGGGGTTGCCGCCGTCGGCGACGACCTGCTCCGACGCCTTGATCAGCGGGAGCACGAAGTCCTCGAGCGCGGGCTTGGGGCAGTGGTCGGTGTGGAGCGCGACCGTGATCGGGTAGCTCTTGGCGACCTCGTGCACGTACGCGGCGAACGCGAGCGCGCCGGTGGCGCGGGCCTTCACGGTGTGGCCGGCGAAGTAGTCGGCGCCGCCCGTCGTGACCTGGAGGATGCCGTCCGAGCCGGCTTCGGTGAGGCCCTGGAGGACCGCGTTGACCGACTGCGAGCTGGCGGCGTTGATGGCGGGATACGCGAAGCCACCGGCCTTCGCGCGATCCAGCATGTCGGCGTACTGCTCTGGGGTGGCGACGGGCATGAGTGCTCCCTTTAGTAGATGCGGGCGTCACACGAATCCTACCGAAGCCGGATTTCGTGAGTCGGATGCCGGCGGCCCGCCCGGCCGGGGAACCCCGGTCCCTGACGGACGGTTAAGAACTGCGATTCCTTCGTACGCGTCGGCGCGAAAGTCCGACCGATCAAGCGCCTCCCTGGCTAGGCTGACCGCATGGTGAGCCTGACCGCGGACATGAGTCCCCTGCACCCCGACCGCAACCTCGCGCTGGAGCTGGTGCGCGCCACCGAAGCGGCGGCGATCCGCGCGGTGCCGTTCATCGGGCGTGGGGCGAAGGAGGCGGCGGACGGAGCCGCGGTCGACGCGATGCGTGCCTTCTTCACGACGGTCAACTTCGACGGCACCATCGTCATCGGCGAGGGCGAGAAGGACGAGGCGCCCATGCTGTACAACGGCGAACGCGTCGGCAACGGCCGCGGCCCGCAGGCCGATGTGGCCGTCGACCCGATCGACGGCACCTCGCTGACCGCCGCCGGTCGCAACAACGCGCTGTCGGTCATCGCCGTGTCGGACCACGGCACCATGCTCGATGCCTCGAGCGTCTTCTACATGGACAAGCTCGTCACCGGGCCCGCGGGGGTCGGCGTCGTCGACATCCGCCTCCCCATCGGCGAGAACATCCGGCTGCTCGCGAAGGCCCTCGACAAGCCCGTCGACGAGATCGTCGTGTCGGTGCTGCACCGCCCCCGCCACGAGCAGCTCATCGAAGAGATCCGTGCCGCTGGCGCCGGCACCCGCCTCATGAGCGACGGCGACGTCGCGGGCGGCATCAACGCGGCGCGGCACAACGCGCGCACCGACATGTGCGTCGGCATCGGCGGCAGCCCGGAGGGCATCGTCACGGCCTGCGCGATCAAGGCGCTCGGCGGCCACATCCAGGGAAGGCTGTGGGCACGCGACGACGACGAGAAGCAGCGCGGCATCGACGCCGGTCTGCAGCTGGATGGCTTCGTCTACGAGGCCGACGACCTCGTCAAGGGCAGCAACACGATCTTCGTCGCGACCGGTGTGACCGATGGGGCGCTGGTCGCCGGCGTTCGCCGCGAGGGTGGTTACGTCTACACCGAGAGCGTCGTGCTGCGCGGCGCATCCGGGACGCTGCGCCGCATCTCTTCGGAGCACCTCGTCTCGAAGTGGCTCTGACCACACCCGTGACGTGACTCGTGTGAGCTGTGTGACTCGTGATACCCCTGTGATGATTTCGTGACACCGGTTCCGGGGAACTCTGGCAGAATCGACGTGGTGTCGATGGGGACACGAATGTGTTCCTGACGCGAGGAGTTGACGATGTCTGCGCAGTCCGGTGACTCGTCGCAGCCCCAGACGGGCGCGCACGCAGTAGTCGCGAACGCGATCGACCCCGCTCGGCGTCCCGACGTCCTGCTGCGCGTCCGACGCGATGAAGGCCACGAGGTGAGCGCGTGGTGGATGATCGGCGCCTTCGTCGGTGTCTCGGCAGCCGTCATCCTGCTGCTCAGCTTCGTTCCCGGCGGCGCCTGAGCACTCCGGTCTTCCGGAGCGCGGTCAGCGTTCCTCCGGACTCGCGGCGATGCGGCTGCGGACCTCACCCAGTTCTGCGGTCGCGGTGGTGGGCCGTGTGTCCGATTCCGGCGCCTCCAGCCCGGGCAGCGTCTCTTCGAGCAGCTCCGGAGCGGTGAGCCGTCTCGGGCTCTTCTCGATCGTCGCGGGCTCGCCCACCGCATCGAGCTTCGTCGCATCGATGCCGGGGAATTTCCGCGCGCTGACGAGCACACGGGTCTCCAGCGACCCCGCGAACCGGTTGTAGCTGTCGACCGTCCGCTCGATCGCGCGTCGCAGGTCGTCGGCGTGCGAGGCGAGGGACCCCAGACGCTCGTAGAGCTGGTTGCCGAGGTCGAACAGGGCTCGTGCCTCTTGCGAGACGTCCTGCTGCGTCCAGGTGTAGGCGACGGTCTTGAGCACCGCCCACAGGTTGACCGGCGAGGCGAGTGCGACGCGCTTGCCGAACGCGTAGTCGAGCAGCGCGGGGTCCTCCTCGAGCGCGGCGGCCAGCAGCGACTCGCTCGGCACGAAGCAGACCACGAACTCCGGGCTCGACGACAGGCCCGCCCAGTAGGTCTTGCGCGCCAGCGCGTCCACGTGCGCGCGGACCGCCTTGACATGCTTCTCGAGCAGGCTCTGCCTGCGGGCGCCCTCGGCGCCCTGGGCCGTCACCGGGATGGCGCTGGCCTCGAGGTAGGCATCGAGCGGCACCTTCGCGTCGACGGCGATCGCCTTGTCTCCGGGAAGGCGGATCACCATGTCGGGTCGTCCGGCGCCCGCGTCGGTCGTGATGGACGTCTGCAGATCGAAGTCGACGTGCCGGGTGAGTCCCGCCGCCTCGACGACGCGACGCAACTGGGTCTCGCCCCACACGCCGCGCGTGCTGCCCGAGCGCAGCGCACTCGCCAGCGACTCGGTCGTGGCGCGCAGCGCCTCGTCGGACTCGTGCGCGCGTCGCAGCTGCTCGGCGAGCGTGCCGAACTGGGTGTGGCGGTCGCGCTCGAGGTCGTCGACCTTCGCGTGCATCGCGGCGAGGGTCTCTTGCACCGGTGCCAGCGCGCGCAGCACCGACTGCTCCCGCCGTTCGCGCTCCTCGCGCACGGCCTGATCGTGACGCGCCTGGCCGGCCAGCTCCCGGTACAGCAGCTGCTGGTGGTCGAGCTGTGCCTGCACGCCCTGCCGTGCCGCCTCGGAGCCGGCGAGCCGTGCCGTCAGCTCGGCGTGGTCGCGGGCGCCGCGTGCGGCGCCCCGGGCGAGGCCCATCGCCCATCCGGCGACGGCGCCGAGCACGAGGGCGACGATCACCACGACACTGACAACGACTGCGTCCATGCCCTCATCGTGCCCGGGGGCTCCGACATCGTGCGGCGCCGGGCCGTGGCATCCGCTATGCGACGGCGAACGAGATCGCGGGCGCCTCCGCGGCGGCCAGCTGCGACACGCGCACGCCGGCCGCATCTGCGAGCTCGTCGATGGAACCCGCTCCGAGGCGCCGTGCGGCGTCGATCATGACGTGCGCGCACGCGAGGGCATCGGCCGTCGCGTTGTGGTGGGGGAAGTCGCCGAAGCCCGCCTCGGCCGCGACGAACGGCAGTCGATACGAGTCGAGCCGGTACACCTTGCGTGCAACCTGCAGGCTGCACGCGTACCGGTAGGCAGGATGCTCGTCGCCGGTGGCGTCGCACGCGCGCTTGATGACGGCCATGTCGAACCCGGCGTTGTGGGCGACGAGCACGTCCTCGCCGGCGAAGGCCACGAGGTCGGCGAGCTGATCGCTCCACCCGGCGGCGTCGACGACGTCCTCGGGCCGGATCCCGTGGATGCGCACGTTCAGCTCGAAGAACACGTCATGCCCGGCGGGCGGCCGGATCAGCCACCCCGTCTGGTCGACGATCTCGCCGTCGCGGACCCGGACGAGCCCGACCGCGCAGGCGGACGCGTTGCTGGAGTTCGCCGTCTCGAAGTCGATCGCGGTGAAGTCCAGTGGCACATCCCCAGACTCACCCGGCGCCGGCGCATCCGCTCGCAGGCGCGCCGAGCGGCGCGTCGTCATAGGGTCGGATCATGGCCAGCCGCGAAGAGATGTCGGTGTCGTTCGGAGCAGCCGCGAGCGCGTATCAGTCGGGACGCCCCGACTATCCGCGCGAAGCAGTGGACTGGATGCTCGGGCCCGTGCGCGAACCCGGACGGTCGCTGCGCGCGGCCGACGTGGGCGCCGGCACCGGCAAGCTCACGCGGACGCTCGTCGAGGCGGGAGCAGAGGTCGTGGCGATCGACCCCGACGCCGACATGCTCGCCGCGCTGCGCGAGAACGTCCACGGGGTGCCGACCTTCGCCGGGACGGCGGAGAGGATGCCGCTGCCCGACGCGTCCGTCGACGCGGTGCTGCTCGGCCAGGCGTGGCACTGGGTCGACGTCGAGAAGGCCTCGGCCGAGGTCGGGCGCGTGCTCCGCACCGGCGGCGTGCTGGGCCTCGTGTGGAACATCCGCGACGAGTCCGACCCGTGGGTGGCGCGCCTGACCGCGGCCATGCACGGCAGTCATGCCGAGGAGATGCTCGCCGGCGACGGCCCCCGCGTCGCCGCGCCCTTCGAGGGTCTGGTGGAGCAGCGCTGGTCCTGGACGCGCACCCTCACGAGGACGGCGCTGCTCGACATGGTGGCATCCCGCAGCTACATCATCACGGCCACAGAGGCCGAGCGTGCCGAGATCCTCGCCAGCGTGGGCGAACTCTTCGACGAGCGGCTCCGCACGGGGCGCGGGACGGCAGCCGGCGACGCCGACACGATCAGCCTGCCGTATCTCACGCGCGCGTATCGCGGCATCCGTCCCTGACGCCGGCGTCCTTCACGCCCGGACCGCGCCCACGACGTGCCACGGTCCGCTGCGCTCGCGGTAGCGCGGCTCGAAGCCGCGATCGCGCAGCACGGCGACCATCGCGTCGGGCGCATGCGAGAAGGCGCGGTACGGGTTGCCCGTGAGCGAGTACCACGCGTTGATCACGCGCGCGGTGACGCGCGTGCCGAGGTTGTGCGTCGGGTGGCTGAACACGACGGCCCGCGTCCCGCGCCCGGCGGCGGCGCCCAGCAGGCCGCGGAAGTCGGGGTAGCAGCAGACGACGCGGTGCAGCACGACGATGTCGGCCGGGTCCACGGCCTCCGGAGCGCCGGCGAGGTCGACCCCGAGCACCCGCGTGGCACGGCCGCGCAGTCCCGCCTCGTCGAGCAGCCGGGTCGCCTCGGGCTCGTACGCCGACGACAGCTCGACGTTCGTGGTGTGAGCCGCCCCGCGCTTGAGCGCCTCGAGCTGGATGTCGCCGATGCCTCCGCCGATCTCGAGCAGAGACGCTCCGTCCAGGCCGACGGATGCCGCGAACGAGACGATCAGCTCGGCACTGGGCGTCAGCCCCTCGGTGCGATAGCGCCGTGCGAGACGGCGCGCGAAGCGCTCGTCGAACTCCCGGTCGTAGGTGCCCGGCGGCTGCGGGGCGCAGCAGTCGTCCATGCCGTCAGTATCCCCGCACGGCCGCGGACCGGCAACGGGGGAGGGGGCGGCATCCCGCCCGAACTAGACTGGGTGCCCGTGGCTCTCACCATCGGAATCGTCGGACTCCCGAACGTCGGCAAGTCGACCCTCTTCAACGCCCTGACCAAGAACCAGGTGCTCGCGGCGAACTACCCGTTCGCGACGATCGAGCCCAACATCGGCGTCGTCAACCTGCCCGACCCGCGGCTCGACACGCTCGCCGAGATCTTCGGCTCGGAGCGGATCCTGCCGGCGGCGGTGTCGTTCGTCGACATCGCCGGCATCGTGCGCGGCGCGAGCGAGGGCGAGGGCCTCGGCAACAAGTTCCTGGCGAACATCCGCGAGGCCGACGCGATCGCCCAGGTGGTGCGCGGCTTCGCCGACGACGATGTCGTGCACGTCGACGGAGCGGTGAACCCGCAGAACGACATGGAGACCATCAACGCCGAGCTGCAGCTCGCCGACCTCGAGACGCTGGAGAAGGCGATCACGCGGTACGAGAAGGAGGTGCGCGGCAAGAAGCTGGACCCTGTCGTGCTCTCGACCGCGGTGGAGGCGCGCGACGCGCTGCAGCGCGGCGAGCTGCTGTCGGCGTCGAAGATCGACCTGGCGCCCATCAAGGAGCTCGGTCTGCTCACGGCGAAGCCGTTCATCTTCGTCTTCAACGTGGACGAGGGCGTGCTGACGGATGCCGCGCGCAAGGCCGAGCTCGAGGCACTGGTCGCGCCCGCCAAGGCCGTCTTCCTCGACGCGAAGATCGAGTCGGAGCTCATCGACCTCGACCCGGAGGATGCGGCGGAGCTGCTCGCATCGACCGGCCAGGAAGAGTCCGGCCTCGACCAGCTCGCCCGCATCGGCTTCGACACGCTGGGCCTGCAGACGTACCTCACCGCCGGCCCCAAGGAGGCCCGGGCCTGGACGATCGGCAAGGGCTGGAAGGCTCCGCAGGCCGCCGGCGTCATCCACACCGACTTCGAGAAGGGCTTCATCAAGGCGGAGGTCATCTCGTTCGACGACCTCGTCGAGACCGGCTCGGTCGTCGAGGCACGTGCCAAGGGCAAGGCGCGCCTCGAGGGCAAGGACTACGTCATGCAGGACGGCGACGTCGTGGAGTTCCGCTTCAGCGTCTGACCCGTCGTGCCACCTACGGTTTAATGAAGCCTCTGGCTGGCGGCAGAACGTCCACCTACGCCAACATCTCTTCTATGGAGATCGTCACCGGCCTGGTCGCCGCCACCCCCGTGCTGCTGCCGCTCGCGTCGGCTTTGGCTGGTGTTCTCGCTGGTGGCTTACTGAGTCGAAGTAATGAGAAGAGTAAGCGGCTCGGTGAGCTGAAGCGAGAGGTCATCCTCGAGTCCCTAGACCAGGCGTACGCCATGGAGGACGCGATGAATACCTTTACGTCAAATGCACCACATGGCGGATCAGATCCGGAAGCGGACGCACGGGCGGGCGAAGCACTTGGTCGGGCCCTCACGCTCGATCACGAGATGCGGCGCATGCGAGGTCGGCTCTCGGTTGTCGGCTCGCAGGATCTCATCGACTCCTATGGACGCTTCGACAAGGCGATCAGCGACTACATGAACGAAGTGGCGCGTCAGATGAACTCGGACAACGTCTTTCGTGGGTCCGAAGCTCGGAAGTTTCTCGATCGCTACTCGGATGCCTTAGATGACTACGTCAACGCGGCTCGACGGCAGCTGGGCGTCCGCGGTCGCGTAGAACCCCGCCACCGACGATCATTCGATGCAGTTCAAGTCGAAGTAGCACCGCCGGGGGCCTGAGTCCTGTCGTACCTGGATGCCGCCAGGCCAGCCCGTGGACGAGCACCGACGAACCGACGGCGATAAGACGCGTCGGCCGGGAACCGTGCTTAATCGATACGCGCGAAGGTTGGCTTTGGCGCAAGCACCTTCGGGGCTGCTTTGCCGAGGTGCAGCCACGGTGGAGCTTGAACGGGTACCAACTGCGTCTGTATGGACACGAGATTCTGTTGTGCAGCGTCGTTCAGTGCGTCCTCAATCTCCATCACGGACGAACTAGCCGCTTTGATCAATTGATCCTGGATCTTCTGGGCTTTTGCACTTGGTTTCGACCAGTATTTCGACTGTGTGTGCTTGCCCAGGGCGTAGATTGCCTCGGCGACAGCCGAGTATGCGTCGTTGAAGAGCCCCATAAAGCCGTCCGGATCTGGAAGGGCAACCATCCAGAGCCCAGTTCTTTTGTTGAAAGTGACTCCAGCCTTGAGGTCCTTCGCCTCCGGGACGATCGCGAGACGAAGCCCTTTGCCCCCCTCAAGCTGTCGCCACTGGCTCTTTACCGTGGCGGCAAGGTACCGCTCACCGACGGCATCCGTCACGAAAAGGTCTGTTTTCCATATCTGCTCGATGCGGGTGCCTTGCAGAAGTACCGAATCAGGCCCCCCGGCGGCCGCACGGACCCAGGGACCGAACCGGAAGGGTCGCCCCCGCCCGTCCGGGAGCAGGCGAGCGTCCGTGCCCGCCTCGTCAACGACCGCATCCATGAAGCCGAGGTGCTTCGCGCGCTCGTAGCCGAACATGACCGAAGTTGGAACCGCACCGTTGCCGATGTGCTTGCTGGCTCGGTTCATGGCATGGCCGACGAGGTCGGCAACGCGACTCTCGTGCCCGATGAGCGCCTCATGGACGGCCCATTCGAAGCCGTCGCCACGCATGCCCTTGTCGCGGTCTAGACGGGCGACGTACGCGAGCTGCTTCATCGAAACCTGGTCGCGATCGGACTGGATGATTTCCAGCTCGTCCTTGCCCAGCTGATCAAGTAGAGCTCTCAAGATGGAACGGCAAACGGCATAGAGTGCACGGCCGTATTCATCAGGCGGGTCGCCCTGAACGATGAAGGAGACTGATGGTTTATCCACGACCCGATAGTAGTAAGCCTTAGCGAACCTCGCCGCCCGCTTTAACGCGCGCCGCCAGCGAGGCCCAAAACGCTTGAGTCGGGCGTGGTGGAGTTCCGCTTCAACGTCTGAGCGAGACGGCATCTGACCGCGCGACTCCGCGGATGCCGGCAGGTTGCGGGGGCCGCTCGGCGGACTCTGTCATTCCTCGGGATCGGTGTTGAACCGCTCCAGCAGGTCGGCGAAGCGCTCGACGTCTGCGTCGCTCCACTCCTGCGTCCGCGCGTCGACGACCGAGAGCATCGAGTCATCGCTCTCGGCGAGGACCTCGGCGCCCCGCGCCGTGACCGACAACGGCTGGCCGCGGCGGGAGACCGTCTCGCCGTCGGCATCCGCGACGAGCCCACGCTCGATGAGTCCCGCGAGCTGGCGGGAGACGGTGGAGCGGTTCAGCCGGAACTGATCGGCGATGTCGATCGCACGCTGTCCCGGGTGTGCGGCGAGGTGCGCGAGGAGCGATTCCTCCACACGCGAGAGCGCGGATCGCGCCTGCCTGCGGACGCTGCCGCGGCGGGCGATCGTGATCAGCGCCGTGTGGACACGGCGCTGAAGGTGGTCGACGTCCGCTCCGGTACGGACCAGGATCCCGCGGGGCAGTCGCTGTTCTTCCTCATGATCGCGATCACGGTTGGCGCGTACGCGAGCTCGATCGCCATCGCCGCGAGCGCGTCGAAGCTCAGCATCCTCTGGCGCATGGCCATCGGCGCCGTCGTCGGGTTGATCGTCGCCGCTGCCGCGGTGATCGTGGCCGGCGGCGTCTACCATGCGCTGAACGGCAACGAGTGGCTCATCTGGCTGCTCTCCGGCCTCTACACCTTCGGCATCATCACCCTCGGGATCGGACTGCATCCCTTCTTGCGCGGCTGGACGACCCCCACCCTGACCGCCCTGTTCGTGATGCTCAACGTCACCAGCGCAGGGGGCGTCTATCCGTCGTACCTCGAGCCCACGTTCTTCGCGGGGCTCACCACCTTCTGGAACGGCGCCGCCTGGCTGGACGCGGCACGCATGCTCACCTACTTCCCCGAGCAGAGCATCGGCTTCGACGCCCTCCGGCTGTCGCTGTGGGCGGTCGCCGGCGTCGCTCTCATCACGATCGGGCACATCGCGACCCGGAGCCGCCGTGTGCTTGCGGACGACACGATCGCCGCGACCGCCGAGGAGGAGGAACTCGTCGTCGCGGGCTGATCCGCAGACCACGTCGAACGCCACAGACCTCGGGGCCCCGTCCGCCGGGTACGGGCCCCGAGGTCTGCGGCTGCGTCGCCGCCGGTCGCGTCGACCGTCGGCTGACGGCGCCGCGCACAGGCGCCGCGCAGTTCCGCGTAACGTAGAACCTCGGGGCCGGCGTCCACAGGACGCCCGTGCCTGCGAAACATCCGCCACGCGAGAGGAAACACCTTGGCTGACACCCAGATCTTCGAACCCGACGGCCGCGCCATCCCCTTCGTCGACGAGGGGGCCAACAGCGGTCCCGCCGTGGTGCTGATCCCGGGTCGAGGCCTGAACGTCAGCTATCTGGGCCCGCTCGCCCACGCGCTGATCGAGGAGGACTTCCGCATCGTGCGCATCGGGCCGCGGCATCCCTCCTCCGCGGCCGACGCGGTCGTGTCGATGCACGATCTCGCCCAGGACGTCGTCGACGTCATGGACCACATCGGCCTCGGCCATGCATGGGTCGGCGGCCACGCATTCGGCGGCTCGGTCGCGCGCGCGGTGTCGCTCGACCACATCGACCGCGTCGGCGGCGTGCTGCTGCTGGGCGTCGAGGGCGCCGAGCAGACCGACGAGCTGAACGCCGGCGGATCCGAGATCCCCGAGGGCGCGCGTGACGTCGAGGTCGACGCGATGCAGCGTGCGGCTCAGGATGCCACACCCGACCTCGAATGGTCGTCGCTGGCGCCGGCGGTGCCCGTGCTGGTCATCCAGGGCACCGAGGACACCCTCACGCCCGTGGCCAACGGCGAGGCGCTGCAGGCCTCCGCGCCGGACCGGGTGAGCGTCGTCGCCGTCGAGGGCGGTGGACACCTGTTCCCCGTCACGCACGTCGGAGCGACATCGTGGCCGATCGAGGACTACCTCGACTGGGACTGATCCCTCACCAGCGCGGTCGGGACGCGGCGAACTCGGCCAGTCTCGCCCGACCTGCGCCGATGTGCCGGCGGACGCGTGCCAGCGCGTCGAGGACTGCCGGGTCGTCGGCGCGATCGTCGGGGATGCGAGCAGGGTTGAGCGTCGTCCCGTTCGCCCACGCCCGCAGGTCGGGCTCCTTCGACATCGCGAGCGATGCCTCGCCGCCGATCGCCTGCATGGCCGCCCAGTCGGCCGGCGTGTCGGCGTACGGCGAGGGGCGACAGATCCGGTTCTTCTCTGCATCGTCGTCCCTGGTGGCCTCCACGTAGCCCACCAGGGCGGCGCCGAAGCAGGGGAAGCCGACTCGCACCGGCTGCGGCGTGATCGCCTCGGGCGTCCAGATCGGCCGCAGCGGGGGGTACTTGAGCCCCTCGGCCGCGCAGTGCACGATGAGCGCATCTGCGGGGATCTGCACGTCGCCGCTCGCGAACCGCAGACGCCCGGGCGAGACGGCGAGCAGATGGCCGCGGCGGACCACGTCCTCGATCGTGCGGACCAGGTCGAGCTCCCACCGCGCGAGGGTGGGCGTCTTCGCCATCGTCGGGGTGACGCCGGGGTCGATGCGGAGCATGATCCCGGCGTCCTCCAGCCGGACGAAGACGTCGTCGGGGTCGACGGCCGCCGCTGCGGCCGCCATCGTGTCGGCGCCCATGCCCAGGAAGACCGCCGGATCCGGCTGGACGACGGCGCGGTTCAGCAGCCATGGATCCCTCGGACGCACCCACGTGATCGCGCTCGACGGGACGCCGCTCCGAAGCAGCCACACGCACGTGTCGATCGCGGTCTTGCCCGCGCCGACGACGACGTATCTGCCGGGTGTCGTGTCGATGGCGGCGAGGCCGTTCACCGGGATGACGCGGGCGCCCTCTTCGACGGCGAACGGGGGAGGAGTCTTCGAAGGGATGTCGGGTGCGAGGTATCTCGCATCGACGACGCGCGCGCGGGGCGCGTGGAAGCGCGCGCCGCTGAGCAGTGACCGGAAGCGGCGGTCCCCCGAGTACTCGCTGCGCCCGTGGAAGACGACCCGGCCCGTCGCGACCAGCCGGTCGAGGACCCGCGCGTAGTAGGCGCACACCTCGGCGACGCCGGCACGCTCGTGGAGCCCGCGCTCGGGCCCGGAGGTCTGCACGCGGCCGCCGCCGAGAAGAGTCGACGCCACCCCGTAGAAGGCGGACGCCTGGTGCAGCCGGACGAAGCCGTAGGCGTCGAGCCAGTGTCCACCCGCGCCCACTCGCCGATCGATCACCGCCGCCGTGACGTCGTCGGCCGTGCTCACGAGGGCGTCGAGGAACGCCATCCCCATGGCGCCGGCTCCGACGACGACGTAATCGACGTCGACGATCGTCTCCATGCGCACATCAGAGCAGTCACCCGAGTCCGGGTCAATGGCCGGAGGGATGCGGGGTGCCCGAGCGTCGATCACGATGGATGACCGCGCCTCGTGTCGGAGGTGCGTCGTACGCTCGCCTCATGGCCACCCTCGATGACCTGCGTGCTGTCGCTGCGGGGCTGCCCGGCAGCGAGGAACGCGCGACCACGGGCGGGGCGGCCTGGTTCGTGCGCAACAAGCTGTACGCGTGGGAGTGCCATCCGTGGCCGAGCATCCCCGAGGAGGTGCGGGCGATCGTGGCGTCCGAGCTCGTCGTCGGCGTGAAGGTCGCCGACGCCGAGGAGGCGCTCGCCCTCCGCGAGATGGAGCCCGCGGTGTTCCTCCCTCGGACGACCGGCTGGGGCGAGCCGAAGATCGCCTTCCGCATGGCGGCGATCGCGCCGGACCACTTCGCCGAACTGGTGACCGAGGCGTGGCGCGTGCAGGCGCCGAAGTACCTGCGGAACGAGTACGACGCGTCGCTCGGGGCATGATCGGCGGGAGGAGGTGGCGGATGCGGCGCCGGGTGCGGCATCCTTCAATCACGCCTATCGGGAAGAGGATGCCGTGACAGACGCAGTCGTCTCAACCGCAGCGAGCCCGGGACTGCTCGCCGGCCACGCGGTGATCGCCCGGATCCGACGCCTGCTGATCGTGACCGTGATCGCGGGATTCGCCTACGGCACCTTCACCGCTGCCGGTGCGGCCGGATGCGCCGGCGGCTACGACGGGAACGGCGGCTACCTCGACGGGGCGGGGCGGGCCACCGATGCCGTGCCGACGTGCATGGAGCTCACGCTGCGGCCGAGCCCGTTCGTGTTCATCGCGATCGGACTGATCGTGGTCCTTGCGATCGGACGCGTGCTCAAGGCCACCGACGAGCAGATCGCGCTGCGCACGCTCGACCGGGCCGCCACGGGCATCGTGGCGCTCGTCGTGATCGCGATCGTCGTCTCGCACGTGTGGTTCCAGCTCGTTCCCCTGCACGACCTGGTGTCGTCGGATTCGTGGACGGTGATCAGCCCGTTCCCGTTCGGGACGATCGACGTGTCCACCGAACCGGTCCCGGGTGTCTCGGGCTGACGGCTGTGGCGCACACGCCGAGCGGGTTCGAGTTCACGGTGTTCGGCGATCGGGTAGAGGTGCGTCACCACGGACGCCGAGCGGCGAACCTGCGGGGCGCCGCTGCCCGCGAGTTCCTCGCCCCGCGCTGATCGGCCCAACTCGGCCCCCGGACACAGGCATGCGGGGCGCTCAGAGTCAAGCCCCTCCTTCCGCAGCCGGCCGCGTCGGATGGTCATGGCATGCAAGATGACGACATCCACCAGCTCCTGCTCACGCCGCTCGCCGACCGCTGCTGGAGGCTCTGCGACCGCAGCGTGTCCGGCAGTGACGCGGGCAGCGTCGTCGCCTACGTCGAGCTGCTCGACGACGGGGCGTACGAGGCGGTGTGGGTGTCGGCCGGCATCGGCACGGCACGATTCGCGACGCTGGAGTCGCTGTTGCGGGCCACGCTGCTGCTGCTCGAGCGGTCCGTCAGCTACGGACCCCTCAAACCTTCGCCGATCCCGCACCGCCCGCCCGCACACGCCTGAAGCTTGTCGGCGCCCGGTGGCAGGATGGGCGCATGCCTGAGTCACCGGAGGTCGAAGCCCTGACACGGTTCCTCGCTGATGCCGGATCCGGCCGCGAGATCCAGGGCGCCGATGTGCTGGAGTTCCGCGCGATCAAGACGCGCGCCGCCCCTCCCGAGAGCCTCGTGGGCCGCACGATCACCGGTGCCGCACGTCACGGCAAACACGTCGAGCTCGAACTCGACGACACGAGCCTCGTCGTCTCGCTCGGGCGCCACGGCTGGATGCGCTGGCTGGATGCCGGCGGCCCGGAACCGGACGCCGATCAGCCGCCGGCGCTCGCCGCGTTCGAACTGTCGGGTGACACCACTCTCCAGGCGACGGATGCAGGCAGCTGGGTCTCGTTGGGGCTTTACGTCGTCGGCGACGCGCGCGAGGTGCCGGCCATCGCGAAGCTCGGCCCCGATCCGGCCGATCCGGCGTTCACGCGTGCCGACTTCGATGCGGCGATGGGCGGCCGCCGCAAGCAGGTGAAGGCGATCCTGCAGGAGCAGGAGTCGCTTGCCGGCATCGGGAACGCGTACTCGGACGAGATCCTCCATCTTGCTCGGGTGTCGCCCGTGCTCCATGCTGCGGCGCTCGACGGCGATGCGGCCGAGCGCCTCTTCGACGCGACGGTGACGACCGTCCGCGGCGCGATCGACGCACAGCGCGGCATCCCGATCGACCGGCTGAAAGCCGCGAAGGTGGCCTCGATGCGCGTACACGGCCGTGCCGGTGAGACCTGTCCCGTGTGCGGCGACACGATCCGCGACTTCGCGTTCGCGAGCACCACCGCGCAGTACTGCCCGACGTGCCAGACCGGGGGAGCGGTGCTGTGACCGGCCCCGCCCTCGCGTCCGCGGGTAGCATGGGAGCCATGAGCACCCCGCAGCAGCCGGCCACCATCACTCTCGCACCCGTGCCGGACGAAAAGAACCTCCTCACGGTCGTCGACGCCGGCGACTCGTGCTGCGGTGGCGGCAGCTGCAGCATCGGCTGAGCGCCCCACGGTGAATCGCCGGTCGGAGCCCCGATGACCGACGAACAGCTGCACATCTCGCCGCGCGTCGCCCGCATCCTGATGTCGGAAGAGGCCGTCTACGGCCTGATCCTCGTCTCGGGCATGATCGTCGTCAGCGGCACCCTCGTCGGCACGTCCGCCAATGCGTTGGCGACCGTGGCCGTCACCGTCTTCGTGTTCTACCTCGCGCACGTCTACGCCGGGACGCTCGGCCGTCTGGCGGCGACCGACGGTGGTGCGAAGCTCAGCACGAGCGTCCGCGAGGCCGCCCGTCACTCGCTCGGGATGATCCTCGCGTCGATCGCGCCACTGGTGATCCTGCTGCTGGGAACGACCGATCTCATCGACGACATGGCGGCCATCTGGACGGCCCTCGTCGTCAATGCCGTTCTCCTCGGCGCGCTCGGCTGGATCGCCGTCGCGCGGTGGACGCCGAAGTTCTGGCCACGGATGATGAGCGCGCTGATCACCGCCGGCTTCGGCGTCGTGCTGATCGTGATGAAGGCGTTCATCCACCACTGACGTCGTGCGCCGAGGACCGGTGCGGTCCTGCGTCGCGCAATGCCGCGGCCAGCGTCGGCGAGAGGCCCGGCACGTCGTCGACAGGCACGGCCAGCGCCTGCAGCGCACGACTGAAGAAATTGCGCGCGGCCGCCGCGAGGGTCAGGTCGACGATCTGCCGATCGGTGAACCCCAGGTCGCGGAGGCGGAGCGTGTCGGAGTCCGTCATCGCCGAGGCATCCGTCGACACCATCTGGGCGTATTCGAACACCGCCCGATCAGTCTCATCGAGTGCGCTGCCCGGGTCGTCCCGCGCCAGAGCGGCGAGCTGATCCTCGTCGAACAGCCCCGCCCGTAGACTCTTGCGACCGTGTGCGAGCAGGCAATGCTGCGAGCCGATCGCTTGCGCAGCGCCCAGGGTCGCCAGTTCGTAGTTGCGCAGGCCGATCGACGGAACGATCGTTCGGATGAGCGCTTCGAACGCCTGATGCGCCTCGGGGTTCACCGCCATCGCCCGGGTATGCGCGTAGACGATCCCGTCTGCGCGCAGGTCTCCGGCGTACATGTCGGCGGCGTGACCGGCCGCAGCGTCGAGCTCGGGTGTGGTGACGATCATGATGCCTCCCGGCGGGATGTCTCGGGTGCATCAAGAATCACCGATGCCCCGCTCCCTGTCGAGGGCGCGGGGCATCGGTGAGATACGCGACGAGGACGATCAGTGTCCCGCGGGTGCGCCCTCCAGGCTGTCGGCCGGCTTGCGGATCAGGAATGCCCCGACCAGCAGCGGCAGCGACAGGATCGCCGCCGTGAGGAAGGCGGCGTGCGTGCCGGCCGCCCCCGCGGTGACGGTGTCGGCACCCGCCTCGGTCGCGCTGGAGCTCGCGGCCGCCATCACGCCGAACATGAGCGCGATGCCCGCAGCGCCCGCGACCTGCTGAACGGTGCCGAGCACGGCCGAGCCGTAAGAGTAGAACTTCGGCTGCAGCGATCCCAGCGACGCGGTGAACAGGGGCGTGAACGACAGCGCGAGACCGATCGACAGCACCGTCTGCGCCACGGCCAGCACCCACACCGGGGTCGTCGCCGTGAAGGTCGTGTAGAACCACAGCATCGCGCTCGTGACGACGGCGCCCGGCACCAGAAGGATGCGGGTGCCCCAACGGTCGTAGACACGGCCGATGAACGGACCCGCGAGACCCATGGCAAGAGCACCCGGCAGCACGACGAGGCCCGTGGTGAGCGGGTCGACGCCCAGCACGTCCTGCAGGTACAGCGGCACCACGGTGATCGCGCCGAAGAACGCCATCGACATGATCGCCATCTGTGCGATCGACAGCGAGAAGTTCGCGCTGCGGAAGACGCGCAGGTCGAGCAGCGCGTCGTCCTTGCGCTGCAGCACGACCTGGCGCCAGCCGAACAGTCCCAGCGCCACGATGCCCACGGCCAGCGACACCAGGAGCGTCGTCGTGGACGCGGCACTCGCGGCCGCGGCATCCGCCCCGCCGCCGTGTCCGCCCGCGCCGAGCTGGCTCAGGCCGAACACGAGGCCGCCGAAGCCGAGGGCCGACAGGATGACCGACAGCACGTCGATCGGGGCGTGAGTGGTCTCGCCGAGGTTGTGGATCCATCGCGCGCCGACGACGAGCGCCACGACGGCGATCGGCAGCACGACGCCGAAGATCCAGCGCCACTCGAAGTTGTTGAGCAGTGCACCGGCGAGCGTGGGGCCGATCGCGGGCGCGAGCGACATCACGATGCTGACGCGGCCCATCATGCGCCCGCGGATCGCGGGCGGCACGACCGTCATGAGCGTCGTCATGAGCAGCGGCATCATGATCGCCGTGCCCGAAGCCTGCACGACGCGTGCGACGAGCAGCATCGTGAAGCCGGGCGACAGGAAGGCGATCAGCGTGCCGAGCGAGAACAGGCCCATCGCCGCGACGAACATCGTGCGGGTCGTGAAGCGGCGCAGCAGGAAGCCGGTGATCGGGATGACCACGGCCATGGTCAGCATGAACGCGGTCGTCAGCCATTGCGCCGCGAGCGCCGTGATGCCGAGATCGGTGATGAGGTGCGGGATCGCCACACCCATCGTGGTCTCGTTGAGGATCGCGACGAAGGCTGCGGCGAGCAGCAGCCAGACGACGCGGCTCTCTTCGGGGCTCAGCTTGGGTGCTGCGCCGAGGTCGGTGGCAGCGGGGATGCTGCCGGTTCCGGGTGTCGTCTCGATGGCGGCCATGGGTCGTCTCCTCGCGGCTCGGATGGACAGCAATGTGCCATCCGAGGATGGCAAGCTTCCAAGGTAACCGCGGGGTCGGACATCGCATTCCCGATCCGGGGAAGCGATGCCGGATGGCTGCCGCGGGTCAGCTGTGGGCGGGCTCCTCAGGAGCGTCCCAGTCCTCCGAGCCGATCGCGTCGGTCGGCTCGGCCTCGGGCTCGCGCTCTTCGAGGTTGTGGGGCAGCGGGTTCACGATCTCCTCGTGCGGGATCGCCTTGAGCTCGTCGATCTCCGCACGGAGTTCGGCGAGGTCGCTGCCGTCGTGTTCGGGGGCATCGGGAGTCGAGGTCATATGGCGAGCCTAGCGCCGCGGACCTCCGTGTCGACACGCTCACTAGGCTTGACGGGGTGAGCATGCGTGGCGGTGGCGGGGGAGGACATCCCGGGTTCCGGCCCGTCGACACCGAGGCGCAGCGCCGGGCGAACGCCTCGGCGCCCCGCATCCCGAATCTCGGCGCCCGCGTCGTGGCGCTCTTCCGCCCATACCTGTGGTCGATCGTCTTCACCGGCGTGCTCGTGGTCCTGGGCGCCGGCATCGCCGTCGTCCCGCCGCTGCTCGTGCAGCGCGTGTTCGACGACGCCCTGTTCCCGGTCGACGGCTCGGCGCCGGACCTGACGCTTCTCTGGCAGCTCGTGCTGGCGATGATCGGCCTGTTCCTGCTCGGCGCGGCGGTCGGCGTGCTGCAGACATGGCTCACCTCGACGGTCGGCAACCGCGTCACGGGCGACCTGCGCACCACGCTGTTCGACCACCTCCAGGCGATGGAGCTCGCCTTCTCCACCCGGACGAAGACCGGTGTCATCCAGTCGCGCCTGCAGAACGACGTCGGCGGCGTCTCGGGGGTGCTCACCAACACGGTGACCAGCATCCTCGGCAATGCGGTGACCGTGGTGGCGTCCCTCGTCGCGATGATCATCATCGACTGGCGCCTCACGATCATCGCGGTCGTGCTCATGCCGTTCCTGGTGATCGTGCAGCGCCGCGTCGGCCAGGTGCGGGCACGGATCGCGGGCGAGACGCAGGAGTCGCTGTCGGAGCTGACCTCGATCACGCAGGAGACCCTCAGCGTCTCGGGCATCCTCCTGTCGAAGTCGTTCAACCGCCAGCGCACCGAGTCGGCCCGCTACGCCGACGAGAACGCCAACCAGGTGCGCCTGCAGGTGCGCCGCGCGATGAGCGGCCAGGGGTTCTTCGCCGTCGTCCAGGTGCTGATGGCGAGCGTCCCCGCGGTCATCTACCTCGTCTCGGGATACTTCATCTCGGGCGGCGCCGACGCGATCACCGCCGGCACGATCGTCGCCTTCACCACCGTGCAGGCGCGCCTCCTGATGCCGCTGATGGGCCTGATGCGGGTCTCGCTCGACCTGCAGACCTCGTCGGCGCTGTTCGCCCGCATCTTCGAGTACGTCGACCTGGTGCCCGCGATCAGCGACGCCCCCGCTGCGATCGATGTCGTCGACGCGCCCGGCCCGCTCGGGCGCATCGAGTTCCGCGAGGTGGTGTTCCGGTATCCGGATGCCGCGCCCGATGCCCGCCCGACGCTGCGGGGCGTGTCGTTCACTGCGGAGCCCGGCCAGCACGTGGCGTTCGTCGGCCCCTCGGGGGCGGGCAAGACGACGGTGCTGTATCTCACGCCGAGGCTCTACG
>PJUC01000202.1_pt1 | contig 35901 bp, 35 predicted proteins | sample 1512161 | NCBI WGS metagenome assembly PJUC01 (sample SAMN08177676, study PRJNA422409) | Soil metagenome, whole genome shotgun sequencing project. | isolation source: Soil enriched on filter paper | place: USA: Madison | collected 2015-01-15
ACAGCTGCTCGACGCGGCCGCCTCTCGCGCCGCCGATCCGTCACTGAGCGCGCTTCCGGACCTCGCCGCCGCGGAACGGGCGCTGCGCAAGGCAGAGAGCGACGCCCGCCACCTCGAAGAGACCCACCGGCTCGTGCTGCAGGCCGCGCAGGCCGTGCCCGACGAGATCGCCGCAGCGCGCGCCGCCCTCGCCTCGGCCTCTCACACCCTCCAGAACCTCGAGTCCGCCGACGCCGAACGGCTCGGCGACGAGCTGCACGCGATCGAGGCCGAACTGAACCGCGTCGAGACGGATGCCGCACGCCGGCCCACCCGCACCGTCGACGCGATCGCGCGCCTGCGCGGCCGACTCGACCTGGCGCTCGGCGACGCCCGCACCGCACAGCAGCGGCTGCGCAGTGCGCGCACGGCCCTGCCCGGCACCCTTGCGGCCGCTCGCGGCGCGATCGCCCAGGCCGAGGCATCCGTCGCCCACTCCGGCGCAGGAGCCGACGCCCGCTCCCGGCTGCTCTCCGCGCAGGACGAGCTCGCGCAGGCGCGGCAGGCGACCGACCCGGTCGCCGCGATCGACGCCGCACGACGCGCGCTGCGCGATGCCGAGGACGCCAAGGCGCTGGCGGACTACGCCCGCCTGTCGCCCGGCCGCTGAACCGCGGCGGTCGGAGCGGGAGCAGCAGCGGGACGAGCAGCACGCTCACGACCAGTGCGATGAGCGTGAACGGCGTCCCGTAACAACGCTCCTCCGGCCACGCCGGTCGTCTCGCTACCCTGAACGCATGAGCGACGCTCCGACGCCTGCGCCGAACCGGGTCCTCGCCACGGCGTCGCGGATCCCCGCGACTCTGGTCATGGTCGGCGCCGTCCTCGTCGTGGGCGTCGTCTGGCAGGGTCTGTGGCGGCCCTTCGAGAACTCGCCGGTGTTCGAGCTGGTGGCCTACGGGCTGCCCGCGTTCGAAGCCGGTCGCTGGTGGACACCCGTCACCGGCACGTTCTTCGTGAACCAGCCGTGGGTCTACGCGTTCACGATCACCAGCTTCGTCGGCATGGCGTACCTGGAGCTCCGCCGCGGCTCACGCGTGGCCCTCGCGTACTACTGGGTGGGGCAGCTGTTCGCGATCTGCGGGACGGCCCTGCTGCTGTGGCTGCTGGCCATGTTCCCGTGGGCGTGGGCGAGCACCGAGGCGGCGGCGCTCGATGTGGGGGCGTCGGGCGGCACCATGGCGTGCATCGCCGCGGCCATCGGGCTCTTCCGCGCGCCCTGGCGGGTGCGTGCGTGGCTCGTGCTGCTCGGGACCGTCTTCGTGGCGATGCTGTTCTGGGGAGCGCTGGCAGACCTCGAGCATCTGATGGCCGTGCTGCTCGTCCTCTTCGTCGACCGGTCGCTGCGCATCCACCGCACGACGATCCGCGAGCAGCGGCTGATCGCGTTCATCGCGGTGCTCGTGCTCGGGGCCGTCGAGGTCATCACCCTCATCGTGCCGACCGACGGCCCGTTCGGGCCCACCGAGCCGGCGTCCGGCGGTTTCATCGACGTCGCGATCGACGCGGTCGTCATCCTGGTCGTCGCGGACGGCCTGCGCCGAGGGCGCCGGTGGTCGTGGATCGTCGCCGTCGTCCTGGCCGCGCTGAACATCCTGACGGCGGCGCTGATCGTCGTGCTGATCGTCCTCACCAGCGAGCGGCAGCTCGAGACGACGATCGACAGCGAGACCGAGCTGTCGCTGGCGAGCGGCGTCCTGTGGCTGCTGATGCTGATCTACCTCGTCTGGGTGCGGCGCGCCTTCCGCGCGCGCCGCCGCTCGCGGATCGGACGACAGCCGGCCCCGACCGTCGACGACGTCGTGGCCATGCTCCATGCCCACGGCGGCGGCACCCTGTCGTGGATGACGACGTGGGAGGGCAACACCTACGCACGCACGGCCGACGGCATCGTGGCGTACCAGCGTCGCGCCGGCGTGGCCCTCGCCCTCGCCGACCCGCTGGGTCCGGAGGCGACGCGCGCGGCGTCGGTCGACGAGTTCATCCACGACGCCGAGCGCGCAGGCCTCATCCCCTGCTTCTTCAGCGCGAGCGAGGCGACGCGGGCGGCCGTGCCGTCGTCGTGGCGCAGCCTCGTGGTGGCCGACGACACGATCGTGGACCTCGTCGGCCTGGAGTTCACCGGCAAGCGGTGGAACTCGGTGCGCACGTCGCTCAATCGCGCGGGCCGCGAAGAGATGACCTTCCGCATGACGCACCTGAAAGAGGAGCCGTGGGGCGTGCAGCAGCAGCTGCGGGCGATCTCGGAGCTCTGGGTCGGCGACAAGGACCTTCCCGAGATGGGGTTCACCCTGGGCACGCTGGTCGAGGCCGAGAGCCCCGAGGTGCGGCTCGCCCTCGCGATCGCGCCGAACGGGGATGTCGACGGGTTCCTGTCGTGGCTGCCCGTGTACGGCGGCGACGGCAGCATCCGGGGGTGGACGCTCGATCTCATGCGCCGCCGCGACGGCGGCTTCGCGCCGGTGATGGAGTTCCTCATCGGCTCGTCGGCGCGGCTGTTCTCGGACGAGGGCGCCGAGATCATGTCGCTGTCGGGCGCACCGCTCGCGCACGACTACCCGCCCGACGCGGGCGTGATCGCGGCGCTCAGCGATCGACTGGCCGACGCACTGGAGCCCGTGTACGGGTTCCGGTCGCTGCACCGCTTCAAAGAGAAGTTCCACCCGCGCTACGAGACGATGTACCTGCTGTACCGCGACGAGACCGATCTCACGCGGATCGGCGGCGCGCTCACCCGTGCGTTCCTGCCCGACGCGACGCTGCGTCAGTTCGCCGACGCCGGCTTGGAGCTGGTGCGCGGCGACAGCGGGGACGACCGCTGACGGCCTGGGACCACTTCGACCTGGCCTCCGAGCACGCCGAAGCCGCGGCATCCACGATCTGAAGAGAGGGGGATGCCGCGGCTCACCGACCGCACGAGGCGGTCGGTCCGCTCGACTCAGAGCGGGCGGATGTTCTCAGCCTGGAGGCCCTTGGGGCCCTGGGCGATCTCGAACTCGACTCGCTGGTTCTCCTCGAGCGAGCGGTAGCCGCTCGACTCGATGGCGCTGTAGTGCGCGAAGACGTCTGCTCCGCCTTCATCGGGAGCGATGAAGCCGAATCCCTTCTCGGAGTTGAACCACTTGACGGTGCCCTGCGTTGCCATTACTTGCCGTTCTTCGTTGATCTCGTCGCGATTGCGGCGATTGACTCCAACGTAGTGAACTCGCGGGCGCACGGCGAGACCCTCGTCGGATGGTGACACAAACGTTGCACGCGACGATGAGGGTTTCGGGTACGCCCATCGTACGCCCGGGCTGAGCGGTGCTCGAAGCCCGGGCGTCGACGGATCCCCCCGGATAGGCCACGCCGAAGCGTGGACATCCACATCGTACCGATATATCAACGCCAGAGCGAGGGGAGAATCCCGCGGAATGACGCGTGAAAACAGGGTCTATGCAGATGAATCCTCCGGCGTACACTGGTGCCACCCATGACTGCTGCTCCCTTCGCCCCGCTCGAGCCGCGCGGGGCCGTCCTCGGAGACGAGGTATACGCGCGCCTCGGCGAGGCCATCCTCGACGGCCGCCTCGCGCCCGGCGAGCGACTGCGCGACCACGAGCTCGCCGAGCGCCTGGGAGTCTCGCGGACTCCCGTGCGCGAAGCGCTGCAGCGGCTGGAGCGCGTCGGACTGGTCGAGGTGTCGCCGCACCGGTACACGCGGGTGTCGCAGCCGAACCGGCAGTCCGACACCGCAGAGCTCGTGGCCTTCAACATGGGCCTCGCGGTGCGGATGGCGACCGCGCGGGCCGATGAGGAGTCGATGAGCCTGGCGCTGGACCGGCTCGACGACGTCATCGCCGCGTCCCGCGCCGACGACCCGGTCGTGCTCGCCGACGCGAGCCACGCCTTCTTCGCCGTGATCACGTCGGCCGCCGACAACTTCGCGCTCCTGCAGTTCGTGCGGGAGTACGAGTTCGCGATCCGCCGCGACATGGTCGGCTGGCAGCCGTTCCTCGAATGCCCCATCGGGCGCACGGCGGCGTATGAGCAGTTCCGCGACGCGTTCGTCGCCCGCGACGGCGACCGCGCCGAGGCGCTGCTGCGCAGCATCCACGGCCTTCTCTGACCCGCGGCATCCCCGCCGCCCTTTTCGACGTCGGATGCCGCGGCTACCGTGTTGCGCGTGAACCATATCGATCTGCGGCCGTTGGACGACGACGACCTCGACGCGGTCTTCGAGATGATGCGCGACCGCGAAGCCGTGGAGATGGCCGCCTTCACCGCCTCGGATCCCGATGACCGGGCGGCCTTCGACGCGTGGATCGCCCGTCAGCGCGCAGACGACGATGTGCTGTGCCTGGTGGTGACCGAGAACGGCGGGTTCGCCGGCACCACCGCCGCGTTCACCGTCGACGGCGACCGCGAGGTGAGCTTCTGGATCGCCCGGCACGCCTGGAACCGCGGTGTCGCGACCGCCGCGCTGCGCCTGCTGATCTCACACGAGGCGGTGCGCCCCCTCTACGCCCGCGTGGCCGCCCACAACGCCGCCTCGATCGCCGTGTTCCGCAAGGTCGGCTTCACCGAGCTCTCGCGCAACGTCGACTTCGCTCCCGGCCTGGGGCGCGAGGTCGAAGAGATCGTGTTCACCCTGGCCCCCTCGCTCGACGGCGCCTGACGCTCAGGCCAGCAGCCCGGTGCTTCCCATGAGTCGCGTCGGCACGAGGTGGATCGCCACGCGCAGCGGGTTCTCTCGGGGCTGCCGGTAACGCTCGGCGTAGAGCGCGACGGCACGCGCGACCTCTGCGGGGTCGTCGTGGACGCTCGCGACCCCCTGGAAGGCGATCCATCTCGCCCCGTCCACCGCGCTGACCGTCGCCGTCCCCTCCCGGAGGACGTTGTGCACCTTCTGCGACGTCCGCGACGTGATGATCCGGACGATCCCGTCGCGAAAGGTGAAGCCGACGGGCACGGCGTGGATCGCGCCCCGCTTCGACATCGTCGAGAGGGTGCCGAGATGCCGCTCCCTGATGAACTCGACACCGGCCGCCGTCAACTCCCGCACGGCCCCACGCTACCCTCAGGCGCGACGCTCGGCGGCGCGGACCGGAGACGCCGAAGGCCCCCGGGATACCCGGGGGCCTTCGTTCTGTGCGCGAGGGGGGAGTTGAACCCCCACGCCCTTTCGGGCACTGGCACCTGAAGCCAGCGCGTCTGCCTATTCCGCCACTCGCGCGAGCCGCGGATCCGAGGATGCCGCGAAACTCAACTTGCCGAGGATATCACGCGATCCGCGTGACGCCGAACTCGGCTGATCCGACAGCCGATCCATCGCGCGGACAGACTGTGCAATTAGCATGTAGCAACCGGCATCCCCCTCAAGAGGAGCTCCGTGGGACTACTTGACAGCTTCGAGAAAGGTCTCGAACGCGCTGTGAACAGCGCGTTCGCCAAGACCTTCCGCAGCGGCATCCAGCCGGTCGAGATCGCGTCCGCCCTGCGCAGCGAGCTCGACAAGAAGGCCGCCGTGGTCAGCCGCGACCGCATCCTGGCTCCGAACACCTTCACGGTGCGCCTCTCGGCCGCCGACGACGAGCGGATGTCGGCCCTCGGCGACGCCCTGACGCACGAGCTCGACACGCTCGTCCACAAGCACGCCAAGGCGCAGGGGTACTCGTTCGCCGGCCCGGTCACGATCGCGCTGAGCCGCGACGACCAGCTGGCGACGGGCACACTCCGCGTGGAGTCGACCACGGCCCAGGGCGGCCGCGTCGCCTGGCGCGGCGTGGTCGACGTCGAGGGCCGCCGCATCCCGCTCACGAAGGCGCGCACGGTGATAGGACGCGGCAGCGACGCCGACATCACCGTGGCCGACTCGGGTACCAGCCGCAAGCACGTCGAGATCCTGTGGGACGGCGAGCGCGCCATGGTGCGCGACATGAACTCCACCAACGGCACGATGCTCGACGGCCGCAAGGTGACCGAGGCGGCGCTGCCGCCGGACTCGACGGTGCGCATCGGCCGCACCGACATCGTCTTCCGAGTGGTCGCGCAGGCCTCCGCACCGCGGCAGCCGGCATCCGTCGACGATGCCACGCGCCGCTTCGACCTCAGCGAAGGCGGTCCGCTGGCATGAGCGAGCTCACCCTCCTGCTGCTGCGCATCGGCTTCCTCGTGCTGATGTGGGCCTTCGTGTTCGCGGTGGTCTACTCGCTGCGGGCCGACCTGTTCGGCGTGAAGGTGCGCCGGATGCCGGATGCCGCCGCCGCAGCGGCCCCGGGGGCCGCGGCACCGGTCGCCGGCGCCGGCCCATCGGCGGCGACCGCTCCCGTCTCCGCGCCGGCCCCCGCGCCGCACGTGGACGGCGGTCCGGCCACCACGTCCACGGTGTCGCGCATCGTGATCACGAGCGGACCCAAGGCGGGCCTCGAGCTGCCGCTCGGCAACGAGCCGCTGACCATCGGGCGCTCCAGCGAGTCCGGGCTCGTCGTGCGCGACGACTACACGTCGAGCCACCACGCACGCCTGGTGCTGTGGGGCGAGCAGTGGATGATCCAGGATCTCGACTCGACCAACGGCACGTGGCATGACGGCGCCCGCGTCGCCTCTCCCGTCCCGATCAAGGTGGGCGCCCCGATCAAGGTGGGCGCGACGACCTTCGAGCTTCGGAAGTAGCGGGCGGACCTTCACACATGGTCTTCCAGGGCTCGAGCACCGCGATCTCGCATACCGGCAAGGTCCGCTCCAACAACCAGGACTCCGGCTATGCCGGTTCGAACCTGTTCGTCGTCGCGGACGGCATGGGCGGCCACGCCGGCGGCGACGTCGCCTCCAGCGTCGCGATCGCGCGCCTGGAGGGGCTGGACAGGCCGTACGACACGACCGCGGCCGCGGAGCGGGCGCTGCGGGACGCGATCTCGGAGGCCGCCGTCGACCTGATCGACACGGTGCACGTGCGTCCCGAGCTGGCCGGCATGGGCACCACCGTCAGCGCCCTCATCATGGTCGACGACTACGCGGTCATCGCGCACATCGGCGACTCGCGCATCTACCTGTACCGCGACGACACGCTCACCCAGATCACCACCGACCACACCTTCGTGCAGCGTCTCGTGGACTCCGGCCGCATCACGCCCGAAGAGGCGCGCTACCACCCGCGGCGCTCCGTGCTCATGCGCGTGCTGGGCGACATGGACCCCGACCCCGAGCTCGACACGTTCATCATGCCGACGCAGCCGGGCGACCGCTGGCTGCTGTGCTCGGACGGCCTGTCGGGCGTCGTCGACGACGCCCACACCGCCAAGGCGCTCGGCATGGGCCTCGCCCCGGGGCGCACCGCCGACATCCTGCTCAAGCAGGCGCTCGACGGCGGCGCGCCCGACAACGTCACGATGGTCATCGTCGACGTCGGCGGGCAGCATCCGGTCTTCTCTGGCACGGCGACGATCGTCGGGTCCGCATCGAACCCGAAGGGCGTGGAAGTGCCCGCCGCCGCGCCGCGGCGCGCCAGCTGGCTGCATCCCAACCGGCAGGCGGCCAACGAGCCGACGCACTTCGAACCGGCACCCGAGTTCCTCGAGGAGCTCATCGAAGAGGACCGGCGCCGCTCGCGACGGCGCCGCATCGGCTGGATCACGGGCCTCGCCCTCGTGCTCATCCTCATCTCGGGCGCGATCTGGCTCGGCTACCAGTGGACGCAGACGCGCTACTACGTCGGCGCCGACGACGACACCGTGGTGATCTACCAGGGCGTGCAGCAGAACATCGGGCCGATCTCGCTGTCGACGAAGTACGAAGACACCGAGATCCCGCTCGATTCGCTGTCGGACTTCGCGCGTGCGACGGTGGAGGGGACGATCTCGGCCAGCTCCCTCGCAGACGCGCGCCGTATCGTCGCCGACATCAGTGATCTGGCCGGAGGGAGCGGATGAGCGCGCCTGTGACGACGCCTGCCGACGGCGTCTCTGCCGACACCGCCGTGATCCGCGCCCTGCGGCGCATCCGCGTACCGCAGACCCAGCGCAACCGCGAACTGGCGCTCCTGATCTTCGCGTTCGTCATCAACGGCTCGGCCGTGGCGCTCGTGCAGCTGGGCGCTCTCGGCGCGATCGACTGGACGTTCCTGGTCTACTGCGGCGGCCTGACGGCCCTCGTGATCGCGCTGCACATCCTGCTGCGCCTGCGCGCGCGGTCCGCCGACCCCTTCGTGGTCCCGATCGCCACACTGCTCACCGGCATCGGGCTGGCGATGATCTACCGCATCGACATCGCGCGCGACCGGCACGGGTGGGACGCGTTCTCGACGCGGCAGCTGGCGTGGGCGGCGATCGCGCTGGTGGCGGCGATCCTCGTCGTGATGTTCCTGCGCAATTACCGCGTGCTCTTCCGCTACACCTACATCTTCGGCCTCGTGGGCATCGTGCTGCTGATCCTGCCGGTCATCCCGGGCCTGGGGACGGACGCGAACGCCGACGTGTGGGTCTCGCTCGGCTTCTTCTCGTTCCAGCCGGGCGAGCTGGCCAAGATCGCGCTCGGCATCTTCTTCGCCGGCTACCTCGTGCGCACGCGCGAGAGCCTCACCTCGACCGGATCGCGCTTCCTGGGCATCACGTGGCCGCGGGCGCGCGAGCTCGGTCCTCTCCTCGTCATCTGGCTCGTCTCGCTCGGCATCATCGTGATGCAGCGCGACCTCGGCACCGGCCTCCTGATCTTCGGCATGTTCGTCGCCATGCTCTACGTCGCGACCGGCAAGACCAGCTGGGTGCTCATCGGTGTCGTGCTCGCCGCCGGCGGCGCGTGGGTGGCATCCCGATTCCTCCCGTACGTGGGCAACCGGTTCACGATCTGGCTGGATGCCTTCAACCCCGACCTGATGGACGGCGCCAGCTATCAGCTGGTCAACGGCATCTTCGGCATGGCCAACGGCGGCCTGCTCGGCACCGGGCTCGGCCAGGGCCGGCCGTACCTCACGCCCGTGTCTGAGAGCGACTACATCCTTCCCGCGCTGGGTGAGGAGCTCGGCCTCATCGGCGTGTTCGCGATCCTCTGCCTGTACATGGTGTTCACGAGCCGCGGCATCCGCATCGGCCTCGCCGGTCAGGACGACTTCGGCAAGCTGCTCGCGACCGGGCTGTCGTTCACGATCGCCCTGCAGGTCTTCATCATGGTGGGCGGCGTCACGCGGCTCATCCCGCTGACCGGCCTGACCACGCCGTTCCTCGCCGCCGGCGGATCGTCGCTCGTCGCGAACTGGATCATCGTCGCCCTGCTGCTGCGCATCTCGGATGCCGTCCGCAGCCGGCCCCGGGTGGTGATCGGCTGACATGACCAAGGAACTCCGGCGCCTCAGCATCCTGATGCTCGTCATGTTCCTCGCCCTCTTCGGATCGGCGAGCTGGATCCAGGTCGTGCAGAGCGACGAGCTGGCTGCCAACCCGTCGAACCGGCGATCGCTGTACGACTCGTTCGAGGTGCAGCGGGGCTCGATCATCGCGAGCGGCGCGGCCATCGCGTCGTCGGTGCCCTCCGACGACGTCTACAGCTGGCAGCGGGTGTACACGGACGGCGCCATGTGGGCCCCGGTGACCGGCTACATCAACCCCGCCCTCGGCCCGAACGCGGGCACCGGCATCGAGCAGTCCATGAACCAGGAGCTCAGCGGAACCGCGGGCTCGCAGTTCCTCTCGCGGGTGGAGCGCATCTTCACCGGGCAGCCGCCGCGCGGATCGAACGTCGTGCTCTCGCTCGACGCCGACGTGCAGCGCGCCGCGTACGAGGCGCTCGGCGACCTGCAGGGCGGCGTCATCGCGATCGAGCCGTCCACCGGGCGCGTGCTGGCGCTCGTGACGAGCCCGAGCTACGACACCAACGTGCTCGCCTCGCACGACACCGACGCCGTCAACCAGGCGTACGACCAGCTGGTGGCCGACCCCGGCAAGCCGCTGTCGGACCGGGCGATCGCGGGTGACCTCAATCCGCCCGGCTCGACGTTCAAGCTCGTCGTGGCGTCGGCGGCCCTGGCATCCGGCGACTACACGCCGCAGTCGACGCTGCCCAACCCGGCGCAGTACCAGCTGCCGCAGTCGAGCAGCATCGTGCACAACGCGAGCGGCGGCGCGTGCGGTCCTGGCGACACCGTCACCCTCGCGGACGCGCTGCGCCTGAGCTGCAACATCCCGTTCGCGGAGCTGGCGGTCGAGCTCGGCGACACCGCGATCCGCGAAGAGGCCGAGAAGTACGGGTTCAACCAGACGTTCGACATCCCGCTGGTCTCGACGGCCTCCGGCTACCCGCGCACCATCCAGGACGACGCGCAGACCGCGCTCAGCGGGTTCGGCCAGGGCCAGGTCACCGCGACCCCGCTGCAGATGGCGATGGTGGCCGCCGGCATCGCGAACGGAGGAATCGTCATGAACCCCCGCATGGTGGACCGGGTGATCGGCCCGGATCTCTCGGTGCAGAAGACGTACGACGACAGCGAGTTCGGCCGCGCTCTCGACACCGCGCTGGCCAACGAGCTGGTCACGATGATGGTCGCCAATGTCAGTGACGGTGCGGCGTCGGGTGCAAGAATAGACGGCGTCGACGTGGCCGGAAAGACGGGCACTGCGGAGAACACGGGCAACGAGCCGTACACGCTCTGGTTCACCGGGTTCGCACCCGCGCAGAACCCCGAGGTCGCCGTCGCCGTGGTCGTAGAGGACGGCGGCGGGCAAGGACAATCGGGAAGCGGCAACACGATCGCCGCTCCCATCGCGAAGAAGGTCATGGAGGCGGTGCTGGGCAGATGAGACCGACGCAGGGCGTGACCTTCGGCGGCCGTTACGAACTCGACTCGCGCATAGCGATCGGCGGCATGGGTGAGGTCTGGGAGGCGACCGACCACGTCATCGGCCGCACCGTCGCCATCAAGATCCTCAAAGACGAGTACATGGGCGATCCAGGATTCCTGGAGCGCTTCCGCGCCGAGGCCCGCCACGCGGCCCTGGTCAACCACGAGGGCATCGCCAGCGTGTTCGACTACGGCGAAGAGAACGGCAGCGCGTTCCTCGTGATGGAGCTCGTCCCGGGGGAGGCCCTGTCGACGATCCTCGAGCGCGACGGCTCGCTGTCGACCGACAAGACGCTCGACATCGTCGCGCAGACGTCGGCCGCGCTGCAGGCGGCGCATGCCGCCGGTCTCGTGCACCGCGACATCAAGCCCGGCAACCTGCTGATCACGCCCGACGGGCGCGTGAAGATCACCGACTTCGGTATCGCGCGCATCGCCGACCAGGTGCCGCTCACCGCGACCGGCCAGGTCATGGGCACGGTGCAGTACCTGTCGCCGGAACAGGCGTCGGGTCACCCGGCGTCGCCGGCCACCGACATCTACTCGCTCGGCATCGTCGCGTACGAGTGCCTGGCGGGCAAGCGTCCGTTCACGGGCGAGTCGCAGGTCGCGATCGCGATGGCCCAGATCAACGAGCAGCCACCGCCGCTTCCGGCGACGGTCGCGCAGCCGGTGCAGAACCTCGTCATGGCGATGATCGCCAAGAAGCCCGAAGAGCGCCCCGCCTCGGCCGCAGCGGTCGCGCGCGCCGCGACGGCGCTGCGGCGCGGTGACGTCGCCGCAGCGGCGGCCGCCGTCCCGGCGATCGCCGGGCTCGCCGCCGGCGAGGCGACGACGCAGCTGCTGGGCGCGACGGACGCGTCCGCGACGAAGCTCATGCCGGCGCCGGGCGAGGAGCCCGTCGCCGAAGAGGGCGAGAAGAAGAAGCGCAGCCCCTGGACGTGGCCGCTCATCGCCCTCATCGCGCTGCTGCTGCTCGTGCTGATCGGCACCATCTGGGCGGTCGTCGCCAACCAGGGCGACCAGCCCGACCCGACGAAGTCGACGCCGTCGCACTCCGCGACGCCGAAGGACACGCCGACGCCGACCCCCACCACGGGCAACATCGTGGCGGCGGACTACATCGGCCAGGACTGCGACACCGCGTCCGCGGCGCTCGATGCGCTCGGCTTCGGGGCGAAGTGCGTGGAGGGCAACGCTGCGCCCGACTCGGCGAGCCAGGGCAAGGTCTACGCCGTCGCTCCCACGGGCAATGTGCCGCTCGCCACCGTCATCGAGCTGACGACCTACGCCAGCCAGGTGCCGATGACGGCGCCGGCCGCCCCGACGCTGACGAGCCCGATCGAGGAGGGCAAGACGGTGACCGTGCAGTGGCCCGGCTATAGTTGCCCCTCGGGCACCGGCAGCGTCAGCGCGTACAACCTGACGGCGACGCAGGGCGTCTTCCCGAACACCGGCCAGTCAACCGCGGCCTTCGGCCCGAACGAGCGCAGCGGGCAGGTCCAAGTGACCGGCGCCGCGGGTGCCTCGCTGATCGTCAGCTACACCGTCACCTGCACGGGCAACGGCAACGGCGAGGAGCGCACCAGCCCCTCCGCCGAGGCCAGCGGCGTGATCACCGCCGCACCGGCGCCGGAACCGTCGCCGACGCCCACCCCGTGAAACCGCCGGACGGGTAACACTCGACGCGTGACCCGTCCGGCCTCGGCTAGTCTGGCTGTTGTTCCAGGCAGGAGTGACCGTGACAGCAGAGCCGCATGTGCTTTCGGGGCGTTACCGCATCGACGAGCCCATCGGCCGCGGCGGCATGGCGAGCGTCTACAAGGGCTACGACCTGACGCTCGGCCGCGATGTCGCCATCAAGATCCTCGATCGCGAGCTGGCCGACGACAACGCGTTCCGCACGCGCTTCCGCCTCGAAGCCCAGGCGGCGTCCCGCATGGCGCATCCGACGATCGTCCGCGTCTACGACGCGGGGGAGGACTCGCTGACGACCCCCGACGGCCGGGTGCGCCCGGTGCCGTTCATCGTCATGGAACTCGTCAAGGGCCGCCTGCTCAAGGACATCATCGCCGAGGGCCCGGTGAGCGTGACCGATGCGGTGCGCTACGTCGACGGCATCCTCGAGGCTCTCGAGTACTCGCATCGCGCCGGGGTGGTCCACCGCGACATCAAGCCGGGCAACGTCATGGTGACGGATGCCGGCCAGGTCAAGGTGATGGACTTCGGCATCGCCCGCGCGGTGTCGGACAGCTCGTCGACAGTGGCCGAGACGACCCAGATCCTCGGCACCGCCGCATACTTCTCGCCCGAACAGGCCAAGGGCGAGCCGGTCGACGCGCGCGCCGACGTCTATTCGACCGGTGTCGTGCTGTACGAGCTGCTGACGGGTCGACAGCCGTTCCGGGGAGACTCTCCGGTGGCGGTGGCGTACCAGCACGTCAGCGAGGCGCCGGTGCCGCCGTCAGAGGTCAACGAGACGGTGCCGCGCGCGCTCGACGCCGTCGCGCTGCGCGCTCTCGCGAAGGATCCCTTCCAGCGCTACCAGGACGCCGCCGGCTTCCGCGAGGCGCTCGATGCGACCGTCGACGGGCGCCAGCCGACGAAGCGACAGGTCGGCGCTCTCACGAGCGAGCTGTACGGACCCAACCCGCGCCAGGCGGCCGAGACCGCCCGGTCCCTGCGGCAGCTGAGCACCGACACGACGATGAAGCGCACGCAGTCGGGTCCGCCGGTGGCGTGGATCTGGGCGGGCGTCGCGCTGCTCGCGGTGCTGCTGATCTCGCTGCTGTTCTGGGTGCTGTCGATCCAGCCGGGCGACGCGCCGAGCGTGCGCAGCGTGCCCGATGTGGTCGGCATCACGTACGAGAGCGCGAACGAGGCCCTCGCCGAAGAGGACCTTCGGGCCATCCGCGTCGATGAGGAGAGCTCGAAGGTCGCGGAGGGCAACGTCATCCGCACCGATCCCGAGGCCGGCACGTCGGTCGAGCGCGACCAGCAGGTGAAGGTCTACGTCTCGACCGGTCAGCAGATGTCGACGGTGCCCACGCTGAAGGGGCTGTCGCAGGATGCCGCCACGCAGGCGATCGCCGACGCCGGTCTCGTCCTCGGCACGATCACGCCGCAGAACGACAAGGATCTCGCTGCGGGCACCGTGATCGAGGCGAATCCCGCCGACGGCACCAGCCTCGCGACGGGGTCCACGGTCAATCTGAAGGTGGCTTCGGGCAGCGTCACGATCAAGGACATGCGCGGTTACCCGGTCTCGGCCGCGACGACGGAGCTGCAGAACCTCGGCCTCACCGTGACGACCCAGGATGATCCGAACTGCACGGCGACCGAGACGCCGTCGGTCGCGACGCAGTCGCTTCCGCCGGGCGACGTCCCCGTGCACTCCGAGATCTCGCTCACGGTCTGCACCGGTACCTGACCCGATCGGCCGTCGGGCCGTGCCGCGGGTTCAGCGACGCGGACCGAGGCGTGCGCCCCGGGCTGCGGCATCCGCGAATCCCACCGAGGCGAGCCAGTTGCCGAGCAGGCGGTGGCCGCCCTCGGTGAGCACGCTCTCGGGGTGGAACTGCACCCCGACGATCGGCAGGCGGCGATGCGCGACGCCCATGATGACGCCGCTGTCGGTGCGGCACGTGACGACGAGGTCGTCGGGGAGCGTCTCGGGCACGATCGCGAGGGAGTGATAGCGCGTGGCGGTGAACGGATCCGGCAGGCCCTCGTACAGCGGCGAGCCGTCGTGATGCACCGCGGAGGTCATGCCGTGCATGAGCTCGGGGGCGTGATCGACGCTCGCGCCGAAGGCCTCACCGATCACCTGGTGTCCGAGGCACACGCCGAGGAGGGGGATGCCGGCGGCCGCGGCCGCATGGACGACGGCGATCGATGCGCCCGCGTCGCCGGGGGCGCCCGGTCCGGGTGACACGAGCACGCCGCGCCGGCCGGCGATCGCCGCGGCGGGATCGTCGATCGCGTCGGCCTCGACGAGATCGGTGTCGGCGCCGAGCTCGTGGAGGTACCCGATGAGGGTGTGCACGAAGCTGTCGTGGTTGTCGATGACGAGGAGGGGCGCCGCGCCGCCCGCGGCGTGCGTCATGCGGTGAGCGAGGTGCCGAGGAGCGGCAGCCCGACCGTGACCTCCTGCGGCACGATGAACGGGCTCGCCCAGGGGAACACGTAGAACATCAGCCCGTACAGCACCGCCGCGAGGAGCACCACGAGGATCAGCACTTTGACCCACCACGGGCCGGGCAGACCGCGCCACAGGGCCCCGTACATCAGGCCACCGCCTTGAGGGAGGCGGGTTCCCCGGCGATGCGGGGTGTGAACGACTCGAACACGCTGTACGCGACGATCCGCTCGGTCATCGAGTACATGGGGCTGCAGCTGGTCATGGTCATATAGGCGGTGCCGGCAGGGGCGTCCTTCACCTGCGGCACGGGCAGCAGCACCTCGACGGCGCTCGGCTTGACGTATTCGAGCGTCCGGAACCGGTACGTGTACCAGCCGGCCTCGGTCTCGATGACGATCGCGTCGCCGACGTGCAGGTCTGCGATCCGGTTGAACGGCTTGCCCCACGTCGTCCGATGTGCGGCGAGGGCGAAGTTGCCGGGCTGACCGGGCATGGTCGTTCCGGGGTAGTGGCCGATGCCGATGGGGTCCAGGGTGCGGGGGCGGGTGACGCCGCCTGCCATCTCGACGGCGTAGTCGGGACCGAAGCGGGGGATGTGCATGACCGCGAAGACCTGCCCGTCGCCGGGTTCGGGGATGACCGGCGGTGGAGCGGTGACCGTGGCCGGGACGCTCGGTTCCGGCGTCGGGGCCGCGGATCCGCCGGGATTCTGCTGTTCCCACCGCTGCTGCCACTGCTGCGACTGCTCAGCCCCCGACGCGTTGCGCTCGGCGCCGTAGATCATGTCGCCGACCCACAGCTGCCAGACGACGAAGAGCAGCACGATGACGCCTGCGGTGATCAGAAGCTCGCCGATGACGCCCACGACCGATACGCGCCGCCGAGGGCGCGCCTTGTCCCGGGCGGCGCCCCGGGATACGGCGACCGCTTCATCCACAGGGGGATTCTCGCACAGCATGGTTGTGGTGCGGCTGGCAGTTAGACTCTTCTGCATGGCACGACCCGGCAAAGACGACGACTCGCTCGTCGAGCGCGCAGAAGGCGATTCCGCACCCAATCCGGTGTGGTTCAAGCCGATCATGATCGGCCTCATGCTCGTCGGACTGATCTGGATCCTCGTCTTCTACCTCAGCGGTATGGCGTTCCCGATTCCCGACATCGGTGCATGGAACCTGGTGATCGGCTTCGGCATCGCCTTCATCGGCTTCCTGATGACGACGCGCTGGCGATAAACCCCTCGAACAAAGCCCCGGTCATGGCTGACCGGGGCTTTTTCGTGCTCCGGGACGGGAATTCGCGGCATCCGGCAGTTGTTAACAGATCTGTTAACAGCTGTGAATTACACGGGTGTGATTCTCCCCAGGGTGTGGATGAACCTGTGGATAACTCCTGTGGAGAATCAGGTGGTGAGCACCAGGCCGGGGAAGAGGACCGGCACGAACAGCAGCGCGACGAGCACGGCGCCGACCGCGACGAGCAGACCGATCTGCAGTCTGCGCTGCCGCACAGCCCGGGTGCGCGTGAAGATGAAGGCCACCACGAGGCCGGTGATCAGACCGCCGACGTGCGCCTGCCACGCCACATTCATGCCGGGCAGGAACCCGATCACCAGGTTGATGCCGATGATGAGGGCGATGCCGGCGATGTTGGCGCCCATATGCCGGCCGATCACGAGGAGTGCGCCGAACAAGCCGAAGATGGCGCCCGATGCGCCGACGACCGGCGTCATGAACGCGAGGAGCGTCACGGCGACCGAGCCGCCGAGCGCGCTCAGCACGTACAGCGTGAGGAACCTCACGCGTCCGAGCAGCGGCTCGAGGGATCGCCCGATCATGTAGAGCGCGAGCATGTTCAGGGCGATGTGCCAGAAGCTCGCATGCACGAGGGCGCCGGTGAACAGCCGCCAGGGCTCGAACACGCCGGTCAGCCCTGGGTACAGCGTCGGCGCGTAGAACAGCAGGGTGTTCTCGATCGTCCCGCCGAACCCGGGGATGAGCTGCAGCAGGTAGACGAACGCGGTGACCCCGATGATCGCGTACGTCACGATCGGGGTGCCCGCGGAGACGGATGCCGTCCGCGGGCGTGACCACCGGCGCTCCGCCGTGCGCTGCGCAGGGGACTGCGCCTTCTGCTGATCGCGCAGGCACTCCGGGCAGATCACGCCGACCGCGGCCGGCGTCTGGCATTCGGGGCAGATCGTGCGCAGGCACCGTTGGCAGAGCACGAAGCTCTGCCGATCAGGGTGCCGGTAGCAGAAGTTGTCGCTGTTGCGGCGGAAGTCGTCGGTGGTCACGCGGGCCGCGCTCAGACCGCGGCGATGTCGATCGACTCGATGACGACGGGCTCGATCGGACGATCGCCCGCCGCCGTGGGGACCTCGGCGATCGTGTCGACCACGGCCTTCGACGCGTCGTCGACGACCTCGCCGAAGATCGTGTGCTTGCCCTGCAGCCACTCGGGACCGCGGCCGCCCTGGCCGGGGACCGTGATGAAGAACTGCGAGCCGTTGGTGCCCTCGACCTGGCCGGTGATGGCGTTGCGGCGCAGACCGGCGTTGGCCATCGCGAGCTTGTACGGGTCGGTGAACGTGAGCTCGCCGCTGATCTCGTCGTTGAAGTTGTAGCCCGGGCCGCCGACGCCCTGACCGAGCGGGTCGCCGCCCTGGATCATGAAGCCCGAGATGATGCGGTGGAAGATGACGTCCTTGTACAGCGGGCCGTCGCCCGGCTGGCCGGTCGCGGGGTGGGTCCACGCCTGCGAGCCGTCGGAGAGGCCGATGAAGTTCTGCACCGTGCGCGGCGCCTGGTCGCCGAACAGGTTGACGACGATGTCGCCGTAGTTGGTGTGGATCGTTGCGACTGCGGTGTGAAGCGGCATTTTTCCATTGTCTCAGAGTTCCCTGCAACCCCTCCCGTCTCAGCGGTGGTCTGGCAAGATGGGGAGACCGACATCCCCAACCACGGGAGGGCACCGTGAACCTCAGCCGCAAGCGCAAGAAGGAACTCGAGAAGCTGCAGAAGCAGGCCGGAAACCTGTGGGAGGCGCAGCAGGTGCTGGTCGGCGAGGCCGCCACCGTGGCCCGCGAGGCCGGTCGCCAGCTCGGCAACTACAGCCGTGAACGGGTCGCCCCGCAGGTGCAGGCGAACTACGACAAGTACGCCGCTCCCTACGTCGACAAGGGCAAGAAGGTGTTCAACGGCACCGTGGTCCCGGCCGCCGGAGCCGTGGTCGGCTCGGCGCTCTCGGTGTGGGATGCCGCCAACGAGCAGCGTGGACGCCTGGCCTCGGGTCGCGGCATCCAGCTCCCCGTCGTCGCCCCGGCGAAGAAGGGCCTCGGTGCGGGCGGCGTCATCGCCATCATCCTCGGGGTCGCCGCTGCCGTGGGTGTCCTGTATGCCGCGTGGCAGACGTTGCGCGCCGACGACGAGCTCTGGGTCGCGGACGACCCGCTGCGCGCGCCGGATGCCTGAACCGGAGGGCATCGCACGCGTCAGGCAGGCGGCATCCGATCGCGGTCTTGAGATCGAGATCAAGGAGCGACCCGCGGCGAACAGTCTCCACGAGGCCGCCGAGATCCTCGGCATCGACCCGTCGGGGATCGTGAAGACGCTCGTCGTCAAGCGCTCGGACGACACCTACCTGTTCGCGCTGATCCCGGGTGACCGTGCCATCTCGTGGCCGAAGCTGCGGACCGTCGTCGGCGTGAACAAGCTGCAGCTGCCCGATCAGGAGCGTGCGCTGGCGGCCACCGGTTACGAGCGCGGCACGATCGTCCCGGTCGGCAGCACGAACGACTGGCCGGTGTACGCCGACGCCGACATCGTGGGGCGCCGCGTCGCGATGGGGGCGGGCGCTCACGGCTACAGCATGTTCGTGCAGGCGGACGACCTGATCTCGGCGTACGGCGCGACCGTCGCCGATATCTCGCAGCCGCTGGGCTGAGCGCCCATCAAGGCGTGGGCAGCTTCACGCCCGCGAGATCGAGTGCGATGTCGACGAGCTTGACCCGCTGCAGCCCCGGCACGTCGGCGAGCGGGAACCACTCGGCGCGGTCGGTCGACCCGTCTGTCTCGTTGCGCAGCCGCCCGCCCGTGATGTGGGCGCGATAGACGATCCGCAGAGTGTGCAGGGGCTCGGTGTGCCCGGGGGTCAGCCGGCGTCCGGCGGGAATGACGCGGGAGTGGATGCCGAGCAGCTCGCCGACCGTGACGTGATAGCCGGTCTCTTCGCGGACCTCCCGGCGCGCGGCCACCTCGGGATCCTCGCCGGGTTCGAGCCCGCCACCGGGCATGGTCCAGGCGGCTCGTCGACCTTCGTTCCAGTGCGCCAGCAGGATGCGCTCGTGCTCATCCAGGATGACCGCGTATGCGGCGACGCGCAGGTCCATGCTTCACCCTAATGCGCCGAGGGCCGCAGCAGAACGAGGGGTGCCCGAGGAATATCACGCGACGACCGGCAGTTCGCCACCATATGGAGTCGACCTCGCACGTCGTCACGGACCCATCCGCGGTCGACGAAGACGCCGCCCTCGAGCGGCTGCTGTCGGCGATCGACGTGCGTATCCGGCGTCAGCTGCGGCTCCACCTCGGTGAGGGGGAGCTGCTCGCACTCGCCCCCGGAGCACTCACGTACGCGTACGTGCTGTCAGGGGAGGTGCGCACCCGTCTCCGCGGCGACGCACCCCTCACGGCGGCCGCCGGTGACATGCTCATCACGAACGGGCGTGCGCAGGGAGCGCTGACCGCGCACGGACCTGCCACGCTGCTGCTCGCGGAACTGGACCTCATCGATGAGGCCGCTCACCTGTCGCTGCTTCTTCCCGACGCCGTGGTCGTGCACGCCTTCGCCGACCGGGAGCCCGCGGCAGCGGCCATGCTGCCGCACATGGGCGTCGATGCGGACGGCGGGTTCACCGCACGCGGCGGGGATTTCGCGGTATGCCGCATGATGGCGGCGACGGTGCTGATCTCGGCCATCCGGGCCTGGGCGGCAGCGGGCTGCGCACCGGACGGGTGGCCCGCCGCCGCGGGCGACCCGTTCCTCGATCGCGTCGTGGCTGCGATCCACGCCGATCCCGGTCGCGAGTGGACGGTCGAGGCGCTGGCGGCACTCGGCGCGATGTCGCGGTCGGTGTTCGCCGAGCGGTTCCGCAGCCGATTCGGCACGTCGCCCGCCGGATATGTGACCTCGGTGCGCATGCGTACCGCCCAGGACCTGCTCTCGCGCGGGCTGGGCGTGAGCACGGTGTCTCGTGAGCTCGGCTACGCCTCGGACGAGGGCTTCAGCCGGGCGTTCCGCCGCAGCGTCGGCACCACGCCCTCAGCGTGGCGGTCGTCCCACCGCCTCATCTCTGCCTGAGCCACGGGTGCAGCCCGACGTCGGACGGATGCCGGCGGCCGGTGCCGACCGGGCGCCGGCATCCATTCGGCTACTTCCGGGCGCCCGCACGATTCGAGAGCCCGAAGAGGACGGCGCCGAGCACGAGGATCGCCGCACCGGCGATGTACACCGTCACGATGCCGAGGCTGTCGACGAGGAGGCCGCCGACGCCCGCGGCGATCATGATCGCCGCCTGGAAGCCCACGACGACGATGCTGCCGCCGGCCTCGAGGCGATCGGGCATGCGATGACCGACCCACGTGTTCACGATCAGCAGCCACGAGGCGAAGAAGAAGCCCCACGCGAACGCCGCGACGCCCACGAGCAGCGGCGCACCCGACGCCACGATGATGGCCAGCGTCATGAACGCCATGACGATCGGCGAGACCACGGCGAACAGGCGGTATGTGCGGTCGATGATCATGCCGATGAGGATGTTGCCCACGAAGCCGCCGATGCCGAACACCGCCAGCAGCACGATGACGACGCCCGCGTCGATGGGCTGCCCGGCATCGTTCACGCGGTCCAGCGCGATGCGGATGTAGGTGAACGCGAGGAAGTGCCCGAGAACGACGAGCACGTGCCCGGCGACGCCGAGGCCGATGCCGGGGAGCCTCAGGGTCCCGAGGAGCGTCGACAACGATGCCGACGCCTCGGCGGGCACCGAGGGCAGCAGCAGGCGCAGGAGCACGGCCAGAACGGCCGTGGCGACGGCGGCCACCACGAACACCGCGCGCCAGTCGAGCACCTCGCTCAGCATCACGCCGATGGGCACGCCCGCCACGGTCGCGAGCGACGTGCCCGCAGAGGTGAACATGACGGCGCGTCCGAGCCGCTCGGGGCCGGCGATGCGTGCGGCGACGGTGATCGACATCGCCCAGAAGCCCGACAGCGCGGCGCCGAGCAGCACGCGGCCCACGAGCAGGAGCGGCAGATTCGGGGCGACCGCGACGATCGCGTTCGAGACGGTGGCTCCGATCGCCATCCACACCAGCAGCGAACGCCGGTCGAGCCGCGGCAGCGCCAGGCCGATCGTCGGCGCGACGATGAGGCCCGCGAGCGCGGTGACGGCGACCATCTGACCGGCCTGGCCGGGCGTCACGCCGATGTCGTCGGCGATCTCGGTGAGTACGCCGCCGGGCAGGAACTCCGCGGTGACGAGCAGGAAGCTCATCGCCATCATCGCGATGAGGGCGCCGTAGCGCAGACGCGGGGGCGCCGACGTGGTCACGGGCAGCGAAGCGGTGGTCGTCATGATTCCAGCCTGGCGCCGGGGCGATCGGTCCACCCGACCGTGCGTCCGCGGCATCCGATCGATCGTCCGGAGAACAGGAATGCGACCCCCGGAACGGGAGTCGCATGTCTGTGGCGTCGATCCTACCCCGAAGATCAGGTGGGGATCTCGCACGAACTCCGCTGACAGATGAGCAGAAGGACCTGCTGACTAGATTGTTCGCTCGCAAGAGGGTCGACGATCTCGAGTAGGCCGGAAGCATGGCTGATCCGAAAGCGCCCAAGACCCCATGACCTGCTTCGAGCGGCTCCGGCGCTTTGTCAGCTGTGCGTGCTACATTCGTACCACCACACCCCCCACGCCTCTCCCGGAAGCGCACTTGGGGGGTTTTCTCTGCGTAGACAGGAGCGTTGATGGCTCGACCACCTCGCGTTCCTCGACCTCGCGGCACTCTCCACTACGACAAGCCGGCGTTGACTCTGGACGAGCTGGTCGACCGCTTGTCGGAGCGAGGACTGAGGATTCCCGATCGCGAGCGGGCCACGCGGTACCTGAAGCACATCGGCTACTTCCGGCTCTCGCCGTACACGATCCCGTTCCAGCAAGGGCAGCCGGATCACCTCTTCCGTGAGGGCGTCGAGTTCGACGACGTGCTGGGTATCTATGTGTTCGACCGAGCTCTCCGACTGCTCGTCATGGATGCGCTGGAACGCGTAGAAGTGGCGGTGCGCGCAGCGCTGACTGATCACATGTCGACGACGTACGAAGATCCGCACTGGTACGTAGACCCCTCGCACTTCGTGAACCGTAGCAAGCACGCGGGACTGCTGAAGATGATCCGGGAGACATCCGATGCTCGCCTGGAGGGTGCACCCGAGCAGGTGGGCAGGGAAGACGCCGGTGTGGTCTATCGCTCTGCGCTCGAACACTATCTGATGACGTACGGGTCGCCGGAGCTGCCGCCCTCGTGGCTGATGGTGGAGACGCTCACCCTCGGTCAACTGAACAATGTGATCGACAACCTGCGGCGCCGCTCCGACCGGACGGCGATAGCTCAGCGCATCGGCCTAAGTGAACCGGTGCTGATGTCGTGGCTGCGCACCTATGTGCGTGTGCGGAACGTCTGCGCCCATCACGGCCGACTGTGGAACGTCGGCCTCGGTGTGTATCCAGCGATCCCCACCTCACCCTCGATCTCGTGGCTGAAGGGTGACGCTGCGCTGCCGCGTCGCTCTGAGAAGCGGCTCTATCCGGTGCTGGTGTCGTTGCAGTCTGTGCTCGACGTGGTGTCGCCTCGCAGCACCTGGGCGCGGAGGCTGCACGACCTCCTCAGCACCCGACCGCCGATGAATCTCGCGGGCATGGGGATACCCGCGAACTGGGCTGACGACGAGTTCTGGGCACGCCACATTCGCTGACTGAACCTCGGTCGACAGGGGCGAACCGGAGGCGACCTGCGGGCGAAACGGAAATCGCCCCGGTTCCACTCCCGCGTAATTCCGCGGGTGCCTTGGGCGACAGAGGCGACGCTCACCCAACACGGATTACTACCTGATTGCTACAGATCTGCTACCAGCGCGACGAGCCGAGAAAGCCAAAACCCCCCGGAATCACGCGGATTCCGGGGGTTTCATGTCTGTGGAGCCTAGGAGATTCGAACTCCTGACATCCTGCTTGCAAAGCAGGCGCTCTACCAACTGAGCTAAGGCCCCGGGTGTGTGTCGGTCGCGTTCGAACACGCGGCCGCACCCGCCTGGGTGACGCTCAATGGTACCAGCCCTCGGAGCGTGTCGAATTCAGAGGGTGCCGGCGGGGATGTCAAGCCCCCTGCGACCGACGGTCCGAAGCGGCAGGCTGGACGACGAGACGAAAGGACCCGCCATGAACACGACGGACCGCGATGACAGCCGGGATGAGAACCTGACGGATGCCCTGATCGGCAAGCCGGGCGGAGCCATGCCGATGCCGCACGGCTCGGACACGGCCGCGCCGCTGCCTCCCGAGGACGGGGCCCTGCCGATGCCGCACGGCACCGATCCCGAGGTCCCGGAATGGTCGGGCACCGCACGCGATGGGGCAGAGGACGCGGACGACGACGCCTGAACGGTGTCCGCGAGGAGGTGAATCGGTGGGGCTACCAGGACTTGAACCTGGGACCTCTTCATTATCAGTGAAGCGCTCTAACCGCCTGAGCTATAGCCCCGTCTCGACTGCGTCGCTTGCGCTCCGCAACCTCCAAGACTTTACCTGACGATCCTCGATTTCACGAATCGGGCCTGGATTCGGCGATCGGCGTAGTTGACTGGTTCCGTGACGAATCAGCCTCATCCTGACGAACCACACGGAACCGGACTCGGGCAGCGCCTGAACTGGCTGCGCGCCGGCGTGCTCGGCGCGAACGACGGCATCGTCTCAGTTGCTGCGCTCGTCGTCGGCGTCGCGGGCGCCACGACCGACACCGCACCGCTGTTCCTCGCCGGCGTCGCCGGACTGGTCGGCGGCGCCATCTCGATGGCTCTCGGCGAGTACGTGTCGGTGAGCAGTCAGCGGGACTCCGAGCGCGCCCTCATCGCCAAAGAGACCGCCGAACTCAGGGACATGCCCGAGCAGGAGCTCGAAGAGCTCACGCAGCTGTACCGGGACCGCGGGCTCACCGACGCGACCGCACGGCAGGTCGCCGTCGAGCTCACCGCCCACGATGCGCTGTCGGCCCACCTCGAGGTCGAACTGCACATCGACCAGGACGACCTCGTGAACCCCTGGCACGCCGCCCTGTCGTCGGCGATCTCGTTCACGCTCGGCGCGCTCCTGCCGCTGCTGGCCATCCTGCTACCACCGCCCGAGTGGCGCGTGCCCGTCACCTTCGTCGCCGTGCTCATCGCTCTCGCGGCGACCGGCACCGTGTCTGCGCAGTTGGGCGGCGCCCCGCGCCTGCGCGCGGCATCCCGCCTGGTCATCGGCGGAGCGCTCGCGCTCGTCGTCACCTGGCTCATCGGCACCCTGCTCGGCACGACCGTCGTCTGACGGGAAAAGCGAAGCGCCGGCATCCACTCTCATGAGGGATGCCGGCGCTTCGCGTCGTACGTCAGTTCGAGGTGAAGCCGACCAGGAGTCCACCCGTCACCTTGACGGCGAGGTTGTAGATGCCCGCGATGACGGCGCCCAGAACGGTGACCACGACCAGGTTCAGGATCGCGACCACGGCCGAGAACGCCAGCACCTGCGGGAAGTTGACGAACTGCGACAGCAGCACGCTGCCGTCCGAGAAGCTCGAGAAGAACTCGTCGGCCTTGCCGATCAGGCCCGTGGCGGTCACCACGAGGTAGACCATGACGAAGGCGACGACCGTGACCACGGCGATCGCGATCGCGGCGAGGAAGGACAGCTTCACCGCGGACCAGAAGTCGATGTACACCAGTCGCAGGCGCACCTGCTTGGCGCTGGTCTTGTGACTGGACTTCTTGGCGAGCTTGTCGGCTACCGTGCTCATGCGTCAGTGCTCTCTTCGGGGGTCTCAGGCGAGGTTTCGGTGCCATCGGCGCCGCCGGGGGTCTCGGGCGCCGAGGCAGTGTCGGTGTCGACGTCGCCGTTGTCGGCGTCTGCGTCCTCGGTTTCTTCGGCCAGGCCACGCTCGCCGTTCCGGGCGATCGCGAGGATGCGATCATCGCCGCCGGCCCGGGCGAAGACGACACCCATGGTGTCGCGACCCTTGGCAGGCACCTCGGCCACGGCAGAGCGTACCACCTTGCCGCTGGCAAGAACCACCAAGACCTCGTCGTCCTCGGAGACGATCAGACCGCCCGCGAGATCGCCGCGATCGTCGCTCAGCTTGGCCACCTTGATGCCCAGTCCGCCGCGGTTCTGCACGCGGTACTGGTCGACCGAGGTGCGCTTCGCGTAGCCGCCCTCGGTGACCACGAAGACGAACTCGTCGTCCTTCGCGACCGACGCCGACAGCAGGCTGTCGCCCTCGCGGAAGTCCATGCCCTTCACGCCGGAGGTCGAGCGCCCCATCGGGCGCAGCGCGCTGTCGGTGGCCGAGAAGCGCAGCGACATGCCGTGGCGGCTGATCAGCAGGATGTCGTCGCCTTCGTCCACGAGGAGAGCGCTGACCACCTCGTCGTCGGATCCGATCTCGGCCTCGTCCTCGTCCGCGCCGTTGCCGCGCAGCTTGATGGCGATGATGCCGCCCTGCCGGTTGGTGTCGTACTCGGTGAGGCGCGTCTTCTTCACCAGACCGCTGCGCGTGGCGAGCACCAGGTAGGTGGCGACGCTGTAGTCGCGGATGTCGAGGATCTGCGCGATCTCTTCGTCGGGCTGCAGCGCGAGGAGGTTCGCGACGTGCTGGCCCTTCGCATCGCGGCCGGCCTCCGGCACCTCGTACGCCTTCGAGCGGTACACGCGGCCCTTGTTCGTGAAGAACAGCAGCCAGTGGTGCGTCGTCGTGACGAAGAAGTGCTCGACCACGTCGTCGGCGCGCAGCTGGGCGCCCTTGACGCCCTTGCCGCCGCGGTGCTGCTGGCGGTAGTTGTCGCTGCGCGTGCGCTTGATGTAGCCGTCGCGGGTGACCGAGATCACCATCTCCTCTTCGGGGATGAGGTCCTCGATCGACATGTCGCCGTCGAACCCGTGCAGGATGTGCGTGCGACGCTCGTCGCCGAACTTGTCGACGATGGCGGTGAGCTCGTCACGGACGATGTGGCGCTGGCGCGACGGCGTGGCGAGGATGTCGTTGAGATCGGCGATCTTGCGCTCGAGCTCTTCGGCCTCGTCGATGATCTTCTGGCGCTCGAGGGCCGCCAGGCGACGCAGCTGCAGCTGCAGGATCGCGTCGGCCTGGATCTCGTCGATGTCGAGGAGCTTCTGCAGGCCCTCGTTCGCCTCCTGCGCGGTCGGCGAGCGGCGGATGAGCGCGATGACCTCGTCGAGGGCGTCGAGCGCCTTGAGGTAGCCGCGCAGGATGTGCATGCGCTTCTCGGCCTCGCGCAGCCGGTACGCGGTGCGGCGGACGATGACCTCGATCTGGTGGTCGACCCACAGCGAGACGAATCCGTCCAGCGACAGCGTGCGCGGTACGCCGTCGACGATCGCGAGCATGTTCGCGCCGAAGTTCTCCTGCAGCTGCGTGTGCTTGTACAGGTTGTTCAGCACGACCTTCGCGACGGCATCCCGCTTGAGCACGACGACGATGCGCTGACCGGTCCGGTCGCTCGTCTCGTCGCGGATGTCGGCGATGCCGGTGATCTTGCCGTCACGGGCCAGATCGCCGATCTTGACCGCGAGGTTGTCGGGGTTGACCTGGTACGGCAGCTCGGTGATCACGAGGCACGTGCGGCCCTGGATCTCTTCGATCGCCACGACGGCGCGCATCGTGATCGACCCGCGGCCGGTGCGGTACGCCTCGCGGATGCCCTTGGTGCCGAGGATCTGTGCGCCGGTCGGGAAGTCGGGACCCGGGATGCGCTCCAGGAGCGCCTCGAGCAGCTCTTCGCGGCTCGCTTCCGGATGCTCCAGCGCCCACAGCGCACCCGCGGCGACCTCGCGCAGGTTGTGCGGCGGGATGTTGGTCGCCATACCGACCGCGATGCCGACCGATCCGTTGACCAGCAGGTTCGGGAACCGCGCCGGCAGGACCGTGGGCTCCTGCGTCTGGCCGTCGTAGTTGTCCTGGAAGTCGACGGTGTCTTCTTCGATGTCGCGCACCATCTCGAGCGCGAGCGGGGCCATCTTGGTCTCGGTGTACCGCGGGGCGGCGGCGCCCATGTTGCCGGGCGAGCCGAAGTTGCCCTGGCCGAGCGCCAGCGGGTAGCGCAGCGCCCACGGCTGCACGAGACGCACGAGGGCGTCGTAGATCGCCGTGTCGCCGTGCGGGTGGTACTGGCCCATGACCTCGCCGACCACGCGCGCGCACTTCGAGAACGACTTGTCGGGGCGGAACCCGCCGTCGTACATGCCGTAGATCACACGGCGGTGCACCGGCTTCAGGCCGTCGCGCACGTCGGGGAGCGCGCGGCCGATGATGACGGCCATCGCGTAGTCCAGGTAGCTGCGCTGCATCTCGAGCTGCAGGTCGACCTGGTCGATGCGGCCGTGCTCGTGCTCGGCGTTCGGGTCGGGACGTTCTTCGTCTGCCATGCGTGTTTCTCGTGTTCTCTGTAGACCGGTGCCTGAACCTGACGAAGGGTCAGATGTCGAGGAAGCGGACGTCCTTGGCGTTGCGCTGGATGAACGTGCGGCGGGACTCGACGTCCTCGCCCATCAGCACGGAGAAGATCTCGTCGGCGGCGGCCGCGTCGTCGATGGTCACCTGGCGGAGCGTCCGCGTGGTGTGGTCCATCGTGGTCTCCCACAGCTCCTTGGCGTTCATCTCGCCGAGACCCTTGTAGCGCTGGATGCCGGAATCCTTGGGGATCCGCTTGCCGTTCGCCAGCCCGTGCTCGAGCAATGCGTCGCGCTCCTTGTCGGAGTACACGTACTCGTGCGGGGCATTGGTCCACTTGAGGCGGTACAGCGGGGGCATCGCCAGGTACACGTAGCCGGCCTCGATCAGCCCGCGCATGTAGCGGAACAGCATCGTCAGCAGCAGCGTCGTGATGTGCTGGCCGTCGACGTCGGCATCGGCCATCAGCACGATCTTGTGGTACCGCGCCTTGTCGATGTCGAAGTCCTCGCCGATGCCCGTGCCGAACGCCTGGATCATCGCCTGGACCTCGCGATTGCCGAGCGCCTTGTCGAGGCGCGCGCGCTCCACGTTCAGGATCTTGCCTCGCAGCGCCAGGATCGCCTGGGTGTGCGGGTCGCGGCCCTGCACGGCCGAGCCGCCGGCCGAGTCGCCCTCGACGAGGAAGATCTCACTGATCGACGGGTCCTTGCTCGTGCAGTCCTTCAGCTTGTCGGGCATCGCGGCGGACTCGAAGACGCTCTTGCGACGCGCGGTCTCACGCGCCCGGCGCGCAGCCATACGCGCCGATGCGGCGTCGATCGCCTTCGTGATGACGCGCTTCGCCTGCACCGGGTTGCGGTCGAGCCAGTCGGCGAGCTGGTCGCCGACCACCTTCTGGACGAACGCCTTGGCCTCGGTGTTGCCGAGCTTCGTCTTCGTCTGACCCTCGAACTGGGGCTCCGAGAGCTTGACCGAGATCACGGCGGTGAGACCCTCGCGGATGTCGTCGCCGGTGAGATTGTCGTCCTTCTCCTTGAGCAGGTTCTTGTCGCGTGCGTAGGTGTTGATGCGCGTCGTCAGCGCCGCACGGAAGCCCTCTTCGTGCGTGCCGCCCTCGTGGGTGTTGATCGTGTTCGCGAAGGTGAAGACGTTCTCGGTGTAACTGGTCGTCCACTGCATCGCGAGTTCGAGCGAGATGTGGCGGACGGTGTCCTCCGACTCGATCTCGATGATCTCCTCGTTGACCACGTCGGCGTGGCGCACCTTGTTGAGGTACTCCACATAATCGACGAGGCCGCGCTCGTAGAAGAAGTCGTCCGACGGCTGGCGCTCCTCCGAACCGCCCTCGGGCGTGTCGGTGACGTAGGTCGAGCTCGGACGCTCGTCTGACAGTGTGATGCGCAGGCCCTTGTTGAGGAAGGCGGTCTGCTGGAACCGCGTCCGCAGCGTGTCGTAGTCGAAATGGACGGTCTCGAAGATCGAGTCGTCGGGCCAGAACGTGACGATCGTGCCGGTCTCTTCGGTCTCTTCGCCCATTGCGACGGGTGCGAGGGGCTGACCGCCGTCGCGGTAGGACTGCCTCCACACGTGACCCTGGCGCATGACCTGCACCTCGAGGCGCGTCGACAGCGCGTTCACGACCGACGAGCCGACGCCGTGCAGGCCGCCCGACACGGCGTATCCGCCACCGCCGAACTTGCCGCCGGCGTGCAGCACGGTGAGCACCACCTCGAGGGTCGACTTGCCCTCGGTGCGGTGGATGTCGACGGGGATGCCGCGACCGTTGTCGTACACGCTCAGCCCGCCATCGGGCAGGATCGTGACGTTGATGGTGTCGCAGTAACCCGCGAGCGCCTCGTCCACCGCGTTGTCGACGATCTCGTAGACGAGGTGATGCAGGCCGCGCTCACCGGTCGAGCCGATGTACATGCCCGGGCGCTTGCGCACCGCCTCGAGGCCTTCGAGCACCTGGATGGCGTCGGCCCCGTAGTCGCCGGGAGAACCTGTGGGAGCCTGAGCGGGCGTTTCGGGTTCCTCGGACACGTTGTCGGGGTTGTCTGACGTCATCTTCTCGATGGCTCCAAATCCTTCGAAGGGGCCCTCACAGTCTATCGGGTAACGACCCGATCACGGCCCCATACGCCCCTGTGACGCCCTGAAATCGCTGTGGACAGCTCCCGAGGTGGCCTAGCCGTAGGTATCGCGCGGACCGCGCCCTGGAATCGTTCTGGGACCCCATTTCCAGGAGGGGACGTCCGGCCCGATGAACCGCACCGCGTCGACACCTGCTTCGGGGAACCGCCGCACGATCTCCGAAAGGATGTGGGCGCGCATCAGCTGGAGCTGCTTGGCCCACGCCGTCGAGTCCGCCTGGACGGTGAGCGTGCCCTCCGAGAACGCCACCGGCCGCGTATGCCGGGCCGTATCTGCGCCGGCCACCTCGTCCCACGCGCGGACGACGTCCTCGCGCGCGAGCTGCGAGTTCCAGCCGGCCTCGCGGGTCAGATCGGCGAGCACGTCACCGACGCCCTTCGGGTCTCGGCCCGGGGCGAACGGGATGTTGTCGTCGTCCTCGGTGCGCCGGCGGCGCTTGCGGTACGACGAGCGCGCCGACGGCTCGAGGCCGCGCAGCCGCAGATAGGTCGCGATCGTCTCGGGAACCCCGACGCCGCCTTCGGGTTCGGATGCCGCATTCCGGCGCCCGCCGGCGCCTGACCCTGTCGACGGATCAGACATCATCCGCTCCCGCGTCCTCGAGGATGCGCCCGGCCTCCACGCGCACCATCCGCGCCCGCAGCGCCTCGGGGACGTCGCCCTCGACCGCGGCGGTCACGATGACCTGCTCGTAGTCTCCGGCCAGCTGCGCCAGGCGCGCCCGTCGGTCGGCGTCGAGCTCGGCGAACACGTCGTCGAGGATCAGCACGGGGTCGCCCAGCATCGAGTCGGCGCGCAGCAGCTCGGCGGAGGCGAGCCGCAGCGAGAGAGCCACCGACCACGATTCGCCGTGCGAGGCGTACCCCTTCACCGGAAGACCGCGGATCCGCAGCAGCAGATCGTCGCGATGCGGCCCGACGAGCGTCAGACCGCGCTCGAGCTCCGAGGCACGCTTGGCCGCGAGCGCCTGCCGGAAGAGCTCCGCGATGCGCGGGGCGGCGGCATCCCGCGCCGTCTCGAGAGGATCGGCGCCGGATGCCGCAGGCGCGGCCGTATCGGTGTCCTCACCGGTGTCGGCCCCCGCCACCGACAGCGCCCATTCGATCTCGGGGTCGTGGTCGGCGCCGGCGATCGAAGTGTAGGCCGCCGCGAGGGGCGCCGCCAGGTCGCTGGCGAGCGCAAGACGAGCGGCGATCAGCTGTGTGCCCAGGGTGACGAGCTTGTCGTCCCACACATCGAGCGTCGAGAGCGCATCGCCGCGGATGCCGCGTGCTCGTGCGGACTTCAGCAGCGCGGTGCGCTGCTTGAGGACGCGGTCGTAGTCGGCGATCACGCCGGCCATGCGAGGTGCGCGCTGCACGAGCAGCTGATCGGCGAACCGGCGGCGCGAGGACGGATCGCCGCGGACGATCTGCAGGTCCTCCGGTGCGAACAGCACCACCTGCGCGTACCGGGGCAGCTCGGCCGGCTTCACGGGCGAGCCGTTGACGCGCGCCTTGTTCGATCCCTGCCGGTTCACCTGCGCCTCGAGCTGCACGCGTCGTTCGCCATGGGCCAGACGGGCCCGGATGATCGCGGCATCCGCTCCGTCGCGCACCATCGGCGCATCGCTCGAGACGCGATGTGAGCCCAGCGTCGCGAAGAAGCCGATCGCCTCGGCGAGATTCGTCTTGCCTTGGCCGTTGCGACCCACGAAGACGTTCGGTCCGGGCCCGAGCTCGACGTCGGCGGCCGCATAGTTGCGGAAGTCGACCAGACTCAGGTGCTCCACGATCACCGGACAAGCCTAATGATCGGCACCGACGTGCACCCTGGGCTGGAGCTGCTGCGCGGACGGATCAGCGCAGCAGCAGATTCGGCTGCAGCAGGTACCGGAACGAGTCCGAGCCGGCCTTGTCGACCGAGGTCTGCGGCGTGATGAGCACGGGGCTCAGCTTGTTCGCGTTCTCGCTCGAGGTGAACGTGATGCGCACGAACTCGCTCTTGACCGCGCCGAGCGACTCGAGGAGGTACTGCGGGTTGAGACCCAGGGTGACGTCGTCGCCGCCGAGCAGCGTCGCGTCGACCGACTCGGTCGCGCGTGCCTGCTCGGTGCCGGAGGCATCCATCGACACGCTGTCGCTCGTGAACGTGAACCGCAGCGGAGCCGAGCGGTCGAGCACGAGCGACACGCGACGCACGGCCTCGGCCAGCTCGGCGGTGTTCACGACCGCGTGGTGCTCGGTCTGCGCGGGGAACAGGCGGCGCACGGGCGGGAAGTTGCCCTTGATGAGCAGTGAGGTCACGGTCTTGTTGCCGGCGGTGAACGCGATGATCTCGCGATCGCCCGATCCCGAGAACGCGATCGAGATGTCGCCGCCGTGGGCGAACGTCTTGCCGACCTCGGTGAGCGTACGGGCCGGGACGAGAGCGGTCGTGGCCTCGTCGGTGGCGGTGCCGCCGCCGTCCCACGGGATCTCACGGAGCGCCACGCGGTAGCGGTCGGTGGCGACGAGGCTGAGGCTCGTGCCCGAGACCTCGAGCTGCACGCCGGTGAGGACGGGGGTCACGTCGTCGCGGGATGCCGCGAACGCGACCTGCGCGATGGCCGTGGCGAAATCCTCGGCGGGGACCAGACCCGAGTCGCCCGTCACCTCGGGGATCGCCGGGTACTCCTGCACGGGCATCGACGCGAGGGTGAACCGGGCGGAGCCGCACGTGAGCAGGATGCCGCCGTCGTCGTCGACCTCGATCTGGATCGGGGCGTTCGGCAGCCGGCTGGCGATGTCGGAGAGCAGCCGGCCGTGGACGAGGATCGTGCCCGGATCGTCGACGGTCGCCTCGATCGTCGTACGCGCCGACGCCTCGTAGTCGAACGCGGCGAGCGACAGGCCCTGCTCGGATGCCTCGATGAGCACGCCCGCGAGGATCGGCTGAGGGTTGCGCTGGGGCAGGAGCTTGACGACGAACGACACGGCTTCGCTGAACACATCGCGGTTGACGTGGAACTTCACGAATGCTCCCTCTGCAGCAACGGGCCCTTCGACTGCGGGCTCGGGGTTCTCATGCTAGTGGCAGGCCTGGAGAATGCCAGCCCGTGATCCTCTCGGAGGGCTTGTCCACCGCAAAGGTGATCGGACGGGTTTCATCAGAGAGATTTCTTGTCATGGTGTTAACGGCTGTGGAAACTGTGGACAACTCGCTCGAGGGCAGTCGGGAGAGGGAAACCACACGGTTGTGACTTGTGGATCGGCTGCGGACGGACTGCGCGATCCGGGATGCCGCGACCGCCGGCATCCCGGATTCATCCACAGGCTGTCCCCCCTCACTCACAGGCGTTTCCGCAGAGTTGAGGAGTTATCCACAGGTTTTCCACACTGTGCAGAACGGGAATTTTGGCCCTGTCTCCCGCGCGTGTCAAGAACCCGTTCCGGCATATGGCGCCGGAACGGGTTCGAGGGTGCGGGAGTGCGCGAGTGGAGGCGTCAGCGGCCGTTGCGGCCGAGCTGCGCGGTGATCTCGGTCACCTGGTTGTAGATCGAGCGGCGCTCCTTCATGAGCTCGCTGATCTTCTTGTACGCGTACATGACGGTGGTGTGGTCGCGGTTGCCGAACAGCTGGCCGATCTTGGGCAGCGACAGGCTCGTGCGCTCGCGACACAGATACATGGCGATCTGTCGCGCCTGCGCCACCTGCTGCGAGCGGCTCGAGCCGTAAAGGTCATCGACGGTCAGCTTGAAGTACTGCGCGGTCGCCGTGATGATGTCGGTCGGCGAGACGACGTTGGCGTCGTCCTGGTCGATGATGTCGCGCAGTACGGTCTGCGCCAGCGACATGTCGAGCGTCGAGCGGTTGAGGCTCGCGAACGCCGAGACGCGGATCAGCGCGCCCTCGAGTTCACGGATGTTGCTCGAGACGACGGTGGCGATGTACTCCAGCACCTCGTCGGGGATGTGGAGCCGTTCGGACTGCGCCTTCTTGCGGAGGATCGCGATGCGCGTCTCGAGGTCGGGCGCCTGGACGTCGGTGATGAGGCCCCACTCGAACCGGCTGCGCATGCGGTCCTCGAAGCCGGTGAGGTGCTTCGGCGGGACATCGCTCGTGATCACGACCTGCTTGTCGTGGTCGTGCAGCTGGTTGAACGTATGGAAGAAGGCCTCCTGCGTCTCGGCACGGCCCTGCAGGAACTGGATGTCGTCGATCAGGAGGATGTCGACGTCGCGGTAGCGGGCCTGGAACGCGGAGCCGCGGTTGTTGGCGATCGAGTTGATGAAGTCGTTCGTGAATTCTTCGCTCGAGACGTAGCGCACGCGGATGCCGGCATAGAGGCTGAGCGCGTAGTCGCCGATGGCATGAAGGAGGTGCGTCTTGCCGAGCCCCGAGTCGCCGTAGATGAACAGCGGGTTGTATGCCTTGGCCGGTGCCTCTGCCACGGCGACCGCCGCGGCATGCGCGAACCGGTTGGACTGGCCGATGACGAAGTTGTCGAACGTGTACTTCGGGTTCAGCCGGGTGTCGCTGCGTGACGCCGACGTCGTGTCGACCGGTTCCTCGAGAGGCGCGCGCCCGACGGGAGAGCTGACCGACGCGCTCGGAGCCGCCGGCGCCGGCGCGTTCAGCGACTGGACCGGGATCGGCGCGGTGAGGTGCGCGTCGGCGAGGTCCGGGTTCACGACGACCCGGAAGTTGGATGCCGCCCCCTCATCGGGCTGGTCGGCCCGGGACAGCGCCTCGAGGATCGGCGCGCGCATGCGCTTGGTGAACTGCGCAGCGGTGAGATCGTTCGGCACGTCCAGATAGAGAGTGCCGCCCATGACGCCCTGCGGCACAGCGAGGTTCAGGAATCCGTGCAGCTGCGGGGTGATGCGCTCATCCCGCCCGAGTTCGTCCAGAACGGCCGCCCAGACCGGTACATCTGGAATCTCGTGCGGTGACATGGCCCCCCCGGGTTGTTGATGACTGCACCGGATGCCGCGGAAACATCGGGCCGAGCCTGTGGATAACTGCGGGAGCAACGCTAGTCAGCGGGCGACGCGGGAGCAAACTCCCCCGTCGATCGCGGCGGCGTGTCCCTACCGGGGACTGCGCGGGGCGCGGGGCATAATTACGGGTTCACCCGGCTCGGTTTGAGTTCTCGGGCGTCTCGACGTAGCCTTAATCGGTTGACTTATGCCCATGGGGTCGATGACCCGGGGCAGTCCTCCTGTACACGCGTCCCCGGTCGAGCGTCCCGGTGACCCCTGATCGGAAGTAATCCTCATGAGCAAGCGCACCTTCCAGCCCAACAACCGCCGCCGCGCCAAGAAGCACGGCTTCCGCGCCCGCATGCGCACGCGCGCCGGCCGCAGCATCCTCTCGGCTCGCCGCGCCAAGGGGCGCACCGAGCTCTCGGCCTGAGCCGAGCGGTGCTCGCGAGGGCGAACCGACTCACCCGGGGCGCGGACTACAAGGCCGTCGTCCGTCGGGGTCGTCGGTGTGCCGGAGCGCATACCGTCACCTACGTCAGCCGCGTCGAGACCGATGGTCCGGCGCGGTTCGGCTTCATCGTGAGCCGCCAGGTCGGCGGCGCCGTCGTGCGCAACTCCGTGCGCCGTCGACTCAAGGCGCTCTGCTACGAATCGCTCGAGACGGTCGCCCCCGGCAACGACATCGTGATCCGGGCCCTCCCGACCGCCGCGTCGGCCTCGTTCGCCGACCTGCGCGCCGACGTCGAGAAGTGCCTCGCTCGGAGGCCGGCATGAGCGTGCTCCCGGCCTACGCGCTCGGTGATGCCGAGTTCGCGGCATCCGATGTCCTTCGCAGTGTTCCACTGCTCCCCCGCAACGCCCTGCTCGCGCTGCTGCACGGCTACCGTGCCACCATCTCGCATACCTACGGCGACGTCTGCAAGTACTACCCGTCGTGCTCGGCGTACGCCGTCGGCGCGGTGCAGCAGCACGGCGCCGTCGTCGGATCCGCGTTGACGGCTGCTCGTCTCGTGCGCTGCCACCCCTGGGCGAAGG